>ENA-OQLB01000155-OQLB01000155.1-human-gut-metagenome-genome-assembly--contig:-NODE-155-length-40205-cov-4.891561_pt1 | contig 40205 bp, 44 predicted proteins | sample MGYA00242656_ERZ504813 | MGnify/ENA primary metagenome ERZ504813 (study PRJEB26092, sample SAMD00036388) | human gut metagenome | host: Homo sapiens | study: EMG produced TPA metagenomics assembly of... | reverse complement strand
GTATTCCCAGCATTCATGTGTACGCACACGTGCCCCTCTGCAACAAACAATTACCCGTCCGGCAGGAACAACCCGCCCGACTCTACAAACGACATAAAAAAAATCAGGATACAACGATAACAAGCAATACATAGAATACCTACCTTTGCAGCGTTTTCAACGTATAACAATAGGTATTATAATAGTATGATTCGTCAATGCGCCATCCTTTTCGGATGCTTAGCTTTGGGTGAACTGATTGTTTTCTTTACGGGTATCAAGTTACCTTCCAGCATCATCGGTATGCTGTTGCTCACCCTATTCTTGAAATTGGGTTGGATTAAACTGCACTGGGTGCAGGGTATGTCCGACTTCCTGGTTGCCAACCTGGCTTCTTCTTCGTACCGCCCGGTGTAGCTCTCATGCTTTACTTCGATGTCATCGCCTCCGAGTTCTGGCCGATAGTGACCGCTTCCATAATCAGCACCCTGCTGGTGATTGTAGTCACCGGATGGTTCATCAACTAACACGTAAAATCAAATGAACTTTTTAGAAAACGAATTTTTCCTATTGGCTGTCACCTTCGGGATTTTCTTTCTGGCCAAACTCCTGCAGAAAAAGACCGGCATCATGTTGCTGAACCCCATCCTGCTGACAATTGCCATCCTCATTGTCTTCCTGAAGATGACACATATCAGTTATGAGACCTACAATGAAGGAGGACATCTGATAGAATTCTGGCTGAAACCCGCTGTTGTGGCCTGGGAGTCCCCCTATACCTCCAATTGGAAACGATTAAGAAACAGCTGCTCCCCATCATGCTGTCACAACTTGCCGGCTGCATTGTGGGAGTTATCTCTGTCGTGCTGATAGCTAAATTGATGGGGCTTCCGACGAGATTATCTACTCCCTGGCGCCCAAGTCGGTCACTACGCCGATAGCCATGGAAGTAACCAAGTCGCTGGGCGGCATTCCCTCACTTACCGCCGCCGTAGTGGTCTGTGTAGGCTTGCTGGGAGGAATACTGGCTTCAAGACCATGAAACTGACCCACATCGGCAGTCCTATGGCACAAGGCCTTTCCTTGGGAGCCGCCGCCCACGCGGTAGGAACTTCCACAGCCATGGACATCAGCCGCAAATACGGCGCATTCGCCAGCCTCGGCCTGACCCTGAACGGTATTTTCACTGCATTGCTGACCCCAACTATTCTGCGATTATTAGGGCTACTCTAACAAAATCTTCTTATTTTTGTTATCTATAATCATAACCAACTAAAAACAACGTATGATTTCATTTAAAGATATCGAATTACAAGACAAAGAACTGATTACTTCCTATACACAGAACAGTCCGCGACGGAATTGTGACCTCTCATTCTCCAACCTATGCAGCTGGCGTTTTCTATACAATACAAAGTTTGCCATCATGGACGGCTTCCTCCTGCTGAAATTCTGGCAAACGACGAACTGGTGTACATGATGCCGATAGGTAACGGAGATTTGACAAAAGTACTGGACGCACTGGTCGAAGACGCACACCGGGAAGGGGAACCTTTCTGCCTGCTGGGAATATGTTCGGGCATGTGCTCGGAACTGGAAGCCTTCATGCCCGGAAAATTCCAGTTCACAGCAGACCGGGACTATGCCGATTACCTCTATCTGCGTACAGACCTCGCCACGCTTGCCGGAAAGAAATTCCAGTCCAAACGGAATCATGTCAACAAATTCAAACGCACCTATAATTACGAATATACTCCCATCACTCCCGACCGCATCCAGGAATGTCTGGACCTGGAAGCCGAATGGTGTAAGGCCAACAATTGCGACCAGCATGAAGGAACGGGCAACGAACGTCGCGCACTGGTCTACGCCTCCACAATTTTGAAGAACTGGGATTGACCGGAGGCATCCTGCATGTAGACGGCAAAATTGCCGCCTTCACTTTCGGAATGCCCATCAACCAAGATACCTTCGGAGTACATGTGGAAAAGGCCGACACCAGCATAGACGGAGCGTACGCAATGATTAACTATGAATTTGCCAACCATATCCCCGAACAATATGTCTACCTCAACCGTGAAGAGGATTTGGGTATTGAAGGATTGCGCAAGGCCAAACTTTCGTACCAGCCTGCCATTATTCTGGAAAAATACGTGGCATGCCTGAAAGATGAACCGGTGGAAGCTATCAAATGGTGAGAGTAAGGATTAGAGATTAAGGATTAAAAGGATAAGGGATTGATGATACGGGAAAAGGTAAAGAACTTATGGAAGCTCTGTTTCAATGATAGCGAGGAATTTACTGAACTGTATTTTCGGCTCCGCTACAACAATGATATCAATATTGCCATCCAAAGCGGCGAAGAAGTGATTGCCGCCCTACAGATGTTGCCTTATCCTATGACGTTCGAAGGAGAAGATATTCATACGGCCTATATATCCGGCGCCTGCACACACCCTGATTACCGTAACCGGGGCGTAATGCACGAGCTGTTATCACAAGCCTTTGCACGGATGCTACACAATAATGTCGCCTTATCCACCCTGATACCGGCAGAACCGTGGCTGTTCGACTACTATGGCCGCAGCGGTTATGCCCCCGTATTCCGCTATGCCGAAGAGACCTTTATCGCTTCCGGTACACCGACAGCCGATACGGGCCTTACTTTGGAAATGTCTGCCGAATATACTGAAAAAAGATATGAATATCTCGACCGGAAATTGCGGGAGCGCCCTTGCTGCATCCAGCATACGGAAGAGGATTTCCAGGTTATCATTGCCGATTTACAACTGGGACAGGGCTTCGTTTGCACATTGAGCAATGGGGAGGAAATCACGGCTTTGGCCATTACCTATCCGATAGGGAAAGCCAACTGGCGCATTGGAGAAATCGTGTCGGATACTCCCGCAACAAAAACTTTACTGCTTCAACATATCTGCCAAAGCTTGAATCTCCCGTCCATCCGGGTTCTCACTCCTCCCGCTACCGGTGAAAGCCAACTTTTGGGCATGGCACGCATCATCAATGCCAAAACCATGCTGCAACTCTATGCTACGGCCCATCCGGAACTGGAACTCAGCATTCATCTCACCGATGAGCAGGTCAGTGCCAATAACGGCTACTACTACCTGAACAATGGTAAATATATGAATAGTGCCAAGCGTCTGCCGGGCAGCCACTTGGCACTTACAATCGGTGAACTCACCGAAAAAATATTTGCAACATCAAGCCCATATATGAGCCTGATGTTGAACTAGCATTATAATCCGCTGAAGTCGACTCCCTCAAATACCAGCGAAGGAATCTGCCATGAACGGTTCGGTTGAGGGTCATTGCCCACAGCAACCAAGGAATTCCATAAAGTAACCATGTTACCCGTCACATTCATTTCGTTGACGGGCTGTGTCAGCTTGCCGTCTTCAATAAGGAAACCCTCTATACCATAAGAGAAGTCACCGGTACTGCTATTGCTGTTACCGCCATTGAAGCCCGTAACCAAGATGCCTTGTTTAATATCTGCAACCAATCCGTTCAGGTCCTTATCGCCCGGTGTCAGAATTAGACGTGAAGGTGCACTGATAGTAGGAGCTATATCCATCTTCTTACCATTGTAGGTATCGATGAAATAAGTTTTCAGCACGCCTTTGTCAAAAACAGTGCGGGGTTCGGTAGCCACACCCTCATTATCGAAATAGCGTGAACCGTTTGCACCGATAGCATGCGGCTCGTCACGCAACGTGAAGAGGTCGGAAGCCACTTTCGTATCCAGCTTGTCCATCAGGAAGGAATTCTTTTGTTGCAAAGCACTGCCATACAATGCACTTAGCATCGGGCTGAGCAGATTTCCCACATTCATAGGGTCAACCACCATTGTATATTTACCCGACTTTGCTTTCTTCTGTCCCAGCTTGCGCAATACGCGTTCCAATGCCTTGCACCGATTCCCGCCTTCGTCAATTTATCATAGAACAGAGCCGAGTCGTACCAGTAATCCTGAGGACGCGCTTCACCTTCTCCCTTAATGGATACACTGGCTGAGACAGAGAACCAGGTACTCTTCGACTCGCCTTCAAATCCGTTGCTTATCAAACGATAGGAAGAACCCTCACCATCACTATAAGAAGAATCAACCGAAATGATACGCTCATCCTTGCCCAATACCTCCTCTGCAGCAGCACGGGCAATCGCCACTTTATCATCCGGGTTGACTTCATAGAGTTTCTTATCAAAAAGCTGCAAGTCAGGCTTGCCTCCTTTATAGTAGCGTGCAGGGTCGGCCAGCATACGCGACTCATCCACCGCCAGATAGCGGGTAGACTCTATACCATTCGTGATAAGAGTTTCCAATTCTTTCTTATCCAGCCGATTGGTGGAAAAAGAGCCGAAACGTCCGTCCACATAAAGATTCAATCCCAAACCATTCTCCGTAGACTGCTGCAAACGGTCCATTTTGCCGTCACGCAGTTCAAAAGAAGAATTAGAATTTGTATATAGCACCAGTTTGGCTGCCTGGCAACCGTTCTTCAAGCATATTCCATTGCCCATTGTGCCAATTTCTTATTGTCGTCTGTAATCATGTCTTTAATTGATAGTTGATAATTAACTTTCTCCTCCTACAGTCAGCTTGCTGACTAGTGCCGATGGCATACCGCAGGAACGGGACAAGACTGACCGTCTTTACCACAAGTCCAAGTACCGTTGTCAATCTTATCGTTATTTGCCACCATCGTGATGTCAGCCAATGCTTTCGGACCATTACCGATGATATTTATATCCTTGACGGGCTGCGTCAGCTTGCCATCCTCAATCAAGTAACCCGACTTCACAAAGAAGGTAAGTCTCCGGCACCGATTTGCACCTGGCCATTGGTAAACTGGTCACAATAGATACCTTTCTTCACGGTGGAGATAATGTCCGCTTCCTTCATATTGCCGGCTTCCATATAAGTGGCACGCATACGGGGATAGGAGTATTACGGAAAGTATCGCGACGTCCGTTTCCAGTAGGAGCCACCCCATAATGCTTGGCACTGATGCGGTCGTGCAGATAACTGGTCAGGATACCTTCCTTCACGATATAGGTTTTCTGACCTTCCACACCCTCATCGTCGAAATTCACGGCTCCACGATTGAAGGCGATGGTACCGTCATCCACCACGTTGATATGCTCATCGCACACCTTCTTTCCCAAAAGGTCGCAGAAAATGGAAGTACGTTTACGGTTGAAGTCAGCCTCAAAAGCATGTCCTATGGCTTCGTGCAACAAGATACCCGAACCGCCAGCCCCATCACGACGGGCATTTCGCCACCTTTGGGTTTCACAGCCTTGAACAAGATAGCAGTCTTATCCACCGCCTCACGTGCAATAATATCCACGATGTCATCCGTCATGAATTCAAAACCCTTGCGGTAAGAACGACCGGCATAACCGTTCTCCATCTTTCCATTCTCTTCCATGATGCAGACTGCCATAAAGAAACCATCGGACGGTAGTGTAGTAGCTCACGCCCTCGGAATTACAGAACAGCACGTGCGATGTACTGTCAGAAAGAGAAGCCTGCACCTTACGTACACGATTGTCCAAAGAGAAAATCTTTTCGTTCAGCTTTTCTAAATAAGGTATTTTTGCCTTGACACTCACGTCCTCCCAAGGTTCAGTGACGGCATAGCGGCTTTTGGTAATTGTCTTTTCCGTCAGTCCTACAGATTTTCCGGCCTTGCCCGAAGAGGCGATACGGGCAGCAGTACGTGCAGCACGCAGCATTTCTTCCATAGTTACCCCTTCCACATAAGCATACCCCGTCTGGTCGCCTGCCAATACGCGTACGCCCATACCGAAGTCAATGTTAGCTCCACAGTTGTTTACTTTGCCGTCCATCAGAACCACACTGTTGTTGAATGTGTGTTCAAAATAAAGGTCGGCATAATCGCCGCCTTTTTCCAGAGCGGCAGCCATCACTTTCTTCAAGTCAGCCTCCGTCACACCGAAGCGAACCATTGCCGAAGCTACGGCAGACTGATTATCTGCTCCTCCTAAAGCTCCGCGTACTGACGCAGGCATAGCCAACGAGGGTACTGCCAGCAACCTAACATCGCCAGACTTCCCGTCCGTAAGAAATTTCGTCTATCCATCCTTTTCAGTTATTAGTTATAAGATATTGTTTTTTATATCATAGTTATATGACGTAAAAAATAGGAGATTTTGTCACACCTTAGCTTTCCTTTGTTAACAAACTTTCCAATTCCTCTGCATTCAGACGCAGATAGAATTGTCCTTTGTAAGCCACTGAAATACCTCCGGTCTCCTCCGATACAATGATGGCATGCGCATCAGACACCTGGGAAATTCCCATGGCAGCACGATGCCTCAGCCCCAGTTCCTTAGGAATGTCCAGATTATGGGAAACAGGCAGGATACATCCCGCCGCTTTGATACGTTTCTTACTGATAACCATCGCTCCATCGTGCAACGGACTGTTCTTAAAGAAAATATTCTCAATCAGACGCTGGTTTATATCGGCATTGATAATTTCTCCCGTACGCACCACATCATCCAAAGGCAAATTATGTTCAATGACAATCAAGGCACCAACCTTCTGCTTCCCCATGCTGATACATGCCATTACCACCGGCATGATGTCGTCATGTTCCAACTTCTCTTTCTTATTGCCGGTGAAGAAGCGTACCAGCGCACTGGCATGCTGATGCGAACCGAGTGTCAGCAAGAAGCGCCGTATCTCGTCCTGAAACAAAATGATAAGCGCCAGCACGCCCACACTGACCAGCTTGTCGAAGATGGAGCCGAGCAATTTCATCTCCAGCACCTGCGACACCACCAGCCATATCAGGATAAACACCAGAATACCCGTAAACACATTGATAGAGCCGGAGGCTTTCATCAGCTTATACGTATAGTACAGCAAGAAAGCCACTAACAGAATATCTATAAAATCTTTTATTCCAAATTCAAAAAACACGATATTGAATGATTAGGGGTTAGGGATTAGGAATTATTTCGCATGGCTTGCACAATCCGTACGGTTTCCACGGCTTCTTTCACGTCGTGTACGCGGAGGATGTCAGCACCTTTCAGCAAACAGATGGTATCGAGCACCGTAGTACCATTCAGCGCCTCCTGAGGAGTAATGTCCAACAAGCGGTATATCATCGATTTACGTGAAACGCCTACCAGCAAAGGCAACTCAAAAATACGGAACTCTTCCAGATGGGACAGCAATTCATAGTTATGCTCCATTGTCTTTCCAAAGCCGAAACCGGGGTCCAGAATGATGTCTTTTACACCTAAGTCACGTAATTGCTGCACCTTGCGCGCAAAATACAAGAAAACCTCTTTCAGAAGATTGTCGTAATGAGGATGCTGCTGCATACTTTGCGGAGTGCCTTGCATGTGCATCATAATATAAGGTACGTTCAATGCCGCAACGGTATGGAACATATTCGCATCCATCTCACCGGCCGCAATATCATTGATGATGGCAACACCATACTCCTCCACACACATTCTTGCCACATCCGCCCTAAAAGTGTCTACTGACACCACAGCATCCGGCTGTATCTCAAAAAGTATTTTCAGGCCCATACGCAACCGTTCCATCTCCTCCCTGGCAAAGACATTGTCGGCATTAGGACGGGAAGAGTAAGCGCCTATGTCAATAATGGCCGCTCCCTCCGAAACTATCTGTTTCACCCGGCGTACTATTTCCGCCTCTGTCTGTGTACGGCTACCGGCATAAAAGGAATCGGGAGTAACGTTCAGTATGCCCATGACACGGGGTTGAGAGAGGTCGAGCAGCGAACCGTTGACATTTATATATCGGGCAGTTGTAATTTCCATAGGCAGTCTGTTCTATATAGTACCTGCAAATGTAAACAAAAAAGTGGTTTCAAAATACATAAACTCATAAAACTGATAAGTTTTTGCTTGTACCCGGGAAGGGAGAGGATTAAAACTATATCTTTGCACGATGGTTTACCACAGATTACACAGATTCACACAGATTGATTTAATTATAAAGTCATGGATATAACAGCTATACATCAGATATTCCTAACATGCACCAGTGTCACTACTGACAGCCGTAACTGCCCCCAAGGCTCTTTATTCATTGCGCTGAAAGGCGAGTCGTTCAACGGAAATGCCTTTGCCGCCCGGGCGCTGGAAAGCGGAAGTGCTTATGCCATAGTGGACGAAGAAGCTATGCCCCTGAAGGCGATACACGATACATCGTGGTGGAAAACAGCTTGAAAACCTTGCAACAACTTGCCAATTACCACCGTCGGCAGATGCGTACACCCATCATCGGCATTACGGGTACAAACGGAAAGACTACTACCAAGGAACTGATGTCCACCGTACTTTCGCAAACTCACAACGTGCTCTATACCTTGGGAAATTTGAACAATCACATCGGTGTTCCCCTCACCTTGCTCCGCCTGCGCCCTGAACACGACCTTGCCGTGGTGGAAATGGGTGCCAGCCACCCGGGAGACATCAAGGAGCTGGTAGAGATAGCCGAACCTGACTACGGGATCATTACCAACGTAGGAAAAGCCCATCTGGAGGGATTCGGCTCTTTTGAAGGAATCATCAAGACCAAAGGAGAGATGTACGACTATCTGCGGACGCGGAAAGAAGCTACCATCTTTATCCATAACGACAACCCCTACTTGAAAAAGATAGCCTACGGACTCCACCAGATTGCCTACGGCAGTGAGGACGGGCTGTACATCAACGGACACGTCACCGGCAATTCTCCTTACCTCACCTTCGAGTGGAAAACGGACAACGAAAGCAAATATCACGAAGTACAAACCCGGCTTATCGGTGAATATAACTTCCCCAATGCTCTGGCAGCTGTCACCATCGGACATTTTTTTGGTGTGGAACCGGAGAAAATAGACAAGGCACTGGCCGGATATACCCCGCAAAACAACCGTTCACAACTGAAAAAAACAGCGGACAACACTCTGATTATCGATGCCTATAATGCCAATCCCACAAGCATGATGGCTTCCATTAGTAACTTCCGGAACATGCAGGCCGAAAACAAAATGTTGATATTGGGAGATATGCGGGAGTTGGGTAAAGACAGTGCCGACGAGCACCAGAAGATTGCAGACTATCTGGAAGAATGCGGATTCAAGGATGTAGTTCTTGTAGGGGAATTGTTTGCCGCCACACGCCACTCTTATCAGAGTTATCCCGATGTAACCGCACTCATCGCAGAGCTGCAAAGAGAGAAACCTTGCGGGAAAACAATTCTGATAAAAGGGTCGAACGGCATCAAGCTAAGTTCCGTAGTTGAATACTTATAATCCTATTTCATCCTTGGCCTTAAAATGAAATAGCCGACCATTGATGCAAGCACCGCTCCCGTGGTATTGGCCGCAAAATCCAGCCAGTCTCCACCACGGTATGTCGTGCAGTATTCTTGCAGCAACTCCACCATTCCGCTGAACAAAACGGGACAGACAAACGCCCCTGCCATGCATGCCATAAAGGGGCGTTGTCTCTCCGGTGAGCGCGAAGAAACTCCAGCCACAGCATTCCTGACATGCCGAAATACATACAGATATGCACCACCTTGTCTATATTGGGAATCTTGCTTATTTCTGTAGAAGGCGGTTTAAAGAATGAAAGATAAATCACCGTCAGAATAATAAAAAGCGACACCGGATATTTCTTAATATAATATAGCATATACCAAATTATCAACGAACTGTGCGCAAAAGTACAGAACATTTTCTATATTTGCATGTTTTAGCTGGTATTAATAACGAATTGAAAGAAAAATCTACGTTTTATGACAAAAAGTGACAGAGCCAACTTCGGAAGCAAATTAGGCGTCATACTTGCCTCGGCAGGCTCCGCAGTCGGTTTAGGCAATATCTGGCGTTTCCCGTTTGAGACCGGGAATCACGGAGGTGCGGCATTTATCCTTGTATACTTGGTTTGCGTGCTCATTCTCGGCATCCCCATCATGATTGCAGAATTCCTCATCGGCAGGCGCTCGCGTGCCAATACGGCAAGGGCTTATCAGAAATTGGCACCCGGCACGCATTGGCGCTGGGTAGGACGTATGGGCGTACTGGCCGGATTCCTTATTCTGGGATATTACTCCGTTGTGGCAGGATGGACGCTTGAGTTTATCGGCGAAGCGGCTACCAACAGTTTTGCCGGGAAGTCGGCAGCTGATTTCATCGCATCCTTCAACAGCTTTGTCAGCAACCCCTGGCGTCCGGTCATCTGGCTGGTGCTGTTCCTGCTGGCCACCCATCTCATCATTGTCAAAGGAGTGGAAAAAGGTATTGAAAAATCAGCCAAAATCATGATGCCAATGCTATTTGTCCTATTGATAATCCTTGCCATCTGCTCCATATCCCTGCCCGGAGCAGGAGCAGGCATTGAATTCCTGTTGAAACCGGACTTCAGCAAAGTGGACGGCAATGTGTTCCTTGGAGCCATGGGCCAGGCATTTTTCTCCTTGAGCTTGGGGATGGGATGTCTCTGTACATACGCTTCTTACTTCCGCAATGATACGAACCTGCCCAAAACGGCACTCAACGTGGCGGCTATCGACACCATGGTAGCCATTTTGGCAGGATTCATCATCTTCCCTGCCGCCTTCTCTGTAGGCATCAAACCGGATGCGGGTCCTAGTCTGCTATTCATCACCTTACCTAATGTCTTTCAGCAAGCGTTCGGCAATATTCCCTGGCTGGCGATACTGCTGTCTCTGATGTTCTATATCCTACTGGCATTGGCAGCACTTACTTCCACCATTTCCCTGCACGAAGTGGTAACTGCCTATCTACATGAAGAGTTCAAGTTCTCACGCAGCAAGGCAGCCAGATACGTGACAGCGGGCTGTATTTTCTTAGGAGTATTCTGCTCACTGTCTCTCGGTATCGGCAAAAGCTATACCGTATTCGGGCTAAACCTATTCGATTTGTTCGACTTTGTAACGGCCAAGCTAATGCTACCGTTAGGCGGTTTCTTCATTTCCATCTTCATAGGCTGGTATCTGGACAAGAAAATCGTATGGGAAGAAGTCAGCAACAATGGCACTCTGAAAGTATCCGTCTACAAGCTATTGATATTCATCCTGAAATATATTGCTCCGATAGGAATTGCACTGATTTTTATCAATGAACTGGGTTTTCTGAAATAGGCCATCATGCAGAACCCCTTTAAAGAATTCCTTTATTTCTCCCGGGGAGAAAGGCGCGGAATACTGGTTTTGATTACCGGCATTATTCTCGTCTTTCTCTCCGGGTATATTTATATATACCAAAGAGAGAACCGCCCCCTCTCCGATGAAGTAATCCGGCGGCAGGCCACTGCCATGGCAGAATACGAATCGTTCATCGCATCCATACAAGAAAAGGAACAAAAATGGGACAACAGACTTAAACCTTCCTCCCAAAAACAACCGACAACCGTCTCCTTGGCCCGTTTCAATCCCAATATCGCCGACTCCGTCATTTTTTGCCGACTGGGACTGCCCGGATGGATGGCGCGGAACATACTCCGCTACCGTAGTAAAGGAGGGAAGTTCCATAAGGCAGAAGATTTCCGGAAAATATATGGAATGACAGAAAAACAATATCAGACACTCCTACCCTATATCCACATCACTCCGGAAGACACAGAAACAAGAACCGTCCAGTTATACAGCTCTCCTGCAAGCAATGACAGCGCCGTTACTTTCCGAATTGCACCGGAAAAATATCCGTCTGGGACCCTTGTCGACCTGAACCGCGCCGACACCACAGAACTGAAGAAAATACCAGGCATCGGTAGTGGCATTGCCCGTCTAATCATCGGTTATCGGCAACGCTTGGGAGGATTCTACAACATCACGCAATTACAAGAAATCCATTTGGACACCACCCAATTGCAGTCCTGGTTTCCATCGACACCCGGGCCATCCACCTCATCAACCTGAACCGTAGTAGCATAGAGAGGCTGCGTAACCATCCTTACATCAACTTCTACCAGGCAAAGGCCTTTGTAGAATACCGGAAGAAGAAAGGCGACCTTCATAGTCTGAAACCTTTTGCACTTTACGAGGAATTCTCCGATACCGATTTGGAGAAAATCAGTCACTACGTTTGCTTTGAATAACAGCATCATGCAACATTTTTCAATGTCTGATGCAACCTTTTCACCAGTCATTTCGTCTAACAAGCAGAAACACCCTAAAAACAGGAAGGCCTACTGCAATAAGGATTAGAACCATCGTATCAATATGAAAAAATTAATGATTACAACCATGCTGCTGGGCAGTATGGCACAGAATGCTTTTGCTCAAAAAATAGAAATAAAAGGAACCGTCCGCGATGCTTCCGACAAGAGTATAGAGTATGTCAATGTGGTATTACAGACCATCGACTCTACTTTTGTCGCCGGTGTGACCACAAGTCAGAAGGAGAATTCATCTTCAAGAACACGGCTGCCGGAGATTACAGACTTGTTCTTTCCAGCATCGGGTATAATACCGGATACATCACCCTCAATGGAGTAAAGCGCCATACCGACCTTGGACCAATCGTATTAGACAGTGCTTCTATCGCACTGGAAGGAGTGACTATCACCGGCTCCAGCCAAATCAGCCGTGCCGACCGTAAACTGGTTTTCCCATCCGAAAGACAAATGAAAACTTCCACAAACGGAGTGAATCTGTTGCAGGAACTGATGCTGCCACGTATTCTGGTCAACCCCATGAACAATGAGATTGGATTGTCCGGCGGTGGAGAACTGCAATTACGCATCAATGGAGTCAAAGCCGAAATAGACGAGATAAAAGCCATTCGCCCTGCCGACATTATACGTATAGAGTACCATGACAATCCGGGACTGCGCTACGGTAATGCCGAAGTCGTTTTGGACTACATAGTGCGCCGTCCCGAAACGGGCGGAAACTTCGGTGCCGACATTTCCCAAGGATTGAACACGATGTGGGGAAACTATAATCTGTACGGCAAAGTAAACCATAAAAAATCAGAATTCGGCTTCTCCTACTACATGGGACCGCGGGATTTTAACGGCATGTACCGCGACAATGAAGAAGAATTCCACCTGGCAGACGGCACTACACTCAGACGCCTGGAGAAAGGAGAGCCCAGCAAGGCAACCATGTGCCAGCACAACCTAAACGTAAATTATAGTTTGCAGGCTTCTGAGAATTCCCTTTTCAGCGCCACCTTCCGCCTTCGAGGAAACAATCAGCCACACTGGGATTATAAAGGAACTCTCTATAATGCCAATGATGAAACGGACGTGGTAGACATGACCGACCGTACCGACCAAAGCTGGACACGTCCCTCACTGGATTTGTACTACCAACAGAATCTGAAAAACAAGCAAACCCTGGTATTCAATGTAGTAGGCACCTATAATCGGGAAAAATCGCAGCGGCTCTACCAAGAAAGCACCCCGGGGAACATATTGACCGATATTGACAACAATATCCGAGGCAACAAATACTCCCTGATTGCCGAGGCCATTTATGAGAAGCAATATTCCAAGGGGAACGCATTGAGCTTCGGTCTGAGCCATACACAGTCCTACTCTAACAATGAATACAGAAACGGGCATTATTATGAAACCAATATGCACCAAGAGAACACATACATATTCGGAGAATACCGTGGAAAGATAGACAAACTAAACTACCGGCTGGGAGTGGCCATGACTCGTTTCTACTATAATCAGAGCGGCAAGGACAAATCTACCGAGAACTACAGTTTCAACCCGAGTATCGTTCTGCACTATGCCATGTCAGACAACTCCTACCTCCGCTGGAAGGGAAACATCTATAACGCTTCTCCTTCATTGGGCGACCTCAGCGATGTGGAGCAAGCAGTGGACTCATTCCAGATACGTCGTGGCAACCCGCATCTGAAATCATATATGTGCTATCATACGGAGCTGACTTACGAATGGAAAAAAGGCATCTTTTATACCAATCTATGGGGAGCTATGACTATCGTCCCAATGCCATTATGGACGAGAAGATTCAAGAAGGCAACAAAATAGTGCAGACTTGGGACAATCAGAAGGATTGGCAGAAACTCTCCGGGCGTGCCATGCTCCGCGTAGGACCCATCCGCGACATTCTGCAATTTTCTTTTACGGGCGGTGTCAACCATTACATGAGCCATGGCAATCACTACTCGCATACCTACACCAACTGGTTTTGTGAGGCAGAAGCCTCATTAAACTACAAACAGTTCTCTCTGTTCTGGCAGATAAACACCAATTGGAACAATTTCTGGGGAGAAACCCTCTCGGGAGGAGAAAACATCCAGATGTTAGCTGTATATTACAAGCATAAGAATCTTCGGGTAGGAGTCGGTGCATTCAATCCTTTCACCGACAACTATAAAGTACAAAGCGAAAACTGGAATAAATTCGCATCCTACAAGACAAATAATTACATAAAAGAAAGCTCCCGCATGTTCCTGGTGAACTTTTCCTACAACTTCTCGTTCGGCCGCAGTTTCAAGACAGCACAGCGGAAGGTAAACAACAGTGACAATGACTCGGGAGTAATGGGCACGGGGAAATAGGCTCAAACCATTTTATTGATTTCCCCGTCAATCAGATGTATCGTCCGGTCGGTGAGCTGCGCCAGTCCTTCATCATGGGTTACGATAACAAACGTTTGTCCGAAACGGTTACGTAAATCAAAAAAGAGCTGGTGCAGTTCTTCCTTATTATGGGTATCCAAGCTGCCGGAAGGTTCATCTGCCAGCACCACTGCCGGATGATTGATGAGAGCACGGGCCACCGCCACACGCTGCTTCTCACCTCCCGACAACTCATTCGGCTTGTGGGAGGCCCGTTCGGCAAGCCCCATGAATTCAAGAATTTCCGTAGCCGCCTCCTTGGCTTCCTGCTGTCCTCTTCCGGCAATGAAGGCTGGTATCATTACATTCTCCAAAGCCGTAAACTCCGGCAGCAGTTGATGGAACTGGAACACAAAGCCGATATGGCGGTTGCGGAATGCGGAAAGTTCCTTCTCCCTCATACGGTTGACTTGTGTACCGTCAATAACCACCGAACCGCCATCCGGCATATCCAACGTACCCATGATTTGCAGCAAGGTAGTTTTACCCGCTCCACTGGGGCCTACAATGCTGACAATCTTCCCTTTCTCTATCTCCAGGTCAATACCCCGCAACACTTGCAGGTTACCGAAACTTCTTCGTTATATTCTCTAAATGAATCACTAGGCTATTTACAATTTGACAATTTACTATTTGATAGTTTTCTTTCAAGTGCTATTACTATAGTCTTTTAATTACATATTCGGCCAAATAGCAGCCAAAAACTGCGGGCATGTAGCTCACTGTTCACAGGTGGACTTCTTGTTCATCTCGTCGTCCGTCAGCAAAACGGCATTCGGATCAGCTGTTCGGTGCTGAAACAACTGGAAGTTTCCGCTTTATGCCCATTTTTTGCAAACGCTTACGCACAGCCTTGCTCAACCCGCAATGATAGGTATCCCAGATATCGGCAAAGCGCACTTGCGAAATGTCACTCTTTGCTCCTGCCCCCATGCTGGACACTATCTTGATATGCCGCTTCATGCTTTCCGCTATCAAGTGGCATTTTGGAGCAAGCGTATCGATGGCATCCACCACAAAGTCATAAGCCGCATCATCCAGCAGTTCCGGTATGTTCTCATCTTTCAAGAATACGGGCAACACTCTCAGTTCCAGAGCCGGATTAATGTCCCTGAAACGTGATGCCAATATCTCCGCCTTCTTTTGCCCCAGGGTAGAATGCAGAGCCGGCAACTGACGGTTTATATTCGTAGGCTGCACGGTATCGGCATCGACAATCGTCATCCGCCCCACTCCGGCACGGCATATCATCTCGGCCGCATAAGCACCTACACCACCCAGTCCTATGACAAGTACATGTGCCCGGCGCAGGCGTTCCATTTTTTCATCTCCTAATAAAAGTTGCGTTCGTTGTTGCCAATCTTCCATTTTCACCACAGATTACACGGATTTACACAGATTTTTGTCAATTATCAATTGTCAATCGTCAATTCTTCTTGAACCATTTATAGAACCATTTGCCTACCTTCTCGTAGTGCTGCGACTCGTTGTTGCCACGCGGGTTGGAGAAGGATACCGCATCCTGCGGCTCGCCCAGTTGGTCGGGATAGAGTACTATCAGGCTGTTATTTGCAAAGTACTTGCTGATTTGTGCCGGTAGCTTCTCGAAGGAGCTGTCATAGGAGATGGAGCCCCGGCGGGCACTGATAATCACTAACAGATGGTCAAAGTTCACTTGTCCGGTCAATATCAGTAAGTCCCCCCAATCGTCCAGGCGGGAAAAGTCTGTCAATGTCTGTCCATATTTGGCTTTCACCAGCCTTGAAGATGGGCGGTAGTCTCTTCATTGGCATAAAAATGCACCCGACAGCCCAAAGTACTCCCCAACCGGCAGAAATGTTCCACCCACTTCAGGAATCCCGCCTCATACTCGGCTTTCGGAGGTACCGCCACAATCACCCGCCTAATTGTGTTAATGGGCATCAGGAACTTGGAAACCATCACCTCGCGATGCAAGCCCTTCAGCAGATTCTCCGTCAGCATACCGAAGAATGAATCCACAATATTGACTTTACGGTGCAGACCTATAATGACATCCGTTACCGCATATTCTTTTGCTGTATGGATAATGCCCGAAGCGATATTCAAGTCGTAACGCGTGATTTGCCTCAACGGCACATCTGCCGAGGCCGTTATCATGGCAGCCTTTTCTAGATAGCGTTTCCCACGCAATTCGGCACTTTCAGAACTGCTATCGTCGTTGATGACATTCAGTGCCAACAGATTATCCCGTTGCTTCGGGTCGCGTATCACCAAAGAAAGATTTATCAAGTCTTCAATCGTATCGGGGTTGGCTATCGGAATCAATATCTTCTCCGCTTCCACGGAGCGGTTTTCTTCCAGATGCGCCTCCTCCATGGCAATCTTCCGTGCGGCACGCTCCGTAATGAACGAGCTCACAATGCAAGTTACAAGAATCAGCAGGACGGTACCATTCAAAACATCATCGTTCAGCAAGCGTTCCCCATTGCAGAATGATGTTGTACCCCACCAACACAGCCGCCAGCGTTGCCGCTGCTTGTGCATTGCTCAATCCGTACATCAGCTCCCGTTCAATCCCTCCCATCTTATATATTTTCTGCGTCAGCCAGCAGGCAATCCATTTACCTGCCAATGCCACCACAATCATTACAGCCGCTACTTTCAGGGCATCGCCATGACCGAAAATCACATGCACATCAATCAGCATACCCACACCTATCAGGAAATAGGGAATAAACAAGGCGTTGCCCACAAACTCCAGATGGTTCATCAGCGGAGAGACATGCGGAATCAGCCGGTTCAAAACCAAACCTGCAAGGAAAGCACCCAGGATACCTTCCATCCCCACAAACTCCATCAATCCGGCTCCGAGGAAAACCATGGCAAGCACGAATATGAACTGCATCACGTTGTCATCGTACCTCCGGAAGAACCAACGACCTATGCGTGGAAACAGATATACAATCAAAATACCCAGGAAGATAACCTTTATGACAAGCCATACCCAAAAGAAGCCGTCCGACTCCCCCTTGAACATACCACCCACAACGGCCAGAACCAGCAAAGTGAGTGTATCCGTAACCGCCGTCCCCCCCACTGCAATACTCACACTGCGATGCCGCGACACACCGTAACGAATCACGATGGGATAGGCCACCAGCGTATGTGACGCATACATACTTGCCAGTAGGACAGAGGTCAGCACCCCGTACTTCAACAAAGCTATATTCGTTACCAAGCCTATGCCTATGGGCACAATAAAAGCCAAGAGCCCCAGAACAAGCGCTTTGCCCCGGTTCTGTTTGAAGTCTCCCATATTCATTTCCAGACCGGCAAGGAACATGATGTAATACAAGCCTACTTTGCCGAAAAGCTCAAAACTGCTGTCACGCACCAAAATATTGAAACCATGCTCCCCAATGACAAGCCCCGCCAGTATCATTCCGATAATGTGCGGAATACGAAGCTTATTCAACAATATAGGAGCAAACAATATAATGAGGAGTACAAGGAGGAATATCCATGTAGGGTCGGTGATGGGAAGTTTCAAGCTGAAGTCAAACCAATCCATAGGCTATAAGTTTTAGGTTTTGAATGCAAAATAACGAAAAACTTTTCACTTTATGCGGTGTTATACAGCATTTTGTTATAAATTTGCGACCAATTCTATCTTTTTAGAGATAGTATTTCACTTTTTTATAAACTTAATTTAAAACAAAAGAAAAATGAAAGTAGCTATTGTTGGAGCAAGCGGAGCCGTGGGACAAGAGTTCCTGCGAGTGCTCGATGAAAGAAATTTCCCGTTGGACGAGTTAGTATTGTTCGGTTCTAAACGCAGTGCCGGAACCAAATATACCTTCCGCGGTAAACAGATCGAGGTGAAACTCTTGCAACACAATGATGACTTTAAAGGGGTTGATATCGCTTTCACTTCCGCAGGCGCAGGCACCTCCAAAGAATTTGCCGAAACCATTACCAAGTACGGAGCAGTGATGATTGACAATTCCAGCGCTTTTCGTATGGACGACAATGTACCTTTGGTAGTGCCGAAGTGAATGCCGCCGACGCCAAAGAACGTCCTCTCGGTATCATCGCCAACCCCAACTGTACTACTATCCAAATGGTAGTGGCACTGAAAGCCATCGAACAGCTTTCCCATATAAAGACCGTACACGTTTCTACCTATCAGGCTGCCAGTGGTGCCGGCGCCGCTGCCATGGATGAGTTATACGAGCAGTACCGCCAGGTATTGGCAGGCGAACCCGTAACCGTTGAAAAATTCGCTTACCAGCTGGCATTCAACCTCATTCCGCAAATCGACGTATTCACCGAAAACGGCTATACCAAAGAGGAGATGAAGATGTTCAACGAGACCCGTAAGATTATGCACTCTGACGTAAAGGTCAGTGCTACTTGCGTACGTGTTCCCGCTCTCCGCTCCCACTCCGAAAGTATCTGGGTAGAGACCGAGCGCCCCGTCTCCATAGAAGAAGCCCGCGAAGCATTTGCCAACGGCGAAGGCTTGGTTCTGATGGACAATCCGGCAGAAAAGGAATACCCCATGCCGTTGTTCCTCGCCGGCAAAGACCCGGTTTACGTAGGCCGTATCCGCAAGGACCTCAGCAACGAAAACGGATTGACGTTCTGGATTGTGGGCGACCAGATTAAGAAAGGCGCTGCACTGAATGCGGTGCAGATTGCAGAATACCTGATTAAGGAAAAAGCATTCTAAAAAGGGTGAGAGACTGACTTCAAAATGAAGTCAGTCTCTCACCCTTTTTAGAACTTGCATTTTTATCACCTTTTATAAGGGTAAGTTCGCTAATTCATATGAACAAATTTTGCTATAAGTAATTCAAAAAAAACATTTTAAGTCAAAATACTATTTGTTATTCATATATTTCATGACAAAATCAAAAAGACAATAACACCTCACTTAGGAACAATATCAACTATATCTTTACGATTACGATTCCAAGAGAAGCTACCATCAGAACGTTCCAAATACAAATTAGTATCAAGATACATTCCATTATAACTACCTCCCCATCCCCAGTTCATATAAAAATAAGTACGGATATCAAAATCAGTTGTATAAGAATCTGAAATAAGAAAAACGAATGTCCCTCCAGGATGGAACTCCTCTGGCATTGTTAATAGTTCATATTCTGTATAATGATCAATGTCATGATATCCACATGCAACCCACGCATGCCCCACCTTACCATCATCTGTAAAGCCTTGCATAATTACCGGCTGCTTTTTTCTCAAGTTGCCGATAGTTCTTGCTGCCGAATGATTTACAACTTGAGCTGTCGTCGAATAGCCATATTTGGACACTAATGCATTTCGCACATCCGATAATGACGCACTAGTCCCATCTAATGCATAATCTGCGTTAATTGCATCTGCAACATCTCTGATAAATGCAGCAGTGACAGAAGAGGCATAACTATTTGGCATTGAATTCCAATTAAAAAAAGTTGGATACTCATTATATTTCATTACTTGAGCCATTGCTATTGTTGCACAACCAGCAGGTGGATATTGACCACTTATTTGAGGTAATGCAACATTAAAACCAGATTCTTGTGTCCAAGTTGTTGATAATATATTTCCCATTTTTTCTTCATAACCTTTTTGTTCCAGCGCAAGTAAGCATGTTGATTATAATCATATTCAATATAAGTCATTCCTTCCGCAACAGCACGAAATTGCTCGTATATACTTTCCGGCAAATAATCCCTAGCACCAGCAAACGGAATATATCCATAGCCTTCCTTTTTCCATTCACGGCAACAATCTGCTATGTAATTTTCAAACTCAGCTATATTAGAACGCGTATATACCTTATCTTTCATAGCAGGTATATATTCTTCCCACATTGCTCTATATTGAAAAGTACTATCAATCGGCATTTTATCTCGTTCCTCAATAACATTCTTCATATCTCCCAGCCAATCAGAAAGTCCATCCGGCATTCTATTATTAGCATTAAAACTACCTCTCTCAGCATAAGCCAATATAGGTTGGAAGTTTTTGGTAGCACTAACAAGTAAAAAGCCTTGTTCATTATCATAATTGATAATATACATACTTGGCTTATTAACTTCTCCCTCAATAGTAATTATTTCCTTGACAGATTTACTAACGCGAGTCCGAGGAGCATCCTTTACAGTAAAAAGTTCAGCAACATTTCTTGCATCTTCCACAGATACAGAAGTCTCATACATTTTCGTATCAAAGTTTTTTTTCATCTATCGTCGCATCAATTGCGTCAATCACATTGTCCTGACAAGAAAAAACAACTCCTAGCAATAAAATCCACAAAAGCTTCGTTAATGTTCTCATAAATATTAATTTAAGTTTATAACAACTCAACTATTTGTAATCTTTCAAATATTAAGCAAGTATACCGCCATTATAGATTCAACTAAATAAACATGCATCACAATGGGTAGCAATTAATCAGCTCCCATTGTGATGCATCTTATTACCAGCCTGGGTTCTGCTCTAACTTAATAGAAGAATCTCCCAGTTGTTCACTCTTACTGTTATACAAGGATATCTGTCCTGTCGGGATAGGATAAAGATAATCTTTTTCTCCATAAGTACGCAATAATGAAGAAACCTGGATAGGTTTGATATAACCTGAATTACCTTCACGATCCAAAAGAATGTCTTTCAAATCATCAATGGTATATGACGTTCCGTTAGCTTGGTTATATTCTTTCAAATAAGCTTCCTTATCCAACCATGCCCCCAAGTTTAACTTTTTGTTAATCTTCATATCCGCATAATGCAATTTTCCCCAACGGCGAATATCATCGAAGCGAATGCCTTCATACACCAATTCGATGCGTCTTTCACGACGTACTTCCCAAAGGATAGGCGAAACTTCATAGTCACCAACCACTTCGGAGTTTCCTAAATCACGATCTGGGTCATTGATAATCACCCCATTCACACTAAAGTTCTTACCACTTAATGTAACAGCAGGCATGTTTACAGAAGCCCTCTTACGAATTTCATTAATTGTAATATCCAAATCTTTTTGTGACAAGGTATAAGCTCCCATATCATTTAATTCAGCAGCAGCCTCCAAATAATTCAATAGCACCTCATTCAGTTTCATAATAGGTGCGTCGGTTGTATTAGTATTACTCTGTCCTGCAGCAGTATTGAATAAATCTTCGTTAACAAAACGAGTACCAAAATAACCTCCAATACCATATACCGCACCTGCAATACCATTTAAACGTACACCTTCAAGATCAATATTGGCTGCCAACGTGGGTCGCGGTCAGTCATTTCATCCTTGAAAACCTTATCACCTTTAAATACTGTATTTCCGTCTTGATGAATAGGCAACCCATTAGTTGTCAAATAGCTATCAACCAAATCCTTAGAAGGTCCATTGCCCAATGTTTGTTCTGATTGCCATGACATTTCAGCATGAGTAAGAATACCTTCCACATAAGAACGATATAATATCATTTCAGGATTACCAGCCAAGTCCAGTGAAATAGTCAATGCTTTGTAATCACTAGAAATTTTATATTTTTGCGCAGACATTACTCTATTCGCGGCAGTCTTTGCAGCCTCTAAATACTTCTTTGCCAATTCTGTATTTCCCTCACGATACTTCTGCCAGGTTCCCTCAAATAACATAATACGAGACTCAAAAGCATTCACCACATGCCGATTTACACAAAGCCCATCTGTTCCATCAGCCTCTTTTACATTGTCTGCAGCAAATTCCAAGTCTTCCAACACTTTATCCATTACAAAATCTCTGGAATCTCTCCCTTTATAAAGAGCTTTTTCATCCGTATTATCTACAACATGGTCATAATATGGAACATCACCAAACATCCTTACCAAACGAGCATATTCCATACCACGGAAGAAGCGTGCTACGCCTATCCAATGGTTCTTAACGCTCTCAGGCAAGGTGGAATTTACAAGTCCGTCACACACAAGGTTAATACGGCGAACGTTTGCAAAAGACCAGTCGGCACTAGTTGCAGGGGCTGTATTTGTAAAGAAAGTCGCTTCTTTCTGCGCCAAATCATCTACCCAATTAGCAACATTAGTTCCGTCGAAAAAATCCGATTTCACCCAACCGCTTTGATAACCGGTAAAATAAATATCATACCATCCATATATCGTAGAGCGAATATTATTCTCACTATTATAGAAATCTGCACTATTCTCTATCTGATCCATAGGCGGACGATCCAGAAAGTCCGAGCAGGAAGAGAGACCAGCAGCCAATGCTAAAACTGCAAATATTTTTGTTTTCATAATTTTATTAGAATGTAAGTTGAACACCAAATGAAATAGATCTCATAAACGGATAACTCTTACCAAATTTGTACTCACCGTTAGAAGCAGCAGCTTTCTCTGTCGTTTCAGGGTCAACCGGAATATTAGTGTGATCAAACTCGAACAAGTTTTCCGCACTAACATAAATACGACCACTTGTAAAAGTTATTACTTTCATCCATTTTTCCGGAACAGTATAACCTAATGTAATATTCTTACAACGCAAATATGACATGTTCTGCAAATAACGAGTTTGACGCAGGAAATTCTGTCCGTTGTTTATCCAAGAGTGAGAAGTCGGTGTAGGATAGAATGCATCTGTATTTTCAGGAGTCCAATAATCCATCTGATGCTCTAACCACCCTTCGCCTGGCATAAATCCCGGAATACCAGTTTGCCCAACAGCCCATACATCTCTTGAGCCAATACCTTGGAAGAATGTGCTGAAGTCAAAATCCTTATATGTCAATGCTACAGAGAAACCGTATTCAAAGTTTGGTAAAGTATTACCAATGCGTTTCAAGTCACCATGATCCTCCAAAGTCTGTTCACCATAAGTAATCTCACCATTACCGTCCAAATCTTTATATTTTACATCACCCGGACCATATTTGAATGCACCGGTTTCATACAATGCCTGCGAAGGTACTTTATTGGTATCAATAAACCATTTTCCATCTGCATCTTGATAGCAGTCTTCATATTGGAACAGACGATCTGTCTCATATCCCCAGATTTCACCTATAATCTTGCCTTCGTAGTTACCATAAATATTCTTATTCGGGTTGTTATACTTCGTAATCTTTTCGCGAATCTTAGATAAAGTTGCACGTGCTGTTAAACCAAGCCCACAAGCAAATCTTTTATTATAATCTATTGACAACTCAAAGCCGCGTCCTTGTAATTCCCCGGAATTAACCTTAGGCATTGTTGTGCTTCCGAAAGTAGAAGGCAATGTTTCACCTGGTGAATGCATATCAGAAGTAGTACGCTGATACCAGTCAAAACTGACACCAAGTTCATTATTGAAAAAACGGGCATCAAAACCCAGATCAATAGTAGTAACACGTTCCCAAGTCAATGACGGAGAAACAACGGAAGGAATACCAATATAAGGTACTTGCTTACCATCAATCACCCAGCCCGAGGACTTATTTACAGACATTACAGAAAGGAAAGAGTTGGCAGCTACATCCTGATTACCAATTGTACCCCAAGAACCGCGTACTTTAAAATCAGAAAGAACTGGTTTTGCCCATTTCATAAAAGTTTCTTCACTTAAACGCCATCCAGCAGAAACAGAAGGAAACAGAGCCCATTGATCTCCCGAGGGAAATTTAGAAGAACCATCATAGCGTGCATTCACCTCAAGAAGATATTTACCCATATAATCGTAGTTAATACGTCCGAAGAAACCGGCTGCCGCAAAATCATTATGATAGGTAGTACCATCTACATACTGATCACCAATGGCCAGATTAATTTCCGGTTTATCAAAGTTCACTAATGTCCGTCGGTCTGAACTATGACCCAGTTTTTCACGGGTTTCAGCATCCATACCGACCATCACTTTCAAGTTGTGCTTTTGTACAAAGATTTTTCATAAGTGGCATAAGCTTTGAAAGTATTGGACATTGTATATCGACTACGTTCAACTACACGATTATGGGTAGCACCATAAAAACTTGAATTATAAGTCAAAGGATTACTACTGTTGAACATATCCCAACCACCAACTTCACCACCGTTACGCTTCTGATAATCATTAAGTAGAGCGAAAGTGTAGTCAAAATTAATGGCCAAATCCTTAATCGGATTAATAGTAGTTCCTAAATTAACACGAGTAAAGTTATTAGTTAAACTTTCACGATTAGCCTGTGCTATCTCAGTCATAGCTGAACGGAAAGGAATCCCCTGGTAATCAGCATAAGGATAGAAAGAAGGCCAACGCAACAAATAGTACCAAACGTCTGTATAACCACTTGTGTATTGATATGGTTCTGATTTTGTGGAACGAGAGAACATAACATTTGCTCTCACAGACCACCAGTCACGAATCTGTGTATTGACATTGGCATTGAAATTATAACGGTCATACTCATCTGTATTAACCTTTAAAATACCTTGTTGATTCAAATAGCCTAAACTAATATTATAGGTTGTCTTATCACTACCGCCGCTGACAGAAAGATTATGCTTCTGTTGGGGAGTCCAATCTTTCATAAACATATCTAACGGATCAAACTGACGATAAAAATAATACTTGCCACCACGTTCTTCAAAATCTCTACCTAATTGCATTTCGCCTAATTCCGATTGTGACATTCCACCATAAGTGTTGTACCATTCCTTCATCTTCTGAACTGCAATTTCATCGACATTATATCCTATCGAACTTACAGTAGAAGCGCCGCTTCTATTGGCAGCCAGTAACATAGCTTGTGCTCCCTCATAGGTTTTAGCGACTTGTGGCATCACAGTCGGAGTACTCCAAGAGAAGTTATTAGAGTAGGTAACACGCGGTTTATCATTTTTTTTACCAGTCTTTGTCGTAATCAAGACTACCCCCCAGGCAGCACGTGTACCATAAATAGAAGCAGATGCAGCATCTTTCAAGACAGAGATGCTGGCAATATCGTCCGGATTCACCAAACTTAAACTGGGAACTTCCACATTATCCACCAAAATCAGTGGACTTGTCCCTTCCGTAGCACTCAAAGAACCAGTAGCACCACGCAACTTGATATTAGAATCAACGCCAATACCTCCTACATTAGTCGTGATACTCAAACCAGGAGTTATACCTTGCAAAGCTTTTGCAATATCTGTTACCGGACGGCTTGCAATCGCCTCTTGGACATCTACATTAGCCACCGCACCGGTCAGGTTCACCTTTTTCTGTGCACCATAACCTACTACGACAACTTCATCCAACAATTCCGTATCATCTTTCAAAACAACCTTCATTACCGAAGTTGCCTTAACTTCTTGAGTAGTATATCCCACAAATGATACTTGCAGAATAGCACCGGGCTTTACATTTAATTTGGAAACTCCATCCAAATCCGTAATGCCACCATTGGTCGTACCTTTCTCAATGACATTGGCACCAATAATAGGTTCACCTTTTGTATCTACAACTGTGACAGTTACAGAGATAGATTGCATCTGTTCTTGTACTCCTTGTGAGTCGTTGGATGCTGTTTGGGCAGCCATCACGTTGCCACTGCCTAAAAACAGAGCACAGATTGCCACCGCCGTAAAGAACTTACCATTGGCAAGTCCTCGTTTTTTGCGATCTTCATTCATAAGTGATTGATGATTTTGTTAATTAAACCAGTTTTTCAAAATTAGGGTAAGGGAATCATATAGTTCGGATTAGTCAGACTATTTCCGAAGGCTTCTTTAATTTCTCATAGGCGTTTTCTTTATTTAAAGGTTCACATTTTTATATTATCTCTCTTTTTTCTATTTATTTACCAAGTCCAGACGGAACTTAGTTATATATTATACAAGGTTAAAATCTTGTTAATTACTTAACTCTATTGGTTGTTTTAAGAGATAAAAAACTCGTTATTAACAAAGGTGAGAAATGATTCATTCATTTCGTCCTAACAAAGATACATTATTATTTAATATCAAGAACATTCCTTTGCATTTATTTAACTTTATATTTATACATTTGCAAAAAGGAGGTTATACACCTTATTATATAAAGAATTTAAGGTTCTTCTATATTTAAAGAATGGAATTCAATCAGGCCATTCATTGGTGTTTCTTCAATGATTTCCAGTTCGATGCCAAATTCACGGGCAACTTCCCGCAAAATGGTCGCGTAGCTGTAAGCCAATGAACCCACAAAACGAATAGGATAATTTTTGTAGTCATATTGGCAGACATTACGAGTAAAGAAATTTCTCAGATTACCGGTAATCAGCTCAAATACATAGTCATCATTGGTATAATCAGCCAAAAAATAAGATATAGTAGACAAAAAGCGATTGGGGAACGGGCGGTTATACACAGATTCCATAACCTCATTCGGACTTATACGGAACTTCTCAAAGAAATCCGCCGTTACATCTTTAGGAGCCAAACCTTTCAGTACATCAGACAAGAACATTTTGCCCAATACAGCACCACTACCCTCATCCCCCAGGATGTAACCTCCTGCCCGGACATTCTTTACAACGATTTTCCCATCATAAAAACATGAGTTTGAGCCGGTTCCCAAAATACAAGCAATGCCGGCCTCGCATTTGAACAAGCCACGTGCAGCTGCCAGCAAATCACTCTCTACCTGAATTGGAGTTTTGAATTGTGCTACCAATGAAGCTCCCAATACATTTTTCTTTTCATAAGAAGTACATCCGGCACCATAATAATAGACTTGTTCCAATTTCCTTTTGAAAAAATGCTCGGGTAATCCTAACCGCACACTTCGGCTAATCTCTCTTCTCGTTTGAAAGAAGGATTTAAGCCTCTGTGAAGGCTCGCTGTATCAGACGATTATCTTCAACCAGCGCCCATTCTGTTCTCGTAGAACCACTTTCTGCAATTAGTTTCATAGGTAGTTAGTTTTAGAATTGAATACAAATATATAGCTTTTTTTAATCTTTCCAAGGCTATTTCAAGAAAAAATCATTTTACTGGCCATACATCTCCCTTTTGCTCATATCCTCAATCATCCAACAAAGTATTCCCACTTTTCCAACGCAACCGCGTTTTAGTCAAAACAAGACGATAACAGACTAATAATAAGATACTATCTGACTGAATTCCAAGTTCCGTCTGGACTTGGCAAACAAATAGAAAAACAAGAGATAATATAAAGTTATAAACCTTTAAAAAGAGAAAATGCCTATGGAAAAAGAAACAATCCTGCAAGTTGAATAGTCTCACTATTCGGTCCTTATTACCCTTACCCTAAATTTAAGAAGTATTTAATTAACAACAAATCATCAATCATTTATGAATGAAGATCACAAAAAACGAGGACTAACACATAGCAAACTCCTCACAGCAGTGGCAATCAGCTCACTGTTATTAAGCAGCGGCAACGTGATGGCTGCACAAGCCAATCCTGATAATTCGCTTGGCGTAACAGAACAATTACAAGCTATCACTATCAGCGGTTTAGTTATCGATGCAGCCGGCGAACCGATTATCGGTGCCAGCGTAGTAGAAAAAGGGACTACCAACGGCGGAATTACCGACTTAGACGGTAAGTTTACATTGACCATAACACCGGGAGCAACACTAAAAATATCATTTGTGGGCTATCAGACACAAGAAGTGAAGGCAGCCAAAACGATGAGAATAACTCTGAAAGAAGATACCGAGATGCTGGATGAAGTAGTAGTAGTAGGCTACGGTGTACAAAAGAAGGCTAACTTGACAGGAGCAGTTTCTACAGTGGACTTAAACAAGACAATGGCAGGTCGTCCACAACAAGATGTAGCCAAAGCATTGCAAGGGGCTGTTCCGGGACTAAGCATTCTCACCACAAGTGGTGCCATCGACGAGACAGCCTCCATGCGTATACGTGGTTTGGGGACATTGAGTAATGGAGAAGTCAGCAATCCACTCATTGTAGTGGACGGCGTTCCGATGGATGACATTTCTTTCCTCGATACGCAAGACATCGAAAATATTTCCGTACTGAAGGACGCTTCCGCTTCCTCCATTTATGGAACGCGCGCCGCTTTCGGTGTGATTCTAATCAATACCAAGAGCGCAAAGCCTAGCGAAAAGGTTACCATCAATTACAGCAACAATTTTGCATGGGATCAAGCTACTTACCTGCCGGACTATCCCGATGTACCCACACAATTAAAGATGGGTATCGAAGCCAGTATGAACGGTGGTGCCGGTATGCCTGAATTGTTCGGTATGTATTTCGACAAATTGTTACCTTACGCCGAAAAGTGGCAGCAACAGAACGGCGGCAAGACCGGCTACCGTCCTATGAACCTCTACCAAAGCGATAGTAACGTGGGTGACTATATCGTATTGGACGGCACTCCTTTTTATTATGCTGACTGGGATGTACAGGACATCTACTTCAACAAAGCTGCTCCTTCCATGAGCCACAATGTTTCTATACAAGGAACATCTGGTAAGACCAATTACTACCTATCTTTCGGCTACAACGAAAAGCAAGGACAGATGAAGATTCACCCGGACGAACTAAAAAAGTACAATGCCTCAGTCAATGTCACCACTAATGTTTACGACTGGCTACAGGTGGGTGCACGCATCAACTATAGTCGTAAGAACTATAAACGCCCGGACACATGGGCAACACCTACCAATATTTGTGGCGTTGGGGTTCTTATTTCATTCCTTCGGGCACAATCGACGGCTATGACACACGCGTCATGGCCATGCAGAAGCAAGCTGCCGATCGTGAAGTGACAACAGACCTGACCCGTATGAACACCTTCTTGAAAGCTGAAATCGTTAAAGGACTGACCCTTAATGCAGACTTTACATATGCCATTCAGAATATGAACAGCGGTTCGCAGGACAACTCCGTTTACGGCATCAATTGGAGCGGGAAACCGGTACCCTCTTACATCGTCACTAAAGGCAATAGCGGCATCTGGAGAGACTTTTCCAAACAGAACACATGGACGGCCAACGCATACGTAAACTATACCAAAACATTTGCCAAAAAACACAACCTGAATGTAATGGCAGGTGTCAACGCAGAAGAAGAGGAATACAAATATCTGTATGGTACCCGCAATGTGATGTACGATCAAGAGGGATACCCCGAACTGAATATGGCTGGCAAGGATGGACAAGATTTGAGTTGGAATCATACATCCCGCGCTTCTGCCGGTTATTTCGGCCGTATCAATTATGACTACAAAGGCATTTATTTATTGGAACTGAACGGACGTTACGACGGTTCTTCCCGTTTCCCCCATACCGACCAGTGGGCCTTCTTCCCTTCTGCATCCATCGGCTACCGCTTCTCCGAAGAAGCCTACTTCGCCCCACTGAAACATATTGTCAGCAATGGTAAGTTGCGTGCTTCTTTTGGCGAAATCGGCAACGAGGCTGTGGCGACTACATGTTCGAACAATTAATAAGCCAACGGTTGAACAATAAAAGTACCGGCTATATCTATTGGATTGAAAACAATAATGCCAACGCTAATCTCCTGACCATGTATAACATGCCGGATTTGGTATCAAGTACTTTGACCTGGGAGCGTATCCGCACCCTCAATATAGGTCTTGACCTGGGTCTCTTGAATGACGAACTGACTATAGGTTTCGACTGGTTCCAACGTGAGAATCGTGACATGCTGGCACCGGCACAAGTATTGCCGAACACTCTGGGTGCTTCTGCTCCTTATGAAAATGCCGGTACCTTACGTACACGTGGATGGGAGTTGAACTTGAACTGGCGCCATACCTTCGGCGACTTCGACGTATATGCCAACTTCAACATCGGTGACTCCAAGACTAAAGTAACAAAGTGGGACAATGATTCCAAACTGCTCAGCACCTATTACACCGGTAAAACCTACGGTGACATTTTCGGTTTTGAAACCGACCGTTACTTCGAGGAAAAAGACTTCACCAGCCAAAATGCAGACGGCTCATGGAATTATGCAAACGGCATTGCAAGCCAGGCAGGACTGGAATCCGGTAATTTCCATTACGGCCCGGGAGACGTCAAGTTCAAGGATTTAGACGGCAATGGCAAGATTGACGGTGGAAAAGGCACAGCAGACGACCACGGCGATTTGAAAGTCATCGGAAACTCTATGCCACGCTACGAATACAGCTTCCATTTAGGCGGAGCGTGGAAAGGTATCGACCTTGACCTCTACTTCCAAGGTGTAGGCAAACGTGAGGACTGGACGACTTCTTCCCTAAACCTTCCCGCCATGGTACATGCCGACGTAGCCATCTATTCCCACCAAACAAGCTATAACAAAGTGCTTTGGAATTCAGACTATACCGCCATTACCGGTTATGAGGTAAATCAAGGCAACCGTTATCCACGTCTTTATCGTGGTACAAATAATAGTGGAGGTACCGTATCCGGTATAGCTAACGGCTGCAACAACTACTATCCCCAATCCCGCTATTTGACAGACATGTCCTATCTTCGTCTGAAGAACGTAACTGTGGGATATACCCTTCCGAAAGAGTGGACACGCAAAGCCTACATTGAGAAAGCACGTATCTACTTCAGTGGCAGCAACCTCTTTCTGCTCCACAAAGGGAATGACCTTCCAGTCGACCCCGAAATCAGTACAGGCAATGGACTTACAGCTGGTGGATGGGGACGTATAGCTCCTATTACACGCACATTCTCATTTGGAGTCCAGGTAACATTATAACAACCTCAAAAACTTAAGAACAATGAAGAAATTATTTATATATGGGGTCACAGCGCTGGCGATGTTAACCGGTTGCAACGATTTGCTGGACAAATCCCCCTTGGATACCTTCACGAATACTCCGGCATACTGGAGCAACACCGATAATTTGGATAATCAGTGCAATACTTTTTATAACAACTTTACCGGCTTTGGCAACGGAGCCAGTGGAGGATGGTTCTACTTCAAAACAATAAGCGATGACCAGGTAGATGCAGAAAGCCATAACTGGACTTACACTAACGTGGTCGCATCTTCCACAAACTGGTCAGCCCCTTTCACAGAAATCCGACGCGCCAACTATATCATTGCCGGTGTACAGTCTTCCTCTCTTGATGAAGCAACAAAGGCCCACTATGAAGGTCTTGCACGCATGAACCGTGCGTGGGAATACTATCAGTTGGTCCGTATGTACGGCGATGTTCAATGGATAGACAAAGTTATCGACCCAGCCGACAACGAAGCCTCTACGGACCACGCACCGACCGGGATGAAGTGATGGACCATGTGCTGGCAGACATCAATTATGCGTGCGAACACATTACCGCAAACAGCAATCGGCAACGTTTCAGCACCGACATGGCATATGCCATGAAAGCAGACATCACCTTATATGAAGGTACATACTGCAAATATCGCACTCAAGCAGAGAATGGCAAAGCCGCTGATGAGAGCCGCGCCAACAAATACTTGCAAGAATGTGTATCAGCCTGCGAATATCTTATGGCCAAAAACTACTCTCTAAGTAACAGTTACAAAGCCAACTATAATTCTGTCAGCCTGGCAAGCAATCCGGAAATGATTTTCTACAAGCCTTATGCACAAAGTTCGTTAAGGCACTCCACCATTGACTACACAATCAATACAAGTGGTACGCACGGCATTTCAAAGGACGCATTCGACAGTTTCCTTTTCCTTGATGGAAAACCGTTGGCAACAACCTCGAAAAACAAGGACGATGCAGCCGTATTGGATGCAGACAAAAATTACTCTATAAGAGAGGTTTTGGCCGTACGCGACAAGCGCCTGTCCGAAATTCTTGACCCGGTACTTTCTTTCAGAGGCCACGCCTACAGCCGTGCCGGTGTAGCAGCCTTCACCACATCGACCGGTTATGGCATCGCCAAGTATGATAACCCCGAAGAATTGAGTGTTAGCGACCGAAACAACATCGGCTACCAATACACCGACTGCCCGCTCTATTGGATTTCAGTTATTTATCTGAACTTTGCAGAAGCCAAAGCCGAAATGGGTTCTCTCACACAAGACGATCTCAACAACTCCATAAACAAGCTTCAGGCTCGTGCCGGCCTGCCGGCTATGACAACTACTCCAGATGCCGATCCTGCCAATAATATGGGAGTAAGCAATCTGATTTGGGAGATACGCCGCTGTCGCCGTTGCGAACTGATTATGGATAACTGGTACCGATATTGGGATTTAATCCGTTGGCACCAGCTCGACAAATTGGATTCAACCAAGTACCCGAACACCATGTTGGGCGCCAACGTAAGCAATGTGCCTGACTGTGAAGAAGCGACCAAGAACGGATATATAGATGCCTCCGATGCACAAATCCGTACTTATGAAGCCAAACATTATTTCTACCCGATTCCAACTACACAGTTGACCCTGAATAAAAACATGAAGCAGAATCCGGGTTGGTAATCAACTAAAAACAGCATATCGCGCTGTACCTCGTTTGGATTTAATTAAAGCGTTCATACATTCCATGTATCTAAATACAAATGTATGGACGCTTTTGTTATTCCCTTTAAAAGGTGTATAGAAACACGAATAGCACCTTCTAAAAGGAACCATAAATCAATATCATATACTTTCCCTTCGTTCATAACATACTAACAAGAAACATATCATGAAAAAGAAGAACATATTTTTCGTACTACTAATCTGCTTCATCAATAGTAGTTGCAACAAAGAAGAACAAACAGACGAGTTACAAGATAAGGATTTCTATTCTGATGTCACAACACGTGCTTCCTACATAAGCGGTACTATTACGGGCGAAATGAACCCCTATGTTAGTGATGGTTACTACACTTATGATTTAAGTATTCCTATACAAAAACAATCTGTAGGTATAAGAATTTCAGCAGTCGGTGGAGAAGCACGATTCAAAACAAACTACCAAGAACGATTCGAGAGTACATGGGTAACCCAAATTCCAGCAGGAAAAAACCATTTTCCAATAAATGTATTATGGACTAAAGCAGGTAGTAATTCTACCTGATGGTACGTCCTGAAAAAAGTACAATCGAACTTACCGCAGATCTAAGAAACATCAATGTCAAAATGAAACCTATGCCAATCAATGCCCCTTCAACATTTGAATTGGGAGATACGATAACACTTTGGTGCAATTATTCCATAAACAAAGATACGGGCATAAAGTGGACTTACGATAAAAATCTATTCGCTGAAGTCTCTCAAAGTGCATCTGTCACACAAAGTAGATTCCAAATAAATTTGAAATCAAAGCAAGCCTTCAAGAACAGCGATGTCGGAGTAGAAGTCCATGATTTCTACATAAATTCTATCGGAGCAAAAGAGTATTTCATGGCTCGGAAAAGCAATATCAGTTTTCCCAATATGGTCCTCAAATAGATGGCTACAGAAATATTGAACAATATAAAGAATACATATATTCCATCAATGACAGCAAGGCACATACATTTTATTGGACCGGGAAGAATATTAAGATAGTAAGTGGTCAGAACAGCTCTACGGTAACAATCGTACCGACACAACCCGGTAACGCAAGTGTCAAAGTGAGCTACAAATATAAAAATCAAACCGATAATTTTACCAATGAGCTACCTTTGAGTGTATCTAAGACATCAATGCAACTGATTGGCCCTGACGTAATCTGTGACAACGGGACATTCAGTATCAAGAATTTTCCCACAAAAGCAACAGTGGATTGGATTGTTGGCAACGATTTATATTCGCAATTAAATCAGGCATCACCTGCTATCACCCTGAATAATTTAGGGACACCCGGAGGCAGTTCCATTTATACGACCTTAACCGCAATAGTACACACAAAGGAATACACTGTTCAGTTTTCCAAACCAATTACTTTCAATGTATCAGGAATACAAGAAAATGACCATGACATTATATATGGCTATCTGTCACAAAGCGGAGGTGAATGCGGATTGAATCCTATTCCTGAAGGTGCGCATGATTTTCATTGGAGTGTTGACTGCGATTGGGAGGTAGACATGCAAGGATATTATTTCACTACTTTCAGCAGTCGGAACAGTCATGAAATTGAACGAGTTTGCGTAACGGTTGATTTCATAAATGCATGTGGAACCAGAACATACATATATAACTATTTCGACATCGGCTCAACAAATTCAGGAACTTATTCCACACCTAAAAACAGCCTTTCTCCAAAATAGCCCCAGACAGCTTTCACGAAAAAGCCCCCATCCATTTGCTCGTTACACAAAAGAAGCTTATATTTGCTTACTTAAAAACAGACAGCTATCATGGTACAGCAAGACATACGATGGATACAGCGTTTTGAATATACCCACGAACTGGCCTGGAAAGTGATGAAGGACTATGCAGAATATCAGGGGTATACCGACATCCGCAGCTCCCGTGATGCCATACGCAAAGCCCTTGAAATGGGATTGATTGATGACAAGCAATGGACGGAGACTATAGAAGCCCGAAATCTGACATCGCACAATCATGACAACGATGTAGTCTCTGAAGAGAAAATGCAATCCTTGAATACACCATCCTTATTCGATTGAGCTATGTACGGATTGACCGACAATGAACTGGAAAAGCTATGCAATCTCTTCCGGAAACATGAAGAAATAGAGCAGGCTGTTTTGTACGGCTCACGAGCCAAAGGAAATTTCAAGCCTTTTTCCGACATAGACATCACGCTGATGGGAGACAGACTTACGTATAATACTTTAAGTAGCCTTTCCGATGAAATAGACGACCTGCTTTTGCCTTACAGCGTAGACCTTTCCATCTATGGCAAATTAAAGAATGCCGACCTTTTGGAACATATACACCGTATGGGAATACCCATATTCAGCCGCCCATCAAACTAAACTAAATTTCACACATCCACCCTCACCACCCTCACCTTTCGCACGCATCGCCCTATTCATCGGCATTCAAGAGGTGGGTGAGAGCAAATTTAAAAAGTGAGGGCAAAATTTGCCCTCACCACAAGATTTCTTCGTTCAAAGTTATAAGTCACTCATTCTTACCGTAATATCCTGAAACGGGTACATAAATCGGTTGCAGCATTGTTCCCTCATTCTTCAACTTTCCTTCGGTGCGCAGCCGACGGATATGCCGCATGGCAGTAGTACGCATCATGCCGCAAACGCTTTGAAAGTCATTCCGTGTCATAAAAGGGCGAGTGGCGAAATAGTTGGTCAGCCGACGGTCTATCTCTTTATCCGTCAGTTTAGCCGAATGCTCGTTTGCCTTCAAAGCCTTTGCCTTGATGGTACCAATTTCATTTTTCAGTTTTTGGTCGGCACGAAATTTCACACCCGCCATCTTCACCTTCGTCAACTTACGCTTGGTAGCAGCCACTACCGGTTCGATCGTGGTGAGCGACACGCGAAAGTAGCCGATGCCGTCGAGATGCACCTGCCTTCCTTCGGCAAGTTCCCTGCCCATGACGTGCGACACAGCATCAAGCACAGCCGTCACATCGGTTTCTGTCAATGAGCAACGTGCCTGGATGTCCCGCCGCAATTCATCGGTAGACCTGCTCCCATTTAGGCGGAGACGGGGATGAAGGATTTTATCTTCCGGAGATTTGTCGTACGAGTCCGGATTCTCGTACCAATCAAACAAAATAGCCATAGTTCAAACTGCGTTAAAGGGTTACATTATACGATAAAGCACTGCACGGAACACGTGCGAAGTACGTACGCAGTCTGTTGAAGTACCAAGGTTATATCACAGCCCAGCCCGTGAGCAGAACCGTTCACTGTAGTGAGCTGCTCCGTTCACTAATATGAACAAGAAAGACCACTTTAGTGGACTGTTCATAAACTCTGGTGTAAAAGTAGACAAAACTATGGGGATAAGCAAAGAAACGAACACCTTTTATAAAAGAAACATATAGACATTCCACCCCAAAAAAGAAGCCAATCGGAAAATAATCCTTGAAAAGCTTGTATCCACCCCTTTCCCGGCGTATCTTTACAAGAATATTACATACACGATAAAGAATGAAAATCACACTGATCAGAGAGGAACGCGAAAGCGGAAAAGAGGCCGTCAGCACACAAGAAACGGACATGTTGATGGAAAAGCTGAAAACCGAGAACAAGACCGGATACATTACGGAGCTGCGTAGCATCATCCCGCATTTGAAAGGACCACGCCCGATATGAGCATATCGACAGACTGCCGCGTCTCTATCCCGCCGTAGAAATGACCCGCACCAAAGCAGGAGAACACCGGATAAAGACTTACAACGCTGGTACTACTGGAAGTAAACAACCTGGCCGGGGTGGCCGAAGCCGAACTGGTGAAACAACAAGCCGCCCTGCTGCCGCAAACCTTTGCCGCCTTCTGTGGCTCCAGCGGACGAAGCGCCAAAATATGGGTACGCTTCACCCTGCCCGACGGAGGCTTCCAAAGAATGAAGACGATATCGCCTTATTCCACGCCCACGCCTACCGCCTGGCAGTGAAGTGCTACCAACCCCTTCTCCCTTTCCCCCATCACCCTCCGGCTCCTTCACTCCTACAAAGCTGCCGGATGACCGTGGACGAACAGCCCTATTATAGCCCCACTGCCGTGGCCTTCTGCCTGGAACAGCCCTGCGCCCTGCCCTCGGAAGACAACTACCGCCAACGGAAACAGCAGGAAAGCAATCCGTTGCTGAGAATGACTCCCGGCTACGAAGTGGCGGACACATGCAACCTGCTCTTCGAGGCTGCCCTCGACCGCGCCTTCCGCGATTTGGACAACTGGCGACGGGGCGACGACCTGCGCCCGCTGCTGTCCCGCCTTGCCGAACATTGCTTCAAAGCCGGCATTCCTGAAGAAGAAGCGGTGCGCCAGACACTGATGCACTACTACCGGGAGGCAGACGAACCCCTTGTACGCCTGACGCTGCATAACCTTTACGGGGAATTGAAAGGCTTCGGCACCCGCAGCAGCCTGAACAAAGACCAGGAAACTGCTTTCCGGCTGGAGGAGTTCATGAAACGCCGCTACGAATTCCGCTACAACACCGTGCTTGGCGACTTGGAATACCGGCAGCGCGACTCCATCCACTTCTACTTCCAGCCTGCCGACCAGCGCGTACGCAGCAGCATCGCCATGAAGGTACTGAAAGAGGGAGTACGTGTGTGGGACCGCGACATCACCCGCTTCCTGTCTTCGGACTACGTGCCGCTATACAACCCCATCGAAGAATATCTCTATAACACCGGACGCTGGGACGGCAAAGACCGCATCCGCGCATTGGCCGACCTCGTGCCCTGCCACAATCCCCACTGGAGGGAACTGTTCTACCGGTGGTTTCTTGGCATGGTGGCACATTGGCGGGGAATCGACAAACAGCACGGCAACAACACCTCGCCCCTGCTCGTAGGTCCGCAAGGTTACCGCAAAAGTACTTTCTGCCGCATCCTATTGCCACCGGAGCTGCGTTTCGGCTACACCGACAGTATCGACTTCAAGAGCAAGCAGGAAGCGGAGCGCAGCCTTGGCCGCTTTTTTCTGATTAACATCGACGAATTCGACCAGATAAACGCCAATCAGCAAGGCTTCTTGAAGCACCTCCTGCAAAAACCGGTTGCCAACCTGCGAAAGCCCTACGGTAGTACTATTCAAGAAATGCGCCGCTATGCCTCCTTCATCGGGACCAGCAATCTGAAAGACCTGCTGACCGACCCGTCGGGAAGCCGCCGTTTCATTTGCATCGAAGTGACCGGCCCTATCCAGACAAACGTCACTATCAATTATCGCCAGCTCTATGCCCAAGCCATGCACGACATCATGAAGGGTGAACGCTACTGGCTGGACGACACTGACGAAGCAATCGTAAAGGAGTACAACCGGGAATTCGAGCGGGCAGACCCATTGGAAGAACTTTTCCTTTGCCATTTCCGTGGCGCGGAGGAGAGCGAAGAAGGCGAATGGCTCACAGCCATGCAGATTTTCAACGACCTGCAACAGAAAACGAGGGATAAGTTGGCCATCAACCGGATAGCAGCTTTCGGGCGCACGCTCCGCAAGCTGGACATCCTCAACAAGAAATCGAACCGGGGAACACTTTATCATCTGGTAAGAATAGAAGAATGAACCGGCACTCCCACCGATTGTACCAAAGTGAGGGCAAACTTGGCCCTCACTCTTTTATAAAAAGTATTTCCGTAGGCAGCTGATGCAGTTCAACCATTATTTAATAAGGTGAACAGTTGACTATTTGCAAATTATGATTGATAATACTAAAAATACCCAAATAAGTGTTTTTGATATTAAAATAAAACGTATCTTTGTTGCAAACAACGTCCTCCTTAATAATACTATTATGAAGAAACTGCTGCTTTTAGCCTTTGTGCTATGTAGTTCTTTACTGTGCCGGGCACAAGAAGAACGAGTTATTTTAGGTGATGAACAGACTTCCGAGTATTTTCCAATCCTAAAAGATAAACGAATTGCCATATTCTCCAATCATACAGGAATGATAGGAGACAAGCATCTGCTGGACATTCTGCTGGAAAACAAGTTCAATGTAGTAGCCATTTTCTCCCCTGAACACGGTTTCAGAGGAGATGCCGACGCAGGCGAACATGTGTCCAGCTCGGTAGACAAGAAGACCGGAGTACCTATCCTCTCGCTGTACGACGGGAAATCCGGGAAACCAAGCGAAGCATCCATGCGCAAGTTCGATATCCTTGTGGTAGACATCCAGGATGTAGGCCTGAGATTCTATACTTATTATGCCTCTATGTGCCGGCTGATGGACGCTTGTGCAGAATACAACCGAAAGGTGCTGATACTGGACCGCCCCAATCCGAACGGACACTACGTGGACGGCCCGATACTGGACATGAAATATAAATCCGGTGTAGGTTGGCTGCCGATTCCCGTGGTGCACGGCATGACGCTGGGCGAACTGGGCCTGATGGTAAACGGCGAACGCTGGTTGCCGGCGTCACGCACTTGCGACCTGACCGTCATTCCCTGCAAGAACTATACGCACCAGACCCTATACAAGCTGCCGATTCCCCCGTCCCCCAATCTGCCGAACATGAAGTCCATCTATCTGTACCCCTCGACCTGCTACTTCGAGGCCACTCCGGTCAGCCTGGGAAGAGGAACCGACCTCCCCTTCCAGGTCTACGGGCATCCCAACATGACGGGCTACAGCTACAGCTTCACCCCACGCAGCATCCCCGGAGCCAAGAATCCGCCCCAGCTGGGCAAACTTTGTCATGGCGTAAACCTGAGCAATATGAGTGATGAAGAAATCTGGAAACGCGGTATTGACCTGAGTTACGTGATAGACGCTTACCGGAATCTGAACATGGACGACCACTTCTTCCGTTCCTTCTTCGAGCTGTTGATAGGCACCGACTACGTGCGCAAAATGATAAAGGAAGGGAAAAGCGCCGAAGAAATCAAGGCAAGATGGAAAGACGACGTAGAGAAATTCAAGGTACAGCGCAAGCCCTATCTGCTCTACGAAGAATAAAAGGGATGTACGATTTGACGATTTACGATTACGATTAAAAAATGAACGTGAATTGGAAGAGAACGTCAGAGCGTACATAGGATAATCAAAGTCGTACATATCATAAAGAAGTAATTCAATCGTAAAT
>ENA-OQLB01000154-OQLB01000154.1-human-gut-metagenome-genome-assembly--contig:-NODE-154-length-40278-cov-4.076486_pt1 | contig 40278 bp, 53 predicted proteins | sample MGYA00242656_ERZ504813 | MGnify/ENA primary metagenome ERZ504813 (study PRJEB26092, sample SAMD00036388) | human gut metagenome | host: Homo sapiens | study: EMG produced TPA metagenomics assembly of... | reverse complement strand
AATCAAATGAGATACAAATGGAGACGGAAGAAACGGTGAAGGAAGAGTGTGTTGCTGTGAGTAAAACAAAACGTATTTGGCTGGCATTCGTTGATATAGTACTGTTTACTGTACTTTTTTATGATTTTTCTGTTTTTGTTTGCCATACCTTTTGCGATTGCTTTCCCTGAGTTGAAGACACAAGCTGGTGGATGAGCGTCTATTTAATGATGTTGAATGAAGTCTTGATGTTGGCCAGTGGGCTTATTGCCGCTTGTATGGTGCTGGGCTTCAGGAAGCTTCCTTTTTCGGGCTTGGGCTTGTCTTTGAAGGGATGGGGTAGAAGCCTGCTGAACGGAGCTTTGTTTGTCGTGTTCTTGTATGCAGTTGGTTTTGGCTTGTCTTTATTGTTGGGGGCTGTGGAAGTGGCAGGGGTCTTGTTTTCTCCATTTCGTTGTTGTCGAGTCTTTTGCTTTATTTTTTAGTGGCAGTTACGGAAGAAGTTATTGGACGCGGTTTCATTTTAGGGCGTATGCTGGATGGAGGCGTCAATAAGTTTGTGGCATTGTTTATCTCTGCGGTGTTATTTTCGTTGATGCATCTTTTCAATCCCAGCTTTGCCTTCGTCCCGTTTTTGAATATCATGCTGGCGGGTTGTTTCTTGGGAGCTTCCTATATATACACGCGCAACCTCTGTTTCCCCATTGCCTTGCATTGGTTCTGGAACTGGATTCAAGGTTCTGTTTTGGGATATAAAGTCAGTGGAAATGAATTTAGCAATGAGAATCTGCTGATTCTTCACTTTCCGGAAGAAAATCTGATAAATGGAGGAACTTTCGGGTTCGAAGGCTCTATTCTGTGTTCACTACTTTTAGTGCTTGGTACAGTAATTATCTTAAGACACTATTATAAGGGATTAGTGATTAGGGATTAATGATTAATACAGAAACCATTAACCACTAACCATTAATCATTAATCCCTAATTCTGTTCCACTCCTTTCATTGTCAGCTGTATGCGTTTCCGGTCCATATCTATGCTGAGTACCTTTACGCGTATATGTTGATGAATGGACACTACTTCATTAGGGTCTGATATGAATCTGTCGGCGAGTTGGGAGAGGTGTACCAGTCCGTTTTCCTTGATGCCTATATCGACAAATGCGCCGAAGTTGGTGATGTTTCCTACGATGCCGGGCAATTCCATGCCTTCGCGCAGGTCGCTGATGGTGCGCACGTTCTTATCAAATTCAAATATTTTTATCGGTCCGCGTGGGTCACGTCCGGGCTTGTCCAGCTCTTGCAGGATGTCTTTCAGTGTCGGCATGCCCACGGTGGGGGAGAGGTAGCGTTCCGGATTAATCTTCAGACGCAGCTCCCGGTTGGCTATCAGCTCGGCTACGCTGCAACCCAAGTCCTTTGCCATTTGTTCTACGATGCAATAGCTTTCCGGGTGTACGGCAGTATTGTCCAGCGGATTCTTTGCCTGCGGAATGCGTAGGAAGCCGGCACATTGCTCAAACGCTTGGCACCCATACGAGGTACTTTCATCAGTTCCTTGCGCGAGGTGAAGGCACCGTTTTCGGCGCGATAGTTCACAATGTTCTGTGCCAGTTGCGGACCCAATCCCGAGATGTAGGTCAGCAGATGGCTGCTTGCGGTGTTCAGGTTGACACCTACCAAGTTTACACAGTTTTCTACGGTCTGGTCCAGTGATTTTTTCAGCTTGGTTTGGTCCACATCATGCTGGTATTGCCCCACACCAATAGATTTCGGGTCAATCTTTACCAACTCTGCCAGCGGGTCCATCAGTCGTCTGCCTATGGACACAGCACCGCGTACGGTGACGTCGTAGTCGGGAAACTCGTCCCGTGCAATTTTAGAGGCCGAATAGATGGAGCTCCCTGCTCGCTGACGATGAATATCTGTATGTCGCGGTTGAAGCGCTGATGTTTCAAGAACTCCTCCGTCTCGCGGCTGGCAGTTCCGTTACCTATGGCTACGGCATCTATCTTATAAGACTCTATCATCATTTGCAGCTTGGCAAATGCCTCTTTCTGCTTGCTGACCGGAGGGTGGGGTAGATGTTCTCATTGTGGAGCAGATTTCCTTGTGCATCGAGGCACACAACTTTACAACCCGTACGAAATCCGGGGTCTATACCCATCACACGCTTTTGCCCCAGTGGTGAAGCCAGCAACAACTGACGGAGGTTTTCGGCAAATACCTTGATGGCTTCCTCATCAGCACGTTCCTTACTTTGCGTGGCAAATTCCGTCTCTATGGATGGCTTCAATAGGCGTTTGTAGGAATCCTGCACGGCTTCTGCCACTTGCTGTCCGCAGGGGTTGTTGCTCCGCACGAATTGGCGTTCCAGCGTTCCACGCACTCCTCATCGTCCGGCTGATGCTGACTTTCAGCAGGCCTTCCGCTTCGGCACGCCGGATGGCGAGCAGGCGGTGGGAGTTGCATCGCTTCAACGATTCGGAGCAGTCGAAGTAGTCACGGTATTTGGTCGCTTCCTCTTCTTTGCCTTTCACTACTTTGGCGGTCAGTATGCCTTGGCGGGCAAATGCGTTGCGCACGCTGTTTCGGGCACGTTCGTCTTCGCTAACATGCTCGGCTATGATGTCACGGGCACCTTTCAGTGCATCTTCCACGTTCTTCACGTCTCCTTTCACGTAATTGGCGGCGCGTTCCTCCGGATGAGGATCACGTTGCAGCATCAGCAGGGTGGCGAGGGGTTCCAGTCCTTTTTGACGGGCTGCTTCGGCACGTGTTTTCCGTTTGGGCTTGTAGGGGAGGTAGATGTCCTCCAGTAGGGTATTGTCCCAAGTCTCCTCGATGCGCTTCTGAAGTTCGGCGGTCAGTTTACCTTGTTCCTGTATGGTGTTCAGGATGGTTTCTTTACGTTTGGCGATTTCGTTCAGCTTTTCGTAGTGGGTCTTTATGGATTCAATCTGCACTTCGTCCAGTCCTCCCGTCACTTCTTTTCGGTAGCGGCTGATGAAGGGGATGGTGGCACCATCGTTCAGCAATCCGAGGGTCTGTACTATTTGTTTCTCTGATATGCCGAGGGCGGCAGATATCATGCGGTGGAAATGTTGTATCATCGGTCTCTCTTTTTATAATGGATGCCAAAAGTACGAAAAACAATCGTCGTACGAAAATAAACCCCATATTCTTGGAAAAATCATTTATTATTGCGAAGTTTGTCAACTATAACGAACTAATAAACAATAATATGGAAGAAGCTAAAGGTCAATCGATTTTAGATAAAATGCTCACTACATTTATCAATACGTTAGTGAAAGCAGCCGAAAATGAGGCTCAAACACATTTCGGCAAAAACCTTGAGGAGGTATTGAAGCATTTCATGGCAAAAGTGAATAGCGATTTTGAAAAACAATGCCTGCTTTGGTATTTTACAAAAAAAGGTCAAACTATGACCGTGTCGTCAGAAGTCTTTGAGCGGATTGCGAAAGCGGCTGTTGCCTCGCGTGCGGCAAGCGAGAAGCTGTTTCATGGCCCACAGAAGGTAATCATTAAAGGAAAGGTCTATTATTCCCAAACCATTTCTTTCTATGAGAATGATGAATTTGATTATGCCTTGGGCTGTGCGACAATCTTCTTTGATGAGGAGGGCGTTCCCGTAGGCTGAAGGATATTTATGACTTTAACGAAGCAAAACATCGTGATACCAATGCCGAGAGTGACACCACATTTATGGCTAAATTTGAAAAAGCAAATTTAGCAAAGTCCTACGCCATACTTTATGGCATTAATGACTATGACCTTCATGACTGATGTGTTTCGTACCATATCGTCATGTATCATAGCATTATTCTGCTGTCTGTTACCAGTGTTCTCTATTACGGGGGAGCATCCGATACTGATTATCAGTTCCTATAACCCGGATGCTGGCCGTACTTCCGGCAACATCTCAGACTTTATGGAGGAGTTCCAACGCCTGGGCGGGACAAACACCATCGCATTGGAAAACATGAACTGCAAAAGCTTCTCCGAATCTCCCCTTTGAACGGAGGATGGTGGAGCTATTGTCCAAATACCAGGGCGATAACAGTCCGGCGCTGACCGTCCTTATTGGGCAGGAGGCTTGGGCTGCCTATCTTTCTCTGCCCGACTCTATACGCGGCAATACTCCGGTCGTAAGTGCATTGTCCAGCCGTAACGCCATATTGTTGCCGGGCGATACGGTCGACTTAAAGACTGGATGCCCGAATCCGTCGACTTCTTCACGGATTTCCCCAGTTCGCCTATCAAGGCTGGCTTCGTTTATGAGTATGATGTGGAGGCCAACATCAATATGATAAAGCAGATGTATCCCGGCACCAAGAATATCGCTTTTGTCTCAGACAACAGTTATGGCGGCGTTGCCATGCAAGCTATGTAGTGAAGGAGATGCAGAAGTTTCCGGAACTCAACCTGATTCTGCTGGACGGACGCGTCCATACCATATATACCATTTGTGACAGATTGCATGAGTTACCGGAAAATACAGCTATATTGATGGGGACATGGCGTGTGGACATGAACGATGGTTACTTCATGCGGAATGCAACCTACGCCATGATGGAAGCAGCTCCACTTTGCCCACTTTCTCGCTCAGTTCCGTAGGCTTGGGATATTGGGCTGTGGCAGGTGTCGTTCCTGCCTACCGTGCTTTGGGCAAGGAGATGGCAAGACAGTCCTACCGCCTGCTGACCACCCCTCAGGATAGTGAGACCCATATGGAAATCATTCCGAATGAGACCATACTGGACGGTAAACTTGTGAAGGAAAAGAAACTGAATATCACCGGCCTTCCGCAGCCGGTAAAGATGCTGAACGTAACCCCTTCTTTCTACGAACAGTACAAGTATCATATCTGGTCTGTCGGTGCTGTTCTGTTGGTGCTGTTGGGCGGTTTGTTCGTTTCCCTTTACTTTTATTATCATACAAAGAAGTTGAAGGATGAACTGGAGGTATCCGAGGGTGCCTTGCGCGAAGCAAAAGACCGTGCCGAAGAATCCAGCCGTCTGAAGAGTGCTTTCCTTGCCAATATGAGCCACGAAATCCGTACTCCATTGAATGCGATTGTGGGCTTCTCGGACGTGCTGTCTGCCGGAGGAGCCTCGGAAGAAGAACAGCGTGGCTATTTCGAGATTATTAGGACCAACTCTGATTTGCTGCTTCGGTTGATTAATGACATATTGGATGTGTCCCGTTTGGAGGCCGACCGCGTCATCCTTTCTTTGGAGAGCTGCAATGTAGTGCAGATATGCCAGCAGGTAGTAGCTTCCGTGGCCCAGGCACGCAGGTCGACCAATCAATTCTTATTTGAGTGTGAACGTGAGGTAGTGGAGATGCGGACGGATGTGCAGCGTTTACAGCAGGTTGTGATAAATCTGCTTTCCAATGCGGACAAGTTTACAAAAGAAGGTACGATAACCTTGAAGCTGGAGCCGGATACGGCGAGGAATGTTGCAGTATTCTCGGTGACTGACACTGGTTGCGGCATTCCATTGGACAAACAGAAACGGGTGTTCGAACGTTTCGAGAAGCTGAACGAATATGTGCAGGGAACCGGCTTGGGCTTGTCCATCTGTAAGCTGACCGTTGAGAAGTGGGGCGGCGAGATTTGGATAGATCCTGCCTATACGGATGGAGCGCGGTTTATGTTTACCCATCCTATGAACTTATAAGAACCGACAAGAAATAAGGAAATATAATGAAAAGATTTAGTTGTTTTTTTATCTGGATTTTTGTCCTGACAAGCATACTGCCTGCGCAGGAAAGAGAGGTGAAACTGAAAGTCGTACAGACCAGTGATATACACGGCAACTACTATCCTACGACTTTATACGCCGCCGGGAGGCAACCGGCAGTCTGGCACGTGTGCATGCTTTGGTGCAAAAAGAACGTGAGGCTTATGGCAAAAATCTGATTCTCTTGGACAATGGTGACATTCTGCAGGGACAGCCCACAGCCTATTATTATAATTACATAGATACCGTTGCCCCTCATCTGGCAGCGGAGATGATGAATTTCATGGGGTATAATGCCGGCAATATGGGTAACCATGACGTAGAGACCGGCCGTACCGTTTTCGACCGTTGGGCAGGTGACTGCCGTTTTCCGATATTGGGTGCCAATATTGTGGATACTGCTACCGGAGAAACCCATTTCAAACCCTATGAGGTGCTGGAACGTGACGGAGTGAAAATTGTGGTTCTCGGTATGATAACTCCTGCCATCCCCGTATGGCTTTCAGAGAATCTGTGGAAAGGGCTGCGTTTCGACGATATGGAGGAGACTGCCCGCAAATGGATGAAGATTATCCGTGAGCAGGAAAAGCCTGATTTGGTTATCGGTATGTTCCATGCCGGCCAGGATGCCCAGCTGATGGGAGCAAGTATCGCGAAAACGCTTCGGTGGAAGTGGCGTGCAACGTGCCGGGATTCGATATTGTCCTGATGGGGCACGACCATGCGCGCGAATGCAAGAGGGTGTGCAACATAGCCGGTGACTCGGTACTGGTGATGGACCTGCCAGCAACGGTGTCGTTGTGAGTAATGTGGATATACCTTGAAACTGCGTGATGGTAAAGTTATAGACAAGAAGATAGACGGCATACTGTCCGATACGCAAGACTACGGCGTCAGCGAAGAGTTCATGCAACGCTTTGCCCCCGAAAATGAAGCTGTGCAGAATTTTGTTTCCAAGAAGATAGGTTCCTTTACCGAGACCATCTCCACACGTCCTGCCTATTTCGGCTCTTCCGCTTTTATAGACCTTATTCATGAGTTGCAGTTGGCAATCAGCGGAGCGGATATTTCTTTTGCGGCTCCTTTGTCCTATGATACGGAAATCCGTAAAGGAGACATTTTTGTGAACGATATGTTCAATCTGTATAAGTACGAAAATATGCTTTACACCATGCGTCTGACGGGAAAGGAGATACGCGATGCCTTGGAGATGTCGTATGATTTGTGGACCAATCGGATGAAGTCTCCGGACGACCATATCCTTCTCTTCCGTGAGAAGCGCCGCGAAGGTGCTACGGATAGGGCCTCATTCAAGAATTTCAGCTTCAACTTCGATTCTGCGGCGGGTATTATCTACACGGTGGATGTGACCAAGCCGGATGGCGAGAAGGTAACCATTCTCAGCATGGCAGACGGTACCCCGTTCGATATGGATAAAATGTATAAGGTAGCGGTGAATTCTTATCGCGGAAACGGTGGCGGCGAATTGCTGACAAAGGGGTCCGGCATCTCGCAGGATGAATTGAAGGAGCGCATCATCCACTCTACGGATAAGGACTTACGCTATTATCTGATGCAGTACATTGAGCAGAAGAAGGTGATTGAACCGCGTGCGCTGAATCAGTGGAAGTTTATTCCCGAAGAATGGGCGGCTCCGGCTTCCAAGCGTGATTATGAGTTCTTGTTTGGCAAAGTTAAAGAATAATTCACTATCTTTGCGGCTCAAAATCTATAGTATAAGTTTTTGGACGTGAAGCAGAAGAAAAAAATTATAGGTGCATTGAGCTTGCTGGTACTGTTTATCATGTACCAGGCAAGTATCACTGCGTTCACTCACGTCCATTATGTGAATGGGGTGATGATAACGCACTCGCACCCTTTTCATGGCACACACTCTCACTCTCAGACTTCCCTTCTGGTTATCGGGCATCTGTCGGTATTCCACTCTTCCGGGGTGGATGTGTATGAGGTTCAGCACCCGATGCGTCCTTTGCTGTCCATGCTCAGAGCCAAACCGGCAACGCCTACTGTAAAGGGGGAAGTTATACGTACTCTTTCCCTTCGCGCTCCTCCCGCTCTTTTTTCATAGTCATTAGGTTTAAAAAACGCCTGGATTTTTTGCATGTAGATACCAGGTGTTTTAGTCTCGAATGTCCGGTATTTCAGTGAAAGAAGTGCGGTATGTCGGATTATTATCTTTTTTCAGACTTGAATTATTTTTTTATTTAGAGCGCTAATTTGATGAAACAATACATTTTGGCGTTGGTACTTGCAGTGGTAAGTGCCAGCGTAGCTTTTGCCGTAAATCCTATAAAGGAAGGCAATATGATTTCCGGCCATGTGATAGTGAAAGGTACGGAGGAAAATATACCGTATGCCACGGTTTTGATTATCGGCAGCGGTCAGGGAACGGTTTCCAATGAAGAAGGACAATTTGAGTTCCGCAAGCTTCCGGCGGGAAAATACAAGCTCCGTGTGTCTGCCGTGGGCTATAAGACCCAAGAGAAGGAAGTGACGGTGAGCAAGGACTTTACTGCCGTCATACATTTCCCGATGGAAGAGGAGAGTTTTATGACCGATGAAGTGGTGGTATCTGCCAACCGCAACGAGGTAAGCCGCAAGGCAGCTCCGGTAGTCGTGAATGTGATGAGTACCAAATTGTTCGAGATGGTCAACTCCACCGACCTTGCCAAGACACTGAACTACCAGTCGGGCTTGCGTGTGGAGAACAACTGCCAGAACTGTGGTTTCCCCCAGGTGCGCATCAATGGCTTGGAAGGTCCGTATTCGCAGATATTGATAAACAGCCGTCCCATCATCAGTGCATTGAGCGGTGTGTACGGACTGGAGCAAATCCCCGTGAACATGATTGAACGGTAGAAGTGGTGCGTGGTGGAGGCTCTGCCTTGTTTGGAGCTAATGCTGTGGGAGGCACCATCAACATCATAACCAAAGATCCCATCAACAATTCCTTCCAGGTATCGAGTATGTTCTCCAATATGGACGGCAAGTCTGGGAGCAATATATGGGTGGCAATGTATCGCTGGTTGCCAAAGATAACTCCTACGGCATTGCCCTTTATGAGAGTTACCGCAACCGTAACCCCTACGACCGCGATGGCGATGGCTTTTCCGAGCTGGGCAAGCTGAACATGAATACCTTCGGTTTCCGTGCCTATTACCGTCCTACGCATTTCAGCCGCATCAATCTGGAATACCATACTACTAACGAACTTCGTCGCGGAGGTAATAAATTTGATTTGCAGCCGCATGAGACGGACATTACCGAGCAGACCAAGCATATCATCAATAGCGGAGGCGTGAGCTACGATTTATTCTGGAAAGAGTACAAGCATAAGATTTCAGCTTACACCTCCATCCAGCACACCGATCGCAACAGTTACTATGGTGCCCAAAAGGACATGAATGCCTACGGCAAGACGAAAGACTTGACTTGGGTTGCCGGTGGCATGTATGTAGCAATATGGACAACTGTTTCTTTGCTCCCGCTACCTTCACCAGCGGACTGGAATATCAGAACAACTCCCTGCATGACATTATGACCGGCTATCATCGTGACATGGAGCAGGATGTCCGCATTGCCAGTGCTTTCGTGCAGAATGAGTGGAAAATGAATGTACTGACCATGTTGGTCGGCGCCCGTCTGGACAAGCACAACCTGATTGACAAGCTTATTTTCAGTCCTCGCGTCAACCTGCTCTACAAGCCGACAGATGATTTTCAGGCACGCTTGACTTATTCTACCGGTTTCCGTGCTCCGCAGGCATACGATGAGGACTTGCACGTAACGGCAGTAGGCGGTAAGGGTGTCCAAATCAAACTGTCCGACAATCTGCGTGAAGAGCGTTCCAACAGTTACAGCGGTTCGGTAGACTGGACTGCCCATTTGGGGCACTGGCAGGCAAACATTCTGGTGGAAGGTTTCTATACAGACCTGCGCCATGTCTTTGTGCTCGAAGATATCGGCAAGAACGAAGTAGGGGATGTTATTAAGGAGCGCCGCAACGGAAACGGTGCACGTGTATATGGTGCCAATCTGGATGCGAGGATTGCCCATGGTAAGGAGGCGCAGTTCCAACTCGGATTTACGGCACAGCGCAGCCGCTATACCCATGAGGAAGCTTGGACAAAGGTGGACGGAAAAGACCTTACCACTAAGCGCATGCCCCGTACACCGGATTATTACGGGTACTTCACTTTCTCTTCCGCACCGGTAAAGAATTTTGATTTCTCTCTTTCCGGCACTTATACGGGAAAGATGATTGTTCCGCACTACGCACCGGAAGATGCTCCCGAGGTGCCTTCTGTAATATCACTTCAGACCGCATGGAGCATACTCCCCAATTTCTGGATCTGAATGTGAAGTTGAACTATACGTTTGTGCTTCACGACCATATCAAGCTTCAGTTGAATACGGGTGTACAGAATATCTTTAACAGTTTCCAGAAAGACCTGGATAAAGGGGAATTCCGCGATGCGGGTTATTTCTACGGACCGACGCAGCGAGAACCTTTTTTATCGGTTTCAAGATAATGAACTAAAAGTTCCATTTAAGAATTTTTAGAGCTAAATTCCGCAAAATAGTCCTACATTTGTCGCCAAAGCACAAAAACCATGGATACTAAGAGAATACGGAATGTAGACATTTCCCAGATACATCATTTGCCGATGATTGATTTCATCGGCAATGATTTTGCTATTTTTAATGACATCAAGGATATGCCTTTGAGCTCTTATCCCACCCGTTTGAATGCTGCTTGCCTGACTGTCTGTTTGAAAGGGTGGTGCAAACTGGAACTCAACCTGCAGCAATGTGAAATGCGGGAAGGTATGTTGGGCATTATTCTTCCCGACCAGATTGTTCTGCAACGGGAACGCTCCGAAGATTTTTCCGGACTTTTCATTGCCGTTTCAAAGGACTTTATGGATATGGTGATACCTACCATGCAGCAGCTTTTCCCCATGTTCTTTATGATTAAGGAACGGCCTTTTGTCCACATCACTCCGGAGGAATCCCAATCATTTCAGGAGTATCACTCTTTTCTTTGGAGCAAGGTGAAGCTGAAAGACAACCCTTTCCGTAAGGAAATCACCCAGGGGTTGCTGTTGGCCCTTTTTTATGAGATATATAACATTTATCAAGGCATGTCGTTCAGGAACGCATTCCCAAAAGCAGGAAGGAAGACTTGTTCGAGCGCTTTATCCGTGCCGTTTCAGAGTCTTATAAAGAAGAGCGAAGTGTGTCCTATTATGCCGATAAGATGTTCCTCACCGCCAAGCACCTTTCCACCGTAGTGAAAGAAATCAGCGGAAAGACGGCAGGCGAATGGATTGACAGTCTCGTAGTTTTGGAAGCCAAAGCCTTGTTGAAGTCTTCCGAAATGAGCATTCAGGAAATTGCGGACGAGCTGCATTTTGCCAACCAGTCCTTCTTTGGTAAGTATTTCAAGCATCACACCGGCATGTCACCTAAAGAATATCGCCGGCAATAGGTTCAATGTGACGGAATAATGTTTATTTTTGCGGTAAAGATTTACCCCCAAAATAAACTATCATGGAAAAAAGAGAAATTGACCTTACTGTTTCCTGCTATGGAAAGGTGAAAGGAGTGAAGTATGACGTTGTCATCTTGCCGTGGGGAGCTACGGAGCCCCACAATCTGCATCTGCCTTATCTCACTGATTGTATTCTGCCGCATGACATTGCTGTAGACGCGGCTGCACTGGCTTTGCAGAATTCCGGTGTACGCTGTATGGTGATGCCTCCCGTACCTTTCGGTGCACACAATCCGGGGCAGCGCGAACTTCCGTTCTGCATCCATACCCGCTATTCCACCCAGCAGGCCATTCTGGAAGACATAGTTGCCTCCCTTTATGCACAAGGCATGCGTAAGCTGATTATTCTCAGCGGTCATGGCGGCAACAACTTCAAGGGAATGATTCGTGACCTGGCGTTTGTGTATCCCGATTTTCTGATTATCGCTGCCGACTGGTTCAGCATCGTCCCTCCCAAAGACTACTTTGAGGCTGTTGTCGACGACCATGCCGGCGAGTCTGAGACTTCCGTTATGATGCATTACCATCCGAGCTGGTGAATTTGGCTGAGGCCGATGACGGGGAATCCAACCGTTTGCCATTCCTTCCTTGAATGAAAAGGTTGGCTGGGCTCCTCGCCATTGGGATAAGGCTACAGTCGACAGCGGGGTAGGGAACCCCAAAAAAGCTTCTGCCGAGAAAGGAGAACGTTATATGAAACCGGTGGTGGAAAAGTTGGCGAAGCTCTTTACGGAAGTCGGCCTGGGAAGTCTGTATTGATGTACTTGGCTTCCGGCTATATATAAAAATAGGCAATAACCATTGTGGATATTGCCTATTTTTAGTGCACCCTAAAAACTAATCTCTTTACTCTTATAAAAACTAATCTTTCTCTATTTCGAGTACAAAATTAGAAGGTTTTTGCGGGTTATGAATTGACATAAGTCAAAAATCTCATTCGGATATTATTTTTTCAAACGTGCCCAAAAGCCCTTCTTTTTCTGCCGGACCGGTTCACTGTTTTCGCGAAACAGTTCTTCGTAGGTCAGCCCGTCATGCACCATGCGGTAGATGCTTCCCCAGTCGGGCAGTCCGCCCAGGTTGCGGTCATCGATAAAGAGATCGGCTTTTACTTTGCGTGAAAAACCGGTGTGTGCGATGTCTTCTTCCGGATAGTCCCGGTTGACGGCATAGAATTCCACACCCCGTTTCCTACACCATTCCACAGCTTCCTCCAGGAGCTTCCCTTCACGTACCGACCATAAAATCAGCCGGTGACGCTCGTTTATCAGCATCTTCAGCGTAGCGGTGGCAAAGGGAATTTCTTCTCCTATCTGGGGATAGCGGTGTTCTACAATGGTACCGTCAAAATCAACGGCTATGGTCATAAATGAATAGCTTTTATTGGTTTCAGACTGTGGAGAAAATTATCCTTGACCGCCTGTGGTGCCGCCTGAGTGCTGGCTGACCGGATTGTTTGAATATTCTTCCTGATGTCCCGTGTAGCTTTTCAACTCTACTTTTACGTCTTTGCTCTGGTTGCCTACCACTACTTTAAAGGTATATGTTTTCACGCGTACCATACGCTTGCTGCCATACAGCAGTACATGGTTGCCACTGACACTTGCAGTCAGCTTTTGTTCAATTTCATAAGAACCGTTCGTACCTCCCTCTTCAGTTTCAATGTAGTTGTTGATGTATGTGGCCAGTGCATCGGATGCTCCTGCAGCTTTCAGCGCTTCAGCCGGAGAAACGGTATAGTCCCATCCGTTCTTGATTTTAAGGGTCAGGATGATGTTTTCCAGTGCATCGTAATCTCTGTTCTCAATCTTGATTACCTCGGCTTTTCCATTCACTTCGTTGTAGCCGTCTGCTACACTGGCGGCAGCTTGTTTGGTAAATTTCACTCTAGGTGAATATTTGCCGGCTATCTTCTCGCCTTGCGGAATGGTAATGATGTAATTGTTATTGTTGAATCCTACGGTTTTAGCAGCGGCTCTGGTTGCAGGCGCCTCGCTGGATTCCACTTCCATGTTTTCCGGATCAAAATAGCCCAGGTTGGCATCAGTCGACGGATTGGGAATGGCAATGATGATATCTTCCTTGGCAACAGCGTCAGCCGGCTCTGTCTTGATGGCTACGTTATTTACAGAAGCCTTTGATGCTTCCGGTTGTGTGGAAGTTGCCGGATTGGCCTCACGTGCCTCTTCAAACACGACGGCTGCAATCTTGGTGTTTTCTTCCGTACCTCCGGTGGGTATGTTGATGGTGGCGGCATTCTCCTTTTCCGGATTTTCTATTTTCGGAGCCTCAATGGTGCTTCCGTCAGCCTCCTGCATCTCGCCGAATTCTATGGTTGTTGACATTTTTACATTTACCACCATCAGGCTGTGGTTGGCTGTTCCGTCTGTAAATTCTGCTGTGGCCTCGTAGTCATCATGTCCTTCAGATGTTACGGTGAGCGTGTAGATGCCGGTTTTGTTCACAGTCAGTGAGTATACGCCTTTTGCATCGGTTGTGGCAGAGTATTCGCCGCTTTTTACGGTGGCTCCTGCCAATGGACCGTTGGCATCGGTAATGGTACCTGCAATGTAGTAGGCTGTTTGACTTCTTAGCGGGTCTTCCACTTCTTCATACTTCTTGTCGTCATCGTGGCAAGATGTAAGGACTGTTGTGCTGAAGGTCATTGCAAACATCAATGCACCTCCTAAAAATAAACTTTTCTTTTTCATAATTTTCGTCATTTGATAAAACTAATCTGTTTAAATTATACTTATTCCGATTTTTCCTTTTGTTGCTCCTTTATGAGGAAATAGCGTATATAGTCCGGCTGGTAGAAGTTGCTGCTCCGGTTTTCGTTAGGGCGTGTACTGTAACTTTTGCCCAGTTGTTTTTCTATGTACTCTCCATCTGCCACCATGCCGTATGCCCATGCAAAGTAGTCAGCCGGCTTTACTCTGAAGAATCCTTTTCTACTCCATTTCTTTCCCGGCAGGGGGATGGCAAAATGAAATCCTCCGTTTATCTCTCCGTCTGTACAAAGGCATACAAGCCGATGGCATACTCTCCGAAGTGCCGCGTACAGTCTCCTCTCACTCCATAATCACCGTAAATATATCTTCCTGCTTTCAAGTCGAACTGCAAGTTGAGGCGTGGTTCGTAGTACGAAGCATTCAGTGAGGCATTGATACGCTGTTTTCTGCCTATATACCAGCCGTCTTCCCGGGTGATGGCGGAGAAACCGGTGGAGCCTGCCGTTCCGCCCAGTTCCCAGCGTCCGTTGTTGGTGCGGTATTTTATTTCCAGTTGTGCACCATATCTGTTGTTGGTGAAGTTACCCACCGTCATTTTCCCGAAGATGTTGTGCCTGAAGCGTACATCCTGCGATAGAGCTATGATTCCCGGTCTTATCCGTTTCATCTCTCCACTCAGATTGGTGGCTACGGGCAGTATCACTTGTGCGGTCATTTTCCCACCTTTCCATAGAGCCATTTCCACTGCCGGATTCAGTTGATGGCATATGTATACAGTTCGTCAAACGTATTGTTCTCCAAAAACAAATCGGGGTATATCATCAAATCCACCTTCCAGGCAGACGGCACTTCTTCCTGACCGGCATTTTTCAATGCTTTCATGGCCGCATCCGTATCTACCGTAATTCCCATTTGCTGATATACTTGTATCAGGCTGATTTCCCCGTTTCTGTATGCTTCCGTCAATGTATCCGGCAGATTGATGCAAAGCCTGGGAATCCGGTTTTCCAGTACCACCAATTGCAAATCGCCTTCGTCTTGCTTCCCAAGCAGGCATCTATGGCTTTGCCCACTCCGGTGTAGGTACTTCTATATACATTGTTCTCAAAACTTACAGTGGTTACCCCTGGGGTCTGTGCACATCGTATATTTTCCATACCGATGGCTTTCAGGCTCTCTGTCACTTGGGCATCTGCCATTGCAGAAATACCACAGAACCATACTGCCAGTATCCACTTCAAACCGCTTTTTCTCTTGTTTTTCATCCTACTCTTTAATCCCTAATCCTTAATCCTTCATCCCTCTCTTAGTGCAACAGCCTGCATTCATACCGTATCCCTCCCGATATGCTGTTGAATTCTCTGGTAAACACATGGATGGAGAGATGCCTCCATAATCTGGCGGCAGCTCCCACATTGAAACCTTTCGAATCATATTCGGCTATGACAGTCATTTCCCGGCAGAAAGCAGGGGAGTAGCTGATGCCTCCGAAAGGACCGTCTTGTATACTGTGTTTGTTCAGTGGCAGGTAATATCCGGCAGTCAGTGCTAGTCGGTCTCCTTTTGCGATGGAGAAGCCTTTGGTCAGTACGCCATATATGGTTGCAAAGTAGTTGGTTCCAGTGTCTTTGAAAGGGTCATTGGTACCTATGACTATTGCCGGATGATATTTTCCTTCCTCTATCGGACGTATACGTGCAGATAAAGAACGGTCTTGCTGGAAATATCCTTTCTTACCGTCATACCGGGTGGTTTTCAATAGCGTACACCGATAACTCAACTCCAGAAAAGATAAGAATGTGATGTTGACGAAGTAATTTCCGGTGTTGAAGTTAAACGGTGTCATGCCGTTCGGAAGATAATTACCGCCTCCCATAAAGGTACCGGCCTTCTGCATATCCGCTGTCGGGATGTTCAGCAGTCCGGTGTTGCCCATGGAATATTGGGCCTGCACCCCCATACAGCAACCAAGTAGCAGTAGGAGCAGGCACCATTTTCTTATTCTCGTTTTCAGCATGTCCGAGGAGGGGTGTTTTCGCTATCCATTTGTGCTCTCATATAGAGCTTCTTCACAAATGCCATGTCATGTGTCACCATGATTTTCACCAGTTCTTCAAAAGAAGTCTTGCGTGGATTCCAACCCAGCAGTGTCTTGGCTTTGGTCGGGTCACCCAGCAGTTGTTCCACTTCGGCAGGACGGAAGTATTTGGGATCCACTTCCACCAGCACTTTACCGGTTTTGGTATCAATGCCCTTTTCATTCACGCCTTCTCCTTCCCAACGTAGTTCCACACCGGTTTCCTTGAAGGCAAGTGTAGTGAAATCACGTACGGTATGATATTCTCCGGTAGCTATGACAAAATCCTCCGGAGTGTCGTGCTGCAGAATCAGCCACATGCACTCCACGTAATCTTTGGCATATCCCCAGTCGCGCAGCAATTCAAGTTACCCAGATATAACTTGTCTTGATACCCTTGGGCTATACGTGCAGCTGCCAGTGTAATTTTGCGTGTCACGAAGGTTTCTCCGCGCCGTTCGCTTTCGTGGTTGAAGAGAATGCCGTTTACAGCGAACATACCGTAGCTTTCCCGGTAATTCTTCGTAATCCAGAAGCCGTATTGCTTGGCCACACCATATGGACTGCGTGGGTAGAACGGGGTTGTCTCCTTCTGTGGTACCTCCTGCACCAGACCGAACAGTTCGGAAGTCGAAGCCTGATAGATTTTCGTTTTTTTCTCCAGTCCCAGGATACGTACTGCTTCCAGCATACGCAGGGTGCCTACGGCATCTGCTTCCGCAGTATACTCCGGCACATCGAATGATACTTTCACATGGCTTTGTGCCGCCAGGTTATAGATTTCGTCCGGCTGCACCTGCTGTATGATGCGGATAAGCGAGCTGCTGTCCGTCATGTCCCCGTAGTGGAGGTTTACGAGACGGTTCTTCTTCATGTCACGCACCCATTCATCCAGATAAAGATGCTCTATGCGTCCGGTGTTGAACGATGACGAACGACGCAGAATGCCGTGTACTTCATATCCTTTTTCAATTAGGAACTCGGCCAGGAATGAACCGTCCTGACCGGTGATGCCTGAAATCAATGCTATTTTCTTATCCATGATTCGGGTTTTAAAATCAGTTTTTATTTATGTTATGATGTAAATTTCTCTTTTGTGATATTCCATAAGAATAAGCAGTTCCCGATGATATATCTTCTCCACATTCTTTTGGGTTCCTTTATCAGCCGGTACAGCCATTCCAACCCGTGTTCCTGCCACCATACGGGAGCACGTTGCACGTTTTCAGCAAAGAAGTCGAACACAGCGCCAATAGTACCGATGGGACCGTTTACCTCCAGTTCTTTCAGGTGTGCATAAGTCCATTTCTCTTGTTTGGGAGCGGTCATGCCCACCCAGAGCAAATCCGGCTGTGCCTGGTTTACGGCGGCTATCATGGCTTGATTGTCTTCTTGGGTGAATTCCGGCTTGTAGGGTGGGGAATAAGTCTCTATCCGGATATTGGGATATAACCGGACGGCTTTTACCTTTATTTTCCTCAGGGTGTCTTCGCTACTTCCCAGAAAGAAGCAGGTTCCTCCTTTCCGGTTCAGTTTATTCATTTCGTACAGAAACAAGTCCCATCCCGCTGTGCGCTCTATCTTCTCATGTCTCAGGAGTTTGAATGCCAGTACAATGCTTGCTCCGTCTGGAATCAATGCGTCTCCCCTCAGCAAAGCTTCTGCAAAGGCAGGATCTTTCAATGCTGTGTTATACGAGTGCGCATTGATGGTGTTAATCAGCAGTTTGCCTTCGGGCAATGCGTCAAGCTCACTTCTGTGTTCCAGAAGCGAAATCGTCTTTAACTTCAACATGTAAAAAGGAGTATAATTTTCCGCAGAGTACGCTACGCTGTCGCCCGTCACATGGAAAGGTATTTTTGAACGGAACGATGCAATATGTCCGAGAACTGCGGCAAATGTAAAGATTATGTGTGTAATATACAAGAGGAATGTGAAAAATGTAATTTAGTTGGTCTGGTGGTTGATGCAGATACCTTTCAAATACCATTCGTACAAACGGTGTATTCCTTCGTCTATTTCTATTTTATGATGCCATCCCAGGTTATGCAGTTTGGTCACATCCGTCAGTTTGCGCAGTGTGCCGTCCGGTTTCGAGGCATCCCATCGCAGCTCACCTTTGAATCCTATTTCGGCTATAATCTTTTCAGCCACTTCCTTTATGCTGAGTTCCTTTCCGGTGCCCACATTGATGTGGCAGTTGCGTATTTCTTTACTGTCCGGAGCATATGTGTCTTTAAAGTCTACATTCAGCAGTACATGTACACTGGCATCTGCCATTTCTTCGCTCCATAGGAATTCACGTAACGGTTTGCCGGTTCCCCACAAGGTGACCGCTTCCGGGGTTATTCCGAAGTTGGCAAGCTCTGCCAGAATCTCCTCGTTGCTATAGCTGCCGTTTACCCCTTTCACCGGACGCAGGTCGATGTCTTTGCGCACAGCATCCCAGTCCCTTCGTTGAGGCATTGGGCAAGGTAGACTTTGCGAATCATGGCAGGCAGTACATGGCTGTTTTCCAGGTGGAAGTTGTCGTTCGGTCCATATAGGTTGGTAGGCATCACGGCTATGTAATTGGTTCCGTATTGCAGGTTGAAGCTTTCACACATCTTCAGCCCGGCTATTTTGGCTATGGCATACGGCTCGTTGGTGTATTCCAGCGGAGAGGTCAGCAGCACTTCTTCCTTCATGGGCTGCGGAGCTTCACGCGGGTAGATGCAGGTGCTTCCCAAGAAGAGCAGCTTCTTTACTCCGTGACGGAAACTCTCACCGATTACGTTCTGCTGGATTTGCAGATTCTGATAGATAAAGTCTGCCCGGTATTGCAGGTTTGCCATGATGCCACCCACGTGGGCAGCAGCCAGTACCACCGCTTCAGGTCGTTCTTCATCGAAAAATTTCTTTACGGCGGTTCCGTCCAGCAAATCCAGTTCTTTGTGTGAGCGTCCTACTAAGTTTGTGTAACCTCTTTGTTGCAGGTTGTTCCAGATGGCGGAACCTACTAAACCACGATGCCCCGCTACAAAAATCTTTGCATTTTTTTCTAACATGACTAATACCCTAGTTATAAAATTAATTTTTTCTATTTACTTCTTGTATGAAGCTATACATTCTTTTAAAATATCTTTCATCCGGTTCTCAAACTTTTCCAAAGTGAATTCCCTTTGAAATTTTTCTTTACCGGCTTTACCCATTTCAGCACATATCATGGATGGTCTATTAAATATTCTATCTTTTCTGCCAGCTGTTGCGGACTATGTTTTTCCACGATAAAGCCGGTTTTGCCTTCCTCTATGATACCGGGTATTCCTCCCTCGTTTGTGCTGATGCAGGGGAGGCTTTGTTCCATGGCTTCTAATAGCACCAATGGGAAACATTCATTATCGTAATAGGTAGGAAAAACAAATATATCGGCTTTTTGCAGAAATGCGTCTTTTTCATTATCATATTTTGCTCCATGGGCAAATACACATTCTTTAAGGTTCTGTTTGTTTATTACGTCTTTAAACCTATCTTCTGTAATATTACTCCATTTTCCTACAAAATGGCATTTTATAGCTTTCCTTTTTTTTGTAATATCGCACACGCTTCTACTAAATCCCATACGCCTTTTTCTTTTATCATATTTGACAAAAAATAGAATGTTAAATTCTTTTTGAGGAGCTGTAGGTAGATTTTCATGGGTAGGTATTCCATTGGGGCAGATATAAACGTCTTTGTAATTTACGTATTTCTTTATGTCTTGATATAAATTTTCTATCAATAGAATAACTTCAGATTTTTGAAAAAAGTGCTATATAATAGATTATCAAAATATCTATTTTGTCTGGTAGCTATGCCTTTGTTGTGATAATGTACAACGATGTTTTGTCTCATCATTTTTAAAAGCATAACTACAAAAAAATCTTTGTAGAAAGCACCACCTTTTGCGTTAGGAGTTACATAACAAAGTTGTGGCACTATTAATTTTGTTTGTTTCCTAATTTGTTTTAGTTGCTTATAGAACTCTTTCAGTTTTCTTATTCCTCCTTTACCAATATCATCCAGATCTTTTGCTAATGCAAGATTTAGATAATGACATTCAAAGGCATTATTTATAATTTTACTGTCATGTATATATTTTCCTACCATGGATGCACCATGTACTGGTGGGGGCATGTGGAGGATAAATAGGACTTTGCTATATTTTGTAGATTTGTTCATATTCAAATTGCATTTTTTCTATAGAAATTTGTTTTCGCATACCCGTATGCTATGCTTGCGTATTCCTCATAATACGTTGTGTCTTCTAAGGATAAAATTAGTCTGATAAAATCATCCACTTTGTTGTCATTTACTTTTAAAGGCCATGTTTCAGGCAATGTGTCTTTTAAACCGGGGCAGCTATTGATAATGGTCGGCGTGTGTGCCAAACTTGCCTCGATAGGCATTAAGGCAAGGCCTTCGTGATTTGAGGGCATAAATAAATAATCAAAATCTCCTATGTATTGGTTCAGTCCGAAAATCTTGTCATAAAGAGATGCATTAGATAGTGGCTCTAAAGCCTTGTGTACTTTCTCTTTCATTGAGCCATTTCCCACAACGTGAAAGTAAAACTTAGGATTGTCTTTTAATGCTTTTACGACTTCTATCAGCTGATCTACTCCTTTTTGATATTCCAATCTGCCGGCAAATAAGATATTTATTTTGTCCGCTATGATGTGGTTGAATTTTTTCTGTTCTACAGATTGCAATCCATTGAATATGATTTGTGGTGTCTCTCCATAAATATGCTGATAACATTGTTGTGTTGACTCGCTGATGGCTATATTGGCATGCTTTTTAGAATAAAAATATTCAACTTTTTTGCCTATTTGGGCCCATTGATTCCATAGCTCTGTGTTGTGGATTGTTCGTACATATTTTATGGATGGAAACATCCAACCGAATATTTTGTTCCATAAGTATATGCTGAGGTCTGGAATTTCTGTATGTGTATGGATTACTTGTGGTTTCCATTTTAGTGACAGATATACAAACCATAGAGGAAACAATAAAATAGCGATTTTATTGTTTGTAATATGCGAACGGTGGAAACAAATACCGCAATCATGCAGTTCTTTAATGAAAGCCTGGCTGAATTCTCCGTTTCCACGTACTACTTCCACAAGATGATATTCCATCCCTGTAGTTTGTGACTTGGCAATGTTGACAGCTACTCTTTCTGCCCCTCCTATATCAAAATGAGTGATAATGTGGAATATACGCATATATTAGTAGTTTTAGTGTTGTATATAATCCAAAAACTTTTTAGCGGTTGATTCCCATGTAAAATATTCTATGATTCGTTTTCGTGCATTTTGAACTTTTTTTACCGGAGAGTATTGTTTGGGCTATTTCTTCCACTGAGTTGCATAGGAACCCACTTCTCCCGTTTTCTATGATACAGTCTGGGCCGGGTGCATGTCGCGCTACTATTGTTACATTATGGTACATTGCTTCAAGAATTGCCATTCCGAAAATTTCATTGGGGTTGAAATTTATCACATAATCAGCAACTTCATAATATGCATGGATTTTTTCATTTGGAAGTTTCCCTATGAATAATATATTGCTATATTTCTCACTTGACTTTAATTTGGCCATATATTCCTCTGTTTGCATCCAAAGAGCTCCTGCATGCACTAATAAGTATTTGTCTCCTAATCTTTCTGCTAAGGGAAAAATATCCATCGGATGCTTGTCCGGTCTTAATGCACACACCAAGAATACGATACTTTTATCTTTAGGTAATTTCAGTTCTGCCCTTTGTCGCTCTTTAGAGCTTGTCGCCAATGGAATAATGTCTGTGTCTAAGCCTACAGGAGCCCATTCTGCACTTGTCACCCCTTTTTGTTTTAATTCATTTACCACAGTTGGAGTTTTACAAAAGACTTTTGTCTTTTTGAATGCGGAAAAATTTCTGCTGCTTAACTTGTCCATTATCCAGCGTGAAATAGCTTTAGGCGAAGAGCTATGCACTGTACCTACGTAGCAATAATATTTCAGATTATGTTTCAGGCAGAAACTCACGGCTTCCGGTACACAAAGCAAGTTGTCGCTTTGCAAGTGATACACATCGATGCCAAGTGTTAGTAGTAATGAAAAATCAGGCCATACGTGATGTACAAACTTTCTTTTATAGGGCAAATACACTTTCTTAATATTGGAGGTCGTGTTTACTTCCGTTCCGCAGCGCCTGTCTTTGGGAGACATCCAGTACACAATCGTTGTTTGGTGTCCCATTTGTTCCAAGCTTTTGCCAATCCGATTTCTTGGATGTTATAACTTCTGGTAGTCCATTCCCCATAGTCTAAATGAATATATCCAATGTTCATTTGTTTCAAAGTTTATAACGCTTTAGTAGATGTTTAAAATGCATCATAATGTTGCAATACAGAGCTATGCCTCTTGAGTATTTCTTTTTAAGAAGCCACAATTCTATTCTGTGCAGTATGCCTTGAGGAATAAAATGCATCATAGCTGTATAGTAAGGTTGGGAATAGACAGCAGCTTCAATGTCTTTACTTTTTAAGTTTTGGCTTTTATAATTAGAAATTAAATCAATAATCCAGCGTGTCCATCTGCGTTGAAAAATATTCGTTGTTTCTTTGGGAAAGTTTTGTAAATTAAAAACATTACTTATATTCGTAAATACTATTTGGTAGTCCAATCCATGCTGTAGAGCCCGTTTTCCTGTAGCGCTGTTTAAGTTTTGTCTATAATAATATACAGGTGTATTTATAGCCATAAAATTGTGTATGTATTGATAATAAGCAAGCGAAAACATAAAATCCTCACACGTTTTCATACTTTCATTAAAACGGATGTGATGTGTTTCTATAATATTTCTATTAAAAACTGCACAGCATACTGATAATGATACTATTTCTAAATTTACAGCCTCTTGATATAAGCTATGGATGCTATGGTACATTCTGTTTGACAATCTAAATCTGCCTTTTTCTTGTTTGGCATTATTTATCCAACGAATATAATTATATATAGCGAAATCCGGATGGCTATCTATTATGTCTTTGATGATTTTTAAATAGTTGCTGGCTACAAAATCATCGCTATCGATAAATGAGACATATTGTCCTTTAGCTTTGCTAAGTCCGTAGTTTCTAGCCTTGCTTACACCTCCGTTTAGAATATGAAAGCATTTTACTCTTGTGTCTTTTTGTGAATATTCATTGCAAATTTTTCCAGAATCATCCGTTGAGCCGTCGTCTATTAGCAGTAATTCAAAAAGAATATCATTTTGGCATAAGATGCTCTCAATACATTCTTTTAAATATTGAGAGGTATTATATACGGGAATGATGATGCTATGGAGTAACATGGCCTTTATAATATATGTTGGTAGAACGTAGAATAAATGTCAATAGTTGTGTAAGGCTTTTCTATTTAGATTCGTTGTGATGCACTTTTTTAGTTTTTGCAATCCTATATGTACCCATATCCATTTACTTAATTTCCAATACCATTTTTTTCGGCGGTCAAGCTTTTGTTTGGCTTCATCAGGAAGCCACGATCCCATATATAAATGTACAGTAGTGGTATTGGAAGTTTTATCCCAGTTTCCAAAAAAGTCCATTGCATTAAAGTATGTACGTGGATATATATGTACATCTCCTATCAATTGTTCGCTATTATCTGTTTTTAATCTATATTTCTCTGCTAAATAATTGGTGACTATTACTACATTGGAGGTGTTTTGTGTGATAATATCCATAGAAAATGGTTGGTTATAGTACTCTAAAAGTTCAGCTATTATGTGATGCTTAGGAGGAAATCCCATTACTCCCATTGATAATACTTTTCCATCTTCAAATCCCATAAAAGCGATATCTTTTTCAACAAATGGATTTAGACTCTTTTCCATTTTTTCATCTGTATCCAAGTAAATTCCACCATTTTTATAAAGTGCTATTAGGCGTACATAGTCTGCAACAAAAGCATATTTCTTGTTTTCATAAGCTCCTTTGCACCATTCGCTACTATTTATGTCAAAATTTTCTTCATTCCAAAGTTTAAACTCATAATCGGGAAGATGCTCTTTCCATGATTTAATACATTTTTGTACCAATGGAGGCATCTCCTTTCCTCCAAACCAACAGTAGTGGATTATTTTAGGAATCATAATTTTAACTATAATATTTTGTGTGTTCTAATCCTCTCTTTGAAATCACTTTTCCCGGATTGCCTACTACTACCGAGTTATCAGGAATATCTGTTACCACAATAGCTCCGCTACCAATCATCACATTATTCCCAATAGTAATATTCCCAATTACTTTAGCTCCAGAGGCTATCACGACATTATTTCCAATATGAGGTGCACCACCTTTAGGACCGCGTACACTACCTACTGTTACACCATGGTAGATGGTACAGTTGTCCCCAATTATAGCTGAACCGTTGATGACAATGCATGAATAATGTGGAAACATTAGTGCTTTACCTATTTTTGTACCAAATCCAATTTGAATACCTGTGAGATATTGATTGTGCTTATGAATAAGCTGGACGCACCTTAAACAGAATTTAGCCATAAAGTGGTGTTTAGTTATTAGATAGGAACCAATTCTAAACCAAAAGGTGATTCGAAATGACGCATTAAATAGAAGCGATTTTACCCCCCCCCATTTATTAATATTTGTTAACCTTTCCAGGTCGGATACAATAAGACTTTTGCATTCTTTCCAGATCATAATTTGTAATAGTTTTTGTTTTATACTTTGAATAAATCCTTTTGTGCAGTTACAAAAGGCAGAAATCTTTTCATTAGAGGTATAATGATTGAATATGAAGCTAAAGTAATGCATACTGTACACCAATAAGCTCTGTCGTGGTTACTGATAATCTTGTTGATGATAAGCGATACGACGGCTAATAGCAGAAGATGGGTAACCAATAACATAATTGAATATCTTCCTATATAGCTTATAAATGGTATTTTTACTATAGCTTTTGATATAAACAGTACACACAAAGTTCCTGTTATTCCGGAAACATAAAAAGCTATAGGATGTACATCGAACTTATTTTCTATATACATAAGGTTTCCTCCGGAAAGTAGGTAAGTAATACCACCAGACATAAGTACAAATAATATCCAATACTTATCCCATTTATTAGGTTCGAGTATGTGGGTATATTTCCTGAAAAATGTACCCAATGGCAAAGAACGGGAGCACTGTCATACTAGTGTCAATAAATATCTGGATATTGACATTATTCCTTCCCATAAAGAATCTTATTATACCAATTATAAATAAGATACATATAAGTGTGGCTATTTTGAAGCACTTTGTATATTTTTCTATAAAAATCAAACAAAAATAAAAAATGATATTGGTTTCAAACAAACTTAACAAGAACCATAAAGGGATATTTGTGAATTTCTCATTATAAAAATCAATGAAACTATGCCATCCTATGACAGACTTGATTCCCATATCTACATTTAATTCTTGTAGAATGAATGGTACAATCACTCCTGTACAAAAATAGAAAAAGAAAAAGGGTATCAATAATTTGTTCGCTTTTCTGATAGCAAAATTAAAAAATCCATTATATGGTTTGAAGAATAGTCCTGATAAGAAGTAGTATAATGGCATGCGGAAAGTGTTACCAACCATTGTGTTGAATTCATATCCAATGTGATAGAAATATATGTCACAGTGGAACAATACAACAAGGATAATACAAAAACCTTTAGCTAAATCAATATATTCTATTCTCCCCCCCCTGGTGTATCTTATTTTTACTATTTATCATAATCTTTGTCTGTTTATTACATTAAAGTGTAGCTTATTTATGTTTGCTTTACCTGCTTTTATCCAAAGATTTGGCCAAATACAACGGAGATGAATTGTGAAATAATGCTTCAGTGCAATACAGAATCCATAATGTCTGTTCTCTAAATGAAATATTTCCATTGGAGGCATTCCATTGGGGCGGTACATAAGTTTCCAACGCTTCTTTAGCGGTATTTCTGGGTCGCACCAGGCATCAATGTGTTCATGCGCATCACATTCGCCAAGTGGATGTCCTACCTGCCATAATTCTATTCCAGCTTTACGGGCGCGCAGCCGTAATCAAAATCACCGCGCGCATGTGTATAGTAGGGGTCAAGTGTCCCCAATTTCTTGTACACGCTGTGAGGAACCAATACTATATTTCCATTCATCATAATTACTGGCACAGGGCTGTCATCAGAAGATGGGCGTGCCACTTTTCCAGTTTTATCTCTGCCTCCATACGTTAGTTTGCTACGTGTCTGAGTATCCACTGTAGACCCAAGTACGATGGTTCTGTTTTTTTTCAATAGGCTTACACGGAGCAAAGATGCGATACAGTCTTTGTATATGAAGGTGTCATCGTTTAGCCAAAGGTAATAATCATAGTTGCATCCATTTCGTTTTTTTTCCTCGGCCATTTTCCATGCTTCTATCATACCGCGATTCCAGAATACTCCATCTACGGTTTTGATGTTAACATGGGGAAACTGTGTTTTTACGCTTTCTACAGTTCCGTCAGTAGAACCTCCGTCCACTATATAAATGTCAAACTTAGTGTCAGCTGGAAGTGATTGTGCTGTTATGTTGCGCAGGCACTTTATGGTTTTCTCCTTACGGTTAAATACAGTCAAAAGTATGGCTATATGGTTCATATTGCAATTGATAAAGGGGAATATATTATGGCTTAATTTTATGATAAATATATCGTATAAACCATTGTAAGTTCAATCGAGGTGATTTGTGTAGGAAAATTATAGGTTTATACTTATCATTTGGGTGTATTGGAATTTTATAGGCATAGAATGGTGATTTATAGGTTTCGGGGTGCTTTCCACGTTGGCTGATGTCTCGATGGGGGGATATTCCATGTTTTTTGCATAGTAATGAAAAAATGCTTTGATCTTCACGATGAGCAACGAATGCTTCTCCAAAATCGGTTGTAGGAACATCGAATTTTCCTAATCCTGCTGGTGATAATAGTTCAAAATCACAACATAGTGACAGCCATTCTTTCATAAATTTACGTGTGGCAGGAGTTACAAGAAAGCAGAAATAAGTTGCGATGATTTGATTACTTGCTTTATACTTTTCTTCCGTAAGCCCCATCTTTTCAAAGCATACTGGTTTCGTAAAACAAGATTCGAGTAATGGTATATCGCAAACGAATAGAGGCTGTTTTTCTGAAAGATTTGCGATTATCCCCCTCCCTATAAAGAAAGATCCTGAATCACAGTAGAATATGATGTCTCCATCAGAACAATCAGACAGAGCCTTATTTACAAAATAAGGTTTCCAAAGCCACAAGCCGTTTCCTCTTTTTTGTGATAGGATGTCGTGATGTAGTTTGGCAAATGATTGATCTATGTCATTAGGAGTATATTCATATACTTTATCAAATCTAGCAATATACCTACCAGTTAATGTATTCCATTTACGGGCAGGCTCATATTGCTTGTCTGCGTAGTTTATAAGAATTTTCATTTATATAGTCCTTTTTCTTTCATTTCTAGGATAGAGGCATCATACATATCTGCTTGTATCTCCTGTGTATTTACCCATTTACAGAATTCGCCTATACCATCGGAAAAGCTCCATTTGGGTTCATAGCCTAATATAGTACGTGCTAATGTTATATTGGCATAATTATGTCTGATATCTCCTAAACGATAATTTCCTGATATTGAGATGGGAACCTTAATATTATATTTTTCACACAATGTATTTGCTACTGTAAGAACATCAGTGCTAACTCCTGTACCGATATTGAAAGCGTGACCGGCAGCCTCTTTGGTTTCAAGGCCTAAAATAGTTGCATCTACTACATCTTCGATGAATACAAAATCTCTTGTCTCTTTTCCGTCTTCAAAAATATTGATTTCATTTCCATTTTTTATTCTGGTTGAGAATATGGAAAGAATTCCTGTATATGGATTGGAGAGTGATTGCCCCGGACCGTATACATTTTGGTACCTGTATGAAACAGCATCAATGCCAATGGAAGGGCATACCAAATGTACCAATTGGCCTTGTACTTGTTTGGTTATGCCGTATACGGAAGAGGATGTATCTTCGAGTCTTCAGTGGTAGCCACTAATTGCAGTTTTCCGGCATTAGGATAAGTACATTCAAATTCTCCTTTGCACATATTCTCGTCTAAACGTTCTTTCGGATAAACATCTTTTTCCAATAGTGGGCTATAGTATTTGCCTTCTCCATAGATGGCACGGCTTTCAGCTACAATAACGCGCTTTACGTTGTGCTTGGCATTGGTCAAAATATCAAGCATTAACGCTGTTCCACCGATATTAGTATTTACATATTTTTCTATTTCATACATAGACTGCCCTGTACCGGTCTCTGCTGCCAAGTGAATAATGGCTTCTTGACCATCAATGGCTTTTAGCCAATCTTCCCGTGATGTGACACTTCCTTTGATGAACTTGACTTTATCTTTTATAGATAGATAAAGAGGGGATGTCTCTTCCGGTTTTTGTCCGTGTATTTGCTCAGACAAAGAGTCTAATACAGTCACGTTAACTCCTTTGTCAACTAACTTTGATGCAATGTTAGAGCCGATGAAACCAGCTCCGCCTGTAATCAAGACATTCTTAAATGTAAGTTTCATATTTGTTGTATTTTAAAAGTCTCCTAGTAGAATTTTTTTTAGTATAATGGTTATACCTAAGTAAGGATGCAATTGATAGAGATAGTATAACTATTAGTGTTGATATTAATATTGAAAATAATATAAGAGGATAGTCATTGTTCCACAAATGTTTATTGAAAAAATCTTTTATGAGTTTTATAAAAATGAAATGTATGGTATATATGCAAAGTGTATATTTCCCATAATGAATAAGTTTTTTTATAAGGATGTTGTTTTTAAAATACTTTGTGATTAATATGCAACCATATATTATTGATAAACTTCCAGTTACAGCAATTGCAAATCGAAATATGGCTATGTGTGATATCGGTATTATAGAACTGAATTTGTGAAAGCGAATAGGAGTAATATAAACAGAATCCTCAAAAGTCCAATGTTGATATAGGATTATGTAAATCATTAATATAGGTAATACTAATTGCCAAGTTAGATATTTATTATGTTTATTCAACCAATATCCTATAGCTAAGAAAGGCATTAAAAAATTAATCTTTACAAAGTAACAGTATGGTGTGAAATAGGTTATTATACATGCCACCGTAAATACAATAAGGTTATTGGTAGTGATTTTTGTAATAATGGCTAATATGCAGAAGCAGAAAAATAGGCAGCTTAAAAACCAATATGATTCTAATGATGCTTTTACTTCAGGTATTTCTCTAAATAGGCAACATTGGATTATATACCAAGAAAAAGCGGGTACCATTAGATGCTTAAATTTCGAAAAACAAGATGTTGTAATTTTATCAGTTCTCATTCTTTTAGGGTTGATAAAATAGCCGCTTAATATCATAAATAGGGGCATATGAAAAGATATAGTGCCTATGAAGAAACTGTTTTTCAAGGCTTCATCGGGAGCAATGCTTTGAATTGTATGATCATAGCATACAATTATCATTGTTATGATTTTGCATAAATCAATCCATTCTATTCTTTTTTTCATTTATGCTGTCTTACTAATTCTGTACTTTGCAGTCCATTCATACTAATCACCTTTGCAGGGATTCCGGCTACTATGCTGTTTGATGGCATATCATGAGTAACTACAGCATTGGCTCCCACAAAAACATTATCTCCAAGAGTTACAGAACCTAGAATTTTACTTCCTGGTCCCAACACACAATTATTTCCAATAGAGGGTACGCCAGCATTGCTTCCTCCCATTTTTAGAGCTGTTGTTACGCCATGAAATATGGTACAATTATGTCCTATTTGGGTTGCTCCATTAATAATGATACATGAAAAATGATTAAAGCTTAATCCTCCTTTTACGGGGGTACCTAATGGCATCTGAATTCCAAATTTAAACATGTAATGCCGATGCATCATCATGAAAGGATATAGATAGGTAGTACTCTTTTCTTTCCTTTTGACCAGCTGCCCAATCTGAACCAAAAACAAAATTTGAATGAATTGTTGGTAATTAAATATCTTAGGATATATAAGTATTCGGATATTTTCCATGTGGCTGTTGTGTCAGCACCTTACGGAAATCTTCGTGTATTAATTGGCGGCATGTTTTGAAGCTCATACTTGCATTATTGGGTGATTCGGATAAAGTCATTCATTATATAGGAAGCGGTGGTTCGTGCATTATATTCTCCTTCTGTCAACTTTTTAGCATGTTTGCTCATTGTTTCTATGACTTCCGGATGTTGCTTTAGGTAAATGATTTTTTCTTTCCATGCTTCGACATCGTAAGGTTCTATTAAATAGCCGATGCATTCTTTTTCTAAATCTATGTGTATATCGGGGTTATGTGTCATTAGGATTGGAATGTAGTAGGGCAATGCTTCTATTATATTGGTGTAGCTACTCCATATTTTCTTCTCTCACAAGGAATAGCCAATATGGATGCTTGACCTTGTTGTTGCATAATGTACTCATATTCATTGTTTATATGCAGGTCTTCCATAAATGTGAATTTTATGTATTGACTGTTTTTGAACTTTTCCGCTGCTTTTATATTGCTTTCGTGGCGGCGGGTAATGATATGGCAGTTTGTCTGAGTTTGCTCGCAGGCTTCACTGAGTGTTTGGTAATCTCTGCTATCCTTTCCTGTAGCCATTACCAGAAAATTGTCTTTTTGGGGAATAAGATATTTTTGATACCATTCGACTTCTGTTCCTCTGCTCAGTGTTGTTATTTGGCAATCTTTTACAATATTATGACTCAGTGCATGCCGTGTATGGTTATCAAACATCATGTAAATTCTGTCTATTCCTTTCCAATAAAAGAACTTGATAAACCAATTTTTAATAGGGTTGGAATATTCTTTACAGTAAGTATATTTCCATGCAACTATTTTACATTTTAGGATTCCGATTCGTTTTAAAACTACCAACTTGCCGAGACCTTGCAGGGCGCCTAGATACAGAATATCAGGATTGATATCTTTTATTGTTTTTACTAAGGCGATTAGAACCTGAATGCTATTGCCTTTTTGTAAAGATAATGGATTTAGCAAGTACACATCTATTAAATTGCTATTCATTATGCTTTTAATGTAATATGTAAAATTATCAGGTTTTTCTAAGATTTCTTTTTGATTATATTTTGTAATATATAATACTTTAATCTTTGATGACATATTATAAAATAAAGTATATTGTAATTTAATTTACCAATAGCATGCCCCTTCTACATTAGCCGCATTCGAAGGTCGCTCTGATTCTGATGGATAAACCCAAAATTCATTCATTAAATTGTTGTAATAGTTTTCCTTTAAGAATGGAAGGAATACCTTACCATAATAAGGGTTGATCCAACGTTTTCCTTTGATTCCAAATAGTAATTGTAAAGCTCCACCTAAGTGTACTGCTTTTTTTCCTGTCCGTTTTACATGAGCAGCTAAGGGGAATCCGTATGCTCCACATCCAATGAGTGCAATGTCATAATCTCGTTTATCAATTTCATCTTTCATATATTCTAATGCATCGAACCAGGTATTGAAAGGACTTTGCCCGCCAAGACTTTGAACAGCCTTAATTGTTTCTAGTTGAAATTCAGGTAGTACATCTGGATTTTTGAATAATAATGTTCTTTTTTGTTCATATTGATGTTGTATTGTTTCAGCAAAAGGGTGTATGACTAATACCTTTTTCCCCTTAAGAACTCTTGACCATGGATGTTTTGCATGGTATGGTTCTAAAAGTAGTAATTGTATAGTCTTTACTTTGTTTATATCAATAAGTCTACGTTCTTCTATACGCCATGAACCTAATATGTCAACATGTTTTGAATCTTCGATCATTAATTCTCCAAATCTTTCTAAATTTAGTTCTGTAAGTGGAAAAAAACCAGAAAGATGTTGCATGTTGTATATGCCAATCTGATTCCACCAAAATTGGGGTATTTTATCTGTGATATAATCTATAATGTTATGCTTATATTTTTTTATCCCTAAATAGTTATTTACGCATAATATTTCTGTACTTCCATATCGAGCAACCATTGAAGGTGAATCTGATTTTAGTTGTTGATATATAATGTTGGACGCCTTCTCAGGATCATTATGCTGTCAATCGGTTTTAGGTATGAGCCATAATGGTTAACGTAAAGTCGATGTGTTCCGCGTAGAATTTTATCTGTTAAATAGTTCATTGTTTTATGATATTTTATTTATATATACTTCTTGATGCTTTTAAAAGTATTTGATGATAAATGTTTTTGTTATAAAGTCAATATATTTTCACAGGCGAGTACGATCTTAATAACTCTTGTTGGATTTCCTGAGTCTGGTGAGCACTATTCAATAATGGTATGTTGGTATAATGATGATTACCTGTGATGACCTTTTAGTTTTGGTGCTACAATTATTTTTAATTCAAAGATGTAGCTTCACTTTTATTTCTTTCAATAATGACATAGATGCCGATAATATGATTTTTTCTTTCTTTAGGCGAAAACACAAATCCCCAACAACATGAAATAATAAATATTATCGTAGTAGTACATAAAATGATAACTAAACGCAAAAATGATTCATCCATATATACTGTAATTATCCCACTGATTGATAATGTAGAGATTGTTATTAGTAGTATAGGATATATTATAATTTTGAAAAAAATCAGCATATTGCATTCCGCAATTTTTATGTGCATAATATAGAATGATGAGACTGCCTATTCCATTCCATGTAAATATCCATATGATATAAAACCAATAAGGTGAAAATCCTAAATGAAAAAGAAATAGACTAATAGGTAATGGCAGGAAATATGAACATCCACGAAGTATCGAATAATATTTTATCCGTCCTTCTGCATTGATGGCACTTGTTAATGTGATAGTTAATTGGTCTAACATATTTCTTGTTATTTCAAATCTAAAGAAACATACACTCCATTCCGGAACATTTTTTAGCCATAGTTGGAGTATATAAGGGGTTTCAATAATAAAAGGAAAGGCAAAAAAAGGCGATGATGAGAAAAGACATTTTTGAACTGAATAATGAAATACGCATCATATTAGTTATGTCATTACTGCCGGCCTTTTTCCCAATAATAGGGTTGATTGCCATTAGCATAGTACGTGAAAACACCATTAGCTGACCGGATATTTGGTTGGCTACCCCTTGAGCTGCACTTAATATTGTACCGAAGAACGAATTTAATACAATTCCCATCCCGTATTGTGCAAACATCGAAGAAGAGGAGTTTATAAATCCCCAACCAGCAAATGAAGTCATTTCTTTCATTAGTTCTTTATTGTGATATTTGTGGATGCTGTATGTACATTCTGAGTAATTCCGATGGCAATAAATTTGAAGAATAATCATGAATATTAATGAGACAAAGGTTGTGAGGATACCATATAGAATTAATTTATCTGTATATACATGGACTACTATTAATGCTATAACTAACTTCATAAGTGTTTGAAAAACGCCTATAATACTTAGATACCGCATGTTTTCATGAGCATTGATAATAGCATTATAAGGTACGGTCTGGATGGTTAATACTGTCGATAAAAGCATTAACTGATAAATCCATTTGGCTGAAGGAATTCGATCAGAAGGAATATTTAATATACCATCAAAGAAGAAAAAATAGGCTATCTCGAAAATGATAACCATCAATAATGATAATAGAAAATGGATACTTATACTTACAGTGAAAATACTTTTTTGTTTTTCGGGTTTTCCTTCTCCTTCTGCATAATTAATAAAGCGTTGGGTGGTGGTTGACATGGCTGCATTTAAGAACCCTAACATACCGATTGCTCCTCCGATAATGCAGAATATGCCAAAATCGGAGCTTCCGAGTGCATTGAGAATTAGACGGGTGGAATAGAGGGAAACAAACATGGATAGTCCCATGCTAAAATATAGATATCCGCTATTCTTCAATACTCTGTTAGCAACTTCTGACATAGGATGTATTTGTTTTTTTTTAAGCTGTTAGCTATGAAGTAAGGATATAACATCATGGTAAAGAGAGCAACATTCATAATGTGGGGCTGGCTTAATCCCATATTTAAGACTAATAAAATTCGTACCATAATGTCCCAGATACTCTTATTATACTTAAATACTTGATGGAAACAAAAGCCAAATAATATGGAAAATGACATTATTCCTACGGCGAGAAGTAGGAAGAGAAAACCAGCACATCCTTCCACTCCCATATTATGTAATTCGTCATAACCAACTCCAATCAAGGTGATAGGGTGGTTGTATACGGTAGTCAATACGCTACTTATACTTATTGTACGTGCACCACCGGAATTAAGAGAGAAATCCAATTGACCATTTGCGTAAATTTTGTGGAATACAACTGTGTTCATGAATTCATTACCGAGTTTTGTCATTGACATAAAAAGCATAGTGCCGATAATCGTAATTATAATAGCGTATTTCATTCGTTTGTCTATTGTTTTTAAGGAATGCAATAGGTAACAGAAAACCAATATTACTATTCCGATATAACCGCTTGTAGAAAGAGTTGTAATCAAGGCAAGGAAGAACACGATTATATATCGTATTCGCTCTTTAGCTTCAAAAAGGCGAGGATGGAACATGATGAAGTATAAAGCAGAGGAAAGCACACATTGATATTGCCCAGGTTCGCTGAACGGACCACAATTTCTGTCACTGTGTAAAGTCACAAAACGGTATAAAAATCCTCCGTAACTGTACACTTCTCCTCCTCTAAAAAATGAAGTGTACAGATGTGGAAATATGCTTGAAAATGAATTGAAGCCATATATACGCGTGATAGTAAAGAGGATGATACTGATTAAAGCAATATAAAAAATGAGTTTGATAAATCTTTGTAGGTAGTTGGCCGGATCTATTTTGTAGGTGGCGTATATGATTAATGGTATAGAAGTCACACTGAGTGCTGTACCTAACTTAATGTAGAGCCTATTATGACTAGAAGCATTGAAAAAAACAAGCATCCGATGAAAAGTAAATATTGCTTTTGAAGATGAAATAATGTCTTTTTCTTCAATACATAGTATATTCCCATTAATAGTGTCAATATGATGAAATTATCATTCCCTATATAGGCGGGTAAGGCCATTCCTGCGGAGGATATCATTATGTATATATAGAGGTATTGAATGATACAGGTTGTATATTTATGAATATAATTCATCGGATTTTATAAGGAGTGTTTATCACTTTTTCAAAAAATAGTTTCTTAATCTCTTCTAAAAATATCCCTCGTATAAACTTTCTCTTTCACCTCTTCCAGGCAGATGTCATACCTATTGGCGATAATCGCATCACTCTGTAGTTTGAATTCATCCAGATTATTCATTACTCTGCTGCCGAAGAACGTGCTTCCATCTTCCAGTGTCGGTTCGTAGATGATAATCTCTGCCCCTTTTGCCTTTATCCGTTTCATTACACCTTGAATGGATGATTGTCGGAAATTATCCGAATTGGACTTCATCGTCAAGCGATATACGCCAATTACAACTTGCTTTTCTTTTGCAACATCATAATTACCTTCTGCATAACTATAGTAACCGGCTTTCTGCAATACACGGTCAGCAATGAAATCCTTGCGTGTGCGATTGCTTTCCACAATGGCGGTCATCATGTTTTGGGGGACGCGGTCGTAATTGGCAAGGAGTTGCTTTGTATCTTTAGGTAAACAATAGCCGCCGTAACCGAAAGAGGGGTTGTTGTAGTGTGTGCCGATACGTGGGTCGAGACATACTCCGTTGATGATGGCTGCGGTATCAAGCCCTTTCATTTCGGCATACGTGTCGAGTTCGTTGAAATAGCTGACACGCAGGGCAAGGTAGGTATTGGCGAAAAGTTTTACGGCTTCGGCTTCTTTCATACCCATAAATAGGGTATCTATGTTCTCTTTAACAGCACCTTGTTGGAGCAATGTTGCGAAAATTTTGGCATATTCTTCCGCATTGGGATTGCTGATGGCATTTATAGCTGTATTTTCTTCTGTAAATTCTGTTCCTTCAATAATTTTAGGATAACCTACTATGATGCGAGAAGGATAAAGGTTATCGTAAAGTGCTTTACTCTCACGCAAAAATTCCGGAGAAAAGAGCAGGTTGAATTTTTTGCCTTCCAGTTCCGGATTGTGAAGGAATTGTTGTGCATATTTTATATAGAGTGAGCGGGTGTAGCTACGGGGATGTTGATTTGATGATCATTACCGCATCCGGATTTACGCTGATGACGAGGTCTATCACATCTTCGATATGATGGGTGTCGAAGAAGTTCTTCACCGGGTCGTAGTTGGTAGGAGCGGCAATAACGACGTAGTCGCATCTTTGTAGGCTGCCTTGCCGTCCAGAGTAGCAGTTAGGTCAAGCTCCTTTTCTGCCAAATACTTCTCTATATATTCATCCTGAATGGGTGATTTCTTGTTGTTGATAAGTTCTACTTTATTAGGGATTATATCGACAGCAGTGACATGGTTGTGCTGTGCAAGCAAAGTTGCAATACTCAGACCTACATAGCCGGTACCTGCAACGGCAATATTATATTGTTTCATAATCATGATTATATTTTATATGGAATAGCTGCTTACTTTCTCTAATATCTATACCATAAAATTCACAGATTCTTGTAGGTAATTTTTCTTTTCAATTTCTGTCAATTTATGTAATCAGTGGTAAGCCGAAATGACACCTGTGTCACCCCTTAAACATAAATACCCGTTACGCGCGCGAGACAAATTATCAATATGCACAGACCTGTATCGTTTGTGTGTGATAAATATTAGCCTAATAGGGAGTATTGGAAAAAGGGTGCCACAAGTGTCAAGGTTGCAAGTGAAGTTAAGGCTTCAGGACTCCGGTATGGATTCTGTAGTTCCTCAAATCACTCTCCAGGCAATCTGCTACCTCTTTCTCAAAGCTCTCCTTTTCTTGTTCGGTTTTAGGGAACGACCGCCAGAAATGCGTTACGGCATGTATCTGGTTGATGTTGTTACTCAGCCCTTTTTTAAAAGGTTGTAGGTTCTGGTACTCATCATCGTTGCTTGGGCGATGGTCTCGTTGGTCAGATGTCTGCCGTTAACGAGCTGTTCTTTCTGGCATTTGCTCAGAAAGGCTCCGAATGCCGGTGCGACCGGCTCTTTCTTTGTCATGTTGACTCTTTTAATTGTTAAACAATAATAAAAACAAGCGAAATCATTTCCATGTAGTGGAAACGACCGGGCTTGTGTATCTGGGCACTTATGCGTTCCTTCGCGTCGTAATTTTAAACATAAACAAAAATCAGTAAATTATGGAACACCGCAATATCAGCCTTTTCAGAGGCTATTCGGACACAGAATCAGTAGAAACTTCTCTTGAAGAAATAGTCAACATCATTAAATGCGACGCTGCCCTGCGAGACCGCACCGAGAAACATCGCTACTACTTGCAGCAAGACCTGCGTAGGGATGCCGACCGCGAGAAGTCCGGCTGTCCCTGCTTCGCTGTTGCCGTCTGCTTTGAAGGTGGGAAGACCCGCGAACATATCTGTGCCTGGACCGGCTATACCTTGGTCGACCTGGACCATATCGCTCCCGAGCGGATGGCTGCCACACTGACATTGATTTGTGCCGACAAGTATACATTGATGGCCTACACCACCATCAGCGGTCATGGCATCCGTATCATCTGCCGCATCGATGACCTGAACGGAGCGGAAAAGGGAAAAGCCTTCCGGCAATACGCCAAGTATTTCAATCAAGTCAACGACTACTATTCCTGTCTGGTGGGCTTCGAAAGCGACGGGCAGTGCAAGAATGCTACCCGTATCAGTGGACTGGCTTCCGACCCTCATGTATATTACAATCCCAGTGCCGCTTCTTTTGTTTTGCAAGATAGTCCGATTGCTCCCCAACCGCAGGATAGCGCTTCCGAAGCTGTGCCGACAAAGCGCAACAAACGTTTGGAGAAGGTGGTGAAAGCTGCCGAACGCCTGCTGGAAGAGGAGGGAGTGAGTTATTGTGAACATCATCATAACGAATATGTGATGCGCATGGGTTATCTGCTCAACCAGTACGGAGTGGCTCGGAAGACAGCCGCCGCTTGGGCAGCGGAGCACTTTCCCGACTATGACGGGGATGTGGCAGCTGTCATCGGCTCCTGCTACGCGAATACCGGGGAGCATGGCACCCGCTCCCTTGTCCGCAGGGGAGAGGGCGATGAAAAGTTTGCCACGGTGGCAGATATCGAGCAGTTCCTTTCCGAACAGGCGAAGTTCCGCAAAAATACGGTGAGCGGCAAGTTCGAAGTCCTGATGGCCGACTGCGGAGAGGAGTATGCGGAGCTGACCGACCGCTACGTCAACACGTTGTGGAGCCGCATGAACAAGGCAGGGATGCTTGCCCGCATTGCGGACATACGTTCCGTGCTCGATTCGGAGTACACGCCGCTTTTCAATCCCTTTGTAGCCTATCTGGAGGGGCTGCCTGCTTGGGACGGTACTACTGACCCTATTGCCCGTCTGGCTGCCGGCGTACATGTGAAGGACGACCAGAAGCTTTTCGGCATCTATTTCAAGAAGTGGCTGGTGGCCACCATTGCTTCGCTGCTCGATACCAAGGTGGTGAATCATGAGATTCTGGTCTTCATCGGTAAGCAGGGCATCTACAAGACTACCTGGATGCAGCGTCTGCTTCCTGTCGAACTTCAGCGTTATTTTTATGTGAAAAGCAACAGCCGGCGCGTCAGCAAGGACGACCTTTTTACGCTGACCGAGTTTGCACTGGTATGCCTTGAAGAGCTGGAGGAGATGACCTCTGCCCAGGTCAGCCAGTTGAAGGCCATCACCGGCATGACAGACGTGAACGAGCGTGCCGCCTACGGACACTTCAAGGAGAGCCGTCCGCATATTGCCAGCTTCTGCGGCACGAGCAATAACGTCACCTTCCTCAACGACCTCAGTGGCAACCGCCGTTGGCTTCCCTTCGAGGTGGATTCCATAGACAGTCCTTTCGATTATCCCATAGATTATGCCGGAGTGTATGCGCAAGGCTATGCCCTCTGGAAGAGCGGCTTCCACTACTGGTTTGAGCAGGAGGAGATTGATGCCGTGAATCTTCATAACCGTTATTTTGAGGTGCCCTGCCTGGAGCGTGAGCTCGTTCAGGTGTACTATCGCCGCCCCATACCGGGCGAGGAGTGTATGTTCTTGACCAATGCCCAGATACTGGGACATATCAACATAGGTATCCGGCAACCCTTGAGTCCCACGCGCCTCGGTCTGGTGATGAAGCAGGAGGGCTATGAGGCTGTCCGTTCCGGTGGCCGCCGTGGTTATCGGGTGGTCGAGCTGAAAGGGGATGAAATCTACCGCAACCAATGCGCCATGGCGCGCTATGTGGGGGATTGATTCTTTCATGGTTTTCCTAAATACCTGAATATAAGTTCCACCTGTAGGGAGGTGAATATTTTCTGGGAGCCTTTGTAGCCGGTATGCCGCAGGGCTTCGTCCAGTTCCAAATTCAGCTTCATCCATTTGGACAAGCGGTTGAGTGCGGATGCCGGTGAAATGGTGGGGGCGTATGCCTCTGCCAGTTCACGTTTGTAATAGGGGCGGACGGGCCACTCTTTGCCGGGGATATTTTCGTAGTCTTCAACGTACTTCATAAACAATGCTTTAACTGGTTATTACACTGTAAATGTACGGAATTTTTTCTGTATACCCATTGCCGGAACCCGGTATAATCTTACCTAATCTCACATTTTCCCACATCCCTTCATATCACTTCACCGCATCTCTTATTCTGCCCGGAGGTACGTCGTATCTTTGTTCTGTCAGACGATGAAGGGTGAAGATTAGTAATCGTGACGCGCGAAGATTAGTAATCGTAAGCCCTGGATTAGTATCGTCTCCCTATCTTTAATTTTTAACTTATAATTTTTATTATGATTAACTACAGTATCGTGATGCGTGCATCCTACCGATAAGACGGTTGCCAAAAAAGCGTACGCAAATGCGCAGTATTCGGAAG
>ENA-OQLB01000153-OQLB01000153.1-human-gut-metagenome-genome-assembly--contig:-NODE-153-length-40450-cov-8.580760_pt1 | contig 40450 bp, 47 predicted proteins | sample MGYA00242656_ERZ504813 | MGnify/ENA primary metagenome ERZ504813 (study PRJEB26092, sample SAMD00036388) | human gut metagenome | host: Homo sapiens | study: EMG produced TPA metagenomics assembly of... | reverse complement strand
TTCAACTGTTCAAGAGCCTTGTTCTTGATACTTTCAAAATCAAATTCTTCACTCATAAAATAAACTGTGTTAGCAAAGTTAATATTTTATTCATTTCCTTAGCTGACACAGTTCAAATTACGGCCTCGTTCATTTATCCCCTGTCACTTTTTTTTAGACAGGATATTATAACAAGACAGCCGTGAATCATGATAAATTCACGCTGTCTTGTTTTCTATGGCATAAACAGTAATCTGTATTCTTCTTTTCTTCTCCTTTCAATTGACGGAATTTTCTTTCCCTTATAGTGACAATATCGTATGAAGTCCGCATAAATGTCCCGGTTACCGGCTTCCAGTTTCCTTATCAACGTGCTTTTGGGTATCCTGCCATAACCGAGCAACCTATATGGTCCCACCTGGTATGCCAGACATGCAACCAAAAGCGAATCCTTTCCCAGATGACGGAACAACGCACACATTTCCTTCAGGTCTTTTCTCAGAATACTGTCTCCCTCACTTTCTGTCAGACTGACGGGAAACTTTTCCCCTTTTCTGATACGGTGACCGTATGCAACATACGGATAATGTTCCGGACCATGCCATCCTTCGTATTTCTTGATACACCTGACAGCCGTTTCCCAACGTGAGTCTTCCACATTCTCCTGTGCACGCAGGGAAGTTACCGTCATGGCCAGTACCACCAATGGCAGTACTGACCTTAGAAGTCTAACGGTTATTATAGGGCACCTCCTTCCTGAACTGACAAAGAATCTTCCACGGCATCCGTCTCTTCATCGCCTGCATCATTGAAGTCAAATTCCATTTCCGTCATGTTTCCCCAATTGTCCTCGACAACGACAATGAAGTTCTGCGCCTCGTCACATAGTGAAGTATAATACATCCTGAACTTCCGGTTCTCCAACAGATAACGGTCATTCGGTTTGAATTCAAGACCGTTGTCCAGTTTCAGGGAACCTTCCCCGTCATATTGGAAATAACGGATCGTATAGACCGTACCGTCAAAATCGCCCTCACTTTTGAGTTCACACCGTATTTCCGCCGTCTCATTCCTGTTCAGTTCCTTGGGAACCGGCATTGTTTCCACGGTAAACGGATAACTCTGCTGGATTTCCAGCTCGGATTCGCACGAGGTCAGTACAAGACTGACAGAACTATGCAGAACATGGCAATCTTGCCTGCCAGCCCAAATCCTTTTCTTATATTCTTTTCTGTCTTCATTTGTTTTCCTTTGTTTTTGTCAGATATTCATTCAAGTCCTTTAATCCATCATACAAACCGGAACAGTCCATAACCTTATTCCCGAAATGTATGTTCAAAGTCTCCAGTGCAGTAATCCCGGCCCGATCACGGTCAAGAAAGCACAGGATTTTACCGTAACCCTCCAGAACGGCATACGACCGTTCCAGATTGGATACAGAGTTCAGCACCAGGCAGTCCTCGTCCTTCACAATCCGCAATACCAATGCCGAAAGGAAATTCACAAATCCTTCAAACACACAGCACGTATCCTGTTTCTTTCCGGACAGGGACACACAGGAAATGTCCTTGGGAGAGATGCATCCCTTGAACATCGGGTTACGGAGTTCATAGCCGCCGCTCCGGTTCATGAAGCCTATGGCAAAATACCGTTTGCCCCGTATTCCGTATGCCACTTCCTTGCAGAATCTCCCGGCTATGGCTGGATCAATGCCTCTCTCTTTCAGGTAACCTTTCAATGCCTCATGACTCAGTTCCGTCACTTTCACGTCCTCGAATCCGGAAACGCGGGGTATCTTCTTACGTTCCTGTAAAGGCCGGAGGGGAAGGATGCCGGATTTCCCTGAAAGGAACTCCAGCTGTTCCATGAAACCGGTACTTCCGGTCAGTTCTCCGGCAAGATGGAAGATGTCACCTCCCTTTCCGAGGCGTAGGCTCGGTACAGAACGCCTTACTGCCTTTCGGCAGTAGGTTTTCCCGTACCTGCCCCCAAACCGTACTTGCATGTCTCCACGCATACGGCTCTCCGTTGATAACATGACTTTATTTAGCATGGCTGTGTATTTTGGCATAACACTTTTCACAGACAACCAATGTCTTCCTATGCTTTTCAAGCATCAGCCTGTCGCATTCAGTTTTTCCTTTAAGCTGATTTAGCTTTCTGACATGACGCATGACTACAGGTCCGACTTTTCCACATAATTCACATGTTCTCGCATCCAATCGCTCAGTAAGTGTCGGCTGTGGAATTGCGATTGTGTAGGATAAGTCGTTTACCTCCGTATAGTACATTGGTGGTTTACGTTTGAATCCCTCATTATAGAATTTCCTGTACCGTAATTTACCTTTTGCATCCTGATATGGCACTATAATGTCATTCCCAACCTTATATTTGTCAATGACTTTGCTTACAGTGCTATTGGTTTTTCCTGCAATGGTATGGTACATACTGTACTCCATGATGTATCCAAACTTTGAGAGCGCGTATGCCACGTTGTTGGCAATGCAGTAGTAGTTGTAGAACCCTCTGATTTCAGAGTTATATGCCGCCACTATGTCCTCGATTTTCTTCTTCATAAGATTGCCTCTGAACTTTGCAAACCAAACTTGTCGGCCATTTTCTACCTTGTATCTGATGGCGCTGTATTCTTCCAGTTTGTTCCGCACCGTTTCTATGGCGACCTTTAGGACTATCTTACCGTTGTAATAACGGGCTGGCACATTGTTCTTGTCCCGCTTGATAGCATCAGACTTACGGACTGAAACATCGAAGCCAAGAAATTTCGCGGGCTTTTGTGCGTTTGTTATCAATGTCTTTTCCTGTGACAGTTCCAGCTTGAGGTTTTCTTCCATATACTTGGTAATGTCCGACTTGATTTTAACGCACTCTGCCTTGCTTCCGATAACACCAATGAGGAAATCATCTGCGTATCTTACGTATCGAAGCCTTCTGTATGTTTCATCCATACTGTCTCTGCTCTCAATCTTTTGCCTTTCACGTCTCAGTTTCTCATACTCATCCCTAAGCTGTAATCTGACATCTGCATCCTGTATGTTCTTGATGCTTTTAAGGATGCGTTGCATCTTATCGCTAAGTTGCTTGTATTCTTTGGTGATGTGTCTTTCTTTTCCCTTATTGAAGCGTAGGGCGTATTCTTCCATATACTTGTCAAAATTATCAAGATAAATGTTTGCCAGTATAGGACTGATATTACCGCCTTGTGGAGTTCCCTTGTTTGTATTATGAAACTTCCAGTCTTCAATATATCCCGCATTCAACAACTTGCGGATAAGCCTTAGAAATCTATCATCGGCAATCCGTTTCCGCAAAGTTGCAATCAATACATTGTGGTCTATGTTGTCGAAGAATCCTTTAATGTCTCCTTCCACAAACCATTTTGTACCTGTAAATGTCTTTTGGATATGGGTCAATGCGGTATGGCAGCTTCTGTTTGGTCTGAATCCATGTGAGGTGTTTGCAAACACCTCTTCATAGACGGCTTCAAGAATCATGCGCACCACCTCCTGTACAAGTTTGTCCTCAAAGGAAGGAATTCCAAGCGGTCTTTTCTTACCGTTTTTCTTGGGTATGTATATCCTTTTTGCCGGATTAGGCTTGTAAGACTCATCTCTCAAAGATGCAATGACTTTGTTTATTCTTTGAAGACTCATCCGATTGATGGTTTTCCCATCCGTACCGGGTGTCATATTGCCTGGTTTGGCGTAAATACGCTGGTAAGCAACATGAAACATCTCCTCATTGAATAAGATACGGTACAGCCTTTCGAACTTGTAATCCGAAACTTTACCATGCTTGTTTAAAGCTTTTAATACTTGCTCAGGACTTCTCATAATGTCTCACACATTTTCCATTATTTGTATTAAGTTATCTAACTGCTTCCCTTCGCCATGTACAAGGCTTTCCCTTGCTCGGACTACTACGGAAGCTCCGTTCCCATGTCAGATATTCAGGTCCTATGCCCATAGCCTTACGGCATTCTGATTTAGGGAATCCCCATTTGCTTTCACAATAACTGTTTGGCTCGGCAGACTGTCGGATGCGACTTACGTTCCTATTCCACTTATTGTGGTTGCTCTGAAGCCAGCTCCTGCTCCATTGTAATTTCGGTTTACATGGGGTGCTTCAGCCGACGTGAATCAAATACCTTTCGTCGGGGCTGGTACGTGTGCAGCAGAACTATCGTTCAACCAATCAGGCTTCATCCTTGTGTCTGTCTTTTCCTCTCGCCATGCAGTCGCAGCTTGGTATTTAGCTGACTAATGACTTTACCGACATGCTTTTGTCACCTTTGGATTTCTCCTCCAGCTAAGTCGTTGAGGATAGGTCTGTTGAACTCTAACCTAATCTCTTGCCATAGAGATATTTATTGTGTAGCCTATATGGGCGCATCAAAATCGTACCATAGGTTGCGTTCCATGTTCACCTTGAAGGACGGTTCCTGCTCGTCCCTGAACGGTGACTTGTACCATAGGCTGTCTCCCTGCCGTCTTACCGGGTTGTAGCCAAGAGTATGCAGATATTCCTCTATGCGTATCCGCTTCGCTTCATTCGTATTCATGTAGATTTCTGTTTAAGTGGATATTGTTTTTTCTTTTCGCCCGTACATGTTTGCGGTACGGTCTGTATATATCCGCTTCACTTCACTTCCGTATATATAGGTACGGGAATAAAGTGAAGCGGTTTTTACCATATTCCGGAATATTCCACTCCACTTCACTATATATATATACCCGGTTGAAGTGAAGCGATTTCCAGTCTGAGCCGCTAATAGTGGAAGTCCGGCTTGAAGGTGTATTTCCTTCCGTTCTCCTGCACTATCATCCGCTTGTTTTTCAATACGGTGATGAGGTCACGCAGTCTGTGGTCACTGAGTCTGACACCGACAGAGGCGTATGCTTCCCGCAAAGCCCCTTCAAGTTCCTTGTAACCGTATTCGTCTTTCAGGGTGAATGCCGCTTCCAGTGCAATGCGGTGCTGCTGTTCGTTGATGTCCCTATACGGATCGAACTTACCTCTATTCCCTTTTGTCTCACCCTTGTCCTTGACTGGTAGTCCTCCAGCAGTTCGGGCAATGCCTCCCCGTTGATGCGAAAAGCAAATGGCTCGAAGTCCACTGCCTGATATGTGCGGTTTTGACTGTGCTTACACCGGGGTTCTTCTCGTCCTTTTCTACTTGCAGCACCGTTTCCGCCTTGTTGCTGAGTTCGGTTCCGATGTGCCCCCTTGCATGCTCGTCCCCCTTGTTCTGGTGCAGTATGGTGTGAATGTGGATATTCCTTTCACCCGTCCATGTCATCAGCAGGGAGATTACCTTCGTGGACTCGCTGGAACTGTTGATGTCATACACCATGTCCCGTATCCCGTCGATGACTACCAGCCCAACATTCTCGGTACGGTAGATTGCCTCCTTCACGATTGCTATGCGCTCTTCGGGCGTGTACTTCCGCAGGACGAGGAACTCGAGGTTCTCATGGTTGCTGTCGGTCGGTAGCCCCGCCATGCGAAGGCTGCGCCTTGCCACTATCTCACAGTGGTAGGTGCTCTGCTCGGTGTCCACATAGAGTATTTTCCGTTTGTTTTCGGGCAGTTCCGCCGTATAGTTCAGTACCGTCCCGTTTTTCAGCGCAGCCGCCACGATTGCGGAGACATTGAACGTCTTCTTGCTTTTGGCTTTTCCGATTGACGCGCTGAAATTTCCCAGTGTGCCGATGACGGAGCCCTGCACTTTCAGGATTTCAGGCGCCTGCTCGTGGCTTTTCGAGAGGTCAAGCCGCGAGGCATGCCATAGGATTACCGCCTCTTCGGGTGTGATGTTTCTTTCCTTGTTTTCCATACCGCACCTCCCTATCCGCGTCCCCCGCTTTTGCGTCCTGCCAGTTCCAGCGCCATGTCCGCATCAACGATGATTTTGCGCCCTATCTGCGTAATGGCTCTGTCTATCCTCCCGCTTTTCTTGATGCGGTTTGCTGTGGGTATGCTGCACCCGAACAGCCGGGCTATGCCGCCTATCCCGTACACGTATTTTTTGTCCTTGTCGGCTGCGGGTTGCACCGTTCTCACTTCATTTTCCTGCAAGGCGTGGCGGTTCAGGAATATAAATTCCTCGCCCGTCATCTGCCATACGGGTTTTGACAATAGGTTTTTCACTTCCATTTTCTTGATAAGATTAAGTTTACACTGCAAGCCTGCGCATGGGCTTTTTACCTCGTTCGAACAGTGCAAAGTTACTTCCGGGTACGGGTGGTAAGGATGTGGATAGCGTGATTTGAATATCACGCTATCTTGTTAAATATCAGCAAGTAATAAAGAGTGGCTAGAATTATTTTAAGTGGTAAAAGTGGTGGTATCGTGGAATGTCGGGACATGTCACCGACTATCGGAATACTGACCGCATTTCCCTTGCAAATTCTTGGTTGCTGTCACTGGGGAAATCGGAAACGGGCTCTTTGTATTTTGACTTGTAGTATGCATCGTCTATTCCCAGCAGGTTCATGACGTCCTCTTTCCATTTCTCTCTGTCCGGCTTGGGCAGCGTTTCACCCATAAGGAAAATGAGGTAGCATACACGTGCCTTCTCCCTCGGTCTTATTTTCAGTCTGCCTTCGCATGGTTGCAGGTTTAGGTTGGCGTAGAAGTCCAGTTCGGAAACGGTTTCAAACTGTACACCGTTGCATTTCTCATAAATGGCTGACAGCAGCCGCATGGGAAAATAGGCGGATGGGCTTGCGGGGTGGTACCGGATGAGGAAATTCCCTTTTCCTCCCTTTCCTTTTTCTTTTGGTCGGTCAGATACTTTTCAAGGATTGCCAATAGTGAGCCGCCCAGCCTGCAAATGTCCCCGCAACGGTTTTGCAGGCATTGCAGGCTTCCCGCCTTGCCTGCTCCTTCTGCCTGTACAGTTCATCCAGTTTGGCTTTCTCCTTGTCGTATTCCCGTTTGCACCGTTCGTACCTTCTTTCCAGCAGTTCCTCTTCCTGACGGTCGTGTTCCCTGAAACCTACCGCTTCCAAAGAGCCGTTGGCTTCCATGAGTTCCCGGTAATATCCGTTTGTGACTTTCATCTGTCTGTCAATACCCCAGTCAAAACGGCTTTCATGCTGTCGGCAGACATATCCGGTATCGAGACAGTCGAAAAACTCCCTGCAGGTATTGTAAGTTGAAATATTGCTTTCAATCTCACGTTTCAGGCTGTTCAGCAATATGGAGAAGTGCGCGGCGTCCATTTCAAGCATGAGGCTGATAAGTGCCGTCTCAAAAGTCTGCGTGTCCCCGTACTCTCTGTAAAAATCGGAAATGAACTGCTGCTTCTCAAAAGAGAAACTGTCTCCGGACATTATTCCGGTGTATATCTTGTTGAGTTTCCCGTAGCGGGGTATCATTGACGTTATTCTTTCTTCCATGATATTATTGTGGTTACAGTTGGTTAAACTTGCTCATTGCGTTCGCCTTCACGTCATCGGCTATGTCTATGTAGGCTTCATCGCCTTGTAGTCGCTGTGCCCCGTCCATTTCATCACCACTTGTGCGGGAATGCCGAGCGCAAGCGCGTTGCAGATGAATGTCCGTCTTCCGGCATGGGTGCCCAGCAGCGCGTATTTGGGTGTAATGGTGTCTATGCGCTCGCTGCCTTTATAGTAGGTTTCGCTTACCGGTTCGCTGATTTCCGCAAGTTCCCCCAGTTCTTTCAGGTAGTTGTTCATCTTTTGGTTGCTGATGACCGGGAGCGCCTTGTGTCCTTCAAACTCCACGTCCTTGTATTTGTCAAGTATCGCCCTGCTGTGGTTGTTCAGTTCGATGACAAGGCGGTCAGCAGTCTTTACGGTGGTGATTTCTATATACCCGTCCCGAATGTCGCTCCGTTTGAGGTTGTACACGTCCGAATAGCGCAGCCCGCTGAAACAGCAGAACAGAAAGACGTCCCTTACCCGTTCGAGATATTGCTTGGTCAGGGGTATCTTGTAGTCTTTCAGCTTGTTCAGTTCTTCCCATGTGAGGAATATCACCTTCTTTTGGACGCTTTTCAGCTTCGGGTTGAAGCTCTCGTAGGCGTTGTTCATGCAGTACCCTTTCTTGGTGCACCACCGCAGGAACCATTTCAGGTAGGCTATCTGCTTCATGGTGGACGTGTTGCGCAAGCCTTCCACGTCCTTGAGGAAATTCACGTAGCTTGTCAGCTTGGGTTCGTCCAGTGCCTCAAAGGTCAGTTCCTTGTCGAACTTCTCAAGGTGTTTCCTCACTGCGGCGAACTTCTCATAAGTGGCGTCAGACCAGCCGTTCTGTGTCCCGCATTCCTTGATGAACTCCCCGAACACCTCCATAGGTGCGAACGTCAGGGGCTTCTGCTGTTCCTCCTCCCTCTTTTCGCTATGTAGGTTGTTGAAAGCCTCCTTCACTTGTGCGGTGGTAGGCATGGTTCCCTGAACCTCGAACTCCTTGAAGATGTTCTGTATTTCCGTATAGTAGCGCAGCAGGTCGGTGTTGATTTCGGATGCGCTCTGTTTCAGTTTGTTGGTGCAACCCGGCTTTACACGCTGCTTGTCGGCGTCCCATTTGGCTGCGTCGATGCGGTAGCCCGTTGTAAACTCGATGCGCTGGCTGGCAAATATCACACGCATACGGATAGGCACATTCTCCACGATTGGTACGCCGTTCTTCTTCCGGCTTTCCAAAGAAAAGATGATGTTTCTCTTTATATTCATATTCGGGTGTAATTAAATTAGCACCCAAATATACACCCAATTATTGAGATAGCAAAAGATTTTGAATGATATTTTACGATATAAATCAATCGTAATAATCTGTTTATTAGTAGATAGTTACGATATTATGATATTTTGTAAAATTGTAGGTTAAAGTACCGTACGCACCGCGAAAGCAAATAGCAAATTAAAGCAAAGCTCTGAAATTCAAGGATTTCAGAGCTTTTTCTTTTTTCCTGCTTCGGCAAAAAATAGCGGCTTTAGGCAGTCCTCACGTGGCTTATTCGTGGGACTTTTTGAAAGCTGTTTTTGCTCCCACGAATTGACGCATTTGTCTTTGATTGTCAGCATTTTGCGTAGCTGGTTTTTGAGCGTAACAAACTAATTTTGTACCACTTAAAAATCAAAGAATTATGGGAGCAGTGAAAAGAAACACATTAAGCGTATTGTTCATCATTAAGAAATCAAAACTTCTGAAAAACGGTGAAGCTCCTGTTTGTATGCGCATCACCGTAAACAAGCGAGTAGCCGAAGTTATGATTAAACGGAGTATTCTTGCAGACTTATGGAATCAGAAAAAGGAATGTTCCAAAGGAAAAGACCGTGTAGCCACCGAACTGAACCACTATATCAATACGGTTCGTGCCAAAGTATTGCAGATACACCGTGAACTGGAAATAGACAACAAACCAATAACAGCTGATACAATTAAGGATTGTTTCTACGGACGGGATAAGGTACAGCGTAGCTTGCTGGAGGTGTATGCAGAGCATAACGAAAAATGTCGTGCCCTGATTGGCAAGGAATATACAGAAAGCACCGTTACCAAGTTTGATACTTCCATAAACCGGCTGAAAGAATATATCCGCAGTTGTTACCACTGTGATGATATAATGTTGGCAGAACTGGACGGGCAATTTATCCGTGATTTTGATTTTTGGCTGAAAACGGAGAAGCATTGCCAAAACAATTCCGCATTGAAACATTTGAAGAACTTGAAAAAGGTTGTTCGCATTGCTTTGGCTAATGACTGGATAAAGAAAGACCCGTTTTACGGCATCCACTTCAAGCAGGAGGAAGTAAATGTAGAGTTTCTCTCACGTGAAGAACTGGATATTCTGATGAACAAGGAATTTGCTATCAAACGGCTGGAGCAGGTAAGAGATATTTTTATCTTTTGCTGTTTTACTGCACTTGCTTTCGTGGATGTGCAGCAGTTAAGCCGTGAACACCTAATAAAAGACAATAACGGTGCTTTGTGGATACGCAAGGCACGACAGAAAACCAATCAGATGTGTAATATTCCTGTTTTATCCATTCCTCAAAGGATATTGAGGAAATATGAAGATAATGTAGAGTGCATAAAAAAAGGAGTACTTTTGCCTGTAATCAGTAATCAACGCATGAACGCCTATTTAAAAGAAATTGCTGATGTATGCGGCATAGCCAAACGGCTAACCACTCATGTTGCGAAACACAATGCTTTTGCTATCTAACTGAAAATTAAATAGTTCTCTTGTTATTTTTATTTAATAGGTAACTATTTAGAAACGAGCGAAATTCAGCGGCTTGTTTCATCTTGCATACATTCAAAGGACGTTTTTGTTATGCAAAAAATAAGGTTTTCAAGTGAGAAAAACAAAATATCCTTAGGCTTTATCTCCTAAAAACTACCAGTAATGGGGGGCTGGAAAACAATCCTCCTTTTGAAGATATTTCTCTTCTTTTATGTACATATCCGCGTATGCTTTGCGGAACAAATGTCTTTTTCTATTATTAATATTCATCATTTCCTTTTTTACCAAACGCATCTTACTATCAGGTCTGTCCTTTTTTCTATAGTTGTGTCCCTGGCATAAGACTGTCCTGCCGGGTTACGGGTATGGAAGTGTTCCTCTTCCCCTTTGTCTGGCGGTTGCATCTCAAAGGTTCATCCCGGGCAAGGCAGCCGGTAACACAAGCAGGGCGGTCCGTCGGAGTCCACGTAATAATTTCACATTTTCTGTGTTTCTTTCTGTAAGGCTTCCTTCAGCGTCTGCTTGTCCAGTGTTTTCTGTTTCGACATGAGCAGCTGCAGGGCGCAACGGCGCACCACGTTGGTTATGGAAGGAAAGGTAAAAATAATAAAAGAATTGATTCGCTTCAATAAAAATCCAGTTTTTTTCATATCGGACATTATACCTTTGTTGTTTCGGGTATATTAAAAGGCGTGCCATAAGAAACTTTACAAAAGTATTAGGACACAAAATCAATCTTTTCTATGCAGATATATGCTGAACTGATTAACCCAAAGGTCGGAGAAGATACGGACAAAATTTTCGATAAGATTAGTTTCATATATCGCTTAGCTAATTAGAAATGTATTCTACATAGAGATACACTTGGCACAAAAAACATCGTAAGATATATAACTTGATGCAATCCTTTCCGCACAGCCATGCAAGCGTCGGAACAAACAGGCGGGATATTTGACGTAACTTGTGCACCGCTTATCAACCTGTGGGGATTTGGCTTTACAAAGTTTGACAGCATCACTCCGCAACTCGTAGACAGTATCCGCCACTTTGTAGGCTTCCGAAAAGTGCATTTACAGGGCAACCGTGTGATGAAAGACGATCCCCGCATCCTGCTCAATTTCTCGGTGCTCGGCGGCGGTACTATCTGTAACATAATCGCGTGTTTGTTCGACCGCAAAGGCATATCGAACTATATGATAGACATCGGCGGCGAAATGATAGCGAAAGGAAAGAACCCGCAAGGGTGGAATTGGTGCATTGGCATTGTCAGACCGAAGGATGACAGTACCGGAACAAACTCCGAGCTTGAACAAATTGTGCAACTGTCGGAACGGCTGGGACTCGCAACTTCCGGCAACTACCGTAATTTCTATCTGAAAGATGGAAGGAAATACGCTCATGCCATCAATCCGATAACAGGATATCCGGTTCAAAAGGATATATTGAGTGCTACAATTATTGCCCATCAGTGCATGCTTGCTGATGCCTATGCAACGGCCTTTATGACGTTGGGGAGCCGCAAAGCCCGTCAGTTGTAGAAAGAGCATCCGGAAATTGACAATTTCATTATCTATACGGACAGTTGCGGAAACTACCGGACAGAGTACTCGCCGCGAATGAAAAGGTATCTGGCAGATTAATGTTTTCTATATCCTGCGGAGTAGAGCCGGTGAACCGTTTAAAGAATTGGGTGAAGAACGCCGTATTTTCAAATCCCAGCGAATGGGCCATCTCCTTTACGAACATATACGCAATTACTTCGGCGTGAAAGTGACAAAGGGAGTCGCTTTCCAGTTTATGGTGAACAACCTGTTGAGCAAGGAGTGCGGCTATCGTTCGATAACATTCATGGTGAAATTGGATATTACTTTTTAACAGTAGAAGGATAATAACCAGGAGCCGTAATGGAGAGATTACTTTCGTTACGACTCCTTTCGCATGCCGTCTGCATGATTTTAACGTCTCAACTCTCTTATTCACAGTCGTTAGACCATGTGTAGCCATGTGTATCGCATTCCACATCATTGTAGAAAAAATGCCCATCAGACATTTGCATTATGCAATATGAATAATTCATAAGGGTCTGTTTTACAGCAATATGATAAATATCCATTTATTTGGCACGGTGATTGTCTATTCTTTAGCGTAAGACGATAAGATGTTTAACAATTTAATAATTAGCATTATGAAAAAGGTATTGTTTGCAGTAGCACTGGTAATGGGATTAGGTAGTTCAGTAGCATTCGCTAACAACATGGCATCAGATGTTGAAATCGTTGCAATGGTGAACGAGTTTAAACCGATTGATATAAAGGAACTCCCGCAGGCAGTTCAGGACGCCATCAAGAAAGACTATGCTGAATCCACCATTAAGGAAGCAGCCGTAGAAGTGGCAGAAGATGGCGTAAAGACTTATAAAGTAACTTTGGTTGATGCCGTCGGAACCGAAAGCGTTGTGTTTTTCAACGAAAAAGGTGAAATGCTGAAATAATTCTGAATGGTTATTTAGGATAACAGTTACATTTGCACATAAAATAAACAAGGCTGTCTCAAATAAACTTTGGGATGGCCTTTTTTGTGTCTGCAAAAAATCGGGTAAGCCCTAACTTCGCTCAGCCAGAACTTGCCCATCTCCCTAATTTTTTGTATCTTAGGGCATCAAGTAAGATATCCCAAAGATAATGTTTAAAAGTTACACATCCAACGATAATCTGCTTTTACCTCCATGTTTAGGCGATTTTATTCCCCGGAACGATCCGGTCCGGGTTGTTCACCGCATCATTGAACAGATAAACCTTGAAGCACTTTACCGTAAGTATTCCCCTAAAGGCTGTTCTGCGTACCACCCACGCATGATGCTTCAGATTCTTGTCTATGCATTTGCGTAATATCTATTCCAGCCGTCGCATAGAAGAGTTCTGTCGTAATGACATACGCTTCATGTGGCTTACCGGCAATGTAACTCCTGACCATAATACCATCAACCGTTTCCGCAGCAGCCGGCTAAAGGATGTGCTGAAGACGATATTTGCAACCATTGTAAAGTTTCTCGTGGCGGAAGGTTTTGTAAGTCTGGATGTGCCTGTACTGACGGGACGAAGATGGAGGTGAACGCCAACCGTTATACGTTCGTCTGGGGGGCAAATCTATACATACCCGCATATCCAGAATCGCGGAACAGCTTGAGGAGATATGGCAATACGCCGAGTCCCTCACCAAGCAGGAACTGCGTGATTCCGCTCCGGTTGCCTATCAGGATATCACCCCGGAGAAAGTGGAAAAGGCACTCGGGCAGATAGATGATGCCCTGAATGGAGTGGATGCTGACAAGAAGATGAAAGCGAAGGTAAGACGTGTAAGGAAGTCATGGCCTGAACAGCTCAAGAAATATGAATCGCAGGGAAAGATACTTGACGGACGTAACAGCTACTCAAAGACAGACAATGATGCTACTTTCATGCGCATGAAAGATGACCATATGAAGAACAGACAACTCAAACCCGGATACAATCCCCAGTTCAGTACCAATAAACAGTTCATTCTGAACTATACCATCCATCAGTGTTGGGCGATACCTCCACCTATCCTCTGCATATGGATGATTTCCATTCCCTCTACGGCAGATACCCTGACGTGTCTGTCTGTGATGCCGGATACGGAAGTGAAGAGAACTATCTGTATGCTTTCAGACATGGCATTGAAACCTTTATAAAGTACAATTATTTTCATAACGAAGAAACCGACGGCATGTATTGTCCTACGGGACAGAGAATGGAAAGACTCTCCGATGCAAGGCGGGTAACAAACAACGGTTTTGTGCAGACCATATCAAGATACAAGGCACGTAACTATAAGGCTGCCCGTTAAGATGCCGGTGCTACAGAAGCCGCTCGGAAAGGATTGTACAGGTAAATCACCGTCTGAGGAAAATCAAGGAAAGAGAACGTGAAAAGCTACTCTCTGATGAAGGTCTGAAATATCGCAGTCAGCGACCACAGGATGTGGAAGCCGTATTTGGAAACCTCAAGAACAACAAGCACTTCAAGAGGTTCCATCTTCGTGGATTTAAGAAGGTTGAAATTGAGTTCGCCCTGCTAGCCATAGCATATAATCTTGCAAAAGTAGCCTCTTAGGAGGCTTATGGCAACGAAAAAGCAGTTTGAAAGGATGAAATCTTCAAAAGTAAGTTTGTAAACACCTCTTTTGAGACAGCCTCTCCTTTTTTAGTAAATTTGTATCTGTCTAATTTTTAAGCCCCTATATCCATACTCAATCTAACCAAACATCGCATGAAGTGGTACTGCTTCATCCAAATGCAACTGATAGGCACGTTCGTACATTATTTTGTGCTTGATTGTATCGTTATATCCATTGCAGCCATTATCTGTAGTCCATTTGTATCCATGACCCATTACAGACAGGCGTTGTTCAGTATGACTTATTTTTCCTCCCTGGTGTTTTTTATGGAGTATGCATTGTGCATTTTGCGGCACCGGCCAAATATCCGGATAGAGGCATAAACCGTGCACGATGGAAATATATTTTTTCATTCTACGGTTTGTGGACTCCGTGACCATTTTCCCTTATATGTTAACCTATATGTATTGGGATACGAATATTGTCCATGCCATTATCCTCCTTTACATTTTTATTATTGTCAAATAGATAAGATACTCACGGAAGAGTGGGTTATGGCCTATACTGCCGCGGCATCATGGTCTGTTTTTCTGCTTGTACTATATAGAGCTTAATGTACAGCTTGAGGATTTCAAAAAAATTGTGACGGGCTTTGGCAGGCAGTAATTCTAAGACTTTTAATGAAGAAAAATTAAGCCACCCCTTAAAAAAGGAGATATTTCCTTTGAAAGAATTCATTTCTTTTATTACATTTGTATTAGTCTTTTAAAAATAGAAGATTTATAGTAAAGCGTTAAGGCATTATCCAAGTTCAGGAAATCCCCAATTTCGAAACAACAATTGGATAATACATTGGACGCTCCACGTACTATTTATATAGATTTTTGTTATATATAGGCGTGGGGCTTTGTGTATTATATGTTGTTGAGTATGGGGATACTTCTGAACGGTAATACCAAAGTTCCCACGCTTAACTTTATATAAACACAACTCCAGGGAACAGGGTTGGCTTATTATAAACATTATGAAAGCAACTTGTTTTAAAAGCGAGACAACTGTCTCCAACGACTTCCCCCCCTTCGTTTGTTACTGTCTTTTGTGGAATATTCTATCCTTTCATTTCCATCCTGTCTCTTTCGGGACATACCGTTCATTATCATACAAATTACATGCCAAGACACTTTTCTGCCTTCTCCTTCTATGGTACTAGATAATAGTAACTCCCCCTGTCACACAGAGGAAGAACTTTGGTTGCAGGTACTTTCTCTATCAAGAGAGTTGCAGGACTGTAAAGCTAGTCTGCACCATAATACTTTGGACTGTATTTCCGATAAGATTGAAGGAATAGAAAGAGAACTGGATATCTTATTGGATATTCTGCAAGGAAGACAAGACAAAAAGACACCATAGCACTATTTTTTGTGACAATTTGTCTATGCGGATAAGTGTCCTATTATTTAAGCCTCGTTTAAGAATTCCGTTTTATGGGTTACCCACAATCGAATGGAATTTTTATATACAGGGAATAACACATAATATTAGTAATGGATTTTCAATATTCAGAGTGATAATGGATAAACGAATAGAAAACGCCATGAATGAGTTGATCAATACAGAAATATGGTCAACCGGTTTATACCTGTCATTGCAGGTCTATTTTGAAGATGAACGGCTTCCAATACTTAGCTCCTGGCTAAACTCCCAAGCACAGGACAATATGAACAAGGTTTATCAGATGATGAATCGGATATGCCATGATGGAGGATGTGTTGCAATCAATGAAATGAAACGGGATACACATGAATGGACAACGCCATTGAATGCCCTGAATGAATTGCTTGAACACGAGCAGTACATATCATGTCAGGTAAACACATTTCTCATATTATGCCGGAATGTGAACATGTCCTTCCATTCTTTCATCAGCGGGCTGTATGCAGACCGTATATATGTAAGTACGGTATTTATGGAATTATTACGTATCCTCGCCAAGGAAAACGAACGGAGACTACCTTATTTTTGACGGTATGGATTTAAGATTGATATTCTGCAAAATTTAATATTGCAGAATGCTATCTGGTATGTTTTTTGCGATATAATAATCGACAATAAAATATATGTCATCATGGATATATTTGTATATATAACATTGTGTTTCACTTCGCTATTCACCTTGATGGACCCGCTTGGAGTGATGCCGGTATTCCTGCAAATGACTGATGGAATGGATACGAAAGAACGCAGATGTATCGCCTTGAAAGCATGTACCATTGCATTTATCATATTAGTCCTTTTTACATTATCGGGCAGGTTCCTGTTTCATTTTTTCGGCATCTCAACAGACGGATTCCGGATTGTGGGAGGTATCATCATCTTTAAAATCGGATATGATATGTTGCAGGCACATTTCACCCATGTGAAACTGAATGAAACTGAACGAAAAGAATATTCCAAAGATATAACCATCACACCTCTTGCCATTCCGATGTTATGCGGTCCGGGAGCGATTTCCAGTGGAATAACATTGATGGAAGATGCTTCGGAATATACTTTCAAAATAGTATTGCTTGGCGTAATCGCTTTGGTCTGCATTCTTTCATTCTTTATTCTGTGCGCGTCCACCCAGCTTTTAAAAATCTTGGGAGAGACGGGAAACAATGTAATGATGAGACTGATGGGACTTATTCTGATGGTGATCGCCGTGGAATGTTTTATCAGCGGGATACGTCCGGTATTAATTGAAATTTTGAAACAAGCCCATGCTTGTTCTTAAAGAAGAGAGATAATTTGGATTTATTATTAACATTAAAAGTTTGATTCGTCATGACTGAAAAATTGCAAAATGCCCTGAATGAGCAAATCACAGCAGAATTATGGTCTGCCAACCTGTATTTATCGATGTCTTTTTATCTGGAAAGAGAGGGCTTTTCCGGAATGGCTCGCTGGATGCAGAAACAATCTGCAGAAGAGATCGGGCATGCATATGCCATTGCTGAGTACATGATTAAGCGTGAGGCAACCCCGAAAGTGGACAAGGTCGATGTGTTCCACAAGGTTGGGGTAACCCTGTTGAAGTATTCGAACATGCTTTGGAGCATGAAAAACATGTTTCCAAACTGATTGATGAATTGGTACAGGTAGCATCCGAAGAGAAAGACAATGCCACTCAGAACTTCTTGTGGCAATTTGTTCGTGAGCAGGTAGAAGAAGAAGCGAATGTACTCAATATTGTTAGTCGGCTAAGGAAAGCCGGAGACAGTGCTATCCTTTTTATGGATGCAAAACTGGGTGAACGGGAGTCATAAACCAGAATAATCAATAAAAATAAATAAGATGAAAATAGTAGATTTATTGGGAGGACAGGCTGAGTACTACCTGAACCATACATGTAAGACGATAGACAAACAACTTATCCATATTCCGGGACCGGATATGATAGATAAGGTATGGATGAATTCCGACAGGAATATACGCACCTTGGAGAGCCTACAAGCCCTGTACGGCACGGGCGTTTGGCCAATACCGGGTATGTCTCCATCCTGCCGGTGGATCAGGGGATAGAACATTCTGCAGGAGCGTCTTTCGCCCCCAATCCGCTTTATTTCGATCCCGAAAACATCATAAAGCTGGCCATTGAAGGAGGATGCAACGCCGTGGCATCCACATTCGGAGTTCTGGGAGCTGTGGCACGTAAGTACGCCCATAAGATTCCTTTCATCGTGAAGTTGAACCATAACGAGCTGTTGACTTATCCGAACAGCTACGACCAGGTAATGTTCGGTACGGTAAAAGAGGCATGGAACATGGGTGCTGTAGCTGTCGGCGCTACCATTTATTTCGGTTCGGAACAAAGCCGCCGCCAGATAGTAGAAGTGTCACAGGCTTTTGAATATGCCCACGAACTGGGAATGGCTACTATTTTATGGTGCTATTTGAGAAACAGCAGCTTCAAAAAGGATGAAACCGACTATCATGCCGCTGCCGATTTAACAGGACAAGCCAACCATATCGGGGTTACCATCAAAGCCGATATCGTGAAGCAGAAGCTCCCATCCAATAACGGCGGTTTCAAGGCTATCGGATTCGGAAAGACAAACGAGCGTATGTATTCGGAACTGACCACTGACCATCCGATAGACCTTTGTCGTTATCAGGTGGCGAATGGCTATATGGACGTGTCGGATTGATCAACTCGGGCGGGGAATCCCATGGGGAATCCGACCTGCATGATGCCGTCGTAACGGCAGTAGTAAACAAGCGTGCAGGTGGTATGGGGCTGATCAGCGGTCGTAAGGCTTTCCAGAAACCGATGAAAGACGGAGTTCAACTTCTGAACACCATTCAGGACGTATATCTGGATTCTTCAATAACCATTGCATAAAGGAGAAGTATCCATGAAAAGAATAGTGTTATTACGTCATGGCGAAAGCCTATGGAACAAAGAAAACCGTTTTACCGGATGGACGGACGTGGATTTAAGCGAGAAAGGAGTCGAAGAAGCCTGCAAGGCAGGCGATGCATTACGGGAGGCCGGATTTTCTTTTGAGGCAGCTTACACTTCTTACTTGAAACGTGCCGTAAAAACGTTGAACTGTGTCCTGGACCGGCTGGATGAAGACTGGATTCCGGTTGAAAAGACCTGGCGGCTGAACGAGAAGCATTACGGCATGCTTCAAGGACTGAATAAGAGTGAGACGACGGTCCAATATGGTGAAGAACAAGTACACATCTGGCGAAGAAGCTATGACGTGGCTCCCGCTCCGGTAGGCAAAGATGATCCCCGTAATCCGGGCATGGATATCCGCTATGCCGGTGTGCCAGATAGGGAACTTCCCCGTACGGAATCCCTGAAAGATGCTATTGGGCGTGTCATGCCTTACTGGGAATGCATCATCTTTCCCGCATTGATGTATAAGGACAGCCTGCTGGTAGTCGCCCATGGCAACAGCCTGCGCGGAATCATCAAGCATCTCAAAGGGATTTCCGATACGGATATTTCCAACCTGAACCTGCCTACGGCGGTTCCTTATGTCTTTGAATTTGACGACAGACTGGTTCTTGTCAAGGACTACTACCTTGGAAACCCGGAAGAGATACGGAAACGGACAAAGGCTGTAGCTGAACAAGGTATGATCAGACGATAAAAGTCAGTCAATCAGACTGGATTGTATTGTCTTTTTGAATATTTTATTTATTAACAATTAAAAAAGGAGGTAAAAATGGTACCTGTAAAAACAAACTCAAACTGGTTGCCGAGTATTTTTAACGATTTCTTCGAGAATGAGTGGCTGGCAAAAACGGGAGTTACGGCTCCTGCCATCAATGTCATTGAGAATGACAAGGACTACAAGGTTGAAATGGCGGCTCCCGGAATGACAAAGGATGATTTCAAGGTGAATGTTGACGAGAACAACAACCTGACAATCTGCATGGAAAAGAAAGAAGAGAAGAAGGAGGAGAAGAAAAGACAAGAAGTATCTCCGCCGCGAATTCTCATATTCCAAGTTCCAGCAGACCATCCTGCTGCCTGAAAATGTGGAGAAGGATAAGATCTCCGCAAAAGTCGAACACGGGATTCTGTCCATTGAAATCCCGAAAATGAAGGAGGAAGAAAAACAAAAAACTTTCAAGGCTATCGAGGTTAAATAATTCCAGATCTGGAATGTCGTAAGGTCGGACAGGCTTTTCTTGTTCGGAAAAGCGTCCGACCTTTAACAGACACTTCCGGAACAGGGAACCGGCACAACCGATGAAGGAATTCAATTTTGAAAAAGAACTACTTGGCGTACAGGACGAACTGTTCCGTTTTGCGTACAAACTGACAGCTAACAGGGAGAAGGCGGAAGACCTGTTGCAGGATACCCTGCTCAAGGCAATGCTTCACAAAGAAAGTTACAACAAGAACACGAATTTCAAAGGGTGGCTGTTTATCATCATGCGCAACACGTTTATCAACGGTTACCGGGCGGAGGTCGGTCATACCCGCCTGTACATATCCTCCGATCCTGCATATTATTCGCGGATCATGGACGAGTCCTGTAGAGAGGAGGTGGACAAGAACTATGACCTGGAAAAGATACGTAATGCCATCAAAAGTGTACCGGAGTCACATTTCATACCTTTTGAGATGTACCTGTCAGGATTCAAATACCGTGAGATAGCGGAAAGAACCGGCGTGAGTTTGGGAACTATAAAGAGCCGTATTTTTCACTGCCGGAAAAAACTGAAAGCTATATTGGCAGAATGAAACAAAACAAGAACTGAGATAGATGAAAAAAGATGAATATATAGGAATTCTGACTTCCGGAGGGGACGCTTCCGGAATGAATGCGGCTATCCGTGCCGTGACCCGCGCCGCTATTTTTAACGGATTTAAAGTGAAAGGAATTTATAGAGGTTACGAGGGGCTGATTGCCGGTGAAGTGAAAGAACTCACTACGGAAGACGTAAGCAGCATTATCCAGAGGGGAGGTACCATACTGAAAACAGCCCGCTCCGAGACTTTCATCACTCCCGAAGGACGCAAGAAAGCTTATGAGATCATACAGAAAGAGAACATCAATGCATTGATAATTATCGGTGGAGACGGTTCCCTGACGGGAGCCCGGATCTTTGCGGAGGAGTATGATGTGACGTGCATAGGATTGCCCGGCACCATTGACAATGATCTGTACGGCACCGATTTTACCATAGGATATGATACGGCCCTGAACACCATCGTGGAGTGTGTGGACAAAATCCGGGATACGGCCACCTCGCACGACCGCATTTTCTTTGTCGAGGTGATGGGGCGTGATGCGGGCTTCCTGGCACAAAACAGCGCAATAGCTTCCGGTGCTGAAGCGGCCATCATTCCGGAAGACCGGACGGACGTGGACCAGTTGGAAACATTCATCGGACGTGGATTCAGAAAGACGAAAAACAGCAGCATCGTAATTGTGACCGAAAGTCCTGAAAACAAGAATGGAGGTGCCATGTATTACGCCGACCGGGTAAAGAAGGAATATCCCGGATATGATGTCAGGGTTTCTATCCTGGGCCATCTGCAACGGGGTGGCGCTCCGAGTGCCAATGACCGCATACTGGCAAGCCGGCTGGGTGAAGCCGCAATCCAGGCCTTGATGGAAGGCCAGCGAAATGTTATGATAGGCATACGGAACAACGAGATTGTTTATGTTCCTTTTGTCCAGGCAATCAAAAAGGACAAGCCTATTGACAAAAGCCTGATCCGGGTCCTTAACGAATTATCGATCTAAAATAACCGTTAATATGTCAGAAGTTGCTCCTTTAATATCGGATCTTGCCATAATTCTGATTATTGCCGGTATTGTAACCGTCATTTTCAAGTGGCTGAAGCAACCGGTCATATTGGGCTACATTGTAGCCGGTATTATGGCGGGTCCTTCCGTTTCCCTGGTCCCGACTGTTTCCGATCCTGCCAATATCAAAATATGGGCGGACATCGGTGTCATTTTTCTGCTGTTCGCGATGGGACTGGACTTTTCGTTCAAGAAATTGATAAATGTGGGCATTACGGCTATCGTTGCCACTGTCACTATTGTATGTGGCATGATGTTCATAGGCTATACAGCGGGGAATGCAATGGGGTTCTCCCACATGAGCAGTATTTTTCTGGGTGGAATGTTGTCCATGTCGTCCACGGCCATCGTATTCAAGGCCTTCAATGACATGGGACTTCTCCAACAGAAATTCACCGGCATTGTCTTGGGGATTCTTGTCATCGAAGATCTGGTGGCGGTAGTGATGATGGTTATTCTTTCCACGTTGGCGGTAGGCAAACATTTTGAAGGGAAGGAGATGCTGGAAAGTATATTGAAGCTGGCCGCTTTCCTGATTTTCTGGTCGGCATTGGGTATCTATCTGATACCTACCCTGCTGAAGAAGATACGCCGTTTCACCAGCAACGAGATTTTATTGATAACCTCTCTGGGACTTTGCCTGGGAATGGTGATGATTGCGACAAAAGCGGGATTTTCTGCCGCATTGGGAGCCTTTGTCATGGGGTCCCTGCTGGCAGAGACCGTTGAAGCGGAAAAAATCGCACATATCGTACAGCCGGTAAAAGACCTGTTCGCTTCCATATTTTTCGTGTCGGTGGGAATGATGATCGATCCTGCCATGATGTGGGAATATGCCGTCCCTATTCTTATCCTGACATTGCTGGTACTGTCCGGTCAGGTCCTGTTCGGGAGCTTTGGTGTCCTGCTTTCCGGCCAGCCGTTGAAAATTGCCATACAGTCCGGCTTTTCACTGACACAGGTCGGTGAGTTCGCATTCATCATCGCATCTTTAGGCGTCAGTCTGAATGTCACGGACAAGTATCTCTATCCGGTCATAGTGGCCGTATCTGTCATAACGACTTTTCTTACCCCCTATATGATACGGCTTTCGGAACCGGCATACCGGTTTATAGACATCCACATGCCTGGATTCCTGAAAGATTATCTCGTACACTATACGTCCGGGGCAATGACTGTAAAACACCAGGGCACTTGGCATAAACTGATCCGGTCTATGCTGGTGTCTGTCACACTCTATCTGGTCGTATGCGTTTTTTTCATCACTTTATATTTTTCCTATGTGCATCCTTTGATTAGGAAAAGTCTGCCGGGAATGGAAGGGAACTTGTTGGGCTTCATCATCATCTTTCTTGTCATATCTCCGTTTCTATGGGCCATCATCATGAAAAAGAACAATTCAGCCGAGTTCCGTAAACTCTGGACGGACAACAAGTTCAACAGAGGGCCTTTGGTATCAATCGTACTTGTCAAAATACTGATTTGCACGATTATCATGATGAGTATCATTACCCATCTTTTCAATGTTGCCTTGGGAGCCGGGCTGGTAGTTTCTTCCCTTATCATTGCCGTCATTTATTTCTCCAAGCGGATCAAGAAACGGTCGCTGACTATAGAGAGACAATTTATGGCAAACTTTCAAGGGACGGATGGGAATGGACTTTCTACAGAAAGTGATACAGGCTCCACCCTTGGCAGCAATATCCCGTTCAAGGAATTACATTTGGCGGATTTCACAGTATCCCCTGATTCCATATATGTGGGCAGAACATTAAAAGAAAGCAGCCTGCGCACCTTGTTTCAGATAAATGTGATTTCAATCACCCGTGGAGAAAAACGCCTGGATATACCACAAGGGGAAGAGCATCTCTATCCATATGACAAGGTTACGGTCGTAGGTACGGACCGGCAGTTGGAAAGCTTCCGGACATCCATGGAGCAAAAGAAGGTAGAAAGGAACGGGAACGGAACATCCTCGCAGGATGAGATGGAAATAGGGCAATTTCCTGTCGAAGGAGGTTCACCATTGATCGGAAAGACGATCCGGGAGGCAGACATATCGGATAGCATCATTATCGGAATAGAGAGAAGTACCGTGAATATTATGAATCCAGACCCTGATACAATTTTCAAGGAGAATGATACGGTATGGATTGTCGGTAAACGAAAAATAATAAAAGGATTGAATAAAGATTAGAACTTATTTAATTTAATATAAAATGTCATGGAATATTCAAGTTATAATGTAAATACCCCTCAATGGAGGGAGATTACAGTAGGTTCACATCTTCCTGCAGAACTGCGGAAGCTTGCAGAAATCGCACATAATCTCTGGTGGACATGGAATGATGACGTAAAGAAACTGTATTGTGATTTGGACCCGGGACTTTGGAAAGAGGTGGAACAGAATCCGGTATTGTTTCTGGAGCGGATAAATTATGAAAAGCTGGTAGCGCTGGCACATGATGAGAACTTTGTCTATAAAATGGATGCCGTCTATTCCGCCTTCAAAAAATACATCGATGTGGAACCGGACCACCAGCGCCCGTCAATAGCTTATTTCAGCATGGAATACGGCTTGGATGAAGTTCTTAAGATATATTCCGGTGGTTTGGGAATGTTGGCGGGGGATTACCTGAAAGAGGCGTCGGACAGCAATGTGGACCTTTGTGCCATAGGACTTTTGTACCGTTACGGTTATTTTGACCAGTCGCTTTCCATGGACGGCCAGCAGACAGTCAATTATAAAGCGCAGAATTTCGGGCAGCTCCCGATTGAAAAGGTAATGCAACCGGATGGGAAACAACTGGTAATCCACGTCCCCTATGCCGACAGTTTTGTGGTACATGCCAATGTTTGGAAAGCCAGTGTGGGGCGTATCCCCCTTTATCTGCTGGATACGGACAATGAACTCAACAGCGAGTTTGACCGCCCTATCACTCACCATCTGTATGGAGGTGACTGGGAGAATCGGCTAAAACAGGAAATTCTGCTTGGCATAGGCGGGATGATGACGCTGAAAGCTTTGGGTATAACGAAGGATGTATATCACTGTAATGAGGGGCATGCCGCATTGATCAATATCCAGCGGCTTTGTGATTACATAAATGGCGGCTTGAATTTTGGGCAGGCCATGGAGCTGGTACGTGCTTCCTCACTTTATACCGTACATACTCCCGTACCCGCTGGTCATGATTATTTTGACGAAGGGCTTTTCAATAAATATATGAAGGGATATCCTGGCAAGTTGGGTATAACCTGGGATAACCTGATGGATCTCGGGCGTCACAATCCGGGAGACAAGGAGGAACGTTTCTGCATGTCTGTCTTCGCCTGCAAGACCTGCCAGGAGGTAAACGGCGTCAGCAAGTTACATAAATCGGTATCCCAGCAAATGTTTGCGCCGATCTGGAAGGGATACTTCCCGGAAGAGAACCATGTGGGTTATGTAACCAACGGGTACATCTGCCTACCTGGTGTGCGGCAGAATGGAAAAAGCTTTTCAAGGACAATTTTGATGAGAACTTTTTCTGTGACCAGTCCAATCAGAAAATCTGGGAGGCTGTCTATGGCATCCCAGATGAAGAGATATGGAATACCCGGTTAAAACAGAAAGCAAAATTGCTGGACTATATCAAAAGCAAATGCAGCAAGGACTGGCTCAGGAGTCAGGTTGATCCGGCATTGAGCGTTTCCATTTTTGAGAGATTCAATCCCGATGCCCTTCTAATAGGTTTCGGACGCCGTTTTGCTACATATAAGAGGGCTCATCTTCTGTTCACGGATATAGACCGACTTGCTAGGATCGTGAATAATCCGAAATATCCGGTACAGTTCATCTTTGCAGGCAAAGCCCATCCAATGACGGTGCCGGGCAGGGACTGATCAAGCAAATCGTGGAAATATCCCGGCGCCCGGAATTTTTAGGTAAAATCATATTCTTGGAGAATTACGACATGGACCTGGCGCGCCATCTTATCTCGGGTGTGGATATCTGGATGAATACCCCTACGCGGTTGGCAGAAGCTTCGGGTACGTCGGGCGAGAAGGCATTGATGAACGGTGTGCTTAATTTCTCCGTGCTGGACGGTTGGTGGTATGAAGGATACCGCAAGGATGCCGGATGGGCACTGACCGATAAAAGTACTTATCAGAATGAACAGTACCAAAACCAGCTGGATGCCGAAGCCATCTATTATTTGTTGGAGCATGACATCCTGCCACTATATTACGAGCATGGGGGGAAGAACTATTCGGAAAACTGGGTCAAGTATATCAAGAACTCAATCGCACAAATCGCTCCCCATTTTACCATGAAAAGACAGTTGGACGACTACTATGACAGGTTCTATAACAAGCTGTCAGAGCATTTCCATATTCTGGCAGCCGACAACTTTGCGAAGGCGAAAATGATGGCTGACTGGAAAGCAAACGTCCGGAGCAGATGGGATGCCATAGAAATCAAATCCATAGAGGCTGGGAATGGCTGAATGCCACGGTTGAAGCCGGAAAGGAATATGAGGTGACGGTTGTCGTTGATGAGAAAGGCCTGGATGACGCAATCGGAATAGAATCGGTCATTATCAGGCATGAAGGCGGTCAGGATCACATATATGAGGTAATTCCCCTTTCGTCAGTTTCCAAGAATGGGAATTTATATACCTTTAAGGCGACATCCGGCATTTTCAACGCCGGAAGCTTCAAGCAGGCCTTCCGTATGTATCCCAAGAATGCTTTGTTACCTCACCGGCAAGATTTCTGTTATGTACGATGGTTTTAATGAACAGTAAAAGGATATGCAAAAACAACGTATGAGCGGGCAAAATCAAAAAACAGATAAACGGATAGCATGGCCGATCATCATCATGAACTTCACGGGAGTGTATGACTACGAGGCGTTTGCCCGGAACAATAAGTTTATATGGCTGGACTGTCGTCATCTTTATGGTACAGAGGGCTACTGTGACAGGGATGGTACTTTGGCTTTGAAGCGGATGATTGCTGATTATCCGGCGGAGGGAGTCCATTTCATCGATTCAGGCAATTATCATTATTTGACTAAATTCTGGACAGACAAACTCGAAACTCCGTTTTCGCTGATTGTGTTCGACCACCATCCCGATATGCAGCCACCGTTGTTTGACAACATACTTTCTTGCGGAAGTTGGGTAAAGGATATATTGGACCATAACAACAACTGCAAGAAAGTAATTATCGTAGGTGCTTCAGACAAACTGATACAGGCTGTGCCGAAAGGATATGAAAGACAAGTCCGGTTTTACAGTGAAACTACGCTCATGCACGAAGAGGGTTGGCAGGACTTTTCTTCCGGACATATCAACGGGCCGGTTTACATTTCCATAGACAAGGATGTCTTGAATCCGGCTTCGGCAGCAACAAACTGGGATCAAGGTTCTCTCAGCTTATGGGAATTGGAGAAACTGCTGGCTGTTATTCTTCAGAAAGAACAGGTAGTGGGCATTGACATCTGTGGGGAATGCTCCACAACACTCAATCTTTTTGAAGAAAAACGGGAAACCATCATGGATAGCCGGGCAAACAAAGAATTGCTCAGACTTATCCGGTCATCCTCCGGCCTTCAATAGAATTAGTTTTTTCTTGTTATTATAATTTATCATATAAAAATAATTTAGCTTTATGAAAACAATTGTTCGAAGAATTGGGCTTGTTGCACACGATGCAATGAAAAAAGACATGATAGAGTGGGTTCTCTGGAACTCGGAACGTCTGATAGGACATAAATTCTATTGTACGGGTACAACCGGTACACTAATTAAAAAAGCCCTTGAAGAAAAACATCCTGAAATCAAATGGGATATCACAATCCTGAAATCTGGTCCTTTAGGAGGTGACCAGCAAATTGGTTCGCGGATCGTAGAAGGAGAAATAGACTATCTGTTCTTTTTTACAGATCCGATGACACTACAGCCGCACGATACGGATGTGAAAGCATTGACCAGACTGGCTGGAGTTGAAAATATTGTTTTCTGCTGTAACCGTTCGACTGCGGACCACATTATTACGAGTCCTTTATTCACTGACCCAACTTACGAACGTATTCATCCGGATTATACCAATTACACGCAGCGTTTTGAAAACAAGGGAATCATATCTGAAGCAGTGGAGCAAGTGAAAAAGCGGAGGAATAAAAGTGAGAATAACATTTCCAAATGAACTGTAATAAGTAGTAGCATATTTATAAGGCTATCTAAGAAACAAGTTGTTTACATCTTTCAGAACTGGTATCTACTGAATGGTAATCTGCTTCCACCAACCCTTCTGGTTGGTGGAAAGAAACCACTTATAAAATATTTCGCTTCCTTTATGCATCCCAGTCGAAAAAGGACAAGGGCATTGCGGGTGTACATCACTCCTTTCACCTTCTTGTTTAGTCCTTCCAGCAAAGTCTTGCTACCAGTTTTTTCTGGAACTACCTTGTGAAAAATTATGCGAAAATCGCCTTTCTGTGCCCGGATTCATCCGCAGGATCCCATGCCAAAGGGACATGGAACATGCCGGTAGCTTATCCCCCACGACTCCGGAGCATCAGGGGGTAGGGACGGTTTGGCGGCAGGTTGCCGTTAAACCGTACGATTTTCGTTTAACGAAAACACAACTTGCTGTCCGCAGGAGCGGACCACATTTATCCAATAATTATTGTGTATTAGCCCATTGTATGGCTATTCTCCTGTGATTTACGAGGCATTTCCATCAGGTGTTTGCCGGCTGCTCTCCCATAAAGTGGATATCTCTCCATAATCATATGACTTACGTCCATAATTCGGGAATAAGGAGGCGAATATACGGGAAATCTGCCCTTTACATGCCCTATTGTCCATTAATGGATTGTTACTTCTACACATCTACAAATGGAGAGCGGCAGTGAGCCGTATATGGTTTATGGTTTTTCTGCATTATCTTCATTAATGGATTACTACTTCTACACTTCTGCAAATGGAGAATGTAGCCGTGTACACCTTATGGTCTTCCTTCATAATTCTCCATTAACGGATTAATACTTTTACACTCCCATAGACCGATAATTTAAGAATCCGTATCCGGACGGATGCGCGCTCTCACGCCTGCCCATAAGGATTAAAAAGGAACGGTGGACAAGGAAACGGAATCCCGCTCGCTTTTCCACACCACTACGGGCCTCTGATGTCGCCTCCGCATAGGAAGAACCGTCCGAACGGAACGGCATCTCCGTCCCCCCCGTCATGTGTATCATGACAATAACTGACTTTGGATGACTATAAGTGACAGGTGGTTTCATCCTGTTCTCTTCTTCCTTTATTTTGTATTCCGAGACAATACCAGTTGTGTAATTTAATAATTTAAGATTTTAAAATATGGATTCAGAAAAGGAAAAGAACCGGCTTTCCGATATCGTTCTCGAGAGGGTCGGACTCACGGGGAACCTTCTGTCAGCTCCCGTTTCCCCATCCCTGGAACCAGTGTGGAGATACCAAGTCATGGAAGTCAGGTCCGGGCAGGGAAAGTGACAGGTCCGGAGGAATACAAGAGGAGGTTTCTGGTTCCCGCTCCCAGAGCCGCTGAGTGGAAGACCGCCTACATTGATGGGAGACTGCACCGCCGGATCGCCATGCTGGTCAGGGCCGCCGGCTGCGGCAGCATCTCCGGTTTTATCATCCGGTTGTTGGAACTCCATATGGAGGAACACAGGGAGGACATCGCCTCCCTGCTCGGTGAGGTCTACCGTCCCTGGGATGAGGACGGACAGCCGGGAGGAACACCTCGCCGATAAAACGTTGTCATTGTCCAAGAAGGCATATCATGACAGGAAAGAACGTAAAAGAGCGGATTGGTCTTGGCGGGATGGACGCGGACCGCATCCGTGAGATCATGGGGGAAGCGCCTGCCTGTCCCCGGAAGAGACGTGGAACGTCCGGTAACGACATTATACGTCCCGCAAGGAAAAATGGCCCCATGCAACCGTCCGTCTACGGGGAGGAATACCTGCATGGCATTGCGGGCGTGCAGCGTCGGTCGCTGCATATTCCCGCCGCCCTGCACCGGAAACTGTCCATCCTGGCGGGAGCCTCGAGAAACGGAAAGGTCACTCTGGAGGGGTTCATCAACCACCTTGTCTCGCGGCATCTGGAAGAATACAGGGAAACGACGGACATGATTCTGGAGGAGTCCCTGCCCGGCCGGTCATAAAGGCTCGTCCCCCATGACAGGGGATCTCCCCCGATGGGAGCATTATTTTTGTTTCTGAAACAATAGTGTTTAACTTTTAATGAAAAAGAAGTATGATGAAAAAAGTAAAAGAGTTGTTGGTTGCCATCGCCAGCCAGAAGGGTGGCGTGGGAAAATCCGTCTTTACGGTACTGCTGGCCAGTGTCCTGCATTACCGCAAAGACGTGCGTGTGGCGGTTGTGGACTGTGACTCCCCGCAGCACAGCATCGCCTGATGCGTGAGAGGGACATGGAGAATGTCATGAAAAATGACGACCTGAAGGTGAACCTGTACCGGCAGTACGAAAGAATCCGTAAGCCTGCCTATCCGGTCATCAAAAGCGACCCGGAAAAGGGGGTGGAAGACCTGCGGCGTTATATGGACGAAAAAGGGGAGACTTTCGATATCGTGCTCTTCGACCTTCCCGGAACGCTCCGCAGCGAGGGGGTGGTTCATACCGTTGCCGCGATGGACTATATCTTTGTCCCGCTCAAGGCGGACAATATCGTCATGCAGAGTTCCCTGCAGTTTACCAAGGTGCTGGAAGAGGAGCTGATCGCCAAGGGGAACTGCAACTTGAAAGGAATCCGGCTGTTCTGGAACATGGTGGATAGAAGGGGACGGAAGAATTTGTATGATGCCTGGAACCGGGTCATCCACAGGATGGGGCTGCGGCTGCTGTCCTCACACATTCCGAACACCCTCCGCTACAACAAGGAGGCGGACCCTGTCTGTAAGGGTGTCTTTCGTTCCACGCTGTTTCCACCCGATCCCCGTCAGGAGAAAGACTCCGGCCTTCCTGAACTGGTGGAAGCGGCTTTCTTCGGACGTGATCCGGGTATCACCCTGTTATAAGGATTGTCCTCCAGCATCTTCTCGATGTCGCTCTGCGGATGAACGCCATACGGTTGCTGATACGCGAGGCCCGTAGCCTGCCTTGTGCCACAAGTTTATAAATGTACTGGCGTGAGCATCCCATGAGGATGGCTGCCTTAGAAAAGGTAAGATACTCCTGACGCTGTATCTCTAAAACTGGCTCTACGGCATTGAGCAAGTCCTGCTGCCGCTTCTTCTTCGCTTTTTTAGCTTCATCAGCACAATGTACGGTGCAATATTTCTGCATACCGCTGTTGGGCGTGAACATTCTGCCGCAAAATGCACATTTCTTGGTTGTTTTCATTTCCCCTTTGTTTGATGTTGAACACTCATTCTTGTATATTCCATCGGGGAGTGAACGGAAGTGAACCGCTGTTGCCTGTTGTCAACGGGGTAAATATCTGTGGCAATCCTCGCATTATATCCTGCTGTTTGTTGCCACTTGTGAACCCTTGTAAACCGATGTCAACAGGCTTCGATTTTGTGGCAATAAAAAAGTCCCGTACATTCACCGCGATAGAAATACGTCACAAAAATATGCGGAAAATGGCGGAACAACAAATAAGGTGTGCTAAGTGTTAAATTTTATACAGTTTTGGTTTCCAGTGATTTAAATGCAGACAATGCTCGTTATTTGCAGGTATTTACACCTATCTAAATACTAAAAGCAGAAACAGATTATAGATGATTATAAATATGAAATTGGTATTGCAAAGGAAAGGGGGATAGAACCTAATATCAAAATAGAAGAATCCGGTATTCAACAAGAGAATGGCCATAAACAAGTTAATACAAGAATCGATTATTCAAACAAACCTCAAGATAAGTATAATATTGAAGCACTCTCCAATAAAGAAGTCATAGGAACCATTTCATATTATGACTTTAATGGCAAAGTATGTGAAGTTATTGAATACAATACTGTTGAGAGCTATTTGAAAAGTATAAAAGATGAATTAAATTCTAATCCAAACGGCTTTAAATATGAAACATTAACCACAGATGCCAACATCAGAAAATCAGTAGATGACATAGTTTACGGTGCTTACGGTGAAGATAACCCACATCCTTTAGAATGGTACTCCTCGAATAATACAAAAGCAGCGATAAGTCCAGAACAATATTTATCAGAAGAACGTAATAAAATAATGCGTGAATATGCTAAAAATCCTTTTGGAGCTCTCAATAAAGAAAATATATCAGCCGAGGGTATGGATAAATGGGCAGCCGTTACCAATAAATATATGGAAATGAAAACAAACATATCAACAAAGCAAATAGAATTGCAATCTTCCGGTTGTAAAACTCTGATCTATGATGTATCTCATTCTTCCGGCCAAGAAGAAATCGGCAATTACCGCATTCTAGATAAATCCACCGGTAAGACAGAATCTATAAATGTGGGGGATATTGACCTGGAAAAGCAGTCTCCGGAAACACTCAAAAAGTTGTTATCCGGACAACAAACAGAAATGACCAATAAGTCCGGCACAAACAGTCTTGTCACTCTGAATAAACCATAACGGGGTGGGGAATATCCGCAGTAAAACAAGTATTCAACTCAGCTGACAACTCTGCCGGCATTTAAATTATTCTGGCAACAAAAACGAAGATATAAAATGAAAGATCAAAAAGAACTACTGAAGAAATGTCTGGTAAACGATATTCCAGCCATTGTTTTCCAGGGAAGCGACAGCTGTGCTGTAGAAATTCTGCAAGCAGCGGAAAACATTTATAGGAAGAACGGTTGCAGTCCGGAGTTTTTGATAGATTTCCATGAAAATGTAGTGGAAAATTTCAGAGCATACCAACTGGAAAACTCTATAGCAACCAAGCTCCCAGATCTGACAACAAGTGAAAAAGAAGCGTTCTACATTCTTCAGGAGAAAGAAGAGGCCTATTTCCCTATTCATATAAAAGATTTTGAACAACACTTAAAAGATTACGGATTTACCAGAACCTATGAGAATACAACATCTTATGGCAAGTATCTTTTATTAAAGGAAAAAGACTATATAGGTATCACAGGAAATAACGGAAACTATGATTTTGCCATTAATTATAGCAAAGAAAGCAATCAGATAAGCTACTTCGTTTTTTCTGACGATCCGAATTATCCGGAACGAATAGGAGACTACAACAGTCTGAAAACATGCTTTTCTGACATAATGTCCAGACACCCGTTAAAAGAAGAAAAGAACGAACTATTTACAGTAATAGAAAACTACCATCAAATGGGATACGATGATATATCCCAAGCCCTGACACAATATGCATCAGCCATAGACAACTTTTGTAACAATGCCCAATCAAAATACATAATTGAAGGTGTTTCCATATGTAAAACAGACAGCAGGCAACTAAAAGGAAATATAACAATTACCCAAAAAGGAAATATACCGGTCAGTCAGATTACAGATTTCCAGATAAAAGATAAATCCACCGGTAAAACAGAACCTCTAAACATAGGCAGTATTAATCTGGAAAAGCAGTCTCCGGAAACAATCAAGAAACTGCTGTCCGGCCACAAAGTCGAAATGACCAATAAGTCCGGCGGAAATAGTCTTGTATCTCTGAATAAGACGGTGACGGGGTGGGGGTTATCCATTGCAAAACAAATCGCCAACTCTACAGATTCGTCAGCAGAAATATAGAATAAAAAAAAGTTTTTCTCCCTTTTTTCCCTATCAGTTCAAAAAAAATGTGTAATTTTAAATTTTAAAAGATATGAAAATGGATTACGATGAATGCAGGGCCAAAATATCAATCATAGACATAGCAGAGGATCTCGGATATACACGTATATCGGGCAGACAAGCAACGAACTTGACCTATGTTCTTGGCACCCCCAAAAATCCAGAAGACGAAATAGTCATCTTTCCTAAAAAGAACACCTATTTCTCAAGGAAAGGCAGCTTTGACGATAAGGGAGAGCTGACCAAGTTCGTCCTTAAAAGATTGCATATGTTCTCTTATTGCACTCAGCAGGGATATAGGGGAGTCAATGAAGTTCTTTCAAGATATATGACTGGCGAAAGAATTGTCACCGGAAACGTACAAAGCCGTACAAAAGACCACACCCAGAACTACATTAAGGAATTCAATTTGAATTATTGGAATCCTCGTCCTATCAAAAAGGATAATCCATATTTGACCGTCCAAAGGAAGCTCTCTCCACAGACTGTGGAGGATTTCGCCAATAGACTGTTCATCTACCAGGTAGGAAAAAACAATCATATCGGCTTTCCATTCCGCAAACCCTCCCAGATGGAAATCCTTAACTTTGAAATGAGGAACTATTTTGCAGAGACCAATACCAATTATAAAGCCTTTGCCACGGGTGGTGACAAGGCACAAAGCTGTTGGATGGCCAATTTTGTTCCTTTTGACAAGGTTACAGACATATATCTCTTTGAATCCGCTATTGACGCAATGAGTTTCTACGAAATAAACCATTATACTAAAGAAACCACATGCGCATTCATAAGCACGGGGGGATATGTCACCAAATCCCAAATAGAGAATATAAGCCGTATATTCCCATCTGATAAGGTAAAGTGGAATTGTTGCTATGACAATGATGCCAGCGGTAATGGTTTTGACATCACCACAGCATATTATCTCAAAGGTGAGGAATGTAAAGCTTTTGCAAGGACCAACACTGGAGACACATATAAGACCATCTATTTAAGTTTCCCGGATGGAAACACACAGACCTTCAAAGAAGATGCATTTTCCTCCGGCGAGTATCTTAAACAACATAGTATAGACAATGTAAATATCATCAAACCTTCACGGTACAAAGATTGGAATGAGCTTCTTGTCTATTACAAAAGATTTGATTTGAACCTGGGTCCAGGAATGAAATTCATCCCGGCTATCGAAAAGACCATATCCCAACTGAATCTAAGAGGATATGAACAATTGGCCAATAGTATCAGTTCTTCCACAAAAGACTGGTGGATTCTCTGCTTGAGCAAGCCAATTACTGCATTTCCGCACCTCTTGCCGAGAGCGGCGCTTATACTCTTATGGTAGACTGTAATATCTTCATGGGGCTGGACACGATGGTACCGGTACCAAGCAACTTATATGTTATAGAAAAGTGCACGCAAAAAAAGATATCGCACATGCCATAAATGAATTTCTTAAAAAAGAATATATAAACATTTTTTAGAGACATGAGTTCATCCGATTTCAAAAATTTTCTAGAGAAAGACATCCTAACTTATACAAAGGGTGCTGTAGAAAAGAATTTTGAGAAAGTGATATTGACTTTCGGATGGAGCCTTAAACCTTCAATTCTAAAAAAAAAGAGTTTTGACTTAGAACATGGTATATAGCATAACAATACAGCATGATACCATAATAGTAGCTATTTCAAGCAGACATGTTGTCACAATTCCTGCCAGGTTTAATGGAATGATTCTCGGGCTTTGGAACTTGATACAGATTTTCGTTGCCTACTGTAATGAGAATCCGAATTGGGTGAGTAATGTCCGGTCACTGTGGGGTGACCGATTCAAATAGGGACAGGTATGGAACGGATGCCTATTCATGCCCCTATTATAGCTGACACATGGACTTTTATACATTCTTGCACTTTTTTAAGTGGGTAAAAAAGTACTATTTGTATTTTATACAAAAAATTGTTTGCTTAATGAAATGGAACATACATTGCCAATGATATTTAATACCTATATATAGGTATTAGATGCGTTTTTATACCAAAAAAATGGTATTTTTATAATCTTTTGTAATATCTAATTTTGCGTCCTAAAATAGATCTTTTATCGAAGAGAGATACAGTTTCCTTATATTTGAACTGGGGCTTCTGTAAAGTGCGATAAATATGAGGCTGGAACGGAGCTATCAGAAGAATTTTGGAGAAAATCCGTTTTTTAACTTAGTTAGATCTATCAATGAAAATATAAGTATTTATCTGCGTTGTATTAAGATATAGCATATCAGAACTACAACCATCCCGTTTTTTATTTAGATTTGCAGTTTGCTTTTAATCACTCAAGATCCGTATTACTATGTATGGAACTTAAATAAAGTACTAATATATATTGGATTTTCCTAAATATAATGCAGTTGCTATATTGTTAGACAACAGACGGTTGAGGTCTGTGAGATTATGCAACGGCACCAACAAAAACAACATGTATTTTTAATAATTTTAGTTTTGTTACACACAATGGTTTGTTTTAATTTAAAATTTACATATAATTTTGCATTATTAATAAATATGATGTTACTTATGAAAAAAGGTATTTTGGGGTGTAATATTATATACTTGTTTATACTTATTTGCATAGGAATTGCCCTCCCTATCAAATCGCAAAACAATTACAAAGTAAAACTTACAGGCACTGTTTATGAGTACGACCACAACAACAAGCGTTTGCCTTTAGAATTTGCAGCTGTGTCTATTCCTGAAATTGCACTAGGGACAACCTCTGATGAAAATGGTAGATACATACTGGAAAACGTACCTACTGGTAAAATTCGTATGCAAATTCAATATTTGGGCAAAGTCTCCATTGACACCTTAATAAATGTAAATAAGGATTTGGTTCTTAATTTTACAATGAGGAATGAGGATTTTAAGTTGAAAGAAGTTACAGTAACTGCAACCAACAGCCGTTCAGGCAAATCCACATCTTCTCACATTTCCCGCTCTGCTATGGACCATATGCAAGCGACCAGTTTATATGATGTAATGTCATTGATGCCAGGTGGAATTTCACAGAATCAAGATATGAGTTCGGCACAACAGATTAACATCCGTCAAGTTTCCAGTTCCAGTGGTCCGGAAGCTCCGATGAATGCTATGGGCACCGCAATAATTCGTGATGGTGCCCCCATCTCAAATAATGCTAATCTATCTGCGATGAGCCCTACGGTATTAAGTGGTACGGAAACACCCGCTTCATTGGCCGGAGGTGCCTCGCCGGCTGGTGGAACCGATGTTCGTAGTATTTCTACTGAAAATATAGAGTCTATACAAATCGTTCGTGGTATCCCTTCTGTTGAATATGGTGATCTGACCTCAGGAGCAGTAATTATTAATACAAAAGCTGGTCGTGAGCCGCTACGTGTCAAAGCAAAAGCCAATCCCAATATCTATCAGGTGTCTATGGGAACCGGTTTTGAACTTGGAAAAAAAGAAAGGCGCTTTAAATGTAAGTGCAGATTATGCTTATAATACGAATAATCCAATATCCAGTTACCAGCACTATCAGCGTGCCACAACAAAGTTGCTCTATTCAAATACTTTCTTTAATAATAAGTTACGTACCAATTCCAGCTTTGATTTTATTTATGGTAAGGATCAACGTGAACGTAATCCTGATGATGAACAAACTAAAACAGCTTCGGAAGGCCGCGATATAGGTTTTACTTTGAATACCAATGGTACATGGAATATAAATAAGGGCTGGTTAAAAACACTACGCTATGTATTGTCAGGTACGTATATGGATAAAGACAGTTATTATGAAACCGTATACAGTTCTGCTACATCTCCTTATTCCATGACCACTACAAACGGTGCGGTACTTAGTAACTTTGCAGGTCAGCATATCTATGATGCCAATGGTAATCAAATTACTAATTTTGGACCGGAAGACATAAATCATTATGCTGTTTATCTACCAAGCAGCTATTTGGGACACTATGAGATCGATAGTCGTGAAGTTAATTTGTTTGCTAAAGTGACGAGTTCTCTATTCAAGGCGAGCGGTCATGTAAACAACCGCATCTTGATTGGTGCGGATTTCCGGAGTGACGGTAACGTTGGTAAAGGAAAAACTTATGACCCAAGTACTCCTCCTTATCGTAGTCAATACGGTCATAATTCATCTTTCCGTCCACGTAACTATAAGGATATTCCTTTCATTAACCAATTTGGTGCATATGTGGAAGATAATTTCAAATGGTCCATAAGCGGTACGCATGATTTGAACATTCAGGCTGGTGTGCGTTATGATCATACCTCAGTAGTAGGAGGCATTTTCTCGCCACGTGTAAATGCATCCATTGATTTGATTCCGAATCTATTAAGTCTTCAGGGAGGTTACGGTATTGCTGCAAAGATGCCTTCTCTTCTCTATTTATATCCAGAAAATGCATATTTTGAATATATCAATATAAATGAGCTTACCAATGAAAATATTCCGGAAAGCCAGCGCTTGTTTATGACTACCACAGAAGTTCGGCAAGTAGATAACTCAGATTTGAAGATTGCCCAAAATCATAAAGCAGAAGTCGGTTTTAATTTACGAGTGGGTAAAACCAATCTGAATGTAATAGCTTATAAGGAGCGTCTGAAGGATGGTTATGTAATGAGCCAAACCTTCAACACCTTCAATACATTTATCTACAATGAATACCAGCGCACAGAAAACGGGATAGAGCTTAGTAGTAGCCTACCGGTATTGTCTACTTATGCAAAACCAACTAATAATTTAAATATAGAAACTAAAGGTTTAGAATTTGATTTGAATATCGGACGTATTGATGCTATCCGTACGGCCTTCCAAATAAATGGCTCATGGATGCGTACTAAGAGTTGGCGTCAGGGTTATAGCTTCTATGACAATAGCGAAGATGCTGCTTCAGCCCGTAAACCGGTGGCCATTTATTCTCAAGAAGGCAATGCAAGTTACAAACAACAATTTGTAACGACTTTACGTGCCACTCACAATATCCCGCGTATCGGTTTTGTTGTTACGATGACAGCACAAGCTATTTGGCAGCAGTCTAATTGGAATACATTTGGAAACGATTCTATACCTGTGGGCTATTTAGCATTGGAAGATGCGTCTGTAAATATGTTTCCCAAGGGGAAATATACCACTACCCAGCAAGTAAAGGATGCAGGATATGGATATATGTTGAATAATGTAAGTCATAATAATGCTATAAAAGAATCATACAGTCCTTATTTTTGTTTTAACTTGAATGTAACTAAAGAAATTAGCAATATGCTACGTGTTTCTTTCTTTGCCAACAATATGTTCAGAAGTTATCCGCGCAGAGAATCCAAACGTAATCCGGGTTCATATATTCAATTGAATAACCGATTTTTCTTTGGGCTGGAATTATCACTCACTTTATAATGTTTAGGAAGTTATGAAAAAATATTTAATATATTTGTTTACATTGGCAAGTACCTTTTGATAGGATGCGATTCGTTCAGGGACATGTCTGGCACAGCAGAAGTGAATCCTATCACAGTGGATGTATATTTGGATATTACCGTTGAAAATATATCCACACTGAAAGATCTGACTGTAAAGTTCGACAATTACGATGAAGATTTACATTATGTAAAGAAGTAACTGATAATAGTGTGAAAGTTGACGGAATTATCCCCGGAATTTATTCGGTAACAGTATCCGGTACAGCGATCGATACAGAAAACAATGAATACTACATCAATGGCAATTCTGTAAATGCGGCATTATTTAAGCATGGTAGCGCATTGAATATTGAAGTACAAGGCTTAAAGTGAGCCCATTAATATTCAAGGAGATTTATTATTGCGGTAGCCGTCCGGAAAAAGGAGGAGTCTATTTCCGAGACCAGTTCTATGAGATATACAATAACTCTGCTGACATTTTGTATTTGGACGGTATTTATTTCGCAAATTTAACTCCGGGTACAGCTACCACTAAATTACCTATTTGGCCGGAAGCGGACGGTAATAATTATGCATATGGAGAACGTGTGTGGAAATTTCCAGGAAATGGAACCGAATATCCGTTAGCGCCAGGTGAATCTTGCATCATTTCTCAATTTGCCGCTAACCATCAGTTGGACATCTATAACCCTCAAAGTCCTATAGACGGCAGTAGTTCTGAGTTTGAGTTTAATATGAATAATCCAAACTTCCCTGACCAGGCAGCTTATGATATGCAACATGTTTTCTACCAAGGAAAAGCAGAGATGGGAAGTATACCACAATATTTGACATCCGTATTCGGAGGTGCTTATGTGATTTTTCGTGTTCCTGAAGGAGAAGCTTGGGATCCGGTCAACGATGAAAATATGAAGACAACAGATCTTAGCAAACCGAACAGCAATGTTTATTATGCAAAAATACCTATTAAATATGTATTGGATGCTGTTGAAGCAGTAAACAATGAGTCAAAGATGAATGCAAAACGTGTCCCCGGTGTACTTGATGCAGGTATTACTTGGTAGGAGCTACTTATTGCGGTTTAGGTATTGCTCGCAAATTGTCCACAGACGAAGAAGGTAATCCTATTATTCGCGAAGAAACAGGTACATATATATATCAGGATACAAACAACAGTACGGATGACTTTGAACGTGGCGTTGTTCCTGTAATGCGTCGTAATGGAGCAAAAATGCCTTCATGGAATCACACATTGTAATAATTAACTAAAAAGACAGAACAATGAAAAAACAATATATGAACTATATGAAAAGCTGCCTGCTGGTAATGATAGCCTGCCTTGTAAGTATGGTGGGAGCGGCACAGGCTTCTCTCCCGCCGCTATGGAACAATTGAAAACAAGACGACTATGGTCTCATTCACAGAATGCTGCCGGTATGCCATTCGATGATATTCAGAATTATTCGAATGTTATATTGGGATATGACTTACAGGACGGAAACTATTGCCGTCCGCAAGAGGGGCAGAAA
>ENA-OQLB01000152-OQLB01000152.1-human-gut-metagenome-genome-assembly--contig:-NODE-152-length-40491-cov-5.583044_pt1 | contig 40491 bp, 36 predicted proteins | sample MGYA00242656_ERZ504813 | MGnify/ENA primary metagenome ERZ504813 (study PRJEB26092, sample SAMD00036388) | human gut metagenome | host: Homo sapiens | study: EMG produced TPA metagenomics assembly of... | reverse complement strand
CGGCAAACGCATGAAGAAGAAAGAGCTCGTCAAAGTACTGCTGGAATTCTTCCACACAAAGCAAGACGAAGTATTATCCCTGAAATACATCTTTGAACAACTCCACCTCACCACACATCCGCTGAAGATGCTGTGCATGGACATCTTGTCCGAACTGTCGATGGACGACTACATCACAGAAGTGGACAAGCACAAATACAAGCTGAACAACCACGGCGTGGAAATGACCGGAACCTTCCAGCGCAAGAGCAACGGCAAGAATTCCTTTATACCGGAAGGTGGAGGCGAACCGATATTCGTGGCCGAACGCAACTCGCACACGCCATGAACAATGATAAAGTGCGTATCGCCTTCTATGCCAAGCGTCGCGGACGCGAAGCCGAAGGAGAAGTCATCGAGATACTGGAACGTGCCAACGACACCTTCGTGGGTACCCTGGAAGTTGCCAAGTCATACGCTTTCCTTGTAACGGAAAACCGTACGCTTGCCAACGACATCTTCATCCCCAAAGAAAAGTTGAAAGGCGGCAAGACGGGCGACAAAGCCATCGTAAAGGTGGTGGAATGGCCCGACAAAGCCAAGAACCCCATCGGCCAGGTAATCGACATCCTGGGGCGCGCAGGAGACAATACCACCGAGATGCACGCCATCCTGGCGGAATTCGGCCTGCCCTATGTCTACCCCGCTGCCGTAGAGAAAGCTGCCGACAAGATACCCGCCGAAATCTCCGCCGAGGAAATAGCCCGACGTGAGGACTTCCGGGGTGTGACCACCTTCACCATCGACCCCAAGGATGCCAAGGACTTCGACGACGCCCTCTCCATCCGCAAACTGAAAGGGGGACTTTGGGAAGTAGGCGTACACATTGCCGACGTGACCCACTACGTGAAAGAGGGCGGCATCATAGACAAGGAAGCCGAGAAGCGTGCCACATCCGTCTACCTCGTAGACCGCACCATCCCAATGCTCCCCGAACGGTTGTGTAATTTCATCTGTTCACTCCGCCCCGACGAAGAGAAGCTTGCCTACTCCGTCATCTTTGAAATGACGGAAAAAGGCGAAGTGAAGAACTCACGCGTGGTACATACCGTCATCAAGAGCGACCGCCGCTTCACCTACGAAGAAGCCCAGGAGATTATAGAAACCGGCAAAGGAGACTTCCAGGAAGAGGTGCTCCAACTGGATAAGCTTGCCAAAATACTGCGTGAGAACCGCTTTAAGGCAGGAGCCATCAACTTCGACCGCTACGAAGTGAAGTTCGAAATTGACGAGAAGGGCAAACCCGTCAGCGTCTACTTCAAGGAGTCGAAAGATGCCAACAAGCTGATAGAGGAGTTCATGCTGCTTGCCAACCGCACCGTAGCCGAAAAGATAGGCCGCGTGCCCAAAGGCAAGAAAGCCAAAGTGTTGCCATACCGTATTCACGACCTCCCCGACCCGGAGAAGCTGGACAACCTGGCACAGTTCATCGCCCGTTTCGGCTACAAGCTGCGTACCAGCGGTACAAAGACCGACATCTCCAAGTCCATCAACCACCTGCTGGACGACATCCAGGCAAGAAGGAGGAGAACTTGATTGAAACCGTCTCCATCCGCGCCATGCAGAAGGCACGCTACTCCGTGCATAACGTGGGGCACTATGGTTTGGCTTTCGATTACTATACCCATTTCACCTCGCCCATCCGCCGCTATCCGGATATGATGGTACACCGTCTGCTCACCAAGTACTTGGACCAGGGAGGCCGCACCGTGTCCGAACAGAAATACGAAGCCCTCTGCGAACACAGCAGCAGCATGGAGCAGATAGCCTCCAACGCGGAACGCGCCTCCATCAAGTACAAGCAAGTAGAATTCATGACCGAACGCCTGGGACAGACCTTCGACGGCGTCATCTCCGGCGTAACGGAATGGGGACTCTACGTGGAGCTGAATGAGAACAAGTGCGAAGGCATGATTCCTATCCGCGACCTCGACGATGACTATTACGAATTCGACGAAAAGAACTACTGCCTGCGCGGACGCCGCAAAAATAAAATTTATAGTCTGGGAGATGCCATTACCATTAAGGTGGCACGCGCTAACTTGGAAAAGAAGCAGCTGGACTTTGCACTGGTGTAACCTCACCCCCGACCCCTCTCCGAAGAGAGGGAGAGGAGAGCAATGAATTGAAAACTTGCGAAACTTGAGTGAAGTGAAATAAAGAATAACCCTACAATATTAAATATCCCCACTTCCCCACTCCCCTCTCTTTCGGAGAGGGGCCGGGGGTGAGGCTTTGCACATGAAGACAATTACTATTACAGACCCTACACAGATTGAGGAAATTATCCGTAAATGCCATACTGCATAGTGGGCATCACAGACCTTGAAGGAAACCCATATGCGGTTCCCATGAACTTTGCCTATCAAGACGGGGTAATATACTTGCATTCCGGCCCGGAAGGCAGTAAAGTGGAGATGGTAACAAAGCACCCGCAAGTTTGCATCACCTTCTGCGAAGGACACGAGCTGGTTTATATGCACCGGCAAGTGGCATGCAGCTACAGCATGAAGTCGCGCAGTGTTATCTGTCGTGGGAAAGTACACTTCGTGGAAGACATGGAAGAGAAGCGACGCGTACTCGACATGCTGATGAAGCAATATACGGAAAATGAATGCAAATATGCCGAACCCGCCGTACGCAATGTCAAGATATGGGAAGTGAAAGTAGAGAAAATAAGCTGCCGGTCATTCGGGTTAAGACCAAGCGAACTATAAATACCATCTGCGTCACCTGCTCCACATTGATGGAGCGGATAACCGGCAGAAATATTTACTTTTACAACGGATATTCCTCAAATGCATACAACAGCGTCGAAAGATACCGTTCTCCCGTATCGGGCAGCAGCGCTACAATCGTCTTTCCTTCATTCTCGGGCAACCGTGCCAAGCGGGTAGCTGCAGCAACGGCAGCTCCCGAAGAGATGCCGACCAACAATCCCTCATACTTCGCCAGTTCGCGGCCCGTACGTATGGCGTCATCATTGGATACCTGCAGAACTTCGTCTATTACGGCACTGTTATAGTTCTTCGGCACAAATCCGGCACCGATACCTTGTATTTTATGGGGACCGGGCTTCCCACCGGAAAGTACGGGAGAATCTTCGGGCTCCACAGCCACAATCTTTACCTTCGGGTTATTGGCTTTCAAGGCTGCACCCACACCACTCACTGTGCCTCCCGTCCCTACACCGGCCACGAAAATATCCACCCGGCCGTCTGTATCACGCCAGATTTCTTGTCCGGTAGTACGCTCGTGCATTGCCGGATTGGCAGGATTGTCAAATTGCTGTAGAATCAGCGAGCCGGGGTTGGCGGCTTTCAGTTCTTCGGCACGGGCTATTGCGCCTTTCATACCGTCGGCACCCGAAGTCAGTACCAGTTCCGCACCAAGGGCTTTCAAGAGGTTGCGGCGTTCCAAACTCATCGTGTCGGGCATCGTCAGTATCAGCTTGTAACCTTTGGCGGCGGCCACAAAAGCCAGCCCTACGCCCCGTATTCCCACTGGTAGGTTCGATGATGGTGGCACCAGGCTTCAACAGCCTTTTGCCTCGGCATCTTCTATCATGCAAGCGCCACGCGGTCCTTCACACTGCCGGCAGGGTTAAAATATTCCAATTTGGCAATAACACGGGCTTTCAGACCCTTATTCTTGTTATAATTATTCAACTCCAGCAAGGGAGTGTTGCCTACCAGGTCGGTAAGGCGTTCTGCTATCTTCTTCATAATCCAACTGTTTTTAAATTCCTCATTCCCCTAAGGGAAAAGACTAACAATCCGGAGTGGAACGAGGTATGTTATTTCTTACAAGACAAAAGTAGCGCAAAATTGGTTCGTAGAAAATACCACAAATATGGTAAATACGTACTATAAATGAGGGATATGTAGGATATTTGACGAGTATTTCCTATCTTTGTTGCCACTTTTAAACTTAAGGATATCATAATGAGTCCACTCAACTTTACCCACATTTTGACACAAGCAGTCGATGAGCTATCGGAAAGCGAATCATACAAAGGACTGTTTCACCAGCATACGGACGGCAACCCGCTCCTTCGGCAAAAGTGCTGCGCGACATCATCGAACTGGCGCGAGCCATCATCTTCCCCGGATATTTCGGAAATTCTACGGTCAACAGCCGTACGGTGACTTACCATATCGGTGTCAATGTCGAACGCTTGTTCGACCTGCTGACCGAGCAAATCCTTGCCGGCCTCTGCTTTGCAGGCGACGGCGAATGCAACTGTTGTACCGAGCTCCAACGGGAAGAAGCCGCCTTATTGGCTGCCAAGTTCATCAGCAACCTGCCGGCAATGAGACGTACACTCGCCACAGATGTGGAAGCCGCCTACAACGGTGACCCCGCCGCACAGTCGTTCGGCGAAGTCATCAGCTGCTATCCGGCCATCCGCGCCATCAGCAACTACCGCATCGCACACGAGTTGCTCAAGTTGGGTGTTCCCCTCATTCCCCGCATCATCACCGAGATGGCGCACAGTGAAACGGGAATCGATATCCATCCAGGAGCGGAAATAGGTGGTTATTTTACCATCGACCACGGTACGGGTGTGGTAATCGGCGAGACCTGCATCATCGGCAACAACGTGAAGCTGTACCAGGGTGTGACCCTCGGTGCCAAGAGCTTCCCGCTAGACGAAGACGGCAAGCCCATCAAGGGTATTCCCCGCCATCCCATTCTGGAAGACAATGTGATAGTCTATTCCAACGCCACCATATTGGGACGCATCACCATCGGACAAGGAGCCACCGTAGGCGGCAATATCTGGGTGACAGAAGATGTTCCCGCAGGAGCAAGGATTGTACAGACAAAGGCCAAGAAGTAAGTCACAAACAACCAATAAACAATTAAAATCGTAAATAACTCAAATCAGCAGTTCAAGTAGTTAAATGGTTATCAGCCACTAATGAGAGAAACGAGTGACAACTACCCAGATTGCCGATTCACATAAATAGTAAATGCATAGATGAGCGAACAATCTTTTGAAATGATTGCCAAAACCTTCCAAGGACTGGAAGAGGTACTGGCACAAGAGCTGACTGCACTGGGCGCCAACGAAATAGAAATAGGCCGCCGCATGGTATCTTTCAGTGGTGATAAGGAAATGATGTACAAGGCAAACTTCTGCCTGCGTACAGCCATCCGGATACTGAAACCCATCAAACACTTCACAGCCAAGGATGCCGACGAGGTTTACGAACAGATTAAAGCCATCCGATGGGAAGACTATCTGGATACGGACAAGACCTTTGCCGTGGACGCGGTTGTATTCAGTGAAGAGTTCCGTCATTCCAAGTTCGTTTCCTACAAGGTGAAGGATGCCATCGTGGACTATTTCCGCGAGAAGACCGGCGAACGTCCCGGCGTGCGTGTCAACAAACCGGACGTGCTGCTGAACATACACATTGCCGAAACCAAATGTACGCTGTCTCTCGACTCCAGCGGCGAATCGCTGCACCGCCGCGGTTATCGCCAGGAAGCAGTAGAGGCCCCGCTGAATGAGGTGCTGGCCGCCGGCATGATATTGATGACCGGCTGGCGTGGCGAATGTGACCTGATAGACCCGATGTGTGGTTCGGGAACCATTCCCATCGAAGCGGCGCTGATTGCACGCAACATCGCTCCGGGCGTATTCCGCAAGGAGTTCGCTTTCGAGAAGTGGGTGGATTTTGACCAGGAGCTGTTCGACACGATATACAATGACGACAGCCAGGAACGTGAATTTACGCATAAGATATACGGTTACGACAACAGCCCGAAGGCAAACGAAATTGCCACACACAATATAAAGGCTGCCGGCGTAAGCAAGGACGTGGTATTGAAGCTGCAACCTTTCCAGCAATTCGAGCAACCTGCGGAGAAATCCATCATCATCACCAATCCTCCCTACGGTGAGCGTATCTCTACCAACGACCTGCTGGGCCTTTACTCCATGATTGGCGAGCGTCTGAAACATGCCTTTACGGGCAACACCGCATGGATTCTTTCTTACCGGGAAGAGTGCTTCGACCAAATCGGGCTAAAAGCCACCTCCAAGATACCTTTATTCAATGGTGCGCTGGAATGCGAATTCCGCCAGTACGAAATCTTCGATGGAAAGTACAAGGAATTCGTGCCGAAGGCGAGGAGTTGAGCAAGGAGCGCAAAGAATTTCGTCCGGCTTCAGGAGAAAGGAAAGAGTTCAAACCCGGAGAAAGACGCGAATTCCGTCCCCGATTCAGCGGAGAGAGACGTGAATTCGGTGGCGAAAGACGCGAATTCAACGGTGAACGCAGACCAAGAGAATTCAAGGACAGCGAAAAGCGCGAATTCCGTCCGCGTGAAAGAAGAGAGTTCAAAGACGGGGAAAAACGGGAGTTCAGACCGAGGGAAAGACGCGAATTCGGTGGAGAACGCAGAACAAGGTCAGGTGAATCTTACCCGGAAAGAAAAAGAAGAGAGGCGGGAAAGAAGGAAGAAGAATAACACGAACAATGACAAGGAGAATGAATGCAAAGAAAATAAGTAAGAGCATTCTTGCACTGCTGATGGCAGTGCCTGCTCTGTTTACAACAAACGTCATGGCACAAGAACTGAAAAAGCCGACCCTGGAAGACCTTATTCCCGGAGGTGAAACCTACCATACTGCCGAAAACAAGTGGTACCAGTGGTGGGGCGATGCCGCTTGTCTGGAACTTGGCATCGACAATATAGAAGGTACATGGGCTGTCAAAGGATTAGGTGCCAAGCCCGGAGAGAAATTCACTGCCATCACATTGGAAGAAGCCAACGCGCTGCTGGAAGAAAAAGGACTTGGAAAACTGCGTCACTTTCATGCTGCAAAGGCTGTCAACGTACCCCGAGGCGTCAATCTGGGTATTCAAGTCCAAATAGACCCACTCCTACTGCTGAACACCGGCAAGTACCGTGCCCTCGTCGACTGGAAGAAGAAAAAAGTCATCTGGAGCCAGCCTTGCCCCGCCCAAGCCGAAAATGAGGATTGGAACGAAGTAAGCCGCCATTTGGCTTATACTATCGGCAATAATCTCTATGTGATGACCGGTGACGGGCAAACCCTGAAAGTCACCAACGAACCGGAAGGCATCGTCTGCGGTCAAAGTGTGCACCGCAATGAATTCGGCATTTCAAAAGGCACTTTCTGGAATCCTGCCGGGGACCTGCTGGCTTTCTATCGAATGAACGAAAGCATGGTTACCCCCTATCCATTGGTTGACATCACGGCAAGAATAGCGCTGGTGGATAAAATACGTTACCCCATGGCCGGCATGCTCAGCCATCAGGTAAAGGTAGGTATCTACAATCCGGCTACTCAAAAGACCATCTACCTGGACATGGGCGACCCCAAAGACCGCTACTTCACCAACATCACCTGGGCACCGGATGGCAAAAGCTCTATCTGATAGAGCTAAACCGAGACCAGAATCACTCCAAACTGTGCCGGTACGATGCCGAAAGCGGAGAGCTGCAACAAGTGCTCATCGAAGAGAGACATCCCAAATATGTGGAGCCGCAATCTCCCATTCTATTCCTGCCATGGGACAGCCACAAGTTCATCTATCAAAGCCAGCGTGACGGTTTCAACCACCTATACCTATACAATACGGAAGGGGAACTGCTGAAGCAACTCACCTCCGGCCCTTGGCTTGTACAAGACATCGTAGGTTTTAACCGGAACACGAAAGAGCTCATCATCAAGAGTACGGAAATCTCTCCTTTGCAGAGCAACCTTTACGCTGTCAACCTGAAGAATGGCAAACGCAGCTTGATAGGAGACCCAACCGGCATGCACTCGGCACAAATCTCCGGTTTCATGGGAACTTACCTCATCGACAATGCCTCTTCGCCCACTTGCCCCCGTATCATAAAACTGATGTCCACCAACCCGAAAAAACAACGGGAACACACACTGCTGACAGCCAAGAACCCCTACGAAGGCTTTGAAATGCCCAGCATAGAAGTAGGCACCATCAAAGCGCCGACGGCAAGACAGACTTGTACTACCGCCTGATAAAGCCTGCCGACTTCGACCCGGCAAAGAAGTATCCCGCCATCGTCTACGTATACGGCGGCCCGCACGCCAGATGATAACGAACGGCTGGATGAACGATGCCCGCGGCTGGGACATCTACATGGCAAACAAAGGCTACATCATGTTCAGCCTCGACAACCGTGGCAGCAGCAACCGTGGACTGGAGTTTGAAAACGCCACCTTCCGCCAGCTGGGCATCGAAGAGGGCAAAGACCAGGTGAAGGGCGTAGAATTCCTGAAAAGCCAGCCTTATGTGGACGGAGAGCGTATCGGCGTGCACGGCTGGAGCTTCGGAGGACACATGACTACGGCGCTGATGCTGCGCTATCCCGAAATTTTCAAGGTAGGCGTTGCCGGCGGACCGGTTATCGACTGGGGATACTACGAGATAATGTACGGTGAGCGCTATATGGACACTCCGCAAGCGAACCCGGAAGGCTATAAGCAGACAAATCTGAAAAACCTTGCCGGTAACTTGAAAGGACATCTGCTCATCATACACGACGACCACGACGACACCTGCGTGCCGCAGCACACCCTTTCATTCATGAAGGCGTGCGTGGATGCCCGTACCTATCCCGATTTGTTTATCTATCCCACGCACAAGCACAACGTCCTGGGACGCGACCGTGTGCATCTGCACGAGAAGATAACAAGATATTTTGAAGAATATCTTTAATGTACAATGTACCATATACAATGTACAATTTGCTATGCAGTGCGGGCGTGCAAATAGGGAGTAGATGGTAGAAGAAAGAAGAGAATAAAAGAGAGAATAAATCATTAAGTATAACAATCTGTACAACTTACCTGATGCCCCACAGCACAGACAAATTGTAAATTGTACATTGTAAATTGTAAATGAACCCATGAAAGTATTATTATTAGGCTCCGGTGGCCGTGAACACGCTCTGGCATGGAAGATTGCCCAAAGCCCGAAAGTAGAGAAACTATATATTGCTCCCGGCAATGCAGGTACAAGCGAAGCAGGCGAGAATGTGAACCTGAAGGCGACAGACTTTCCCGCACTCAAGGCCTTTGCCCTTGAGAAAGAAATCGACATGATTGTTGTGGGTCCCGAAGACCCGTTGGTACAAGGCATCTTCGACAGCTTCAAGGAAGACCCTGCCACCTGCCATATCGACATCATCGGCCCCACCGCCAAAGGTGCCACACTGGAAGGTAGCAAGGAATTTGCCAAAGCTTCATGATGCGCCACAACATCCCCACTGCCCGCTACAAGAGCATCACCGCCGACAACTTGCAGGAGGGACTCGACTTCCTCGCTTCCCTCGAAGCGCCTTACGTACTGAAGGCCGACGGACTGTGTGCAGGCAAGGGCGTGCTGATTCTCCCCACACTGGAAGAAGCTCAGAAAGAGCTGAAGGAAATGCTGGACGGCATGTTCGGCGATGCCAGCGCCACGGTAGTCATTGAAGAGTTCCTCAGCGGCATCGAATGTTCCGTATTCGTGATGACAGACGGCCGCCACTATAAGGTATTGCCCGTAGCCAAAGATTACAAGCGTATCGGCGAAGGCGACAAAGGCCTCAACACCGGCGGTATGGGCAGCGTTACTCCCGTACCTTTTGCCGACGAAACATTTATGGAAAAAGTACGCACCCGCATCATCGAACCTACCGTAAACGGTCTGCTGGAAGAAGAAATCGGCTACCAAGGCTTCATCTTCCTGGGACTTATCAACGTGAAGGGCGAACCGATGGTAATTGAATACAACGTCCGCATGGGCGACCCCGAAACCGAAAGTGTAATGCTGCGTATCAAGAGCGACCTGGTAGACCTACTCGAAGGCGTTGCCCAGGGCGACCTCGACCAGCGTACACTGGAATTCGACTCACGCACAGCCGCTTGCGTCATGCTGGTAAGCGGAGGATATCCGGAAGCCTACGAAAAGGGCAAGGTGATGACCGGATTCGAGAAGGCTGCCGAAACGGACAGCATCCTCTTCCATGCCGGAACAGCCACCAAAGACGGACAGACCGTAACTGCCGGTGGCCGTGTCATCGCCGTCTGCTCCTATGGTGAAACAAAGGAAGAAGCCTTGCAGAAGAGCTACCGCGTGGCCGACATGATAAACTTCGAGAAGAAATATTTCCGTCGCGACATCGGATTTGACTTATAAATGAGAACGAAGAGATTCCAGAACCGGATAACGGCAGGGCGGTTCACACTACCCACCGCTATCCTGATTTCAGTATCCTGCTGGATACTGACCGCTGTTCTGTTGCCCGAGACGGAGACACAGCAAAGCGGATATTCCCTTTGGGAAACATTCTGCGACTTCTGCATCCCCACCTGGGCAAACCGTCTCTTCAGCTTTATTCTGTATGCCGTCATCGGGTACTTCCTAATACAGCTCAACAATACGTTCGCCATCATCCGGATGCGGGCATCGGTACAGACTTCTGTCTACTTCCTGCTGATATCCGTCTGCCCCAGCCTGCACATGCTGTATGCGGGAGACTTGGCAGCCGCCTCCTTCCTGGTGGCACTGTTTTTCCTCTTCAAGAGCTACCAGCAGGCACGGCCCACAGGCAGTCTCTTCCACGCCTTTGTCTTCATCGGACTGGGCAGCCTGCTTTTTCCGCAGCTCATGCTGTTTGTCCCCATCTTCTGGATAGGTGCCTACAACTTCCAGTCTCTCCAACCCAAAAGTTTCTTCGCTTCCTTGGTAGGATGGAGCGTACCCTACTGGCTGTTGCTGGGACACGCCTCTACTACGGGCAAATGGAACTCTTCTGCCAACCCTTCCGCGAGCTGGTGACCTTCGCTCCCACCCGGTTCGACTATCAGCCGTGGGAACTCGCCACCCTCGGGTATCTCCTTGTTCTGTTCATCGTCAGCGCGGCACACTGTCTCATTGCCGGCTATGAAGACAAGATACGCACCCGAAGCTATCTACACTTCCTCATCCTGCTGAATTTCTGCATCTTTGTCTATATCGGACTGCAACCGGTATTGAGTGTCCACCTGATGTCCTTCCTGCTCATCGGTGTCAGCATCCTGGCGGGACACTTGTTTGTACTGACAAATAGCCGCAGTTCCAATATATTCTTCATTTGTGCATTTATCGGATTATTCATTCTATTAGGATTCAACATATGGACGCTTTTGTAGATACACTCGTACAGCTGCTGATTGACTGGGGATATGTCGGTCTGTTCATCTCTGCCCTATTGGCAGGAAGCATCATTCCGTTCAGTTCCGAGATAGTGATGGTAGCACTGGTCAAGGTCGGTCTGAGCCCGGCACTGTGCGTACTCTCTGCCACCTTGGGAAATACGCTGGGAGGCATGACGTGCTACTACATGGGACGTCTGGGACGTATAGACTGGATTGAGAAATATTTCAAGGTAAAAAGGGAAAAGATAGAACGGATGCAGCATTTCCTCCAAGGGAAAGGGGCACTGATGGCTTCCTTCGCCTTTCTGCCTTTTGTGGGAGAGGCCATAGCCATTGCACTGGGCTTCATGCGCAGTAATCTGATGCTGACCACCACTTCCATGTTTGCAGGGAAGCTGGTGCGCTACATAGCTATGCTGTGGGCACTGCAAGGAGCCATTTCGATGATGAATTATTGACATGTAGTGGGTTTGAGCAATGGATGTATAGATGCAACGCGTTGGATGTATAGATGCAACGTGCTGGATGTATAGATGCAGCACGCTGGATATATAGACGCAACAGCACACTGAACCACAGAGAATTAAATAAAATAAAAACATTCAACAAAAGCAGAAGTGATGCAACGAATCATAGAGAAGACGGAAGACGGAAGTGCGACACTGTTTGTACCGGAACTGAATGAACATTATCATTCGGTAAAAGGGGCACGTACAGAGTCACAGCACATCTTCATCGACATGGGACTGAAAGTATCCGCTACTGCCCGCCCGCATATCCTTGAAATCGGTTTCGGCACCGGGCTGAATGCCCTGCTTACACTGGAAACTGCCGAAAAGGAAAAGAGACCAGTGCACTATACCGGTATCGAACTCTATCCGCTTGCATGGCCGGAGGTGGATGCGCTAAAATATAGCGACAATCCTCTGTTCGAGGAACTGCATCGGGCTGCGTGGGAAGAAGAAGTTGCCATAACTCCTTATTTCACACTGAGAAAAGTGCGGGCAGATGTCGAAACAATAAGCATTGACAGTTTGTTAATGATTAATAAATCTCCGTTCGATGTTGTCTACTTCGATGCCTTTGCACCCGAAAAGCAACCGGGAATGTGGGAGGAAAAAGTCTTCCGGAATATCCATGCCGCCATGAGCACCGATGGCGTGCTGACCACCTACTGCGCCAAAGGAGTAATACGCCGCATGCTGCAAGCCGTAGGATTCAAGGTAGAGCGTCTCCCAGGTCCCCCCGGAGGGAAACGGGAGATACTGAGGGGAAGGAAAGAGGAAGTGATAATGGATAAGGAATAGTTGATAATGAATAGTTGATGCCCCCTGCCACAGCGCAGCCAAATTGTAAATTGTAAATAGTAAATTGTAAATGAAAAAGTTTTGTTTTTTACTCCTCATAGCCACCTTGCTCTTCTCGTGCAAGCAAGGAGGCCAACAGAACAAGAAGAATGACGATAAACCCGTGATTACCGTCACCATCGAGCCGCTGCGGTATTTCACCGAAGCCATTGCCGGCGATGAATTCACCGTCGTCAGCATGGTGCCCAAAGGTTCAAGTCCGGAAACCTACGACCCCACGCCCCAGCAGCTTGTCGACCTTGCCCAAAGCAAGGCCTATTTCCGCATCGGCTACATCGGTTTCGAGCAGACATGGACGGAAAAACTGACGGACAATGCTCCCCACCTGCAATTCTTCGATATGTCCGAGAATGTGGAACTCATTCTGGACGATACCCATGCACATCATCATAAAGACGGGCATGTACACGAAGGCCATACGCACGCCGGTGGTGTGGAACCCCACATCTGGAATTCCACCATCAACGCCCAAATCATTGCCGGAAACATTCTGAATGCACTCTGCGCCATAGACAAAGCCAATGAAAGCGTCTACATGGAACGTTACAACGTACTCATCCGGCAGATAGAGCATACAGACAGCCTCATCTGCCAGATGCTTTCCAGCCCGAATGCCGACCGTGCCTTCATGATTTATCATCCGGCACTTTCCTACTTTGCCCGCGACTACAACCTGAACCAGATTCCTATCGAGGCAGGTGGAAAGGAGCCCTCCCCCGCCCATCTGAAGAGCCTGATAAACTCCTGCAAGAAGGAGAAGGTACGCATCATCTTTGTACAGCCGGAATTCGACCGCCGCAATGCCGACCTTATCGCCCAGCAGACCGGAACCCGGGTAGTGGCTATCAATCCCCTCTCATACGACTGGGAGGAGGAGATGATGAATACGGCCAGAGCGCTTGTAAAAGAGTAAACGATGATTCTGTCCATTTAACGAAGAAGAAGCTATGCCTGCATCCCCCATTATAGAGATAAAGAACCTCAGCGCCGGATACGATAACCGGACCGTACTGCATGATATAAACCTGACTATCTACGAACGTGATTTTCTGGGTATCATCGGTCCCAACGGTGGTGGAAAGACTACCCTTATCAAATGTATACTGGGACTGCTGAAACCACTACCGGGGAGATTCTATATCACTCCTGCCCTCCATCCCCCTCCGAAATTGCCAATTGTCAATTATCAACTGTCAATTGTCAATTATCCATGGGTTACTTGCCCCAGTACAGCAGCATCGACCGGAAATTTCCCATCACCGTAGAGGAGGTCATCCTTTCAGGACTCAGCAGCAAGAAGCCGCTGGCTTCACGCTTCACCGCCCGACACCGCGAGAAAGCCTCTGCCGTGATAGCCCGCATGGGGCTGGAAGGCATGGAGCAGCGTGCCATCGGCGCTTTGAGCGGCGGACAGTTGCAACGTGCCCTCCTGGGCCGTGCCATCATCTCCGACCCGCAGGTGGTGATTCTCGACGAACCCAGCACATACATCGACAAGCGTTTCGAAGCCCGCCTCTACGAACTGCTGGCAGAGATAAACAAGGATTGCGCCATTATTCTCGTCAGCCACGACATCGGCACGGTGTTGCAGCAAGTCAAGTCCATTGCCTGCGTCAACGAAACCCTGGACTACCATCCGATACCGGCGTTACGGAAGAATGGCTGGAACGCAACTTCAACTGCCCGATAGAGTTGCTGGGGCACGGGACACTGCCGCACAGGATATTGAAAGAACACAAGCATTCTCACGGATGACTGGAAGCAAAGGAGGCCGACCCATTGTAGAACCGACCTCCCGTTACCCTTCCGAATAACTATCCGACAATCTTCTTACCCGTCATTTATATTGGAAAGCCTTATACGAATGGGGTAGTAATGACAAACGGAAAGAGTTCTTTGGTGTCACCGGACGCTGCTCTGTACGGGTTCGGCAGGAAGGGGAGCCAGAATATCTCCATTCTCCAGATTTTCCAACCTCGTCACCTCATCATCGGTAACAATACGCACTTCCACCGGTTCATCATTGAAGTTCTCCACCACCAGTGTTTTATTGTCATACACAAACAATCCGACTTTGGAGGGAGCCTCCAGATAGATATCCATATCCCTACTCATAATGCGGCGAATCTCATTCAAGGCTTTTGCCGGAAAATCATATAAATTTCCCATATCATCGGGAATGGTCAATACATATAGATTGCCGGCGGCATAGGGAGCTCTCAACAAAATAGGATACCCCGATACTCCTCCCGTCAACGGACGGCCCGCACTGACTACTTCCCAAGCATCATTCGTATAATACTGAACCTGCGGTATCAATAAATCGCGTCCGGCTTGTCCATATCGGCCAAAATCATTGACAAGAGCTTTCAAATCGGTACAACGCAACTCTACTATTTCGGCAATTTTTTCAGGAATGGCTTTCAGCAAGCCGCTTGTAATCACCACATCCCGTCCGCTTTGCAATTGCTTCCTAATGTCGGTCATGAGCTCCGGAGCTTGAGCCGCCTGGGCAGTCAGCAGCACCACTTGTTGGTCTTTCGGAAAAACGGGACGTATATCCATCGGCAAACCTATCATGCCCAGATAATTCTGCAAGAAATCATCACCCGCCACATGAAAAGGCTTGTAGACTTGATGCCAATGGGGTTACCCAACTTACCTACCAGTTATCAGTCTGTTTCAATACAACATCGCAATGCGTGCCATGGTGGTAGGCTCTATGGAAGTTCCGTTCTTCTGCCGGATAGGGGCAGTCATCTCATCATAATTAAAGCTGGTGCCCATGCCCTGCCAAGGGGTACGGAACCTGGGAGACAACTTCACGCCCAGAAGCTGGTTATAGGCAAAGAGAATGATTTCGGGAGCTTGGCAAGCATGGTCAGATGCAGCTGCTCAGCATAGCGGTCCATACCCAGATTCAGTCCACCGGAGTCCACCCATCCTCCACCATTGTAGCCCGGACGCAGATTATCAAAATAACGGATAATATTATAGCTTAGATAATTCTGCAGATGCTGGTTGCCGGCAGGGTCCCTTGTTTCGGTACCCGTCCAGACACCGTCAAAGAGTTGGGGACCTTCCTCCAGATTAAAGCCCAAACCTTGGAAATGGTCGTACCAGTTGGGATACTTGATGATTACCTTTACACGAGGATTCACCTTCTTGGCAGGTTTCAGCACAAGGTCGCGCCCGGCTTCAGTCATCAGCTTCAAACGGTATTCCGTCCAGCTCTGCGTACCTTTGGCTTTTATCTCTATGTCCGACTTGCAACTGGTGAAGAAAAAGTCATCCAGAATAAACTCGTCAAAGTGCTTTGCCGTATGTTCTGCAATCTTTCGCACCATCTCACGATGCTCGGGATTGGAATAGCAGAACGTCTCGAAACTGTTCGCCTCGTTGATGGTGTAGGTAATTCCTCCGGCAGTCTCTATTCCCCGGTCATGGAAAAATTTCTTAGCTTGCTCCAGGGTGGCGTCATCCACAATCAGTAAATCACGATGTGTTTCCAAATAAATCTTGTCCACTTCCAACTGTTGTGAAATCACATTCCAAGTCGAATCCAGCCAATGGATGTCCTTCATCTTGTCTACCTCGTAGGCACGTACATAGACCGATACCTTAAAATTGTCATAAGCTTTTGCCTGCATGGCCATAGTGCAGACCATGCAGAGCAGAAAAGCTACAATTACAAACTTATCTACCTTTATTTTACTGTTCATTACCATTCAATATTTTCTGAGATGCCAATACCATATACATAAACCACGTAGCATGTCCGCCCAAACAGTACTCACCTTCCTGCCATAAGAACGGGAAATGAAGTAATTCGGGCAAGTCGGGACGAATCAGATTTGTACCCGGAGACACTCCACCCGGAATATAAGACCAGTCGGCACGGTTGACACCATAGGCGGCTTTCACCGTTTCGGCACCGACTCCCGTTACAAACGCTGCCTGATTACGTCCCGGATGCATACCGAGCAGGTATTGGACAGCATTGAAAATATAGTCCGGTGCAAACAAGTCAGGATAGGCAGCATGCAGGTAACAGTAATTGTAGCCAGATGCTGGGGTTCCCATGAACCGGAAGAACGGTTACCTCTGTCATGCGGCACTCCATACGGAGTTTTACTGCTATACTCCTGATACATAGCCTGCAACTCCGGCAGTGCTTTGCGAACAGCCTTGCTGAAACGTGCATTTCCCACAGCCTTGTCGAAACGTCCGATGAACCAACCCGTCTGACGGATATTCTTGCAGATGAAATCCTGCTGCTGCAAAACGAAATCACGGTACTCCACTTCCTTTGTCGCCAGATAAAGTTCTACGGCAGCATGTACCTTGGCTGTCAGCACCCGGTTGTTGTCGCAGCGGGTAATCCTGAACAATTCACGGGCTATCTCCAGACAATCCGCTCCCAATGCATCGTTATGTCCCTTCAAGACACGTGAAATACCTGCCAGCCAGGCAGCCACCTGAAGTTCCCTACCAGGTTGTCCTCCGTAAACACCCAGCGGTCGTCGGCAGTCCCACTGACATGGTCTGTATGGGCCGACGCATCACCCAAGTGTGCATACTGGCGTACGGTAGGACACAGAATCCCTCTGTAGAGACGCCCCAGAGCCTTCCAACCCGCCACTATCGTCAAAGCACCGTTTTCCACCTGCTGCAACAAGTCATTCTTTCCATCCGGCTGGTGAATCTCGACTATCTTCTTTTCAAAATCTATGGAAGTCTCGTCCCAATAGGCACCAAAGTTCTCACAAGCCATGGCAAGTATATAGGCCTCGCCTGCCTGGGATTCCACACGCAGGTCATAGTCCCCCGCATCGTGCCATCACCACATTCAGCCCTGGAACCAAATCACCCGGCTGGTACTTACAAAGAGTAGAGGTTCCCTGAGTATATCCGTCTATATGGTTGATATCGGTTTTGGCCATACGTGCATCGTCATGATGACAGAAGTCATGCCATACACGGTATTTTTCGTTCACACGCATGTGGCACATCTGTACCGGCAAGAAGTATTCCACCTCTGCCTGCCAGATACCCTTGTCCCACACATCTTTGGCAATGCGGAACACCGGAGAAGCAGCATCGCCGTACATTACCTGATAGAGCCCTTCTTCCGTCACTTCCGTGAAATCGAACTGCAGATAGTGGTAGCGTTGGAAATCTCCCAATCCTTGGCAGCCTGCTGCTTTACCAGTTTCCTGCCATCGGCAGCAATGCGATAAAGGGCAGGTTGCTTGAAGTCTGTATCCCGTTTATCCAACTCTATGACAGCCACTTTCTTCTGTCCAGGATGGTAACCTACTTGAGAGGCTTGCACCACCGGTGCATAACGCCAGTCTTTAGTGACTGTCGGACGGATTATCCATTTCACCGCACCTTCCTTTGTCCCTGCCGGGAACTCCGAACGGAGCACAAACCAACCGTTGTTATGATTTATCCTTCCATCATACAGCAACAAGTCTCCTTTCTCACTTTCAATCGTAATCTTTGCCAAATCATCCTGAGGATTGAGTACAAACTTTTTCCCTGCGGCCAAAGGAGCAGAGACGATATCATCGGCAATCATCGGGTTATAAGTCTTTCTATCCAACAGCAACTGGTCCAAATCAGCTTTCCCGTCAGGATTGAAATCTCCGATATGCTCCATATTGGAAGACTGTTTCATGGTGGGCCCCATCGCCTGGTGGGGAAAGACTCCCGTCCGGTTGTCCATAATCCACGGCTTGCCCAGCAAAGTGGAAGGTACCAATTCCAGATTAAAGCCCAACTTGCCGGCAAACCGCTCGGGCACTGGTTGGTCCAAATCAACGGTCAATACCAGATAATCCTTCTCGCCTTTGACCTTAATGGTATAGCCAAAAACAAAATCCGGATAAAGCATCGGATTAAAGCCTGCCATGTGTTTGGCCGAATCCGGATAACTCAATGTGACACGGATTTCATTGTCAGCCTCATCCACCACCCGGCTTCTCATCTTGGGCAATCCCTGCCACTGCCCTTGCGAGATTTCAAAGCGCACATCTCCATTGGCAGCCCTGCGGTCTCCATTCAAAACAAGGGTCAGTCCTCCCTGGTGTCCTTCAGGGTAGACGTCACTGAACACCATCACATTGGCCCCGCCATTCTCAAAATATCCCGATGGATTGATTCTGAAATCCTGGGCGTGCAGCCCCATACAAAGCATCAGTGATGCTGCACCTGCTATAAATTTTTTCATAAATACTATTTTAAACGATTATGTATTTCTACTCCCAAGCGTACCGTATGATATGGGCAACGCCACATACTCACTTTGGGAGTATCCTTCTTGGGTTCTCCATCAAAACAATCACTGTACCATTCACCGTATTCCCGGTCTATCATACAGTCCTTTACGAAAGTCCAAACCGTATCGGCCGATTGCAGATAAACGTCATTCCCGCTGATTTGCCAGGCATTGACACAAGCTATCATCGTTTCAATCTGGCCCCACCATGAGGCATGCCCGGTTGTTCTTCCGCCCTTCTTTTCATACATCATATACCCTTTGTCACTCAGTCCTTCCGCCAAGCAAGCATCCGTCACATCCAGCGCAAGCCGATTCGCCCTATCCATCAGTTGCCGGTCTTCTAACACACGGGCAGCCTCACAAAGCAGCCATCCCGCCTCTACATCATGTCCATAAGAGTCCATCTCAACCAGACTGTTCCATGCATTATCAAAGAACAAATTAAAATGTCTCTTTGAAGAGTCATAAATGCGGTCCATAAACAACTCGGTGCAGAATTCGAGTCTTTTCCTCAGTCCGTCGTCTTTCCAGCACTGATATAAAAGGGTATAAGCCTCCAGCACGTGCAAATGCGCATTCATAGTCTTGGGTGCATTGTTATCATAATTATCCAGTTGTTTCCAATCTTCAGTAAAAGATTCCACATAACCGTCATATTGCGGTTCGCGGCCTTTCTCCTCCAAGGTATGATATAAACCGACAGCCATATCCAGACTCTCGCTGTTACCTGTTGCCAGATAGTGTTCAGCCAGCCCATAGATGGCGTAGGTCATGGCATACGTATATTTGGAAGCATTCAGCACCTCACCGTCAGGATTGACCAGCCAATATACCCACCATGTTCCTTGTCTATAAATGTATCAATGAAGTAGCGTTGCGATTTATCCGCAAGCTTCAGATAAGCCTCATCCTTAAACGTACGGTATGCGGCAGAAAAACTCCACAGAATCCGGGCATTCAGAACCCCTCCTCTCGGAGCATCCACTACCGGAGTACCATTCCGCAATACAGTTCCATAAAAACCGCCGTCGGGAGCCACTGCATAATCCATCCAAAACGGCAACACGCTGTCTCTGACATTCGTGACAATCTCTGTACGCATGCGTGTCTGCATATCTGTCTCCCCTGAATGCGACCGGCAGCCTGCCAGACAAGACGCAACCAGCAGTGCTATCCAATAAAACATCTTCCTTTCCATAATTATTCTCTAAAACCATCAAACTTTTCCTTGTATAATTCCCCGTTTATCAGAAACTGGTGTTCGTCGTCTCAAGTACTGGTGTTTGTCATGTCAGACACCGGCTTTCATCACGACAGACCCTGACGTCTATCACAACAACTACTGGTGCCTGACATTTCACTCACAAATATTTTATTATTAAGTGTTTATTTATAATTTATCAATATCCCGGATTCTGGTCAGCCTGATTGATGAGCGGGTTGGTCAGAATCTCATTCGTCGGAATCGGGAAGATTTCCTGATAAGCCTCGTGCTCAAAGAAACGGAATGAGTCACCAGTCTGCAGACAAGCCTCTTGTGAAGAGTTGGCTACTGTTTTCGGATATTCGGCGGCAAACCATTCTTTGCACATACCCATACGGCACAAATCATGGTAAAGCGAGAACTCGGCATTGAATTCATGGCGACGCTCTATAATCAGCGCCACCTTCCATACCGGAGAAGTATAGCCTTTGGCTGCTTTATAGCTTGTATAATAGGTCTCTGCATCCGGCACTTCCACCGTCTGGGTATTCAACATGTCGGCGGGTAGGTCAATCATCGTCGCTCCCATCTCCAAATTACCCCAAGCACGGTTACGTATCTGACGTATCATGTTCCATCCGGTAGCGTTGTCACCTGTCTCGAAACAACATTCTGCATAGTCGAGCATGATGCCTGCATAACGCTTCAAAGTCAACGAAATAGGATTGAATACTTTGTTGTTCTCACCTGGCTTGCATCTCCAGTATTTCAAGGAATAAACAGTAGGCATATTTTCGGAACCTTGGAAAAGACCGTCAAAACCACTTGTCACCCCTACAGTCTGCCCGGTAATGGGATGCGTATCCCCTTTGGCAACAGCAGAGTATTGGCGGCGTTTGTCACCCGGTTCAAAGGAACGTACAAACTCCCAAGAAAGACAGAGAGACCCCCAGCCTCCCCATTCGGGTGCCGCACACATATATCCGTACCACATCATGGCATCTGAAGACGAATCGGCTCCCCAGCCATATATCCTTGTTCATGATACATCACCTCAAATACAGATTCTTTGGTCCAATGTGTATCCCAGGCATGCAGGTTACCGAAGCAGGGCTCCAATGAATAGGTTCCACTGTCCACTATATCCTTTAGTTCCGTCTTGGCTTTCGTAAAGTCTTTCTTCAACATATACAGCTCGGCCAAATAAGCTTTGCAGAACCCCTTGGTTATACGTCCGTATTCACCATTCATGGGTAACCAGTCCAGATGGTCGCGTCCAAAAGACAAATCTTCCTCGATAGCCGCATAAGTCTCATCCACGGATTCCGGACGTGCCTTTCCTACCGAAGTAGTATAGGTTTCACCGGTAAACAACATCGGTACCCTTCCGAAAAGTTTCGTCAGGTAAAGGTAGTTATAACCGCGGATGGCACGTGCTTGCGCTTCATAAACGGTCTTGGAATTGCTGTCCGCAAATATAGAGGCATCCGCCGTCTCCAGGCCAGCCAGGAAACGGTTTGCACGGTCCACTGCACGATAACTCATCCGCCATGCAGTCTCCAGGGAACCCTTATCGGGTTTCCAGGCATGACGCTGCCATTCCGCATCCCAACCGGAAGCCTGACAGTCCATCGTAGAATGGTTGGCAGCAAATACCTGAGGCTTGAATCCCCATGTTTCGTCATCACCGGAACCGTGCTGGTCCGTATAAAAGGTATCATAAAGTCCGTTCAATCCGGAAAGGACATTCTCCTCCGTTTTAAACATGAAATCCGCCGGAAGAATATCGTAATGATCCACTTCCAAATAATCGTCACAAGACGTTACGGTGCTTAAGGCCAGCACACCGATCAACAGTTTATATAAGTTTTTCATAATCATATTTTTTATCCGTTAGTATTAGAACTGTACACTCAGACCGAAAGTAACCGACATCGGGAACGGATAACGTCCTCCGTCAAATCCCGAATACAATACATTGGAGTCACCAACTTCCGGATCGCCGAACTTATTGTACGAAGAGATGGTACATACATTGTCGACACTGGCAAATACGCGTGCATTTTCCATTTTCACCGGTTTCAGCACATTCTTCGGGAATGTATATCCTATCTGAATATTTGAAATCTTCAGATAATCCCCCTTCTGGATGTAGGCGTCGGACACACGCATGTTCTTATTATAGTCTGTCTTGGTGATACGCGGATATTTGGCGCCGGTATTCGAAGATGACCATGCATTATTGATATATTCCTTCAGTACATTCTGATAACCGCCGTCGGGTGCATAGACTGAGGTCAAGCGGGCCGAAGAATAAGAAAGGATATCCATACCGGCTACACCGTACAAGTTCATCGAGAAATCAAAGTTTTTCCAGGAAGCGGTAAGGTTCATTCCGTAAGTGAACTTGGGATATCCATTGCCTATAACAGTACGGTCGCATCGGTAATCTGCCCGTCACCATTCAAATCAACAAACTTATAGTCGCCGGGCTGGGTAGTCTTGTCCTGATATACACCACTTTCAACTCCCTTTTCAACCGCCAGCCTATTCATTTCATCAATTTCGGCCTGGGTTCTGAAAATGCCTTCTACCTTCCAGCCATAGTAGGAACCTACAGGATAGCCGTTCTGTGTAATGGAGTGGTTGTCCCAGTTGTCGCCATCTTGTGCTGACCCTGACTTGCTGAATATCGGATCGCCGACTTCAATAGCCTCGTTCTTCAGGGTAGACCCATTCAGCCTTATGCCGATATTCCAATCGCTGAAGCTCTTGTTCCACGCAGCAGTAAACTCGAAACCTGAGTTACGGATATGTCCCGCGTTAGTATAGACATTGGAGAAACCGGTAGAAGGACGAATCTGGCGATACAGAAGCAGATCCTTTGCGTCACGGATAAAGTAATCGGCAGAGAAAGAAAGCTCATTGTTCATAAAGGCAAAATCAATACCGATATTTGTCTGCTCATTGGTTTCCCATTTCAGGTTGGTATCAATTTCTTTCTGCTGGGCAATACCGGCACCGTTAATCACACTCGAACCATTAAAGAACCAGTACATTGCATTTGCCGAAGACAACTGTGCTATGGACAAGTTGGTACCATTGCCCGCATTACCGGTCTGTCCCCATCCGGCACGCAACTTCAAGTTACTGAACAGTTCTAAATCCTTAATGAACTTTTCCTCGGAAAGACGCCAAGCTACAGAAGCGGAAGGGAATGTACCATAACGATTGCCGGCACCAAAGTTCGAAGAACCGTCGCGGCGTACCGTTGCAGTCACAATATAGCGGTCGTTCAAAGTATAAGTCAGACGGCCGAAGTAAGAAAGGAATCTTGTCTTCAAATCCAGCCCACCATCCGTTTGCTTAGACGATGGGTCATTGGTCAATGAAATTTTGCGGATGTTGTCTGCCGGGAAATCGTTGGCACTGGAATTCAGCCAGGCACCGTTCGTATCGCTGGTAGAGAAACCGGCCATTGCACTTACGCGGTGATGCTCATTGGACCAGTCATAGTTCAAGAACGCTTCCAGACCGAGTGAAGTGGACTGGCTCTGGTTCAGCGAGAACGAGTCCTTACGGTCTTGAGTTCCAAAGGTTCTATCATTATAGGCTGTATACCATTATAACCTTTTGTATAATAATTATAACTGGCAATAGTTTTGAAGGTCAACCCTTTGTACAAATCGAGTTGTAGGAAAGCACTGGCGAGCAGACGGTCCCATTTATTGATGCTGTCGGCAGTCTTGGCAGCAGCAACCAGATTGTCAGCTCCCTTGTTCACATCCCCATTACCTTCTTTCTTGTAATGTCCCCAAGTACCGTCGGGCAACACAATAGGCATGGAATAGAAAACACCGTCCTCTACATAATCCATGGTTGGAATGGCTTGTGCATAGTTTCTCAGGTTGCCTCCTCCCATCTTTTCCGAATGTGCATAGTTCAAGTTCAAGCCTACATGCAGAAAGTCTTTCACTTTGTGAGTGATATTAGCGCGTGCCGTCAAGCGTTTAAAATTCGACTCAATCACGATACCCTGGTTGTTCAAATAACCCAGAGATAAGTTGGCTTGGGTATTTTCGCTGCCTCCCGAAGCAGAAAGGTTATAGTTCTGCTGTAATGCCGTGCGTGACATTTCATCCTGCCAGTCAATGCTGTTCAGTCTGCCTATGTAATCCTCGCCATATGCCAGATTGGTCATGGCAATACCGTCATTCTTGACGGCGGAACGTACAGCACTTGCAAACAAGCCCGCATCAGCCACATCAATCTTATTCGAATTGAACTGGAGGCATAGTTGGCCGAAAAGTTCACCTTTGCCTTCCCCTTACCACCGTTCTTGGTAGTAATCATAATGACGCCATTGGCACCGCGAGTACCATAGATTGCCGTAGCCGAAGCATCCTTCAGAATTTCGATGGACTCTACATCATTAGGATTCAAGAAATCGATGGAAGTTCCTACCTGCACACCGTCCACTACATAGAGTGGGTCGCAGAACCATTCACGGTTGCCACACCGCGGATACGGATGGAGAAACCTCCTTCCGGGTCACCGGAAGAACGGATGACAGATACACCTGCCGCAGCTCCCTGCAAACCTTGTCCCAAGTTCACCGGATTCCGCTTCATCATTTCCTCCGCATTCACGGAAGCCACAGAACCGGTGAGGTCGGATTTCTTCATCGTACCGTAGCCCACAACAACTACCTCATCCAAGGTTTCGGTATCCTCCTTTAAAGTAATTTTCAGAGCATTCATATTCCCGGTTACTTTGACCGTTCGCGCCAGATAACCGATGTAACTGGTCTTCAGCGTAGAACCTACGGGACACTGCAAGGAGAAGTTACCGTCCAATCGGTAATCATACCGTTTGTCGTACCTTCCACAATGACATTGGCACCGATGATGGGCTCGCCTTTCTCATCCACCACTTGGCCCTTCACAGTAACTACACTCTGCTGTACGACAGTGACACCTGCAAACGGCTGTACGCTTGTTGCAAAGAGAGGTCCGGCACATGCCAGCGATACTGACATGATACCCAAATACTTCATCACATTTCTCATAAATACTAAATACTTAGGTTTAACAAATACCCCGGTCATAAGCACATCGGGAAAAAGATATGCGACACAATTTTGTGCCACTATAGAGCACTGCCGTGCCATTGGGAAGGCACATCTGTGCCACCATAGTGGCACAGATTTCGGTAACTATATCCCTTTCTCTTCCATACCGACAGGGGTGAATTCAATATAGATTTTCAAAGATTAAGTTCAGAAACTCAGGGAAGTGCCTTCAACCTGGTTCAACAGTTGCGGTTTGGCCTTTCCACAATCCACTTTCACAACCTGAATACGGTTGTCGGCAGGTAGACAAACCAATCCTTCTGCCTGCTTCTTGTCAGCACTGTATACCTTCAGGCTCATTTTACTCCAATCCATCTCAGCAGTGGACTGCGCCAACTTCAGATGAGGAAGTACCGAACCGTCACGTACCAGCATGATTATCGGCAGACTGCCTGCTTCAATCCGGTGCCATCCGCCTTCGTAGACTTTCTCTGTCTGGTAGTCTATCCATTTTCCTTCGGGAAGGTAAACTGTGCGGCCCGTCATACCGGATTCAAGCAAGGGGGCAACCAGAATCTGCGAACCGAAGAGATACTCGTCATCCACTTTCCATGCTCCCGGATCATCGGGGAATTCTACAAACAAGGCTCTTAGCATCGGTAAGCCCTTTTCTGTACATTCCTTAGCCTGAGCATACACATAAGGCATCAGACGGTACTTCATCTCCGCACTCTTGCGGAAGACATCCTGCACACGCTTGCTGTCGTACAACCACGGCTCTGTCGGAGGTGCCCCATGCGCGCGGGTATGGGAAGTAAGAAAACCGAACGGTATCCAGCGGCAATACAAGTCCTCCGGAGTGGATTTTACAAAGCCGCCCATATCATGGCTCCAGAAGGAGAAACCGGACAAGCCGAAGGACAAGCCTGCACGAAGCGTACCCAGCAGACCCGTGTTCGTAGTTGCAGCATCACCGCCCCAATGCAATGGATAACGCTGGGAACCAGCCCATGCGGCACGTGCCCACATTATATTCTCGTTGTGCAACTTCTTGGTTATCTCGGACACTGCCATATCATAACGCACCGGATAGAGGTTATGCTCATACCATCCGCTCTTGCCGGAAGCGTAAATACCATTCAGTGGAGCAGCCTCGCCAAAGTCTACTTTAATGGCACTGACACCGATATTCAGCAATCCCGCCAGTTTGTCCTGATACCACTTTACTGTTTCCGGATTGGAAAAATCAAGCACCACATCTTCGTAGGGAAGTTCACCATTTCCATTTTTCACATACATGTCTTTCTCTATCAGTTCAGAGAAATAACGGTTTTTAGGAGTGAAATAAGGCAACTGCCACAAACATACATGGAAACCTTGAGACCTCAAATCCTTCAACATCTGCTGTGGATTCTGGAAACGGTTCTCGGAGAATTTATAGTCACACTGCCAGTCCACATCAAACCAGCCGGTATCGAAATGGATAACATCGCACGGATACTTGTTCTTACGGATATTGGCCGCTACATCATAACCTTCCTTTTCACTGAAATAGGTAATACGGCTCATCCACGTACCGAAAGACCACAAGGGGGGCATGCCCGGCTTTCCTACCAAATCGGTGTACTCGTCCAGAATATCTTTCGGCTCGCCGAAGAAAACGAACAAATCCAGGTTCTCGTCACCCATGAACATTTTGTTCAGCCCAATATAGGTAGCACCAAAATCACAAGTCACGGGAGCGGATGTATGCATAAACATACCATATCCCCGGTTACTCATAAAGAAAGGAATCGGTTTGTACATCTGGTCCGTCTCAGGCCCTTGTGGGTCTGTAACGAACAAGTTCACCTTCTGTCCGGCCTTGTTCAGCCAGTGGCAGACTCTCCGCAACCAAAAATCATTTCATCTGCAGTCAAGGTAAATACCGGATTGATGCGGCGAGCATTGTCGCTTCCCCGCTTCACAAAACAGAACGGCGTATATTTTACCTGCGTAGAGTCCGCGTCGCTCAAAGCGGCAATCTGGCTCAAGATACGTCCGGCTTTATCCTTCAAGACGATTCTCCAAGGATTCTTGTTAATCTGAATGGTTCCATAGTCGCTGGAATAGATAATCTTGTCATTCGTCTCGGTAACTTTCCAGCTTCCATCCCTGCCCGGTTCCTTTGCCAACATGATGGAAGCGGCAGGTTTGGGTTCCACCGGGGTCGTTAGCATACGGATACGTACCGTACGCGGAGTTACAAAGTCAATCTTGAATTTGAGGTTAGGGTCATTTTCATAGGCAGTGAAGGGGAAATCGAGCATTCTCATTTTACGGGGCTGTGCACCGTTGGTATTGAAGGCTTGGCGGGGCATCAGATGCCCGCGTTTCCAATTCACCAGCTTCACCCGACTTGGCATCGAATGACTCCAGGTGATCTGCAAAAAACAAGGTATTACTCAAGTCACGGAAATCGGTACTCATGTCCAGAGGTTGGTTCATCAAATACGAAGTACCGTCATTGACATGTGGCTGTGCCAACAGATTGCCACCGGCAAACAACAGCATCGCCACTGCTAAAAGTTCTTTCTTCATACTATTAGGATTTAAATGATCTCGCCTGCAAATGTATTTTTCTTAAAGGAAACACAGATGCCTTAAAAATGTCTTTTAATATCCGGTTTTGTTTCATAGAACCCATATAGGGCCATTGGAAACAAAATGCATACTATTTTTCACCAAACGGAGGATATCATCCCACACGAATACGCAAATCTTTCCTTGCTCGTTCGAAGGATTATATTTAAGTTTGCAGTTACAATATTGTTAATCCTTCTAATAAAGAAAATACATGAAACAACTGCTCCTATTCCTTATATGCAACCTGGCCTTCCTCCTTACTGTTCAAGGTAACTCAGCGGAAATCCCGCCGGCTGTCATGTTCAAGCAGCTCTCTACAACAGAAGGACTCTCCAACAACAGTGTCCGAAGCATCTACAGAGACAATAGGGGATTCCTCTGGGTGGGGACAGAATCAGGACTCAACAAATACGACGGCTACTCCTTCCAGCAGTATTACCAGAACAACTCCGACCTGCCGGACGATGCCATCAGCGAAATTTTCGAAGGACCGGACGACAATGTATGGATAAGGACTTCCAGCGGCTACAGTATCTATAATTATAAGACCGGTAAATTCGACAATGACTATAAACCCATACTCGATGGGCTGCAAATCCCCAGTAAAAACATTCTGAGGATGGGAAAAACATCCAAGAATGAGTTTTGGGCCTACGACTATTCCAAACTTTACATACGAAGCATGGACAACAGCTCCATCAAAGCTATCCACTGGCAGTTGAAAAGATTTCAAACCTCTATATAGGTGTCCAGTTCATTTATATAATGTACTCCAACGGTACCCTATACAGTATCAGCAAGCAGACTTCCGAAGTCAAGGAAATAGCCATTCCCACCATCTATAGACCTTTGCTGGAGAATCATGAGCCACACATTTACATAGACCAAAACGAAAGCCTATGGGTATACACCTTCCAAAACAGCCTACTTTTGCACAAGAACAGTTTTACACAGCAATGGGAGGACATCAGCCTGAACAATAACACTCACATACAGTACAATCGCGTGCAACGCATCCTCGACCTGGGAGACGGCAACGTATGGATACTTACCAGCCATATGGGGCTGTTCGTTTACAACACCCTGACCAAATCGCTTACCAACTTGGTGCACAATCCATTGAAACCGCACACCATTGCCAGCAACAATCTGAATACCATTTACCGGGACAAAGACGGAACCATATACATAGGGAATTTCAAACACGGTATTTCCTATTATAGCCCCATGTCCCAAATCATACTATGCAACAAATCCCTGGAATATGATGATATCCTGACCTTCTGCGAAGACACCAGCCAGGAATACATTTACTACGGAACAGACGGTACGGGACTAATCCGACGTTCACTAGTGACCGATTCATACGAAAAGATAGCAACTCCCGCCAATATTGTAGTCGACTTATCCATCGACTCCAAAAACCGCCTATGGATAGGCACCTTCCAGAAAGGACTGCTATGCTACTCGAAAGGGCAAATCAAACAATACACAGTAAGTAACAGCCAGCTTCTCGAGAACAATGTGTATACAGTAAAGGTAGACAAACACGGATACATCTGGATAGGTACCATGAAAGGATACATACAGAGGTTAAATCCGGAAACCGAGCAGTTTGACACCATCTTGTACCGTCCGGGAGAATTCTTTGTCCGAGATATGTACTATGATAAAGACAGTACCCTTTACGTAGCGACCAAAGGAGGACTCATTATCATCGATACGGAAACCCAAGCCTATAATATCTACGCCGAAGCCGGCCGCTTCAAGGAGAACAATATGCTCACTGTCTATAAGGACAGCCGGGACCTTCTTTGGATAGGACATCCACACGGACTGAGTATATGGAACCAGAAGAACGACTCCATCTACTTCCTTGACCAGAAAAACGGACTTGCCGCCAACCTCGTCAGAGCCGTCACGGAAGACAACAACAACCAGATGTGGATTGGTACCGGCAACGGCATCTCACGAATCAAAATAACAAACGGTACATACGCCATCGTGAACTACTCCGTAAGCGACGGACTGATATGCAACGATACCAATGTCCACGCCATCCTCAAGCTACAGAACGGCAATATACTGATAGGCACGCCACAAGGTTACCAGACTATCATTCCACAAGACATCCTGACCACAAGTTATGATGCCAATATTTACCTTACCGGTATTGAGCTCAAATCCGGAATGACCCATCCGGACATCCTGAACGGCAGCTCACTTGAATGTGCACAACATCTTTCCTTCACTGAAAAGGAAAATTCATTCACTCTGTCCTTCTCTGCCCTCGACCTGGTGGAAACGGATAAGATAAAATATGCCTATAAGATTCATTCCAACTGGATTTATGCTGAAAACAACAAAGTAAACCTATCCATGCTGACTGCCGGAAACTATACTTTATCCGTCAAGGCATGCAACTCACAAGGCATATGGAGCCCCAACGTCAAGGAACTGAAAATAAAGATACTCCCTCCTTGGTGGCGCACTTGGTGGGCTTATACCATATATAGCGGTATCGTTTTGTGCATCCTTCTGTCCATTATCCGCAATCTGCGCTTACGCCAAAAGCAGAAACAAATCATGCAGGCCATCGAGGTGGAAAATGAAAGGCAGCAGAAAATCAACAATATGAAACTGCAGTTCTTTGCCAACATAAGTCACGAACTGCGGACCCCCTTGTCACTTATCATCAATCCGCTTGAAGAGTTTTTCGTAGACCATCCCGAATATCGTAAAGGCATTCTGGATATGGTCAAACAAAATGCCGACTATCTGCTGGAACTGATTAACCAACTGCTGGATTTCAGAAAGCTGGATGCCAAGCTGAAACCCTGAAATGCAAACATGACAACATCCTTATCATTCTGAGTGAAATATTCCACTCTTTCGATCCGATAGCACAGAAACGGAACATCAGCTATAGCCTTACCGCTCCACAACATTCTGTATTCATGGATTTCGACTATGACAAGATACGCAAGATATGCACAAATATCCTGTCAAATGCATTCAAGTTCACTCCCAATAAAGGAAGCATCTCACTGGATATTGCCGTAAGAGGCACAAATCTGGAACTGACCTTTACCGACACCGGTTGCGGCATAGAGGATGAAGCCAAGGAGAAAATATTCCAAAGATTCTATCAGTCGGGCAAAAACCAGTCGAACAACGGAGGCAGCGGCATTGGACTGCACATTGTTTCCGAATACGTAAAGATGCATCAGGGTACTGTCTGTGTCAGGGATAACCAGCCTTGTGGTTCTGTATTCCTGATTGCCCTACCCCTACACCAGAACAGTAATGAAACCAAAAACGGAGAACCGGTCGAAGGACCGGAAATAAAAGAAGAATCCCATCCATTCACCATACTACTCGTAGATGACAACTACGACTTCTTGAAATTTCTCTCTGAAAGTCTTGCCAGGCAGTATCATGTATTAAAAGCCACAAACGGAAAACATGCACTGAATGTACTGGAAAAGGAAGATATTGATTTAGTGGTCAGTGACATCATGATGCCCGAGATGGATGGTCTGGAACTATGTTCAACCATCAAGAATGACATACGCTACTCCATATCCCCATTATCCTCCTGACAGCTAAGGCAAGTGAAGAACACCAATTGGAAGGGCTTAGCGTTGGCGCAGACGACTATATCACCAAGCCTTTCAATATGGAAGTCCTCAAGCTGCGCATCAACAAGATTATCGAGATGAACGTCAAACGTCAGGAAATATTCAATCAGGACATTAAAATCGAGCCAAGCCGTATCACCATCACTCCCCTTGACCAGCAGCTGGTGGAAAAAGCCATCCAGATTGTAGAGGACAATATCAGCGAAACCGAGTTTTCCGTCGAGGAGCTTGCCAGCAGCCTGAATATATCACGCAGCTATTTCTACAAGAAAATGATTAAGATAACGGGAAAGAAACCCATCGAATTCATCAGGACCATCCGTATGAAACGTGCACAACAACTCTTGACAGAAAGCCAGATGCAAGTTTCGGAAATTGCATATACCTTGGGGTATAACTCCCCCAAGATATTCTCCAAACATTTTAAAGAAGAGTTCAACATCAGCCCATCCGAATTTATAAGGCAGCAGCTGAATAGAAACATTATTTTGACATCAAAGCATCCAACGAAGACACCAACGCCACCAAAGCAGCACTCCAATTAATGGCTATTTCATTGGAAGCATACGAACCTTCCACATCTGCATAAGACTCATCCGGCAGATTGGAAGGATAGGGTACACCGTCTTGTTGGCCAGGATTGGGACCGCCAACAAGGAAACCGGGAAGAGGTGCCTCTATATCATCCGATGCAGAAAGACGATGGTGCGGATACAGAGGACTTTTCATCCCGAAACCGGTGACATAACAATATCCCGTGGCATTCTTTCCTAAAATGTAGTCCATATTGCGGTAGGCGTTCGTCAGGTACGACTTCTCACCCGTAAGCAAATAGGCGCAAACCAGTGAAGTGGCTTGGTTAGCACACCCTTCGGCAAGGCATCCCCAAAAGAAATCTTTGGCATCGTTGCCGTAAGGAGCGTGGAAAGGAGAGCGGTCAGCACCCCGCACAGCCTCGGCAGCATAGTCCAGTAGCAGGTCTTTCATGCATTTGCCAACTCCACGTCTTCACCCTGATATTCCCTGCCGGTTGCAGCCAGGCAAACACGCCCAACGCAGTGGTATTGCCCCAAGAAGGAGTCTTATATGCAGTGGGCAGATGCTTCTTCACTTGTTCCCGGTAAACGGCTTTCCCGTAGCAAGATAGAGCTCGGAAGCCGCCCAGAAGAATTCGTCATCGGCACTACGATCACCGTAAGCTCCCGTAACCACGGCAGGTTGATATTGCTTGTTGAGGAGGTCCTGATGATAGAGCGCTTGCGGATGCGCTTCTGCCAGGCGTAAGCACGTTCGGCAGCCTGCAAAGCCACTTCCGAAAAGCCAGGATAATCCTCTTCGTAAGGAGCAAACAACACGGAAGCTTGCGCTAAAGCCGCAGCATAGTCCAATGCCGCCGTTACTGATTTCTGAACTACATAACGGGGCTGCTTACACTCCGTAGGCTTGATAAATCCCTCGAACGAAGGGGTAGTCAGCTTGTGGTAGACTCCTCCGTCGGCAGGGTCTTGCATGGTCAGCATCCATTTCAGGTTATAGTACATCTCGTCCAGCAAATCGGGCGTGTGGTTTCCGCTTTCCGGGATGTTCACCCGTTGACGGATAAAATAGTCAGGAAAGCGGGCATAAATCGCCTGCATCAATCCGATGGAATAAGCGGAGTTCACAATGTACTTGTTATAATCTCCGGCATCATACCATCCTCCCGGAGAAGAAATCACCGCTCCCGCCTTACGTTCCGGCCCGGCAGCATTGGGATGTACCAGCACCTTGTCATCTGGATGGCCTGCCGGACGGCTCCACCGACCCGCATAAGTCGCTTCGATGGGCATACCCGTACGTTGGTAATAGAAAGATTTCAAAGCGGCATCGGCCAAAGGGGACAGCACCTTTTCCTTTACTTCGAATGCCACTGAATCGCCGTTAACCAACAGAAGATATCTTCCCGGTACCGTGATGTCACTGAAATCCAATATTGTCCTGCTCCTATCCGACCAAGCGGATGAAGCGGTATATCCGGGTTTGCCGGAAAGTAGCCGATTGCCCGTGGCTGCATCTACTATGGTAAATTCACGTACCTCACCGGCATTCACCACAGCTACTTTTTCCTGCTGGGGATAATACCCTAACTGATTCAAACGTACAGTTTCTGAAGGATGCCCTAAAGTGGCCATTCCTCCCAGAACTGTAAACAGACATGTAGTTATATTCATATCACTATTCTTTATATATTAATATTATTCCATTTCAAAATTATTTATCCGACAATAAGGTAATGAAACTGATAGCCGGCAAGTGTACCCGTACCAGTCCATTCTCCACCTTCACTGCAGTTTCCTTCATGCAGTCCTTTGTATTGGTCACATAGACTTTCAGTTCCTTCACTTCTGCAGGGATACCGGAGATGACAGCCTCGCAATCCGCCCCATTATTGACCATATGGACGGCATATTCTCCGCGCACCATATTTCCGAAAGCCGCACAGTTTACATTTTTCTTGCTGCTACTGACTGGAATAGCCAAGGCATCGGCCGGAGTGGAGGCCAGCTGCTTAATGTTCCAGAAACGTTGTGTAGGACGCAAAGGACCTTTGGAGCCATAAATGCCGTCTCCCCACAACAACGAATAGTCTGAAGTGAGCTGCCACTGCAAGATGGACAATGGTTGGCAAATCGCACAAATACGTGTATACAGATTGATTTCATAAAGTGCAAACGTCGACTCATTGAATATCTCGGCATAACCATGAGCAGCGGCATCCGTACTACCCTCACCAACCAAGAGTAGTACATTAATCTCTTTGGCAGCACCCGCCCACTTCCTTAACGTAACATCATCACAACCACGCCATGAATGGAAAGAAACTGCACCAATATACTTATGAGTCTCAGGATTGTTCAAAGCAGGAAGGATAAAATCGAAAGTAGTGGCATCCGAATTGTCGCCAAGCAGCATGCGGTAGGAAGATTCAACCCTGCCAGATAAGCACCGAACTCCTTAATGAAATCTGCATGCTCCTGCGGAGTGTGGAGGACATCAATACCCAAATCCGATTCATTGAACGAGAACATGGAGAACTCAATACCATAATACCGTTTGGCATACAACAGATAATCTGCCATGGATTTATAAATCTTCTCCTTTTTCCGGTTATCCAGACGATAAGCAATGACACCACCTTGACGGGCATAACTTGCAGGACCTCCGTCAATGGCCCATGCAGGCGGAAACCAACAGCTTAGTATTACCGGCATTCCCATCGCCTTCAAGCGCTTTGCCATGAGGAGACTTTCCTCCACCCGCTTGTTCAGTCCCCCATTCTGTGCCACGGCAATAGGATCGGATTCTTCTTCGGGTTGCCACAATCTCCACGGAAATTCCACACGGCCATAAGCTACGCGCAAGTTTTCCAGACAGTAATCTATCACTTTAGGGTCGGCAGCAGGATTCTGCAGGCGGAAATTCCCTCCAAAGCCTGCAAACAAACTTCCCGGATTCTGCATATCCAATGTAATTTCCGCGTCACTGTGATCTATCACTCCGGAAGCATGCAGTTCCATAGACAATGCTGTTCTCCCAGCCTTTTTCAGAATCGGCATTAGCGAGATATACACAACAGTACCGGTAGACTCTTTTTCAACCGTGGCCTTTACAGACTTATTGAACTTGAATTCCAACTTCCTATTGGCCGAAGTAACGGTCAGCTTCCTGCCACTTACCCTTACTTTGGCATCAATGTAGTTTTCCGGACTTAAAGCAATACAGTAATAGGCTGCCTGGTTCAAAGTAGTGTCCGACAGCGCATCAATAGAAATCTCCACCAAGCCTTTTCCCTTATCGGTCACTTTCTGATGGAACTTTACACCTCGCAGAGTAGCCGTCACTTCCTGCATATTCCCCTCACGATGGAAAACGGGACGGACCTGCTTCTCCTTTCCGGTAATCTCCATATCTCCTTTCAAGGTTCCGACACGCAGGATGACTCAAGTCTATCAATTCACCGTCTACGCGGACACCCGTGATATTGCTCCATGCCATCACTTCCGTCTGGGCAGAAAGCGGCAGAGATAATATACCACACAGCAATACAACTATTCCAAACTGGAAAATTCGTAAATTCTTCATAATATCAAATCTATAAAAGGTTGTCATTTCAGTCTGGTATCAATCTCAAACCCCATACGGCTGTTATGATAAGGACAATTCCACATACTTGCTTTAGGCTCCTTGTAGCGGGGAGTTCCATCTTCCAGCACCGTTCTGAACCATTCACCATACTCCTTGTCTATCATCCGTGATTTGATGAAGTTCCAGGTGCGGACGGCACTGTCCAGATAAGATTGTTCACCAGTCAGTTGCCAGGCATTGATACAGCCGACCACAGTTTCCGCTTGGCACCACCAGGAAGCGTCCTTCCTGATTTTGTCCTTATGTCGTTCATACATCATAGCTCCCATCGTTGATGCCCTCCTTCAAGGAAGCATCTGCAAGTTCCAATGCTACCTTCCTGCACCTCCCGATAACCTCCGGGTCACCCAGAGCCTCTGCAGCTTCCGTCAGCAGCCAAGAAGTTTCGATATCATGCCCGTAAGAGTCGATGTCATCCAGATTATTCCAATTTAAATCACAGTATGATATCAAGTGATGTGTTTGTGGGTTGTACAGCCTGGTTGTTATTAAGTCTATTACTTTTGCAAGGCGCTTGCAAAGGCTGTTATCCTTCCATACTTTATATAAAGCCGTGTATGCCTCTAATACATGGATATGTGTATTCATTGTTTTGGCAGCAATGCCATCTCCATCATACCCCAGCTTTTGGGGAGTTCCCCATTCGCGGGTAAAGGATTCTATATAGCCATCATTTACGGGATCTTTGACTTTGCTCTCCATTATCCGATAAAGCTCTATGGCTTTTTGCAGGCTTTCATTGTTGCCCGTTGCCCTGAAATGTTCGGACAACCCATAGATAGCATAAGAGCAGCCGTAAGTCTGCTTGTTCGTATCCAATGGGGTACCGTCCGCTTTTATCAGCCAATATACGCCTCCATACTGCGAATCAATGAAGTGCTCTATGAAATACCGTTGCGCCCTGTCAGCCAATTTACGGTAGGCAGTATCGCCATACATCCGGTAGGCGGTTGAAAAAGTCCAAAGGATGCGGGCATTCAGTACACCACCTTTGGGAGCATCCGCTATCGGGGCACCGTCACGTCCCAATGAACCATAAAAGCCTCCGGAAGAATCTACGCTGTATCTTTCCCAAAAAGAGAGGATATTCTCTTTCAAGTCCGAGGTTATTTCATCTTTTAAAACCTTGTCTACGTGTGACTGTGCTTGCAGGAAAGGTGTAACCAGCAACCATACTGTAATCAGCAAAAAAACGGAAAACATACGTTTCATAATATAGCGATTTAAGGAGTTAGCCATAGTTACATTGCAAATGTACAAAAAAACAAATGGACACTACTCATTGCCATCCTTTTTCAAGGGATACAATTGGTTCCGATAAAGGCTATTTTTGGGTACTGAGTCCTTGTTTTACCAGACATCAGCTTCTATTGGCTCAAACGTGGGTATCCGGCAGCTCAAGCGCCATTGTCTGACAAATATAACAATGAATATCATAAAAATAGAGGAAAAAGACACATTTCATAACGTTATTGGCTACAAACAAAAGCCATCCGTTTCCTTTTTAGTCCGTATATTAGTAGAAAATTTTGTAACTCAAAAATAGATACTATGAGAAAGAAACATTTCCTATTTGCATCAGTCTTGGCACTGCTTTGCGGCAGCAGTGCGCTGCATGCGCAAGACTTCAAGCTGACATCCTCCGGTTATTTCAAGAATCAGGGAGTCGACATCATGGCTTTTGATGATATCTATCCCGAAGGACACCAAGGAGGGGTATGTATCATCATGAACGGACACCGTGTGGCGACGAATGGAGATATCCGTCTGGAAGCCACACCCGGACAATGGCAGCCCGTACCGAAACAGCTCGACCGGAAGCTCGGTGACAACAGCATCACCGCCACGCTGTGCTATCCCGACTCCTCACGCCATCTCACCGGATTCAACCCGATGATTTACCCGGACCTCCACCTTATATATACGGTAAACGTGGAAAGCAAAGGTAAAAACATAGAGGTGACCGTAGACCTTGACCGCCCCATTCCCCAGGAATTCATCGGAAAAGTGGGCTTCAACCTTGAATTCTTCCCGGTTCCCTCTTCGGCAAGCCCTGGATTATGGACGGTCAGAGCGGCATCTTCCCGCAACAACCCAACTCTCCCCTAATGACAACCCAACCCAACTATCTGCATACGGGAAATTATCATGACGGCAAGCAATCGCTGGCAGACATGGACAACTGATAGGAAAAGGTTACAGCCCGATTGTGGCCGACGACATCATCAGCGAACCTTATGCCAAAGGCCGTAAGTTTACCTCCCGCCCCGACGACCCTTACAACAAAGTAACCATCGAATCATTGAGTGGTGACCTACAACTGTTTGACGGGCGTATGAACCACAATAACGGCTGGTTCGTACTGCGCAGCAACATAAAACCGGGTGTCACCAAAGGGGCCGTCAAATGGATTATCACTCCGAACGTAGTGGCCGACTGGATGTATCAGCCGGTTATCCAGACTTCACAGATAGGTTATCATCCCGCCCAGGACAAGGAAGCCGTCATCGAAATGGATATACGTGACAATAGAAAGGAAACGGCACAAATCATCCGCATTGACGCAGACGGCGAGAAAGTGGTCAAGAACGTCACTCCTGCCAATTGGGGCAAGTTCCTGAGATACAACTATCTGAAGGTGGACTTCACGGATGTGAAGGAACCGGGACTCTACAAGATTAAATACGATACCTCCGTATCCCCTATCTTCCGCATCGACAATGACGTATATGCCCGCGGCGTATGGCAGCCCGTACTGGAATACTTCCTTCCCGTACAGATGTGCCACATGCGCGTCAACGAAAAATACCGCGTATGGCACGACTGCTGCCACATGGACGATGCCCAGATGGCACCGGCACACAATCATATCGACGGCTACGACCAGAAAGAGGGCCTGTCCAAGTTCAAACCGGGTGAAGTGGTTCCCGGAGTGAACATAGGCGGCTGGCACGATGCCGGAGACTTTGACCTCCGCATCGAATCCCAAGCCGGAGAATCCTATATCCTGGCACTGGCCTACGAAGCTTTCCACCCGAATCTCGACGTGACTTCCATCGACCAGATAAACCGTGTGACGGAAATCCACCAGCCCGACGGTAAGAATGACTTGCTGCAACAAGTAGAGAACGGCGCCCTTACGGTAGTCAACGGCTACCTGGCACTGGGACGTCTCTACCGGGGAATCATCTGCAACGACCTTCGCCAATACGTACTTCTGGGTGATGCCGCCGCCATGACGGACGGAAAAATCGGTAATGAAGACGACCGTTGGATATTTACAGAGGACAACCCCGGACGAGAACTGTCGACAGCCGCCCAACTTGCTGCCGTATCACGCGTATTGAAAGGCTTCAATGATACATTGAGTGTACATTGTCTCGACATTGCCCGCAAAGTATATGCTTCTACCGGAAACGGCAACAACAGAGCCTTGTTCCCCAAAGTGCAGGCAGCCGTAGAACTGTACCTCACCACGGGCGAACAACCCTATATGGACTTCATTCTGGACAACAAAGAGCTCATCATCAAGCAGATAGGCCGCATCGGCTGGTACACGGCACGTGTGGAAAAACAGTTTGCACAAATGAAGAACAAGAAAGCCAAAGCTTTCTCCACCGCTTTCCGCAAAGCTCTGACCGGATATGAACAAGAGCTGAACAAGCAAGTGCAGGAGACTCCTTACGGCATTCCCTACCGTCCACATATCTGGGGTGCAGGCTGGGATATACAGCGTTTCGGCTTCCAGCACTACTTCCTGACAACCGCCTATCCGGAAATATTCCCGAAAGCACCGGTATTCAATGCCCTCAACTTCATTCTCGGATGCCACCCGGGCTCCAACCAAGCTTCCTTCGCCTCGGGTGTCGGCGCACAATCAGCCACTGTGGGCTACGGACTGAACCGCGCAGACTGGTCGTATATTCCCGGTGGAGTCATTTCCGGTACAGCTCTTATCCGTCCCGACTTCCCGGAACTCCTCACGTTCCCGTTCCTCTGGCAGCAAACTGAATATGTGCTGGGAGGAGGTTCATCCCACTATATGTTCCTGGTACTTGCAGCAGAACAGTTGCTGAAACAATAAGAAAGACAGAGGGGGAACAAAACCCTCTGGATGTTTTCTTTTAGGCGCGGATTACACGGATTTCACGGATTTAGTTTACTGCATCCATGGATTCCGCGTAACCCGCGCCTAATATTATAGTATAATGAAAGTGTTTATCTACTTTCCGTTCTTTCACCAATTATCCGTACGGAACGGAATGGTAGGCAATTCATTTCCGCCAATCATCGTACCAATCTGGAAATCATGGAAACAATAGCGCACGCTGACGGGATGGGATACCTTTTCTGAAGAGATTACCACTTCATTCGTCTGCCAGTGCAGCCATACTTTGTCGGCAGGATGGAACACACGGTCCTCACCCGCCACTTCGAAACCGCGAAGGTCATAGTTGCGACAGATACCCATTTCCAAATGGTCGAAGGAAACCCATGCTTCACTGCCTTTAGCAGTCCATGACTTATATTGTGGGCCGAAACAGTGTATCTGCTTCAATCCATAGGTAAGGTTCAATGCCAGATAGCTCAAGCGTTGACCTACCTTTGTCTTGTTGCGGGGATGGATATTGTACATCTCATAAGGCTCTACAAGGTCGTTTGTCGAAATCATACCACTGTTCGGAATCAGGCTTTGGGCACGGAATTGCGCTTCACGTAGGTAAGCAGCTTTCTCTTGCTGGGTACCTCCATAGCGTACGGCGCTATTTCGGCAAAGTAGAAAGGCAATTCGCCCAGCCCCCATTCCTTGCGCCACAGCCTGCACCATGTCGGCCAAGCGTTCGGCACTATGTTTCATGGCGACCCACGTTCGACTCTCCCT
>ENA-OQLB01000151-OQLB01000151.1-human-gut-metagenome-genome-assembly--contig:-NODE-151-length-40557-cov-5.029236_pt1 | contig 40557 bp, 39 predicted proteins | sample MGYA00242656_ERZ504813 | MGnify/ENA primary metagenome ERZ504813 (study PRJEB26092, sample SAMD00036388) | human gut metagenome | host: Homo sapiens | study: EMG produced TPA metagenomics assembly of... | reverse complement strand
CTGGGTAGTTGGTGGGCGTGTCTCCTATCTGCTGATTGGTTTCTACTATACGAAACCGCAGCTATTGCTGCTTCGAAGAAGCATTTATCGTTACCCGTTTTGCTGACCTAGGTTTCCTTATAGGTATCCTTGTCTATGGATATTATGCCGGCACATACACCTTCAGCCCCAATGAGATGGCGCTGGCAAAGGGCGGTGCGGCCATGATTCCGCTTGCCTTGGGACTGATGTTCATCGGTGGCGCCGGAAAGAGTGCCATGTTCCCGTTGCACATCTGGCTGCCCGATGCCATGGAAGGTCCTACGCCAGTCAGTGCACTGATTCATGCCGCCACGATGGTGGTTGCAGGGGTCTATCTGGTGGCACGCATGTTCCCGTTGTTCATAGAGTATGCTCCCAGCGTGCTGCACATCGTGGCATACGTAGGAGCTTTCACGGCATTCTATGCCGCCAGTGTGGCATGTGTGCAGAGTGATATCAAACGTGTACTGGCATTCTCCACCATCTCCCAAATCGGTTTCATGATGGTGGCGCTGGGTGTATGTACATCAGCCGACCCGCACGAAGGGGGACTGGGCTACATGGCAGGCATGTTCCACTTGTTCACACATGCCATGTTCAAGGCATTGCTGTTCCTCGGAGCGGGTAGCATCATCCATGCCGTACACAGTAACGAGATGTCTGCCATGGGCGGACTGCGGAAGTATATGCCCATTACGCATATCACGTTCCTCATCGCATGTCTCGCCATTGCTGGTATCCCGCCGTTCTCCGGATTCTTCTCCAAAGATGAAATCCTGACGGCATGCTTCCTGTTCAGCCCACTATGGGATGGATTATGACAGTGATTGCAGGTATGACAGCATTCTATATGTTCCGTCTTTATTATGGTATCTTTTGGGCCGGCTCAGAGCCGGGACAAAAGTCGGCAAGTGATGGGGCGACAGCCACGTGCCTCACCCCCACGAGAGTCCTCTGGCGATGACCCTGCCCCTGATGCTCCTTGCTGTGGTTACGATAGTTGCCGGTTTCATTCCTTTCGGACACTTCATCAGTTCCAACGGTGAAGCATATAACATCCATCTGGACTGGAGTGTGGCAGGTACAAGTATCGCCGTAGCGGTGGTTTCCATAGCCATTGCCACCTACATCTATGCAGGTAGCCGACAGCCCGTTGCCGATACATTGGCACACCGTTTCAAAGGCTTGTGGACAGCAGCTTACCACCGCTTCTATCTGGACGAGGTCTACCAGTTCATCACCCACCGCATCATCTTCGGCTGCATCTGCCGCCCCATCGCCTGGTGGGACCGCCATGTAGTGGACGGCTTCTTCAACTTCCTTGCCTGGAGTGCCGAGGCTACCAGTGACGAGATACGCGGTCTGCAGAGCGGACGCATCCAGCAATATACATTTGTATTCCTGCTGGGCACGCTGGCACTGATACTGCTACTATTGCTATAACCCGAGATTTTTCAATCGTAAATCGTAAATCGTTAAATCGTAAATATAAAGATGAACTTTTTATCATTATTCGTACTCATCCCCTTGCTGATGTTGCTGGTCTTTGGCTCAGCCGCAACATCGCACAAATACGCGCGGTGATGGTGACCGGTGCATCGGCTCTGCTGGTTCTTTCTGCAGCATTGACCGTGATGTACCTCAATGCACGCCACGCTGGTGCCACGGATGAAATGCTGTTCCGTGCCGACATGGTCTGGTATCCTGCACTCAACATCCACTATTCGGTAGGAGTAGACGGTATTTCGGTAGCCATGCTGCTGCTTTCGGCCATCATTGTCTTTACCGGAACATTCGCCTCCTGGAGGCTGCAACCGCTGACTAAAGAATATTTCCTTTGGTTCACCTTCCTCTCCATCGGTGTGTTCGGGTTCTTCATCTCGATAGACCTGTTCACCATGTTCATGTTCTACGAAGTTGCCCTCATTCCCATGTACCTGCTTATCGGTGTATGGGGGTCGGGACGCAAGGAGTACTCTGCCATGAAGCTGACACTGATGCTGATGGGCGGCTCCGCTTCCTGCTTATCGGTATCCTGGTATCTACTACGGTGCCGGAGCCACCTCTATGAACCTATTGGAAATAGCACAGATGCACAATATTCCCATCGAACAGCAACGTATCTGGTTCCCGCTCACCTTCCTCGGTTTCGGTGTGCTGGGCGCTCTGTTCCCGTTCCACACATGGAGCCCCGACGGTCACGCCTCCGCACCGACTGCCGTATCCATGCTCCATGCCGGTGTATTGATGAAACTGGGAGGTTACGGATGTTTCCGCATAGCCATGTACCTGATGCCCGAAGCTGCACAAGAACTGGATGGATATTCCTGATTCTTACCGGAATCTCCGTGGTATACGGTGCATTCTCCGCTTGTGTACAAACCGACTTGAAGTATATCAATGCCTACTCTTCCGTCAGCCATTGCGGCCTGGTGTTGTTCGCCATCCTGATGATGAACCAGACAGCTTGCACGGGTGCCGTTCTGCAGATGCTCTCTCACGGACTGATGACAGCCTTGTTCTTCGCCCTTATCGGTATGATATACGGACGTACCCATACGCGTGACGTCCGCGAACTCTCCGGTCTGATGAAGATTATGCCTTTTCTGGCTGTCTGCTATGTAATCGCCGGTCTTGCCAATCTGGGACTGCCCGGACTCAGCGGTTTCATTGCCGAAATGACCATCTTCACCGGTTCGTTCCAGCATCCCGATACGTTCCACCGCGTGTGGACGGTCATTGCATGCAGCTCCATCGTGATTACGGCAGTCTATATCCTGCGACTGGTAGGAAAGATTCTCTATGGCACCTGCACTAACAAGCATCACCTCACCTTGAGCGATGCAACCTGGGACGAACGTACAGCGGTCATCATCCTCATCGCATGCGTTGCCGCCCTCGGTATGGCACCATGGTGGATTAGCGGCATGATTGGAGACAGCGTGCTGCCAATAACTGATTTATTTACGATTTGACGATTTACGATTGATAAATGACTTGTAAATCCCAAGAGTAACCTCAATCGTAAATCGTAAAATCGTAAATCCCAAGAGTAATTTCAATCGTAAATCGTAAATCGTAAAATCGTAAATAGATATGGATTATTCTCAATTCCTCCTGCTCAAAGAAGAGCTTTCGCTGATATTGGTCATCGTCATCCTTTTTGTCGCCGACCTCTTCATGAGTCCGGATGCACACAAGAATGACGCAAACCGGTGCTGAACACAATGCTGCCCGTTGCTCTGCCTGACCATACACACACTTATCACCATCGTTCCCGGTCCTGTGGCAGATGCTTTCGGCGGCATGTATCACAATCAGCCGATACAGAGCATCGTGAAATCCATCCTCAGTATAGGTACACTGATTGTATTCCTGATGGCGCACGAATGGATGCGCCGTCCAGACACTGCCATCAAACAAGGTGAGTTCTACATTCTGACACTTTCCACCCTGCTGGGTATGTACTTCATGATTTCCGCCGGACACTTCCTGATGTTCTTCATCGGACTGGAGACGGCAAGCATCCCGATGGCAGCCCTGGTTGCCTTCGACAAATACCGCCACCACTCTGCCGAGGCAGGTGCCAAATATATTCTCACGGCATTGTTCTCCAGCGGATTGCTGCTATACGGATTATCTTTAATTTACGGTACGGTAGGCACTCTCTACTTTGCCGACATACCGGCACGCCTCACCGGCGACCCGTTGCAGATTATGGCATTCGTATTCTTCTTCTCCGGCATGGGATTCAAAATATCACTGGTGCCTTTCCATCTTTGGACAGCAGACGTTTACGAAGGCGCTCCAAGTACGGTAACCGCTTATTTAAGCGTTATCTCCAAAGGCTCTGCCGCTTTCGTGCTGATGACTATCCTCATCAAGGTATTCGCCCCGATGGTAGCTCAATGGCAAGAAGTGCTCTACTGGATCATCATCGCCTCTATCACGCTTGCCAATCTCTTCGCCTTGCGTCAGCAGAACTTGAAACGATTGATGGCTTTTTCCAGTATCTCGCAGGCAGGTTATATCATGCTGGGTATTATCAGCGGCACTTCACAAGGTATGACTTCATTGGTCTTTTATGTATTGATTTACATGTTTGCCAACCTCAGCGTATTTACAGTCATCACGATTGTAGCCCTGCGTGCCCATAAATTCACGCTCGACGACTACAACGGGCTGTACAATACCAATCCAAAGCTCGCTTTCCTGATGACCTTAGCCTTGTTCTCTCTGGCAGGCATCCCGCCGTTTGCGGGCTTCTTCTCGAAGTTCTTCATCTTTGCGGCAGCTTTCGAAGGCGGCTTCCATCTGCTGGTATTCATTGCCCTTATCAATACAATCATCTCGCTTTATTACTATCTGAAGATTGTAAAGGCAATGTACATCAACAAGAGCGACGAGCCGATTGCAGCATTCCGCAGTGACAACTATACACGTGCCAGCCTGGCCATTTGCACGCTGGGTATTGTGGTACTGAGTATTGCAAGTGTGGTATATCAATCCATCGATAAGTTCTCATTCGGATTATAACCGGAGGGTATCATCACTTACCACAAATTACACAGATTGGCACAAATTATCTTTAGAAGTTCTGATAATCAAGAGCTTTGACTTGTGTTAATCTGCATAATTTGTGGTGAGTGTGTATTTTAGCACATTTCCATACTATACAATCGGCAGCACAAACCAAAAGCATGAGCTTTCCCCGGTTCACTGTCCACACCGATTGTGCCACCCAACTGCTCTATAATGCTCTTGCTGATAGAAAGCCCCAGGCCGGTGCCATGCACAAACGTATTCAGCTTTATAAAACGGTCGAATATCTGAGCCTGCATTTCCGGCTCAATGCCAAGGCCCGTATCGGCCACATAAAAACGCAAATGAGTTTCATCCACCTTATTATATCCTACACGTATACTTCCCGCAGTGGTGAACTTGATGGCATTGTTGACAAAGTTGGCTATGACCTGATTCAAACGGTTACGGTCACTGACAATCCGGCATTCCGGCAGATGACGGTCGAAGAGAACTTCCACACCCGGTTTAGCCTTCATCTTCATGAAGCGCACGATGTCCTCACACAGCATGTTCACGTCCAGCTCTTTTTCCACAAAGTCAAATGTCCCGGCCTCTATCTTGGACAAATCCAGTATGTCGGAAATCAGCTGCAACAGCAGGTCATTGTTTTCTTCAATAATCGCCATATACTGCCTTTTTTCCTCCATGTCCCCGGTCTCTCCCATCAGACTGGAGAAACCGACAATCGCATTCAGGGGCGTACGTATCTCATGACTCATATTGGCAAGGAAGGCACTCTTCAGACGGTCGGCGGTTTCTGCCTTCTCCTTGGCTTCAATCAGCATAGCCTCCGTCTCCTTCAATTCCGTAATGTCATAGTTGACGCCTATCAGCTCTATTTGTCCGTTCTCCGGTTCAAACAGATTGACAACCACATTGGTACGTACCCAGTTCCATTTTCCCTTTTCGCCCGGACGCTCAATGCGCATCTCTCCCTGGAAATGTTTGGCTTCGCCCACACGGGCCTTACTGAAGAAATCAAGCATCCTCCTGCGGTCACTGGGGTACATCTTGCTGTATATTCCCACGACATCTGCCAATTGGGTATTCTCGTCCTCTCCCATATTCTTATACCATTGCTTGATGGCATAGCCTTTCCGGTCGAGCAGGTTCAGCTTGGCATAACCTACCTTCGCATAATCCGATATAAGCAGGAAGAAATTCTCGAAATCACAGATACGGCTCATGGCATCAATCCGTTCCGTATTGTCGATGTTATTCATGGCATAGCCGGTAAAGTTACCTTTACTGTCATACACCTTGCTCACTTTCGTATAAAGATGTATCACATCCTTCGGCTGTTTGGAAGTGGAGTAATACCCTTCAGTCCGGTCGAAAGCATAATTCAGGCGAAAGTCGACCATATCCTCAGTCTGTATACGTTCTGCCAATTGGGCGGACACATTCGGGTTCTCGAATAAGTTCACTCCAATGACATCCTGTTTGTCACGGACCCCGAATATCTCCATATCCTTATTGTTGATGTCTACCAGGAATCCGTCTTTGTCATAGATTTCCACCCCGGCCGGTATATTGGCAAAGATATTCTTGAACAGTTTTTCGCTATGGTCCAAAGCCAGATGAGTCTGTACCGAGTCTGTCGTATCGAGGAATAACGCCACCACTTCATTCTTTTCCGGAGAGTATATCACCACGTGGCAGTGCTTGTTGGTAAGCTCAAAACACATGTCCATTTCCTTATGTGTCCCGGTGTTCACTATCTCAAGCAGATATTCCAGTCTGGGGGCCGCCTCCCTTGAAAAGGACGAGGCTGTCTTGCCGATAAACGTCGACGCAGGTTTTCCCAGAAAATCGGCAAAGATAGAATTCGCATCTGTCACATAATACCCGTAGGGATTGTCCTTTTCATCACAGACAATGGACATCCGCACATACCCCAAAGGCATATAGCGGAACAAGTTGCTGAGGAAAGTACGTTCGCGCACAGCCTCATCCTTCGTTTTGCGCAACTCTATGCAAATGCTGATGACATTTGCCAACGAACTAAACCATTGGTAATCCTCGTTAGTCCACATTCGGGTACGGTCCACCAAATCAATGCCCATATATCCCCACACCTGGTCATTGGCAACCAGCGGAGTTACCATCAAGGACTTTATATTCTGTCTCGCCAGAATTTCATATTCGGCGTAAGCGTGCTCCGGCAGTTGCCCCAGCGTTTCCAGCAGAACGGGCTTTTGTGCCATAATCTGTGACGTCCACCACGGCAGGCTGTCAGCCTGAACTCCTTGAAGCATTTCTTTCTCAGGAGCCACTCCCGGAGCCACCACCTCGTATGTGCAGCTCTGGTACCGGCACTTCTCATCATATTGGAATATATAGACACGTCCGCCGCGAAAGAAATCAAGAATATCTTTCAGTATGTCGTAAATGCCCGCACTTATATCCTCGTCTTTCAGGAAGCGGAATAGGGAATGGGATATTGAGGTCTGCCGATAAAGTAAATCGTTCACTCTTTGCAAAGCCTGCTTCGCAGCCTCCTCCTTCGGCATCTCTACGCGCTGCAACACTCCGAAAGCCTTCAATGTACCATCCGGCAAATGCTCCTTATACCCCACGCGCGAGTAGACCCAGACCACTCCTTCAGTAGAATAGATAGGAAACGTCTGTTCATAGACCTCCATATTCTGAATGGCAAGGAACTCCCGGCTGATACGCGTCCGATAGTCTTCGCGTATCATTTTACCGAAATCCTCAAAGCTCAGGTATTCCCCTTCCAAGCCTAACAACTTACAGACATATTCGGAGCAGAGATACTGCCTTGAAGAAAAATCAGCCTCCCACCAACCTATCCGGCCAAGAATGGAAAGGCGCCGGAAACGTTCACTATCGTCACGATGAACAGCCATATATTTATCAATATTGGTTTGAGATACAAAAATAGCCATAAAACTCTAATAAGCAACCATTAGAAACCTTTTTCGTCCCAAGCAGCCTATATATAAGGATAACAAACAATCCGGAAGAATGTGCGGTAACCAAATCGTAATAGATTTGAAAATGAAACGTATGCTCCATGTATCACCGGTGTAATGTCATTGCCTCATCTTTGCAGCGGATTAAAAAACGTACAAAGAAAAGAGATGAGCATGAAATTAGACTTGGGAAAGATTTTCTTCCTTATTTTATTCCTCACACTTTCCGTCATGGCTGCCACGGCGGGAACCGTCAAAGGGACAATCACCGACCGACAAACCAAAGAGCCGCTGACGGGAGCCACCGTGCAAGTAAGCGGAACAGCACAAGGCGCCGTCGCCGATTTGGATGGTAACTATACACTGGAGCTGAAGAACGGGACCTATACCCTCACCGTCCGTTACATCGGCTACAAAGACATGACGATGAACGCCGTAGAGATAAAGGGTGAAACCGTGCTGAACTTCGACATGGAGCCGGACACGCAAACCTTGGGCGAAGTGCAGGTCACCGCCAAGAAGAACCTCGAAGGCGAACGTGCCTTGCAAATGGAACGGCAAAAAGCGACCCTCGCCATCGAGAACCTCGGTTCCAAAGAGATGTCCCTCAAAGGCATCGGCAATGTGGAAGAAGGAGTAAAGAAAATAACGGGTATCTCCATCGCCAGCGCCGGACAACTTATCGTCCGCGGACTGGGCGACCGCTACAGCACCACCACGCTGAACGGACTGCCCATCGCCTCGCCCAACCCGGACAACAAGCTGGTGCCGCTCGACCTGTTCCCCTCGTCCACCGTACAGAACATCACCGTCAGCAAAGTGTATGACGCAGCCGCCTTTGCCGACTACAGCGGTGCGCACATCAACATCAGCACCAAAGAAAACATACCGGAAGATTTCTTCCAACTGAGCCTCAACACGGGCGGGAAGTTCAACACCTTAGGCAAAGACCGCTATCAGATGGACCGCAGCGGTTCGCTCTTGAAGACACCCAGCGTAGACGCGGCCGCCCTCGACATGCCTTGATGGAGTTTGACAAATACGTGAAGACCCACAATATCTTCGATACCTCCTTTGCCGCCAGCAAGAAGAGCTCGTTGCCCGAACTGGGTGGAAACCTCGGTTTCGGCAAGAACTTCGGTATAAGCAACCAGACACTCAGCCTGCTTGCCTCCTTCAGCGCCAGCAACGGCTACCAAAACATGGAAGATGCCTTCTACAAGACACTCGAAGCCACTGGCACCGTGCAGGACGACTTCTCCTACGACAGCTTTGCGCAGGAACTGAAGCTCGCCGCCCTCGGCTACCTGGGCTACACCTTGCGCCGGAGCGACCGCATAGGCTACACTTTCTTCTACGCCCGCAATGCCATCGACACCTACCAACGCCGCGAAGGTACTGATGCCGAAGGACACGAGCTGACCGGCAGCAACAACATCATGCACATATACACCCTGCAAAACCATCAACTGAACGGAATCCATAACTTCGGCGAGGGCGACAGGTGGCAACTGACCTGGGGAGCTCGTACAGCAAGACCGGCAGCGAAGAGCCCGACCGACGGCAAGTGATGTACGTCAAAGACAACGACGCAGTCTCAGGCTCTTCAAACTGAACCGCCAAGAGACTATGCGCTACTTCGGCAGCCTGGACGAAGAAGAGTGGAATGCCAACCTCGCCATGCGCTGGAAGTGGAACGACACCAGCCACCTCAAGCTCGGCTTCAACTACAAGGACAAGAACCGCGACTACAACGCTACCCGCTTCTACTACAACCTGAACAAACTGAACCCCGTCATCACCGACATCTACAACACCGACGGCTTCCTCAACCAGCAGAACATTGCCGACGGACAAATCGTGGTACAGCGTGTGATGCAGCCCAAAGACAGCTACCGCGCCGGAAACGAAATCTACTCCGCCTACCTGCTGACCGACTTCTATCCCACCGAAGCCCTCTTGGTGAACCTCGGCCTGCGCTACGAAATGAGCAAGCAATGGGTGCGCTACGCCAGCGACGGCGGCGACTGGTACTCCCGTCGGCGCAATTTAGACAAGAACGACCTCTTCCCCGCCCTGAACCTGAAATATGCGGTGAACCCCACCAACAGCATCCGCTTCTCTGCCTCGCGCACCGTCACCCGTCCCTCGTTCATCGAGATGGCCCCCTTCCTCTATCAAGAGTCCTACGGTTCGGCACAAATCCGCGGTAACGAAGAGTTGCAGAACGGTTACAACTACAACTTCGACCTACGTTACGAACGCTTCGGCAAGGACGGCGACATGCTCTCCGTGACCGGCTACTTCAAATACCTCGACAGCCCCATCGAACGCATCCAAGACCTGCAAGGCGGCGCCACGCTGCACAGCTTCAAGAATGCCGACAACGGCATGGCTGCCGGCGTGGAGCTGGAGATGCGCAAACGGCTCGTCAAAGACCTGCGCCTAGGCGCCAACATCAGTTACATGTACACCAACGTGAAGCTGCCCCAAGGCGGTGCCTACACCAACAAGGAACGTTCGCTGCAAGGCGCATCGCCCATCCTTGCCAATGCCGACCTCACCTACTCGCCACGCTTCGGCGAAGACAGGCAGCTCAACCTCGCCCTGCTCTACAACCTGCAAGGCAGCCGCATCCATGCGGTAGGCGTGTCGGGTCTGGGCGATGTCAGGCAACAGACGCTGCACACGTTGAACTTCAGCGCCGGATATAGCCTGAACAAGCACTTCAACCTGAAGCTGCAAGTGAACGACCTGCTGAACCGCGATGTCATCTTCAAGCAAGATGTGCCCACCACGGGGCAGGAAATGGAAGTGGAACGCTACCACAAGGGAACGAACTTTGAGGTGGGAATAAGCTACAACCTATAAAGCCCCCGCCCTCCCCCTGAAGGGAACGGAGAACACTCTTTGACAAACAAGCAGATTTAAGAGAATCAATCTGAATGACAGACAGATAAATTGGATATAACAACTAAAACAATTGAATTATGAAAACAATGAAATGGAAATTCTACTCTCTGCCTTTGTAGCCGGAATGTCTATCCTCACCGCTTGCAGCAGCGACGACAACAACGACAATGACGGTAACGGCGGCAACGGAAACGGCAATGAAATCGAAAACGGTACGATATTGAAAGGTACCATCACCTCCGACGTGACCCTGGCTGCCGGAAACACCTACAAGCTGAGCGGCGAATACATCGTAGAAGAAGGTGCCACGCTCCACATAGAGGAAGGCGTGAAGATTATCGCCGTCTACGATGACATCGCAGACTACATCCTCGTGAAGCAGGGCGGTAAAATCAACGCCGTAGGCACGCCGGACAAACCCATCGTAATGACCAGCGAAAAAGAAGAGCCGGGCGCATGGGGAGGCATCCACATCTGCGGACGCGCCCACACCAATGCCGAAGGCGGCAAGGGAAGTTCTGAAATAGGCGGTGCCGTTTACGGCGGCAACGATGATGCCGACAACTCGGGCACGCTGCAATACATTCGTCTGGAATACACCGGCTTTGCCTTCGATGAAGAGCACGAAGCCAACGGTATCTCTTTCTACGGCGTAGGCAACGGTACCATCGTGGACCACTGCCAAGCCTACAAAGGTTCCGATGACGGCTTTGAGTTCTTCGGCGGCTCGGTAAACGTGAGCAACCTCGTAGCCGTAAGCTGTAGCGACGACTCCTTCGACTGGACCGAAGGCTGGAACGGCAAAGGCACCAACCTCGTGGCTTACCAAGAAGCCGAATCCACACTGGGCTACGACTGCGACTGCCTGATGGAGTGCGACAACAACGGCAGCAACAACGCCGCCACTCCCGTTGCCCACCCCGTATTGAAGAACCTCATCCTCGTCGGCAACGGCGGCAGCAAGCAAGGCATCCGTCTGCGTGCCGGCACGGAAGTGGAAATAGACAACGCCAAGGTCTGCGGCAAAGGCCAACCCCTGACCGTGGAAACCGCCCTTACCGAAAACGCCCTGAAGAACGGCACTTCCAAGCTGACCAACATCACCCTCACCTCCGAGCTGAGCTGCAAAGAAGGCATCTACACCCATGCCGACTTTATCGCCGTGACAAGCAACAAGGTGGACGCCAACCTGAGCTATAGTTCTTTCGAGGACATCAAGAAAGAATGCAGCTGGATGAACGGAAACTGGGTGAAGTAAAAAAAAAGAAGCACTCACAAGACTATAAAGAAACACACAACTTCTTCAACAGCGTACCCCTCGAATGCCTTCCGGCTTCAAGGGGTACGCGCTGTTTCAAGAAAGAAACTAAAAGTACCGTTTACTTCTTCTTCAGCTCCTTCTTCAATTCCTGAACCTGAAAGCTGAACAAGTCCAGATGACGGCAAACGCGCTGCATGAAACTGCCTGCCGCCCTGAAGCAGATACGCGAAATGCGCACTTTATCTGCCGTACAGTCCTCTATCCGTTCCACCGGTTCGCTGGTGATGGAGGGAAAAAAGTTTCCAAGTCCCTTGATGTTCACCGTGCGTCCACTGGCCAGATAGTCCGCTATAATATCCGGCAGTTGCACCAGCACGGACTGGGCATCGCCCACCTGCAGGGAGCTGACAAAAGCCAGCCTCTTGGCCAGTTCGTCATTGCTCACCGGTTCCGGCTGAAGCACTTTTGACGCCGCGTAGTAGCGCACCACTTCCTTGTCTCCACTCTTGTCCACCTTCTTGCGGACACATAATTCATTGACATACCAATCTTTCTTTATAATTAGGTTCGTAAAAAACGAAAGATATTCCCGCCCGACGCGAGGCACACCTACAACTTGCATACACAAAGCCTATACCTTACGGTAAAGACTCCGTGACCGAATACCTTTCACTATATGACTGAATACCTAAAACACCCGGATGTATTGCCCCAAAACATGGGGATGTTTTCACCCAAAACACCCGGATGTAATACCCCAAAACATGGGGATGTTTTGGGAGAAAAGATGGGGATGTTCTGACCTTTCAGTATAGGGTTCAAAGGTAATGACTCCCTATGAGAAATACAATAGATATAGGCCTTTTTGATGGTCGGAATCAAGCTCCTTTTTCTTCGGAAGCAGCAGGCAGTACCCGCTGGAAATCTCTGCCGGACGGAGACTGGAATACCTGCAAATCGAATTCGGGGATGATTGCCAGCACATGGTCGAACACATCCGCCTGCACCCCTTCATAGGGCACCCAATCCTTCAGCGCACAGAAGAAATAAAGTTCTATCGGGATACCGCGGTCGGTAGGCTGGAGTTGGCGCACCATGCAGGTCAGTTCCTGATTTACGTCGGGAAGACTTTTCAAATAAGCCGTCAGATACGCCCGGAACACCCCCAGATTGGTCTGGCGGCGTCCGTTGACGAGGATGGAGTTATCGATGCCGTTTTCCACATTGTACTTTTCAATCACTTCCTCCGTCTGCTCCACATAATCTTTCAGTAGCTGTATCTTGCGATATTTTGCCAGCATCTCCGGGGTGCAGAAACGGACGCTGGTCATGTCGATATTGATACTGCGCTTCACTCGCCGCCCACCGCTCTCGCGCATGCCGCGCCAGTTCTGGAAGGAGTCGCTGACAAGCAGGTAAGGAGGGATGGTGGTAATGGTATTGTCCCAGTTGCGCACTTTTACGGTGTTCAACGTTACCTCTATCACCGTACCGTTGGCACCGTACTTGGGCATCTCAATCCAGTCGCCCACCTTCAGCATGTCGTTGGCCGAAAGCTGCACACCGGAGACAAAGCCATAATGGAATCCTTGAATACCAGCATCAGGATGGCTGCCGAAGCACCCAATCCGGCAAGCAGCGAAAGCGGGTCGCGGCCTATCAGTCGCCCACGACCACAATGCCGCCCACCAGCCATAGGATGACTTGCATAGTTTGCAACATCCCCTTTAAAGGGCGGTCACGAAATTGCTCCTTCTCACTGTATACACTGTAAACAGCCTTCAGGAACGAGTTGACGAAACTCAGGAAAGTAATGATGATGTAAATAAGGCAGATACGCCGGATAAAATCCATTGCCGATGAACCGACTTCGACAAATGCCAATGGAACAAACAGATAGATGATAACGGGAGCCACCATGCGGCTGAGGTGCACCATCACTTTACGGTCGAATACGATGTCGTCCCACGTAGCCTTGGTCTTCTTCACCAGTTGTGCCACTACCTTCAGCAGGATTTTCCGGCATAGGGCATCCGCCAGGAAAGCAACGGCAAGTATCAGTGCGAAGGCAATGAATTGGTCGAGCATATCAGCCCGGGAAGGGGATATGCCCCACCCGATTAAAAGGTCGTCTATCTTCTTCAATATCTCCATAATCGTATGTTTATCATAACGGCAATCTTATCTACGCGACTGTTCCTCCCGCTCGAGGAACTCCATAATGTCTTCTTTCAACCACTGATAAAGATAAAGGTTCTTGTAGCCGCTGTTTTTTTTCAGCATCACGGATACATTGACCTGACTGTTCTCATACCCCGTCAGTTCGTTGCGGAACTGTTCGTTATGCTCTGCCAGGCGCTTTATCTCCTGCTCGCGTTCACGACGCAGCACCGTACATACCGGGATAAGGATTTTCAGCACTACACAATCCATGATATGGTGTCCTTGGATATAAAGATAGGTATTGTCCGGAGTCAGTCCCAAACGTTCCAACTCCGTGCCCAGCTGCTCCACCCGGTCGATGTAGCGGGGGAAACGGGCTTGCAGTTCGGACAGCTTTGCCGACACCGTCTTTTGCATCTCGTCCAGACTACGGTAAGGATGACGCAGGTTTATCTCTTGCAAACGCACGCAGGCGTTGAAGTCGTACATCGGGAAAGTGTGTGTGTCGTGCTGGCGGTAGAACCAGACATTCCACAGAAACAGCGGATAGGCAATCTGAGAATAACGCTTCAGAAAAGCGGGGAAGTCCAGGATATGCCGGTCGTTCAGCGTGGCCTGCACACAGACTTCATGCAGACTGTCGGCAAAGCAGTGGAAGTTCTCGATGGCATAGCCATAAGTCTGGAAGATATAGGGATTCTTGTTTATCTTATGCGACACCTTGGTGGCACCTTGCAGCAGGAAGTCGTAGTCGCTGTCTACACAAGCTATCAGGCTGCGGCCCAGCTCCGATGTGTTCAACGTATTCATCAGCACCATCTTCTTGCCCTTTGCCAGGGAGGTGGCAGACGGAAGCATCACCTGGAAATAACGCTCCTCATTCTCGAACTCGGACAGCAGCGTCCGCCAGAAAGCGATGTCGTCATAGCTCTCCACATACGCCACTATGCGCTGCGTGCTCTCTTGGGAGACAACTTGCGGGCGGCATCCAGATAGGCGGAAGTAAGGTTATGTTTTAAAGAAGTGGACACTTGGGTAGGGATTAAGGATTAGGGATTAGGGAGGAGATTTCGCTGACTTCGGTGACGGCATCCAGCCAGCCTTCCATGATGACGGCGGGCGAATGGGTGGTGAGGATAAGCTGCACATTGGGATTCAGGCTGCGTATCATGCCGATGAGCTTCTGCTGCCATTCGATGTGCAGGGAGGCTTCCGGCTCGTCCATGAAGAGTACGCAGTGGTCATCGTCACGCACCAGCACGGTCAGCAGGATGACCAGCATCTGCTTCTCGCCCGAAGACAGTTTGTAGGGCAGCAGGCGCTCGCCGTTCTGATAGAAAACGATGTCGTTGCTTTTGCGGTCTATCGTCTTATGGGTATAGCTGAAAAGCTCGTCAATCATATCCTGGAACTTCCGCTTGGGGAGGGAAAGGGAGGGAGCCAGGCTGCGCTGCTCTTCGTCACCGCTGAGCAGCTCTATCATCTTGTTGCCGATGTTCACCTGGTAGTCCAGATAACGGCGCTGGAGCAGATAGAGCTGCCAGTCCAGTTCCGACTTCACGTTGGCATCGGCATGCGTGCCGTAAAGTCGCCCATGATAAGGGGGCGGTCGTAGCTGCGGATTACATCATAGGGGATAAAGGTGGCTGCGGGGTTGTCGAAGTAGACGTGTACGCCGTTCTTCTCGTCACTCTTCACTTCACCCGATGTCTGTTCCAGATAGTTGACCGAACGGTTCAGGATAGTGGTCTTCCCCACTCCGTTGATGCCGGAAAGTATATTGACGTCAGGACGCAGGTCCCAGGCAATATCGTACCGATGCCACAATCCGTGTATTTCGATACGCTTGATGTAATTGGCTTGTACTTCCATGGTTTCTTGCTTTTAATTAGAAGCAAATATACACGATAATCTCTTATTTCTACGCCCATGAACCAGAAAAATCATATAATGAAAGATTTTCTCTTTTCAGAAAATAGTTGTTCTTTTGCACCCGCAAAGAACAAAAGAGTATGGACAAGAACATTCAAGGGCATCTGTTCGCCCTTACCGCAAATATCTTATGGGGGCTGATGGCACCTATCGGCAAGTCGGCCTTAGCGGAGTTTTCCGCGTTGTCAGTAACCACATTCCGCATGGTAGGCGCAGCGCCTGCTTCTGGCTCCTCTCCTTGTTCTGCAAACGCGAGCAGGTGGACCACCGGGACATGCTGAAGATATTCTTCGCCGCACTCTTCGCGCTGGTATTCAATCAGGGTGTCTATATCTTCGGACTCTCCATGACTTCGCCCATAGACGCCTCCATCGTTACAACCACGCTGCCCATCGTCACCATGATAGTGGCTGCAATCTATCTGAAAGAGCCGGTCACCAACAAGAAAGTGCTGGGCATCTTTGTAGGGGCTATGGGCGCATTCATACTCATCATGAGCAGCCAGACCACCGGTGCCGGCAATGGCAGCCTCATCGGAGACCTTCTCTGCCTGCTCGCCCAAATCAGCTTCTCCATTTATCTGACCGTATTCAAGGGGTTGTCGCAAAAATACTCTCCCATCACCCTGAACAAATGGATGTTTGTCTATGCCTCCATGTGCTACATCCCGTTCTCTTACCACGACGTGGCTGCCATACAGTGGAGCGAAATATCTACAGCCGCCCTGCTGCAAGCGGGATATGTGGTTGTGGGAGGAAGCTTCCTTGCCTATATCTTCATAATGAGTGCGCAGAGGCTGTTGCGCCCCACTGTGGTGAGCATGTACAACTACATGCAGCCCATCGTGGCCTCAACCGTTGCCATCATCTTAGGATTGGGAGTGTTCAATTTGGAAAAGGGAATAGCCATAGCCTTGGTATTCCTGGGAGTGTACATCGTGACACAAAGCAAGTCACGCAAGGATTTCGAGAAAGAAGGGAAAGCCGTATAAAACAGCCGTTCCACCGTCACAGTACTCCGGCACGTACCCGGCTCAGAGACTCGGGAGTCATTAACAGATAAGATGCTATGTGGTTGACTGAGGCACGCCGGGCTATCTCCGGATAATCCCTGACGAAGCGCGCATACCGCTCGCGTGAGGTTTCGAAACGCCAAGAGTCTGCTTTATATTGGGAAAGCATTAAAGACCCCTCCAATAAATGGCGAAGCAGACGGGCTATATGCAGATAACGCTCAGAGAGTTCGACCAGTCCTGCATACGAAATGCTCCAGATGACGCCTTCCTCCAAGGATTCCAGCTGAAGGCAATTACGGCGTCCGGTGAAAAGGCTGACGATACACATAGCGCCGTCACCGTCGCAGGCAAAGTTCTCTGTAATGTCCCGGCCTTCTTTGAAATAGAACTGGCGAAGCAGTCCTTTCTCTACAAAAACAATATCCCTGGCTATATCTTTTTCACTAATCAACAGTTCTCCTTTGTGCACCTCACGGCGTACAAACAAACCGGCAATGAGCTCCAGCTCCTCAGAAGGGAGTTCATGAAGGCGGCGGGTAAACCGCCGCGCCACTTCCATGTTGTTTTCCTTAGTCATCGATATAGAGAAAGGGATATGCCCCTATTTCTTCAGTTCTGCAAAATAGGTGTCCAGCAAGTTCTTGGCAGCCACAAAAGAAGTCAAGTTGCCCTGTAGCACTTGTTTTTCCTTGCCAGTCAGCATCGCTTCAATCTGCGGATTGTGGTAGAAGCTGTCGCGCAGCTGTTCGTTAATGGTCTCGTACATCCAGTATTTGCTTTGCTCATTGCGGCGGTATTCAAAATAGCCGTTATCTTTCACAAAGTCAATGTATTTGTAGACCATATCCCACACTTCTTTTACACCAAGATTATAGAAACCGGAATAAGTCAGCACTTGGGGTGTCCAACCGCTCTCCGGAGCCGGGAAGAGGTGCAGCGCATTACGGAACTGCGTTGCTGCCAGTCTGGCCCGCTCCAGATTGTCGCCATCAGCCTTATTAATAACAATGCCATCGGCCATTTCCATGATGCCGCGTTTGATGCCTTGCAACTCATCGCCCGTACCCGCCAGCTGTATCAGCAGGAAGAAGTCTACCATAGAATGTACGGCAGTCTCACTCTGCCCCACCCCTACCGTCTCTACAAATATCTTGTCGAAACCGGCAGCCTCACAAAGCACAATCGTTTCACGCGTCTTGCGTGCCACGCCACCCAGCGAACCGGCAGAGGGACTGGGACGTATAAAGGACTTGATGAACGGAGAGCTTCTCCATACGCGTCTTATCACCGAGAATACTGCCTTTGCTGCGTTCACTGCTCGGGTCAATGGCAAGAACGGCCAACTTGCCGCCGTGTTCCTCCAGTACATGCAAGCCAAATACATCAATAGAGGTACTTTTACCGGCACCGGGCACACCACTGATACCCATACGGACGGAGTTGCCCGAATAGGGCAAACACTTCTCTATCACCTCCTGCGCCACAGCCTGGTGCTCCGGTTTCACACTTTCCACCAGTGTTACAGCCTGGCTGAGTACCGTAACATCACCTTTCACTATACCCTCCACATAGTCTGATACGGAAAGCTCGCGTTTCTTCCGCCTGGGACGGTTCTTCAAGTAAGGATTGACCGATGAAGGTTGCTCAATGCCTGCATTGACAACCAAGCCTTTATATGCTTCATTATTTTCGGGATGTTCCATGGCTATTTGTGAGTTATAAGTTATGAGTTATGAAGGACTTTACGACTTCTTATTGTTTTGCTTTAATGTTGATTTCAACTTTCGGCTGCATCGGGTCATTGGTAATCATCAGCAGACGCAGATGACGGCGCTTCTTGCCTATATTCTTCTTCACTACCGTTACCCGCAGGCGGGTGCTTTCACCGGGTTGCAATACACTCTTCTTGAGGTTAACTCCCACTGCCGGGTGGAATACCTGGAGTTTGTTTATCTGTAAAGGAGAACGCCCGGTATTGGTAATGGTAATATCCTGACGTGCTTTTGACTTCTTTGCCAATATCGCACTCATATCAACTTCTTTGGTAGAAAGGCTGATGACAGGAGCATTTGCCTTCTCCACTTCCGTCATTCCGGAGAAATCCGGTAAAAGAATGGCAGAAACGGGAATCTCGTTTTCATCGCCCACCTTGTCACCGGAGAAGCGAGAAAGATAGACCGACGTTTGAGTCAGTCCGAGGCCAGTCAGTCTTTCCGAATTCAATGTAAGTGTAATCACTCCTTTTTCTCCCTTTTGCAGCACGTTAGGTTCTACTTTTGTCTGCAAATAAGGGGGCAGATGCATCAGTACCGGTTCATAAGGACGGTCGGAAAGATTGACCACGCCGATATGAATCACCGGCTGCTCACCATGCTGAATATCGGGGAAGTCGAGGCTGTTCTTGTCAATACGTATCTGACCGATAAGATAGGGATGCGTCTTGGTAAAGTCCTTGATTTCCTGTACTACTTCACCATTGAACTTCAAATAGACCAGATTGGGTTGCGCATTGCTGTAAATAGCCACAGATTTCTGGAAATGTCCCAATGCCTTGGCGTCAAAAGTCACATTTACTGTTCCTTTTGCCCCCGGAGCAATAGGCGTTTTTGTCCACTGGGCCACGGAGCAGGCGCAATCCGGCTCTACTTCTGTAAGCACTAAAGGCTGGTCACCCGTATTGGTGATGGTATATTGCACAGTCACGGGATGCTTCCATTCTATCTGGCCGAAACTGTACATCTCTGTATTCGAGGTAAAACGAGCTTGCGCTACAGCAGTCAATACCACACTTGCAAGCACATATAAAGTTATCAATATCCGCTTCATCTATTTTTCTTAATATCAAGATTTCCTAATTCTGCCACTCTCATTCAATATTAGTCGGACAAAAATAGGTGTTTTTAGCGAGAGTACCTAAAATAGCGGAGCGCAATTTGTACAAATCGCTCCGCTCCATACTCTATTGTTACTTTATTACAATTATCCCTCCCGCCGAATGCGAAGCATACTCCGGAGCATACGCACACTGTATCGTGGCCAGCCCCGTTTCGTATGTTCCGCCACGGGCTATGCGATAACTGTGCTCTAAGACATAAACGCCTTTGCCCAAATGGTCGAAGAAGAAATTGGTTGCGGCATCTTCCACTTCTGCATAATAACCGAGGCCATTACTCCAACGATAACCGGAAAGCGAGCCTATAGGTTCAAAGCAGGCACCCCGCTGGTCTTTCAACTGAACAAAATCCATAGTACGGTCCAAGCGGATAGTCAAACGGGCCACTATTTTATCACCGACGGATAATACGGTCCCTTCCGTAACCGGTTGCAAGGACTTGCTACCACCGGCCGATATACGCTCTACATAAAGTTTCTTCTCTACATTCAATTCACCCCCCTGCTGCTTTACATCAGATATGGGTGACAGATACTGGGCATAAACAGCTCCCCAGGCAATGCCTGCATCCCGTTTCTCTACGGTGACGGTTTTAGCTTTCAGCTCCGGACTTCCTTGAGCGAAGGTTTCCTTGACATAACCCAAACCCGGGATTATGGTCTTTGTAGGCGACAATGTTTCCAAAACTTTGTTACCTAACGTGATACGTACGTCTCCCCGACTTTCCAGCAGATTAGTACCTTGACAAAGCAATGCATAAACAGCATCAGCCGTTGCAACCGGAGAATTCCAACTGGTAGTCTGCTTCTGTTTCAGCAGCCAGAGTTTCATTTCCTCCACCAAAGCATCGTTGCCACCTGCCATACGCAGGGCTTCCATTACTTCCACATGGGCAGGGATGGGCAGCATACCCCAGTTATACGGATTTGCTTGGAAAGCAAAGTATGCACCCAGTTCATCCGTCTGTACCAGATGTTCCTTGAGGGAAGCGATGAATTCATTCGCCTCGGCTGTACGCCCTACTGCTTTCAGGATGATGGCAGACTGCGCCTTGCTGCTCATGGTTCCATCTTTAAGATTGGCACCTACTTTGATAGGAAATAGCGGTAAGCCGCTTGATTGTCTGCCGGCACTTGTTCGCCGCTAAGGGCTATCAGATACAGATATGTCATTGCCGATTCGGAGTTGGCAGTAATTCTGGCGCCATTTTTTCGGCTTTACGGATATTGCGATACTCTTCCAAGGCCTGCCGATTCAAATAGCCGAAAGCTTTCTGCCGCATGGCGGCAACTTCTTCAGACAGTTCATTTTTCGTCAGCAGAGGAAGACGAACAAGTAATTCTGTAATATAGCCAGTTATATAGCGGCTACCGGACATTCCCTTATACCAGCTCCATCCACCGTCTTCACCCTGCAATTCTTTCAATTTGGTAAAAGCGGAAAGATTGCGGTTATTCAGTTGGTTGATATCAAACAGCGTGGCAATACGTGCCTGCTGTTCGGCTTCAGTAGTAGCTTCCAGTACCCACGGAGACTCGCTGAGCAGGATATTCTTCACATCCTGATTCTTCTCCAACTGGCTGAGGAAGGTTTCTTTCGTGCCACCGGCAGCCTTCCAACTGTCAAATACAGTCTTAATGCGGGGCTGGCTGTTGGCAATGAAGCCTGCCAGACTATTGGCATACCAAGCTGTAGCCCAAGAAATGGCATTATCATTGGCAGGCAGGCTCAATGCCGGCAACGCTTGTACAGCATACCAAGCCGGATTCCCGGTAAATTCTACAGTCAGACGACGGTCTGTCGCTGTACGGCTATTACGGTTGAAAAGGCTGTCTAATGAGAACGTACGGGTCTCCTCGCCACGGATAGGCATAGCAAGCGTTTCCGTAATATACTCCTTATTACTTAATACGGGCAACAGATGCTGCTCGCCATCGCTAAACGTACCTCCATCGGCAACCATACGAATACCAAGCAAATCATAGCGGTCGGACACTTCGAAATGGAAGTTGACAGCAGTATTTCTTCCTGCTTCTACCAAGAATTTCTGACGTTGAGTAGCAATAACTTTCTCCGTCATAGGTCGAACAGTGTGAATACTGCTGTTCCTTTCACCGCTTTACCCGTCAGATTGGCTATTGTTCCGGCTATCTGTGTTTTATCTCCAACGCGGACAAACCGAGGCATATTCGGAGTCAGCATAAACTCCTTGGCAGTTACAACGGAAGCATCCAACATCCCAGTCAGCATATCCTTAGTATGTGAGTAACCACGGAAATTCCAACGAGTCAAGCTCTGCGGCATCGTAAAAGAAAACGCAAGCTCCCCTTGTTCGTTTGTACGAAGTTGAGGATAAAAAAAGGCTGTTTCGGCAAAGTTGGTGCGAAGCCCCTCAATAGGTTGCAAGGCCTCGCCAACCGGTATCGTTTCCGATTCAAAAACAACATCTTCCACCGCGTCTTCCGCTACTTGTGCAGGAACATATTTCACTTCAACGGCATTCCCGGATTCTGCTTTGGAAGCAAGCATCGGCTGGTTGGCACCACGTATTCTAAGATTACCGGTCAAAGAGCTATTCCGGGTAGTCCCATACCCCACAACACTTACTTCTTCCAAAAGCGCATTGTCTTCTACCATCACTATCCGCATCCTTCCATCCATATAAGGAGAACAGAAGTAGTCAAACGACCACACCGGAACCCTCCAAGCCTTCAACGGGAAATAAACGGAGAAGTAATTGCTATTATAACGGCTCGCACCACGGAATGCCCCATACAGATTATCCGGATAGAAAACCCGTAGTATCTGGTTACTCTTATAAATCTTATCCAGTGAAGCGTCGTACATCGTAGCCAACATCTCAGCCGCAGCAGGCATACCTTGAGGCGTCTTTATGACGAGCTTCCACTCTTCTTCCTGTCCGGGACGCAAACGGTCACGGAACACTTCCCATTTCATGTCGAGAGCACGTTCCGGCTCCCGCTTCTTCAGTTCAACCTGATGACTGTACATCTCGCCAGCTTTCACAAAACTGAAAAGAATGGTGATTCCCTTGCCATATGCTTCCTTATAAGGGAATTCCATACGAATAATAGTATCATTCAACTGCAACACACGGCTTTCAATGCGTTTTCTGTCACAAAAGACATCCATCAGCACATATGCATCCCGATAAGAAGTCCCCAAAAGAAAAGCGGCAGGTACTGTACATCAAATTCCTCATTTTCTTTATAATAAAAGAAATCTGTAAACGCAGCCGGACGCTTGTCACTCTTTGAAAAGAGCATGAAACTGTCACTGCCATATGCCCCGTTATTCTCTTCACGTCCCAAACTATCACGTACAGAAAGTTTCAAGCGATAGTTACCTGAAGGAAGCTTGTTCCAAGCCGAAAAATCCTGGAGCCGATTGGCTGTGAAGGTACCCTCCAATACAACATCATCCAAGGGTTCAGAACCTGCAATATTCCTTGCCCCATTTTGTTCTGCAAATGGATAAAGGCAATAGGAACCTTCAATGTGCTGAGGAATATTCATTACATTATTCACTCCAAAAGTGAAAAGCATACTGTCTTCCTTACAAACATATTGAGGCAAGCGAATATCAAAGGAATAAGCCTTAGGACCTGCCAACAAGTTATACGAAGCGGATTGCGTTTCACCGGCCTCATCCGTCACCACCGCCTCCACATGATAAGTATACACACTCCCATACCCGTCTGTATCTACAGCCGGAGCTTCCAAAGTCAAGGGTATGGAAAAATCCCCGTTGGTATCCAATTGTATGGTGTCAGACAATAATGGTTTATCAGCATTGCTCCAATAACCAGGTCTCGGATTCCGGCGAGTCACCGTATATGCCAATGGCACATCCTGCACCATCATGCCATTGAAGGCTTGACATTTCCTTTCAACACAACCTTGTCACCCAGCCGATAAGCTTCCGAAACCGGAGTGAAGGCAATCTCGAACGTAGGTCGCTTGTACTCCTCTACCCTAAAAGTGACGGTAGATTGAGTCTCTTTGGTTCGTATGCTGAACATGCCATTCAGGCAAGCTGCCGGAAGTACAAACTCCGTAGCAAAAGAGCCGAAATCATTGGTCCGCCCCTTCCTGGTGGCAAGTTCCTTGCGGTTGGCATCCAACAAGACAAGCTCATAATCAACTCCTTGTAGTACCTGGGCGCTATCACTATTCTGCTTGTAAGCTATCCCTTTTACATGAACGGTCTGCCCGGGACGATAAAGCGAACGGTCTGTCAGCAATGCCATCTGCCTCCAATCTGTATCCTTAATACCGTAATAAGGATGATTCATATAAACGTTCTGCGGCATCATGCTGTGTCTCTGCCTTTACGCGCCACATAACTTCGGATTTCACTCTGCCAGGGTAATACAGCTTTCCCCCCGGCATCAGTCAGTACCTCTGCCATCACTTTTCTATTCTTCTCATCATAAGAAGAGTAGAAACTCACCTTGGCACCAGCAATCGGCTGTCCACTACGGGCATCCAATGTAGCCACTTCCATACGGTTGTCACCCAAATCCAATGTCAGCACCTTGAAGCGGGTAGATACCAGAAATTTATCATCTGTACGGGCCGTTTCAGTATCAGGTACTATTTGAAGAATATAGACTCCCGTTTCCCGAGGAATCATGAACTTAAATACAGTGTCCGAGGCAAGATAAGGGACATCTTCAGGCAATTTATCCTTGCCTGGCAACGGCTTTAAGCCAAAATGCGTGGAAGAAAACTTCCGGGCATACTTTCTATAAGTATCTTTATTTATACCATGGTCCATCCAAGGTACTTCACTTAAAGTAGTGGTATATAAGTTGAGAGTGAAGCCCTCGACATTACGATAATGCAGCCTCATATTCACCGAATCGCGGGATAACCGCTTTCATTCATAGTCAGAATGAGTTCAGGCTGTAAAATCTGTTCACGGATATTTTTCAACTCATTGATACGCTTATACGCAGGATAGCGCTTCAAGCCTTCTTCACAGACTTTTAGAGCCTCATCAGCGCGTTTCGGTTCCAAACGGCGCAGGTGGTTGGCTTTATGAATGTAAACCTCGGCACAAACCTCTCGTGAACCGTATTCCTTTATCAATTTATCCAAAACCTCAAGATATTCCCGATTAGCCTTTTCCTGACGCATTCGGAAAGTAGGATAAGGCTGCTGGCTGATACCACCGGTCAACTTCCAGTTCCAATAATCAAGACAACAGAGCAACATAGCATCTTCCGAACCGGCACGATGGCGATAAGCATTCATCATATCCAGATAAATCCTTTCGATACGGGTCTGTACCAAAGAATCCACGCTGAAACCATCCAGCTGCCGATAAGCATCAACAGCACGGCTTACCAATAGATGGTACATATCGTGCCCATAGAACCGGCTACCGTCTTCCAACACCACAAAAGGCACATATTGTTCTGCAGATGTATTGAGCAAGCGGATGGAATCCTGCAAGGATGCACGGTTACACCTATCTATTTTATCCACAAACTGGCTGATACTCCACTCACGGATATCTTCTGGAACCTCGTCAACAGTCAGTAAAGTACGTGACAGCAAGACACGGCGATTCTTCCGCATCAAGTCAGCATATTCATATGCCAACAAAGAGTGTAGAATAGCCTTGTTCACCGGATTCCTCTCCGATTGTGCCCAAGATTCCATATATTTCAGACTGGAGTAAAGGCTGTCCGGAGTCAGCCCCTCTTGATAAGTCTCCCTACAAATGTAGCTTTCAACATTTGCGGAGCATTCTGCTCTTGCCGACCTTTCCGATAGATTTCATCAGCCAGTTTTATCACTGTTTGAGGCAGGCTTTTCTTTTGAGCCTGCTCCACCTGCTTCCACAACTTATCGTACGTCTGCGCATACAATGCCGAAGCCCCAAATGTAACCAGCAGCAACAATATGCTACAAATTCTTTGAATTACTCTCATAATTATTCGTTTGTTAGTCTTTGTATTAATAACAAAGGAAGTGAATAAAGTTCAAACAAATGTACTTTTGGACATAAAAAATCTTATTCTACTCCTACAAAAAAACAAGGGATATGTTTTGCACACATATCCCTTGTGCTATACTTAAATGTTAGTGTACTCACATTTGGAGGCTATAATATCTCATTGCCTCCATCCAATTCTTACCAGCTGCGGTAAGAATGTGCTTAAATGAATTTGCAATCTTCTTTTTCATAATCTTAAAAAAATTAAACTAATACCTGAAAACTAAAATTCAATACTTCACGAAAGGGGGGGGAATGCTTAAAGCATTACGTAACCCCAAATGTTCTTATCGGCTTCGCGACATGCTTAAAAAAACTCTTTAACATTTTCATTTTGTTATCCTCCTAAAATCAATCTTGTTATCCTTAAAAAATCTACTAGTTTTCTATTGTTTTCATGTTTTACAACACAAAAATAGAGCCTTTGTTCAAGATAACAAGCAAAAAACAGATAGAAAACATGTTTTATAACATATTTCTTGACTTAGGTCAATTTTTAGGGAGAAAGTGCAAGGATATTGACATACCATTGTAATAAGTCTGGGACATTCTGGCAGAAAGAGGACAAACTGTCACAGACAAAAAAGGCAGGATACTTAATAAAGCACCCTGCCCCTATTCATTACATAAAGTATTCTCTACTTTTCAGGAGTCTGCTCCAATGTAGCCACCAAGAAATCATAGAACTTGGAAACAGTAGGAATTAACGCACGCTCGTCCGGTGAATGCGGAGAACGCAAAGTGGGACCGAAAGAAATCATATCGAGTCCTGGACAATTGGCACCAATAATACCGCATTCCAAACCTGCATGAATAACCTTCACGGCAGGTTCCACACCAAACTGCTGCTTATAGGACAGCTTCATGGCATGCAGTATGGGAGAATCCACATTGGGTTGCCATCCGGAATAGCCACCACTCAACTCCACCTTCATACCTGCCATAGCGAAACAAGCTGTCAGGCTGTCTGCCAGGAAATCCTTCATCGTATCGCAAGAACTACGCGCCAAAATACGAACTTCGGCCTTACCATCTGCAATGATTACGATAGCCAAATTAGAGGAGGTTTCTACAGTATCGGGAACAGTAGGAATCATACGCATCACACCATTCTGGCAAGCCATCAACACGTTAATCATATTATCCTGGATTTCTGAAGGAACAACGGCAGTGGGTAGAGTTACCTCTTCTATACTCAGGGTAATACCACTTTCAATCGGAGCATATTCGTCATTCAGTTGTGCCTCGTATTCCTTCATATAATCTTCCAAACCGTCCATATCCTCAGGATTGAACACCAATACTGCATGTGCTTCGCGAGGGATAGCATTACGCATATTACCACCTTCAAAACTTGCCAGCTGGGAGTCAAACTCAATCAGCAAATCATGTACGATGCGTGCCAGCAATTTATTGGCATTACCGCGCCCTTCATTGATTTCCAAACCGGAGTGACCGCCACGCAAACCTTTCAGCGTAATCTTACGAGCAACGAAATCGGCCATAGGCGTCTCCTCCTTATATTCCAAAGTAGCAGTAATATCAAGACCACCGGCACAGCGATATAGAGTTCGCCTTCGTCCTCAGAATCAAGGTTCAGCAGAATTTCCCCTTGCATAGTCCCGGGTTTCAAGCCGAATGCACCATACATTCCCGTTTCTTCATCCTTGGTAATCAGGGCTTCCAATGGACCATGCTTCAAGTTATTATCTTCGAGCACCGCCATAATGGCAGCCACTCCCAAACCATTATCTGCTCCCAGCGTAGTTCCTTTGGCTTTCACCCAATCACCGTCAACATAGGTTTCAATGGGATCTGTTGTAAAATCGTGGATAGTATCGTTGTTCTTCTGGGGCACCATGTCCATATGCGCCTGAAGGATGACGCCCTTGCGGTTTTCCATACCCGGAGTGGCAGACTTACGAATAATAACATTGCCGACCTCGTCGACAAAATGATTCCAACCCCAAACCTTTTCCAAAATCAATAAGGAATTTGGTAATCTTCTCCATATGTCCTGACGGACGGGGAATCTGGGTCAGTGAATAAAAGTGCTTCCATACATTCTGTGGAGCTAACTGTAAGATTGTACTCATAATTCTAAAAAGTTAGTTTTCGCAAATATAACGGTTTATTCTCGGAAAGTACAATAAACCGGGATTTTTCTAAAGTACTAAATCATCAGCTATCTTAAACATGGCTTTTACATCTTCACATATTGCGATAGAACATCTGCACCTAATATAGCTACCATATTTAGGAATTTCTCCCACTTCTATATCCAAGCAACAATATCGTTTAAAGAAACCAATCTTCCAACAACCTTTAGGCTTCAGTACTTATAAGGAAGTACTGAAGTACTTGCAAAGAAGTATTACAGTACTTTTAAAGGAGTACTCTCTATAAGTACTGTCTCTGTCCTCTAACACAAGAAGTGACAATATAGGAACCCACCACAAGAAACGTCTATTTCTTTGCCCTATTCGCCAATGCCAGGTGCAACGACCCGTAGATGCCTAACACTATCACCAGCAACGTCTGTATGCCATGCACTATCAGAGCAAATATACCCGCATCCGTAGCATTTACCCCATAAAGCATCATCATAGTGATGACAGCAAAGTGCCAGGGTCCTGCCCCGTTGGGCGTGGGAACAATAACTGCAAACGTTCCGCCGACAAACATCACCAGCCGGCAAGGAAACTAAGGTGCTCCGTAAACTGGAAGCAATAGAAAGTTATATAGAAATGATAGAAATAGCATAGCCAAATAAGTAAAGTGTAAAGAACAAACAAAGGCACATTCTTCACATTCTTAAGCGACATCACACCTTCCCATATATTCAAGACTACTCCCTTTACCTTTTCAAAAAAAGAAAGCATACGCAACAGAAAATAGAGAAGTACCAAAACACCAATAATAGAAAAAAAAAGCCACATAAAACCAAGGGGAAGTCACAAGATGCACCAGCGAAGGAATCTTGGTGCCCGTCTCCTCAAAAAAACGGGAAAAAACGGGCATCTGCACCAAAAAAGTAATCCCCGTAATCAGCAGAATGCAAAGCGTATCTACCAACCGCTCTGTCACCACCGTCCCCAAGGACTTCGCAAAGGAAACATTATCATATTTGGCAAGTACTCCACAACGTGAAACCTCTCCCACACGGGGCAGTACCAGATTGGTGGCATAAGATACGAAAATGGCATCGACGCAATCGCTTGTTTTGGGATGAGCATCCAGTGGCTCCAAAGTCTGCTTCCAACGCCAGCCTCGTAACACATGGCTCATCACACCGAAGAACAAGGACAACAACATCCACCACCAGTTCGTCTGATGAAGGAGAACTTCTTCTGCCTTTGAAAAGTCAAAATCACGATATACCCAATAGAGGATAAAACCACCTAATAAAATGGGTAAGATGATTTTCAATGTCTTTTTTAGCAGCTTATTCATACGATATTCCCAAATTCTTCATTCTTCATTCTTCATTCTTCATTGAAAAGAACTACCTTTGCTCCGTGTAAAGATAGGTTGTAGTTCGCATTACAGCCTGCATTTACGGAGCAAAAGTAATGATTTAGTTGATACATGAGAGTAGTTAAACCTAAAAAGTTTCTCGGGCAGCACTTCCTGAAAGACCTGAAAGTGGCACAAGACATCGCCGACACGGTAGATGTCTGTCCCGAAATTCCCATCCTCGAAGTTGGTCCGGGAATGGGGGTACTGACCCAGTTTCTTCTGCCCAAAGAGCGCAACGTCAAAGTAGTAGAACTGGACTACGAGTCAGTGGCCTACCTACGGGAAGCCTATCCGCAACTGAAAGACAACATCATTGAGGACGACTTCCTCAAAATGAACCTGCAACGGTTGTTTGGCGGACAAGCTTTTGTATTGACGGGAAACTATCCTTATAATATCTCCAGCCAGATATTCTTCAAAATGCTGGAATATAAGGACCTGATTCCCTGCTGTACGGGTATGATACAAAAGGAAGTAGCCGAGCGCATAGCAGCCGGACCGGGCAGCAAGACATACGGAATCCTAAGCGTACTGATACAAGCATGGTACAAAGTGGAGTACTTGTTTACGGTACACGAACATGTCTTCAACCCACCCCCAAAAGTTAAAAGTGCCGTCATCCGCATGATGCGCAATGAAACGCACGATTTAGGATGCGATGAGAAATTGTTCAAGCAAGTAGTGAAAACCACGTTCAATCAACGACGCAAGACTCTACGGAACTCCATAAAGCCGATACTCGGCAAAGACTGTCCACTGACGGAGGACGTATTATTTAATAAACGCCCGGAACAACTGTCCGTAAAGGAATTTATTCAGCTGACCAACCAAGTGGAGCAGGCATTGAAAACGATTAATGATTAGTGATCAAACACGAACAATCATGGAAATAGACGAAGAATACATAGACAAAGTCAAAAGCCTGATAGAACAGAAAGACGCGGAAAACGTCAAAACACTTTTGACAGACCTTCACCCGGCGGATATTGCAGAACTGTGTAATGACCTCAGCTTGGAGGAAGCCCGCTTCGTTTACCGCCTCCTTGACAACGAAACGGCAGCGGACGTACTGGTTGAAATGGACGAAGACATCCGGAAAGAATTCCTGGAACTTCTTCCTTCGGAGACCATTGCCAAGCGTTTCGTGGATTATATGGACACGGACGATGCCGTAGACCTGATGCGCGAACTTGATGAAGACAAGCAGGAGGAAGTACTTTCGCACATCGAAGATATAGAACAAGCCGGTGACATCGTTGACCTGCTGAAATATGATGAAGACACTGCCGGTGGTTTGATGGGTACGGAAATGGTGACTGTCAATGAAAACTGGAGTATGCCGGAGTGCCTGAAGGAAATGCGCCTGCAAGCTGAAAAGCTGGATGAAATTTACTACGTATACGTCATCGACGACGAAGACCGTCTGCAAGGGGTATTCCCATTGAAGAAAATGATAACTTCCCCTTCTGTCTCCAAGGTAAAGCATGTGATGCGGAAAGATCCTATCTCCGTCCATGTAGATACCCCCATTGACGAAGTGGTACAAATCATCGAAAAGTATGACTTGGTGGCAGCTCCTGTTGTAGACAGTATCGGGCGTCTGGTAGGCCAGATTACCGTAGACGACGTTATGGACGAAGTCCGCGAACAGTCGGAACGTGATTACCAGCTGGCATCCGGTTTGTCCCAAGATGTAGAAACGGACGATAATGTCATGCGCCAAACTTCTGCTCGCCTTCCATGGTTACTTATCGGTATGTTAGGCGGTATAGGCAACTCCATGATATTGGGTAACTTCGACACGACTTTCGCCGCCCATCCGGAAATGGCCCTTTATATTCCGTTGATTGGTGGTACGGGGGGAAACGTGGGAACCCAGTCGTCTGCCATCATCGTGCAAGGCCTTGCCAACAGCTCACTGGATGCCAAAGACACCTTCAAGCAGGTAGCCAAGGAAGCAGTAGTGGCGGTCATCAATGCCACCATCATCTCCCTGCTGGTATACATCTATAATTTTATCCGGTTCGGAGCTACGGCTACGGTCACTTATTCCGTCTCCATCAGCCTCTTTGCAGTCGTCATGTTCGCCTCCATCTTCGGAACGCTGGTCCCCATGACTTTAGAGAAACTGAAGGTTGACCCGGCCATTGCCACCGGCCCGTTTATCTCCATTACCAATGACATTATAGGCATGATGCTGTACATGGGTATCACTGTCTTACTGTCATAAAAACAAGAAAATAGAAAAAATCAAGGCAAATTGTATGAAGTAATCATTTTATTTCATTAATTTGTAGCCTAATGTAACCCGAACGGGAGGAACCCGTTTCTAAAAAAGTAAATACAATGACGGACACTCATGACACTAATCTCCCCGAAAAGCCGGTGGAATTAGAAGAAGAAAAGAAGACAGCAGAGGTTTCTGAACCGGCAACAACAGAAACTCCCGCTGAAGAAATCGTTTCGGAAAAGCCGGTAGAGCCAGTTCAGAAGCTCACGAAAGAGGAAATACTTGCCAAACTCAAAGAGGTGGTTGCAGACGTGGAGAACGTGGCAAAACCTGAAATAGACGGTTTGAAGCAATCTTTCTACAAGCTGCACAATGCTGAGCAGGAAGCGGCCAGAAAACTGTTCATTGAAAACGGAGGCGCCGCGGAGAACTTTGTTCCACAAACAGACAGTGTGGAAGAAGAGTTCAAGAATATCATGTCCGTCATCAAAGAAAAAAGAAGCGCACTCACAGCCGAACTGGAGAAGCAGAAGGAAATGAACCTGCAGGTAAAGCTTTCCATCATCGAAGAGCTGAAGGAGCTGGTTGAATCTCCAGATGACGCCAACAAGAGCTATACGGAGTTCAAGAAACTACAGCAGCAATGGAACGAAGTTAAACTCGTTCCGCAAGCTAAGGTCAACGAGCTTTGGAAAAACTACCAATTGTATGTTGAGAAATTCTATGACCTTCTGAAACTGAACAATGAATTCCGCGAATACGATTTCAAGAAGAATTTGGAAATCAAGACACATCTCTGTGAAGCTGCCGAAAAGCTGGCGGATGAAGCGGATGTAGTTTCAGCTTTCCATCAGTTACAGAAGCTACATCAAGAATTTCGTGATACAGGGCCGGTAGCCAAGGAACTACGCGACGAAATCTGGGCACGTTTCAAAGCTGCCTCTACAACCGTAAATCGACGTCACCAGCAACATTTCGAAGCATTGAAGGAAGTGGAACAACACAATCTTGACCAAAAGACCGTAATTTGCGAAATCATAGAAGCCATCGACTACAAAGAACTGACAAACTTTGCTTCTTGGGAGAGCAAAACGCAAGAAGTCATCGCACTTCAAAACAAATGGAAGACCATCGGTTTCGCTCCGCAAAAAATGAACGTGAAGATTTTCGAACGTTTCCGCAAAGCGTGCGACGAGTTCTTCCGTAAAAAGGGAGAGTTCTTCAAGACCCTGAAGGAAGGTATGAACGAAAACCTGGAAAAGAAGCGTGCCTTGTGCGAAAAAGCAGAAGCTCTTAAGGACAGTACCGACTGGAAAGTAACTGCCGATGAACTGACCAAACTTCAGAAAGAATGGAAAACCATCGGTCCGGTAGCAAAGAAATATTCGGATGCCGTATGGAAACGTTTCATCTCCGCTTGTGACTACTTCTTCGAACAAAAGAACAAAGCCACTTCTTCACAGCGCAGCGTAGAGCAGGAAAATCTGGAAAAGAAAAAAAACATCATCGAGAAACTGAATGCTATTGATGACCAAATGGATACGGAGGGAGCTACCCAATTGGTACGCGACCTCATGAAAGAGTGGAACGGCGTAGGACATGTACCTTTCAAAGAGAAAGACCGAATCTATAAGCAATACCATAGTCAGATAGACAAATTGTTTGAACGCTTCAACATCAGTGCCTCCAACAAGAAGCTAAGCAATTTCAAGTCGACTATCAGCTCCATTCAGGAAGGTAGTCCACAAGCCCTTTACCGGAACGTGAGAAGCTGGTACGTGCCTTCGACAATATGAAGAACGAGCTCCAGACATATGAAAACAATCTCGGCTTCCTGACCACTTCTTCCAAGAAGGGAAATAGTCTGCTGACAGAAATCAACCGCAAGGTGGAAAAGCTGAAAGCAGACATCGAGCTTGTGAAAGAAAAGATAAAAGTGGTGGACGAGAACATCAAAAACCAAGGATAACGTAACAAGATAAGACTTAATAAAAAAGGAACCCGCCCCTACAGCTATGCAGCCGTGGGGGCGGGCCTACTTTTATACCCCTTATCAATGATGGAACAGACGGATACCCGTGAACGACATGGCAATGCCATATTTATCGCAAGTTTCAATCACATGGTCATCGCGTACAGAACCACCCGCTTGGGCAATGTAATCTACTCCACTCTTATGGGCACGCTCAATATTGTCTCCAAAAGAAGAATGCATCCGAACCCAAAGAAACACCTTTCAATGTATCCAACCAAGCCCGTTTTTCTTCACGGGTCAGCACTTCAGGTTTCTCCGTAAAGAACTGCTGCCAAACACCGTTAGCCAGCACATCGTCATGGTCTTCACTGATATAGACATCAATCGTATTATCACGGTCGGCACGGCGGATTTTCTCTACCCATGGCAAATTCAACACCTTCGGATGCTGGCGTAAATACCAAATGTCGGCCTTGTTGCCCGCCAAGCGAGTACAGTGGATACGCTCTGCTGGCCGGCACCAATACCGATAGCCTGACCGTCCTTCACATAGCATACAGAATTCGACTGCGTATATTTCAAAGTGATAAGGGCTATCATCAAATCACGTTTCGCTGCTTCCGGGAAATTCTTATTCCGAGTAGGAATATTCGCAAAGAGTTCATCTCCGTTCAGCTTTATCTCATTACGTCCCTGCTCAAACGTGATACCAAAGACATCCTTATGTTCAATCGGGGCAGGCTTATAGCCGGGACTTATCTGAATCACATTGTAAGTTCCTTTACGCTTTTCCCTCAAGATAGCCAGTGCTTCGTCCGTATACCCCGGAGCAATAACGCCATCCGAGACCTCGCGGTTAATAAAACGTGCAGTAGCCTCGTCGCACACATCACTCAAAGCGATAAAGTCACCATAGGAAGACATACGGTCGGCACCGCGGGCACGCACATATGCGCAAGCAAGCGGAGAGAGCGGAAGATTATCCACAAAATAAATCTTCTTCATTGTCTCGTTGAGTTCCAAGCCGATGGCGGCACCCGCCGGACTGACGTGCTTGAATGAAGTTGCAGCAGGCATACCGGTCGCCTCTTTCAGTTCCTTTACCAACTGCCATCCATTCAAGGCATCCATAAAATTAATATACCCCGACGTCCATTCAAAACCTCAATAGGTAACTCCCCCTCCTGCATGAAAATGCGAGCCGGCTTCTGGTTAGGGTTACAGCCGTACTTCAGTGCTAATTCTTTTGCCATAAAATTCTGCTTTAATGTTGAAATGCTACAAATTTACAGAATATTTCCGGCTTACAGAAGCCTTGTCACTGAATTTGCCACCGAATACCTACACTGAAATTTTCGTACATGGTCGAAAAGCAACAAAAAACCACTAAAACTTGCGATTTTAGTGGTTTTTTGACTTAAATAAGGTAAGTTCGTTGGGCTACCTGGATTCGAACCAGGAATGACAGGACCAGAATCTGTAGTGTTACCATTACACCATAGCCCAATTGTTATTATTTCCGTTTTGCGGTTGCAAAGATACAAAGATTTCTATAAATCAAAACAAAAACGAGTATTTTTTTTCGCAAAAAAACTGATAAGATACCGTAATCCAAAGGATTATATAACTAAAAAAAATCAAAAATTGAAAGAGTTTTCCTCTTTTGCGTGTTTGATATGAGAAATCAACGTATATTTGTCAACTGTTTTAATATAATAATGTATAATGAACGAAACGAAGAAACTGATTCAACAGATAACAGAAGGTATTCAAGATAAAAAAGGAAAAAAATCGTCATCGCAGATCTGACAAAAATCGACGATACAATATGCAATTATTTCGTCATCTGCCAAGGAAACTCTCCCAGCCAAGTGACAGCCATTGTAGAATCCATCAGGGACTTCACACGCAAGGGTGCCGATACCAAGCCCTTTGCCGTAGACGGGCTGCGCAATGCCGAATGGGTAGCTATGGACTACTCGGACATATTGGTGCATGTCTTCCTGCCTGAAACAAGGGAATTCTACAATCTGGAGCACCTATGGCAGACGCCAAATTAACTCAAATTCCTGACCATCGATTAATCAAAACGTATGGACAATAATACCAACAAGAAACCCAATAAAGTGAATATGCCCAAGTTCAACCTGAACTGGTGTATATGATTATAGCGATGATGTTGCTGGGGTTGTACCTGACCAATGAAAGTGGTACGGCAACTAAAAACATCTCTTATGATGAATTCCAGCAATATGTACGAGACGGTTATATAAGCAAAGTCATCGGCTACGACGACAATTCCGTCGAAGCATACGTCAAACCCCAGCACGTAGGAAACGTATTTCGCCAGGACTCCAGCCGCGTAGGCAAGAATCCGCTTATTACGACCGAGGCCCCCTCACGCGAGAGCCTAGGTAATTTCCTGCAAAAGGAAAGAGACGACGCCCACTTTGACGGCTCCATTAACTACGAAAAAAAGCGGAACTACTTCGGTGCCATTTTGTGGCAGATTCTCCCCTTTGCATTCCTTATCGGTTTCTGGATTTTCATGTCCCGCCGCATGAGCGGTGGTGGAGGCATGGGCGGAGGTGGAGGCATCTTCAGCGTAGGAAAGTCCAAGGCCCAATTGTTTGAAAAAGGTTCCCCCATCAAGATTACATTCAAGGATGTGGCAGGACTTGCTGAAGCCAAGCAAGAGGTAGAAGAAATTGTCGAGTTCTTGAAAGAGCCCCAGAAATATACCGATTTGGGAGGTAAGATACCCAAGGGCGCCTTGCTGGTAGGCCCTCCGGGAACCGGAAAGACCCTGCTTGCAAAGGCCGTGGCCGGAGAAGCCAACGTACCTTTCTTCTCTTTGGCAGGTTCCGACTTTGTGGAAATGTTTGTCGGCGTGGGAGCTTCCCGTGTCCGCGATTTGTTCCGCCAAGCAAAGGAAAAAGCGCCTTGTATCGTGTTCATCGACGAGATTGACGCTGTAGGGCGTGCCCGTGCCAAAGCAGCCGCTATGGGTGGCAACGACGAGCGCGAGAACACATTGAACCAGTTACTGACCGAGATGGACGGTTTCGGCTCCAATAGTGGTGTTATCATCTTAGCCGCCACCAACCGTGTGGACGTTTTGGATAAGGCATTGCTGCGCGCCGGACGTTTTGACCGCCAGATACATGTAGACCTACCCGACCTTAATGAGCGTAAGGAAGTATTCGGTGTACACCTGCGCCCCATCAAGATAGACAATAGTGTGGATGTAGACCTTCTGGCACGCCAGACTCCCGGATTCTCGGGGGCAGACATTGCCAATGTATGTAACGAAGCAGCTTTGATAGCCGCCCGCCACGGCAAGAAGTTCGTCGGAAAGCAAGACTTCCTGGATGCCGTAGACCGTATTGTGGGGGGATTAGAAAAGAAAACCAAAATCACTACCGAAGCCGAACGCCGTTCCATTGCTATACACGAAGCCGGCCATGCCAGCATCTCCTGGTTACTGGAATACGCCAATCCGCTGATTAAAGTAACCATTGTACCCCGTGGACGCGCTTTGGGCGCGGCTTGGTATCTGCCGGAAGAACGGCAAATCACCACTAAGGAACAGATGCTCGATGAGATGTGTGCCACCTTGGGAGGACGTGCCGCCGAAGACCTATTCTTAGGTAGAATATCCACCGGAGCCATGAATGACTTGGAACGCGTGACAAAGCAGGCGTACGGTATGATTGCCTATCTGGGTATGAGCGAAAAACTACCCAACCTCTGCTATTATAATAATGAGGAATATTCCTTCAACCGCCCGTATAGCGAAAAGACTGCGGAATTGATTGACGAAGAAGTGAAGCAGATGGTTAATGAACAGTACGAACGTGCCAAGAAAATATTGTCCGAAAACCAAGAAGGGCACAACCGGCTGGCACAACTGCTGATTGACAAAGAAGTAATCTTTGCCGAAGACGTTGAACACATCTTTGGGAAACGTCCATGGGCTTCCCGTTCGGAAGAAATCAGTGCAAACAAGACTGCTGCCGAGCTGAAAAAAGCGGAGCAAGAAGAAGAGCAAAAAGCCATAGAAGCAGAAAAGGAAGTTAAGGAAGAAGAAAAGCATGAAAAATAACTTTATCCAACGTGCCGTTACCGGCGTGTTATTCGTCATAGTATTGGTGGGCTGTATTCTTTACAGCCCCCTTTCGTTCGGTATACTGTTCACCATTATCAGCGCACTGAGCGTACATGAGTTTGCCCAATTAGTCAGCAAGAGCGGCGAAGTAAGCATAAACAAGACCATCACTGCATTGGGGGGAGCCTACCTTTTCCTTGCATTGATGAGTTTCTGTACCCAGCAGTCTGTAGGAGCACGAGTATTCCTTCCTTATTTGGGACTATTGCTCTACATGATGATTACGGAACTTTACCTCAAGAAAAAGAATCCGACGGGTAACTGGGCCTACTCCATGCTAAGCCAATTGTACGTGGCACTCCCCTTTGCCCTGCTGAACGTACTTGCTTTTCAGAATTCCCCGGAAACGAGCAGTGTGACCTACAACCCTATTCTACCGCTTTCCATTTTCGTATTTATCTGGTTGAGCGATACAGGTGCCTATTGCGTAGGTTCGCTGATAGGCAAACACCGTCTGTTCGAACGTATCTCACCTAAAAAATCCTGGGAGGGCAGCATCGGCGGCGGAATATTCTCCATCGCTTCCTCTCTTGGCTTTGCACATTTCTTTCCTTTTATGCCAGGATGGCAATGGGTAGGTCTGGCAATCGTTGTCGTCATTTTCGGCACTTGGGGCGATCTGACCGAATCACTCATGAAACGCCAATTGGGCATCAAGGATTCCGGTAACATTCTGCCGGGGCATGGAGGGATGCTCGACCGTTTCGACAGTGCCTGATGGCAATTCCTGCAGCAGTTGTTTATCTATATGCCTTGACGATGTTCTAACGACGGCTCACATGACCAAACTTACATAAAACAAATATAAAAAGAGCACCCGGGCAAGATGAATGACATCAAAATCCCGGGTGCTCTTTCTAACTATATACTCTCGCAAACTCTTTCTTACTTCAACTGCATATTGGACAAATCCACATTAGTAGTCAGCTTTTCATTACTCCCCGCAGTTTTCAAATCAAAGGTTACTTCCACCTCTCCATTCTCTTCTGAATTGAGTTTCAACTTGATGCCTTTGGTTTCAGAGGGGATGTCCAGACTGTTCAAGTTATAGGAGACAGCACCAGGACTACGACGTCCCGTCAGGTCATCATAATCGTTATAGCGGAGTTCCAAATGGACGTATCCATCTTCGCCATACAAAGCATCATCTTCTTGCGGACGCACCAGGCTGATGCGGTGTTTATTATCAGTCGAAGATGGCAGGTTCTGCATGAAAAAAAATGTTCATATAGCCACCACTGATGGTGATATCACCTTTATATATAAACACGGGGTCATTACCAAATTCCTCTTCGGTTTCGGGAGTCAGCGTCTCCACCTCTTTCGTCAAGACGTTCTGCAGACGCAGCAGCTTCACAGCATGGTCATATCCTGCATAGTTGTCCCACAAAGGATTGAACACGGTAATCACACGCTGCCCATCCACAGCATCATACCACCCTATGTCCGTATTCACCGGCCAGAGCGTCCCCCAAACATCGCAGTTTAAATAAAAGGCATTTCCCGTAACACGCACAGTGGCCCACAAAGGCGGGGTAAAATCACCCAAAGAATATCCGTCGTTATCATCACATGATTGCAAAGCGGGCATCACTGCCAAACATATTGCCATAAATAACCAATGTAGCTTTTTCATAATCAAAGTCCTTTTCATTTGTTTCTATATAGAAAATACAAAAGCCGGGCATTTACTGCACCGGCTTTTCCCATTTTAACAAATTCTTAATTTTTCGATTATTCTTCCCTCCTCCTCAGTAATGCCACCATCTCGCGGGCAGCATGTTTGGGTGCCCCTGCCTCTCCCAGACAGGATGCCATATACTCATATCCCTCGAGCATCTGACGGCGGTATTCCTTATCGTACAAAATGCGGTTCAGCTCCGAGCGTACCTGCTCTACCGTCATGGTATCTGCAACCAGCTCTTTCACCACCTCCCGGTTGGCTATGAGATTGACCAGGGAAATGTACTTCACTTTCAGTATATGCCGTTTCAGGAAAGCGATAACCTTCCCTATCGGAGTATGGTAACATACCGCTTGCGGCACACGAAACAGAGCTGTTTCCAGCGTTGCCGTCCCCGAAGTGACCAGTGCAGCCTCTGCCTGCCTCAACAAAGGGAATGTCTTGTTGAAGATAATCTTCACGTCCACCCCACCCACATAACGTTTGTAATACTCGGGGGAAATACCCGGAGCACCGGCCAGCACCAGTTGATAATCGGGAAAAGAAGCTGCCGCACGAAGCATGTCGGGCAGATTGTCCTTGATTTCCTGCTTGCGGCTACCAGCCAGCAGAGCAATAACGGGTTTGGCCGAAAGTCCGTTTGCCCGGACAAAGTCGTCGAATGTCTCTGAGCTGGAAGCAAGAAAAGCCGTCACTTCATCCACTGTCGGATTGCCGACATAATGTATCGGATACCCGTGCTTCCCTTCAAAAAACTCCACCTCGAACGGTAGGATGGAGAACAGCTCATCCACATCCCGTTTAATATTCTTGATGCGGTATTCCTTCCATGCCCAAATCTTGGGAGAAATATAATAAAAGACAGGATCCTTGTGTTGGCATGGACAAACTTGGCTATATCCAGATTAAAGCCCGGATAGTCCACCAAAATCAGCACATCCGGCTGCCACGTAACAATGTCCTCCTTGCAGCGCTTCATATTGGCAAAGATGGTGCGCAGATGCAGCAGTACGGGAATGAACCCATATACGCCAACTCTTTGTAATGCTTCACCATCACACCGCCCACTGCAGCCATGAGGTCGCCTCCGAAGAAACGGAACTCCGCTTGCGAGTCCTCCTCCTTCAATGCAGCCATCAGATGGGAGGCATGCAGGTCGCCGGAAGCTTCACCGACAATCAATAATACTTCATATCATTGATAATTGTCAATTAATTCATGACCATATCTTTCAAG
>ENA-OQLB01000150-OQLB01000150.1-human-gut-metagenome-genome-assembly--contig:-NODE-150-length-40571-cov-3.846652_pt1 | contig 40571 bp, 46 predicted proteins | sample MGYA00242656_ERZ504813 | MGnify/ENA primary metagenome ERZ504813 (study PRJEB26092, sample SAMD00036388) | human gut metagenome | host: Homo sapiens | study: EMG produced TPA metagenomics assembly of... | reverse complement strand
TTTTCTCTCTAAGATGACTTTCTTCGTTCTTTTCTTAATTCTTCTGCTCGAAGGATCGCATCTTTCATTGTTGCTTCTTTATAATGATCATTGTATCCATATGATCTGCTTCCATATGAATTCCCTGACGGCTTAATGCATCATCAGCTCATCTAATACGATCGCAAATCCAACTGATGGGGCTTTCTTTCCGAACTGTTCGATCAGATTATCATATCGTCCACCTTTTAGAACTGCATCTCCTGTTCCATAAGTATAACCTTTGAAAATGATTCCTGTGTAATAATTATGCTTATTTAACATTCCAAGATCAAAACTTACATACTGCTCTTTGCCGTATAATTTTAAGATATCATATACATCGCGAAGTCTTTTGATCGCTTTCTTAGACTGTTCATTCTCAACCATTGCTTCTGCCTGATCTAAGATCGCTACATCTCCATTCAGTTCGTTAAAATGTAAAAATACATCTTTGATCTTATCAGACAGATCTAATGTCTCTACATATTCCATTAATCCAAAATAATTCTTATTTAAGATCAGCTCTCGAAGCTGTGTTTTGACTTCTTCATCTTTGATCGTCTGTGTCAATCCGTTGAAGAATTCAACTTCTCCGATAGAAAGTCTGAAATCAGTCAATCCAGCTGCCAGAAAACAATCAATTGCCATTGCAATAGATTCTGTATCTGCCTGTACAGACGCATCATTGACTAATTCTGCACCTAACTGGCATGTTTCTTTTAACTTCAACTGATAGCTTGAGTTATTTAAAAATACATTTCCTGCATAAGATAAACGGATTCCCATATTCTCTTCATTAAAATACTTTGCAATACAGCGTGCAATGGATGGTGTGACATCCGGACGAAGAACTAAGGTATTTCCTTCTCTATCAAAGAATTTAAACATTTCCCTTGCGGATACGGTTCCTTTTTCACTGTTAAATACATCAAAGAATTCAAATCCTGGAGTTCTGATCCCTTCATATCCGTAAGATGCAAAGACTTTGTTTAATTTTGCCTTCAGCTTACTTCGCTGTCCATATTCTGTTCCATATACATCTCTGACACCTTCTGGTGTGTGGACTCTCTTTTTATTCATATTTTTGCCGCTCCTTGATACTTTATCGAATTAAAGCGCTACTTGGGTAGCACATCAAATTATCTGTATTTTACCAATCCTTAACTTATTTGTCAACCTCGTTCACTCTAATTCATCTTTTGATATGTTACATGAAATTCCTACAACTGAGAAACAACTTCTTCGATCACCTGATCCATGATCTCTACCGGATCATATACAAGGTCCACGCTGCAATATTCACAAATATCCTCTAATGCTCCAAAAATCCATGGATTTCTTGCTTTGATCGTCTTCATTCTTCCATTCTGCTGCACAAAACTGATAAAGAATCCTAATGTTCTGCTGATCTCATCATCACCCTCTTCTAAAATATCCATTGTGATCACACCGCCATCGGTATTATCATATGCCATAAATAAAAGTGGATTCTTTGGACGCTCCCCTTCTTCTTCCCCTTCTACCATAACTGGAAGATAAGTAAAATCTAAAATCACTTCAAGATCGATTTGTTTTTGATTCTTTAATTCATCTTTTAATTCCTGATCTTCTAACATCACTGACGGAAATTCTTTTTCAGCTTCTGGTATCTCTTTTACAAACATTTCCCAAGTATCATTTTCAGTATTATAACGGCGAACGATACCTTCTGCCTGTTCGATTTCTGGGTTTAATTCTCCCTGTCTGACTGCTTCCACTACCATATACAGGTTCTCATAAGTTTCTATAAGAAGTGCAACTTCATCTTCATCTAACTGATATGGTTTGTAACCTTTCTTATAAGAAACAAAGTAAATCCAGTCACTGATCGTCTTAAAACGAATATCTAATTCATCGATAACTTTTCTTTGTTCATCTGGCACATTCATCATGCTTCCCCAGAAACATGTAAGACTTGAATGTTCATCCATCAGATACTGTGCTGGAAGATCCCCTTCTTCACTTCCAAGGATCATATAGAAATCTCCTAAGCCTTCAACTCCATCAAAGACTGCAATTCCTCTTTCTCCGCTGAATTTTCCCATCACACTGCAAAATACAGGTTCTTCTCTGTCTTTTAGCTGAATGGTTACAAGTTGTGTGTCACCAAGGTAATTCCAAGGCTCTAATTTGTCTAGTTTTAATGTAATGTCGTATAACTGCTTCCATGCATTCTTTGACGCTTCTTTTCTCAATGACTTGTCCTCCATAGATTATTTTATTGTACACTTAATATTCATTATAATAAGAAATGATTTTAATTACAACAAAATCCCGACTATCTTTCTATGATTTGTGAATTTGATCGTTTTTTCTTTATACTTTTTCGAATTTCTGATATAATTGTTTGACGGATTTATCTTATTATTTTAAATTAGATAACTGATTTTATTACCAGGAGGTATTTATCATGGCATTCGACGGATTTGTCATTTCAAATATTATATCAGAACTTAATAAACAGATCATTGGTGGCAGAATCTATAAGATTTATCAGCCAGAGGCCGACGAGATCACGCTTGTGATCAAAAAAGAGAGATTGACAACAAGACTTCATCTCTCAGCCAGTGCTTCTCTTCCTCTTGTCTATTTATCGAAAGAAGGAAAAGCAAACCCTATGCAGGCTCCAAATTTCTGCATGCTGCTTCGTAAACATATCAGCAGTGGAAGGATCATTCGATCACACAGCCTGACTTTGAGCGTATTATCGAAATTAAGATTGAGCATCTGGATGAGCTTGGAGATGTCTGTCAGAAACGTCTGATCGTTGAAATCATGGGAAAACACAGTAATATCATTTTTGTAAACAGTGATGATGTGATCTTAGATAGTATCAAGCACATCTCTGCAAATATCAGTTCTGTCAGAGAGGTTTTACCTGGACGTACTTACACATTTCCACCGTCTAAAGGGAAACATCCTTTAGCAAGTCTGACTACGGAGAATTTTTATCAGCATATCATCACCAAACCACTGAATCTTTGTAAAGCACTTTATACTTCCATCACAGGTATGAGTCCTTTGATCGCAAATGAACTTTGTTATCGTGCTGGGCTCGATGGGAATGCATCTACAGATTCTTTGACCGATGATAGTGCTGCTGGATTATATGGCCAGCTTGTAAAATTAAATGCTCTTGTAGAAGATGAGGCATATCAGCCAAATATCATTTATTCTGGGGAAGAACCTAAGGAATTTTCTTGTATTCCTTTAACTTCTTATCCTGACTGTACAGAGAAAACATATGATTCTATTTTTGACGTGCTGATCGGGTATTATTCTGAGAAGGAAAAATATACAAGAATGAAGCAGAAATCTTCTGACCTTCGTAAGATCGTGCAGACTGCTCTTGAGAGGACAAGCAAGAAATATGATCTACAGCTTCGTCAGTTAAAGGATACCGAGAAGCGTGAGAAATTCAAAGTTTATGGAGAACTTACACAGACATATGGATATGGACTAGAGCCAAATGCAAAATCTTTAACTTGCATGAATTATTACACAAACGAAGAGATTACGATCCCTCTTGATCCAACAAAGACTCCTTTGGAGAATTCCAAAAAGTTTTTTTGCAAAATATAATAAGCTAAAACGTACTTATGAAGCTCTTTCTGAGCTTGTCGTGGAGACAAAAGCTGATCTTGATCATCTCGATTCGATTTCTACTGCTCTTTCTTTATCCGAAGATGAGAAAGACCTGCAGCTGATCAAAGATGAACTTTCTGATTATGGTTATATAAAGAGCCATGGGAAGAAAAAGGGAAAGAAACAGGCAAAATCCAAACCATTACATTTTGTCTCTTCTGATGGTTTCCATATGTATGTTGGGAAAAATAACTATCAGAATGATGAATTAAGTTTTAAGTTTGCAAATGGCGGGGACTGGTGGTTCCATGCAAAGAATATGGCTGGGTCCCATGTTATTGTACGAAAGGAACAAGCGGAGACTCTTCCAGATGCTACCTTTGAAGAAGCTGGCCGCCTTGCAGCTTATTATTCCAAGGGGCGTCAGGCACCGAAGGTTGAGATTGATTATGTTCAGAGAAAAGAACTAAGAAAGCCGCCAAAGGCAAAACCTGGATTTGTCATTTATCATACAAACTATTCTATGATGTGTGTTCCGAATATTGATGGAATTGAAATTGTTGAATAGACAGTTGTATTTATAATGCCAAAAGAGGCGACCGAAATATTTTCGGCCGCCTCTTTTCATATGATTATATGAGTTAAGAAAAAAGGTTGTTGATTTGATTTTTGGTTGATTTTTTATTGATATTGTTTCGACTACATTGCCTCGTAAATTGCTACAACATCGTCTAAGATTTTTTCATCTGTGATTCCAGATACTTCTTTTAATGCTGCTTTTACTCCGTTTGCTTTGATCTTATCCTGTAATTCTACGCTCTGTGGATCTTCAGCATTATCATATTTTAATGCTGCTGCTATTCCTGCTAATAATGCATCCACTGGAAGACCATATTCTAATGCTGTCATTGTTGGTTTTGTTAAACGATCTGTTGCACTTAATTTTCTTAATGGTTCTCTACCTACACGAGCTGTATCATCTACAAGGTATGGGTTTTTGAAACGATTTAAGATCTTGTCGATGTATTTAAAGTGAGCATCTTTGTCAAATCCATATTTGTTGACTAATGCCATACCACTCTGCTGCATTGCTTTTTTAACAGTTTTAAAGATTTCTTCATCAGCAATACTTTCATCGATCGTTTTGAATCCTTTGTAGTTTCCAAGATATGCTGTGATGCAGTGCCTGTGTTTAATGTAAATAATTTTCTTTCAATATATGCCATTAAGTTATCTGCAAGATTCATTCCTTCGATCTGTGGAACAGCTCCCTTAAAGGATGCTTCTTCGACATTCCATTCATAATAGTTTTCTACAACGACGTCGATTGGATTATCTAAACGTACTGGAGGCACGATTCTGTCTACAGAGCAGTCTGGGAATCCTACATATTTGTCTGCATATGCTTTTTCTTCGTCATTTAAGTTTCCATAAACAGCTTCTTTTAACTGAGAACTTGCTTTGACTGCATTTTCGCAAGCAATGATGTTTAAGTATTCTTCAGAACCATTTTCTTTTCTTGCTTTGATTCCTTCTGCGATAGATGGAGCGATGATCGGAAGAATTCTTACTCCAACGGCTGTTGTGATAATCTCAGCCTCTTTTACTTCATCGATCAGTTCAGGTTTTGTTGAATTTACTCCGCTGATATCTGTGATCACGATCTCGCTGCTTTCTACGTCTTTTACAAAAATTGTATATTTCTTATCTTCGTTGATCTTATCAATGATTTTCTGATTTACGTCTGCGAATACTACATGATATCCTGCTTTGCTTAACAGTCCACCGATAAATCCACGTCCAATATTTCCTGCTCCAAACTGAATTGCTTTCTTCATTTTTCTCACTCCTAAAATTAAAATATAAATCTATAAGTATATATCTTAGGTATTCAATAAGCGAGAAGAATTTCCCGCTTATTAAATTGACCTTTTTTTGTTTAAATCTTATTTAAACATTTCCATGATTTCGTCAACGTTTTTTGTTGTTTTTAACTGTTCTAATCTTTCAGGATCTTCGATGATTTCAGAGATCTTAGCTAATAATCCAAGATGTTCATCACCGATTCCAGCAATACCGAAGACTAACTGAGCTTTTTCTCCATCAAAGTCTACACCTTCTGGATACTGAAGCATTACGATACCAGTTTTCTGTACTTTCTTCTTGGCATCTCCTGTTCCGTGAGGAATTGCTACACCTAATCCCATGTATGTTGTAACTGTTTCTTCACGTTTTACCATAGCGTCAATATAACCTTCTTCAACATATCCAAGTTCATTTAACAGTTTTCCTGCTGCTTTGATCGCTTCGAATTTGTTGACTGGTTTAATCCTGTTTTGATTCCTTCTTCTACAAGGATCTTTGCATTTCCAGTAGCCACTGGTGTTTCAACTTCTTCAACAGCTGCAGCTGTCTGTGCTGATGCATCAACTTTTGCTGTCATCTGTTCATATAATCCATCTAAGTTTGGATCCTGTAAGAAGTTATTGATAATTACTAACTGTGCCTGTGGTGCAGATTTTCTAGCTCTGTCTGCTAAAACTGCCTGAACAACTGCGATATCACAATCTGCTGGAATATTATCTACAGATGTATTGATAACTGTAAGATCTGGTCTCTGTGCTTTCACACGGTTTCTGAATTTCGTAGCTCCCATTGCGGAAGATCCCATTCCTGCGTCACATGCAAATACGATCTTCTTAACTTTATCTGCGTCTTTCTTCTCTCCTGGGTCAACTGTGATTCCTTTAGATTCTGCTTTCTTTGCTGCCATATCGTCCTGTGCATCTTCAAGACTCTTACCATCTGACATACGAATGATAGGTGATGCGATCAAGAATGATACTACAGTTGCGATCAGTACACCTAAGATCGTTAATGGAATCTGGCTCTTTGGTGACATTGATAAATAAGCGATGATTGATCCTGGTGAAGATGGTCCAATAAGTCCGCATTTTGTAAATGTGAAGAATGTGATCGCACAAATGTTACCAACGATCGGAGCGATGATCACGATTGGGTTCATCAGGATATATGGGAAGTAAATCTCATGAATACCACCGAAGAAATGAATGATGATCGCACCTGGTGCAGATGATTTTGTTACTTTGTCTTTAGAGAATATTGCATATGCTAATAATACTCCAAGTCCTGGTCCTGGGTTTGCCTCTAACATATACATGATAGATTTACCAGCTTCTTTTGCCTGTTCAATACCAATTGGTGTAAAGATACCATGGTTGATCGCGTTATTTAAGAATAATACTTTGGCAGGTTCGATAAAGATTGCTGCTAAAGGTATTAATTTTGCTTTTACAAGTACGTTAACTCCTGCTGTTAACACTGCTAATACGGTTGACATAAATGGTCCAATGATAAAGTATCCAATGATCGCTACGATCATTCCTAAAATACCAACAGAGAAGTTATTGATCAACATCTCAAATCCGGCTGGCATATGTCCGTCCATTGCTTTATCAAATTTCTTGATGACCCATCCTGCAAATGGTCCCATTACCATGGCTCCCATTAACATTGGCTGTCCATCAAATCCACCAACTCCGGCGATACAACCCATGACTGCGATTGCACCCATAACTCCTCCACGGTCTCCACCGACCTGTTTACCACCTGTGTAGGCGATTAGCATTGGTAATAAGAATGTTAACATGTATGGCTGAATTGATGCTAACTTCGCATTTGGAATCCATCCATCTGCGATAAATAATGCTGTAATGAATCCCCATGCAATGAATGCTCCGATATTAGGCATTACCATTGCACTTAAAAATTTACCGAATTTTTGTAATCCATTTTTCATTTACAATATCCTCCTTTTGTTTTTATCTTCTCTTCATTTTATTTTCGTAATAGTTACCAAGGCTTGTTTCAAGTTCTGCCTCAACTGCATTTCTGTTTTTGTCAAATAAGTAAGTGATGATCTGGTCTTTCTCGGCTAATGCTCCGCTTATTTCACTCATAACTTCGCGATAAACCTTACTTCCATCTCCCTGTGGAACAAGCATCAAGATCGCACCCTTGATTGGCTTCCCATCTTCAATGATCTCATCATTTAAATAGACAAAACCAAATCTGCAATGTCTGATGCCTTTTGTTTCACAATGTAAAAATAATGCATTCATACTCGGAATAAATGTGCTTGCGATATTCTCGCGTTTGTTTAATGCAAAAGTATCTCTGTTGCTGTCGTTTCATTTCTTGCAAATAATTCTCCTGCATATTCGATCAATTGTTTCTTATTCTTAATGTTTTCACCTGTTGATATTTTAATGTTATCTAATACCTGTAAGATCTCTTCTCCAAGAAGTGTCATATACTCGATGTCTTCTCTTCCAATCCTTTTGACTGGTTTTACAGTCTTTATGGGATTTTTTCTTTTCTTCTTGTCGATATTTTTGATCATGGCATTGATCATTTTTCTTATCTGTCTCTGTTAAAATAGAGTTCACATAGACATTTGGAAATGTCAGATTTAATTTTGCTGTGGAAACGATAAAATCAATTCCTTCTTCGATCAGCTCCTCTTCTTTGATCTCTGCTGTCGAGATGATCTTTTGTACCATCAGCTGCGGAAATTCTTTTTTTCAGATGAACGGCTAGCATATGGGATGTCCCAACTCCATGTGGGCAGGCAACATAAACAGATAACTTTTCTTCTTTATCTTTTTGCTGTTCAACCGCTACACAGAAGTATAATGCGATAAACCCCATCTCCCCTTCCGGGAGTTTTTTTATATGTAATTCTTCTTTTAAGACTCACACGCTTTGATCGTTGCCACATAAACTTTGGAATATTTTTCTTCTAAAAAATCAATGTATTGATTTTCCGTAAATACACCTTGTTTCATTCGATTGATCGCTGGTTTCATATGATTACATAATCCATCGATCAACACTGCATTCTCAAAAAATTCCATTTCTAAAAGTATTTCCATCTCAGCAATGATCCGCATGACCAACTGCCTGACTTTAAAACTTTCTTCATCAATCTTATTCTCACTTTTGTTTTTCCAGATCTTCGCTGCCAAAAGCTGCATTGCTATGTTATATACTTCTCCTTGTGAGAGCTGATGTCCTTCAAAATTGCTTAACTTGCCTCCCAGCCATTTTGCAATCTGATATTCTGGTAAATGAGTGATCGATCTGACGTCTTTCTCTTCTTTGATCTCATGTCCCATTCTTACCCTGTTTTGTGTGATCAATAAATACAAGCTTAAATGCCTAATGGAATGGTCAGTATATTCTATATCTAACACTCCCTGCATATTTTTAATGATATCTCTTGTATCATCTAACACTTCTTGCGTAAGATTCGGAAACATTCGTTCTTTGAGTTTTTTCTCTTCATCAAACAATACTTTTAAGGAATGTCCTCTTAACTTTTGTCTCAATACCATTGTCACTGCCTGACGGTAATCTTCCTCTTTTCCTTCCCAGTAAATTCCCATTCCCGGTCTTCGGTAAAGAGTCAGATTATAGTGATCAAGCCATGTTTCAACCTCTTCCAGGTCGTTGCTTAATGTTGCATCCGAAATATGAAAAAGGGATGTAAAGTAAAAATATTTGAGTGGTTCGTTGATCGTTAACAGTTCAAGTAATATGATCATCTGGCGATCTGCTTTACTGTATACTGGCTTGTTCTCATCCATATCTACGAGTTCTTTAATATAGTTTCTTGTTTCTGCATCTTCATCCACATACATCCCGATTCTTGGTTTCTTGACTAGTTTAAAGTCATTCTCCTCAAACCATTCGTTGATGCGAGGCATTTCTCTTAATACGGTTCTTGAACTTAATTTCAGTTTTTCTGATATTGCCTGTATTGTAATTGGATCGTCAGCATTAAAAGCTGCTAACATCTCAATGATAAGTTTCTGTCTTTTTGTTAATCCGGATTTCTTAGACACTCTGTATCATCCCCTTTCACGTATTATTATATATACAATGGGTGGTTTGGACAAGCGATTGATATGATGGTTTTGACGACATTCAATAGTGACATTTTGTTGTCAGTATTTATAGTTTGTCAGTATTATTTCATGACAAGTTTTGATTGTAATAGTGTTGCATGTATGAGTCAGAAAGAAGATAAGAAGAACTATTTATAAGAAAAAAAGGATGACACTCCGCATTTTTGAAAGCGTTTTTTACAAATCGCTGATCCGCGCCTGTTCCTTCGATAACTCACTTGCTGCGAGCCAAAATGCCCACAGCTACGTTCAAACAATCGACCACAGGGCGCTGCGAATTTGTAAAAAACGCATTCAAAAAGTGCTCATGTTGTCATCCTTTTTTCTTATAAATAGTTCTTCTTATCTTCTTTCTGACTCATACAACGGAACGCTATTCAAATCACTACACAGTGTGTATGTTAAATGGTATTGGCTGATAAGTTTTAGATTCGTTAACAGAAGGTCAATGGAATTCGTTTTTCGTACCTCTATCTTTTTTTTATGTTTTTATGAATACTCGATACATTTCCGTTATACAATTACAATTTAATTAGTAAATACTATCCCTAAACACAATCTTACGATATGCTTCAAACTGTAACCAACGGTTAAAGAATTCGCTTCCTGGTTTATATCCTTGTTCTTTTAATTCTGCAAACAGTTTGTCTGCTTTTTCTTTGGAATCAACCAGAATCTTAAATCCTCGTCCATTGATCAGTGGCAGGCCTTTGTATTCGTATTCTTCAATTGGAAGAATTGCTGATACTTTTCTGTCTCTGATCTGTACGGCTACTTTGTCTCTGAATACGATGACATCAAAGTAGTCTGGATACTGATAGCTTTCTCCTTCTACTGGAATTTCATCTCCGATCGTGTAGGATTTTCCAGATGGTTTGATCTTTGTGACTGTCATACTTTCCATGTTGTAGTAGAATTCTTCAAAGATGTCTCCATTGGCTTTTAATTTTCCATGTGCAAAGACGCATTTTAGGTCTGTTTCTTCGTCAACTTCAGAATTTTTGATCACTCCGCATGCAGATGTCATGTTTGTGATACGGTCGATCAATATCAGCTCTCCTAAGGCTTTATGATCATCAAATTCGTCTAAGACAATTTCTTCCTGCAAGATAACATCACATACTGCGATCTCATTCTTTCTTAAGTTGTTTGCTGGAATGTATTCTCCTGTGTTGACATCGATCTTGTACTGAATATTTGTTACGATTCCTGGAATTTCTTTTGTTCCGATCTTTACGAAATATTCTTTTCCTGGTAACAATTCTCCGTCATCCATCCAAAGAACTGTCGCTGTAAATGATTTGCTGACTGGAAGTTCTGTTTTATTGGCCAGTACGCATCCTCTGGATACATCAACTTCACGGTCTAACTGAATCGTTACTGGACGACCTTTTTCAGCTGTCTGTGCATCTTTATCACCAATTAATAAACTCTTAACCTTTGCATGTTCTTTGCTTGGTAATGTCACGATCTCATCTCCGACAGAAATCTGTCCGGATTCGATCTGTCCCTGGAATCCACGGAATGTGTGGTTTGGACGGCATACTCTCTGAACTGGCATGTAGAATCCTTCTTCTTCAGATTTCTCTCGTACATCCACCGTCTCTAGGTATTCTAGTAATGGTTCTCCTGTATACCATGGAATGTTATCTGATTTTGTTGTAACGTTATCTCCTTCTGTTGCAGATACTGGATGATCTTTACATTTGCAAGTGATAATTCTTCTTGTAATTCTTTGATCTGTTCCTCGATCTTTCGGAATGTTTCCTGATCATATTTTACAAGGTCCATTTTATTGACTGCAAATACGAAGTGTCTGATTCCCATTAAGGCGCAGATTCTTGCGTGGCGTCTTGTCTGTACTAATACTCCTTGGGATGCATCGATTAAGATGACTGCTAAATCTGCAAAGGATGCTCCTACAGCCATGTTTCTTGTATATTCTTCATGTCCTGGTGTATCTGCTACGATAAAACTTCTTTTTTCTGTTGTAAAATAACGGTAGGCAACGTCGATCGTAATTCCCTGTTCTCTTTCTGCCATTAATCCGTCAAGTAATAAAGAATAGTCGATCTTTCCACCACGGCTTCCAACTTTACTGTCTAACTCTAATGCTTCTTCCTGATCTGTATATAATAACTTTGAATCATATAAAATATGTCCGATCAGTGTAGATTTTCCATCATCTACACTACCGCAAGTAATAAATTTTAATAATCCTATCATCTTAGAAATACCCCTCTCTCTTTCTTCTTTCCATGCTTCCTGCTGCTTCATTATCAATAACTCTGGTTGTTCTTTCTGAAGAAACCGCACTTAATGTCTCGTCAATGATCTCATCAAGTGTTGAGGCTTTTGATTCCACTCCTCCAGTTAATGGATAACATCCAAGGGTTCTAAATCTCACACTCTTGTATTCGATCTTCTCACCTGGTCTTAATTTTAATCTGTCATCATCGACCATGATGATATTTCCATCTCTCTCGATCACTGGGCGTTCTTTTGCAAAATATAATGGAACGATATCAATTTTTTCGCGTTTGATATATTTCCAGATATCTGTCTCTGTCCAGTTAGAGATTGGGAATACACGAATGCTTTCTCCTTTTTTGATCTTAGAGTTATATAATTTCCACATTTCTGGTCTCTGGTTCTTTGGATCCCATGCCTGATTTTCATTTCTAAAAGAGAAGATTCTTTCTTTTGCACGAGATTTTTCTTCATCACGACGTCCACCTCCAAATGCAGCGGTAAATCCATATTTATTTAACGCCTGCTTTAGAGCCTGTGTTTTCATGATATCTGTGTAAGCAGCTCCACTATCAAATGGATTGACCCCCTGTTTTACACCATCTTCATTGATGTATTCTATCATTCTAATCCGTATTTCTTTGCTGTTTCATCACGGAATTTGATCATTTCTTTGAATTTCCATGTTGTATTAACATGTAAAAATGGAAATGGTGGTTTCTCCGGATAGAATGCTTTTAATGCTAAATGTAACATAACTGAGCTGTCTTTTCCGATAGAATATAGCATAACTGGTTTTTCACAAGAAGCTGCAACTTCTCGGATGATGTAGATTGCTTCCGCCTCCAACTGGTCAAGATGTGATAATTCGCTCATTTTGATGTCCTCCAATCTAATATTTGTTTGAATCTTTCTTGTTGATCTCTATGGTTTGTTCTTCCCCGGTATATTTTTTGATCTTCCAGAGAATCGTATCTTTGCTTTCGTTAACTGTCATTTCACTTCCCATTCCACCGATATCGGCTCCTAGGAAAAATGCGATGGCTCCTGTTTTACATTCTTTTAAGCAGGATGTACATCCCCAGCAGTCTTTTGGATATTTGATGTATGCTTTGCCAGTTGCATCGGTCTTTATCAAACTTCCAGGACAGACGTCTAAGCATCGTTTGCATCCAACACATTTATTTTTGTTAATTCTGATGCTCATAGTGCTCATCCTCCTTTACTAGTTCTCGTAAGATGACTTTGATCTTTCCTTCCACTTTCTTTGTATTGACGTATTTTTTCCAATCATCACTCTTTTGTGGATAATCAAGATTTTCTGCAAAACTGTGCCATCTTGTCTCTTTTCTTGCTTTTAAATGTTCGATCAGAGTCAGACAGATCGTTAATCGTTCTTTTAGTTCATAATAAAACATTAATTCATGGTAATCCTTGGCACTTAACTGTCCAGATAATGTGATCAGATTATTGATCTTTTCTTTTGCGAGATTTAGGCAGTTTTCATTAAACTGATAATGACTTGAAATTCCGCCTGCATAAGCATCCATGACTTTCTGCATCGCTTCTTCCATTTGCTCGATCGTAAAAATACTGTCTTTGTCTGATAAAATATTGTTGTATTCTTTGACTTTCTCGTCTAATAACTGTTCTTCTTTGTTATCTGTTATATCAAACGTCTGATCTTTTAATTTCTCTACGATATCCAGTGCTGCGAGCTCACCTTCTACCAAAGCTCCTGTCACATATTTCTGTGGGCATCCACCTGCGACATCTCCGGCTGCGTACAGCCCATGGATCGTTGTCTCTCGATTTGTGTTTACCCAGTAACCACTGGCAGTATGTCCACCCACGATATATGGTTCCGTTCCCTCGATCTCTACATTTTGTTCACTTGGATCTTTGCCTTGCTCGATCCATTTTAAGGTCTGGCTTGGTGCCATATTTAAATATGCTTTCTTAAGGTCTATATCTTTTTCCTTCTCAATTCCTTCGGTTCTTAGGTAACAAGGGCCTCTTCCTTCCAGATTTTCCTGTGTTGTTCCATAGACACGCTGAGAAGTTGTGATTCCGTATTTATCTTCGTAAATCTCTCCTTTAGCGTTTACCTGCTTTGCCCCGACTCCCTGTGCGATCGTTCCCGTTGGCGCGATCGTATCTTTACACCTTAATGCGATAAAACGCATCTCAAAGGTTGTCATCTCAGCTCCAGCATCAATTCCCATTGCGTATCCGGCACCAGTGTTAAATGGTGGATACCACATCTTATGTCTTGAAAATCCTGGATTATTTGGCTTATAAAGCCCTGCTGCCCCTCCAGTTGCACAAAGTACTTTCTTGGCACGGATCTCATAAGCTGTTCCATTTTCCATATGGAAACCGAAGGCTCCTTTGATCGTGTTATCTTCCACGATATAATCGGTGATATTCAAATGATTGATCACCTCTACGTTATCTAGCTGATTTACTGCATCTGCAAGGATTGGCTTGATATTTTCTCCATTGATCTTAATATTTCGATTTCCTCTGGCAACATAGTCACCATTTTCATCCTTTAAAATAACCAATCCTAACTGTTCCATCTTGCTTGTCACTTCATTTAAATGTTCTGACATTGTAAGAAGCAGGTCACCTCGTACGATCTCGTCTGCATCTTTTCTCGCATAATCAACATAATCCTGTGGTTTTCTTCCCTTTACGATATAAGCATTGATCGCATTAACTCCAGCTGCTAAGCACCCGCTTCGTTTGATATTGGCTTTCTCGGCGATGACGATCTTTGCATCACTTTTTTCCCTGATCGTAAGTGCCGCATAACATCCAGCTGTTCCGCCTCCGATGATCAGGACATCGGTATGTATGATCTGTTGTTTTGTAATTTCCATAATCGGTCCTTTCTGGTATATTTCTTAAATATAGAAGACATCGCCTTCCTGCATTTCTTTATTCTCTAATAAATAAGTTTCCTTTTCATCAAATACATATAAACGGTAAATAATGATATCAACTTCTTCTCCAACGCTTACCGGATCCTTTTCCAAAGATCTCTCAGCTGTCACTTTGATTCCATTGATATTTACAACTACATCCAGTCGACTTCCACTAAAGATCACATCTTCTACAATTCCTTTTTCTGATGCACTCATATATCGTTTTAATTCCCCTTTTTTTGCTAACTCAAGGAATTCCGGTCTGACGATCGCTTTCTGTGCATGTTCTATTTTTTCAAATCCTTTTAAGGATTCATAATTTTCTACGATGGATGATCTTCCAACAAACTGGGCTACAAATGGCGTCTTTGGTGATTTATAAATCTCTAATGGGCTTCCCATCTGCTCAATCTTTCCATGATTTGTAATCAAGATCTCATCAGCAACCTCTACGGCTTCATCTTGATCATGTGTAACGAAAATGCTTGTGATACCAAGCTTTGATACCATTTCTTTTAGCCAGAGTCGAAGCTCTGATCTTACTTTTGCATCGATCGCTGCAAATGGTTCATCAAGAAGTAATACCTGTGGATTTGGAGCCAATGCTCTTGCAAATGCAACTCTCTGTCTCTGCCCGCCAGATAACTGGTTCGGATATCTATTTTCAAGTCCTGATAACCCCGTTAATTCCAGTAATTCAAAAACTCGTTCTTTGATCTGTTTCTTCGGCATTTTTGCAATCTCTAGTCCAAATGCGATATTATCAAAGACTGTCATATATCGGAATAGTGCATAACTTTGAAATACAAATCCAATTCCTCGTTTTGCTGCCGGAATATCATTGACTCTCTTTCCATCAATAAAGATATCTCCTGCATTTGGATTTCCAATCCTGCGATGATTCGAAGCAGGGTTGTCTTTCCACTTCCACTTGGCCCAAGCAACGCTGCAAGTTTCCCTTTTTTAATTCCAAAACTTACATTATCTGATGCCCGGAAGTTTCCGTATTGTTTATAGATATTTCTCATTTCGACATACATTTTATCTTCCGTCCTTTCCCTGTTGTTTGTCCTGTGAGCGGTACCATGCAATATTTCTTAAGATCAGTACAACGACCGCGATCAATACTAAAACCGATGATACTGCAAAGGCTGCTGTGATTGATGATGTTGTTCCTGACATATATAAGGCATCGATCTCCAATGGTAAGGTAAATGTCTCACCTCTTGTTTTGGAAAGTGCATTAACTGCACCAAATTCTCCTAATGCCCTGGCACTACATAAGATGATCCCATAGATCAATCCCCATTTCATCTGAGGAAGTGTGATCTTTCGAAAGATCGTAAATCCACTGGCTCCCATCAATGCTGCTGCCTCTTCTTCGTCTTTTCCCTGTGAGTTTAAGATCGGTATGATCTCCCTTGACACAAATGGGAAGGTCACGAAAATGGTTGCTAAAATGACTCCTGGAATCGCAAATGCGATCCGGATATTCGTTCCAAAGAAGGTGTTGATCGCTCGGATCGCTGGATACGTCCATCCAAGTCTTCCAAATGTCATCAAGAATGCAAGGCCTACGATAACTGGTGAAATGGAAAATGGAATATCGATCAAAGTTGCTAAAACCTGTTTTCCTTTGAAACTGAATTTAGTCAATAAAAATGCTGCCATGATCCCGAAAAATGTATTGATCGTTACCGCAACAAGCGTTGCCAGAATCGTTACAAATAAAGCGCTTCTTACATACTCCGTTGATATGGAACTTACATAAAATTTAAATCCCTCACTTAATGAATTTGTAATAACGGAAAATAACGGTAAGACCAACATGACGATCATAAATAAAACACTGATCGTGATCAGGATGATCTTCGTTCGCTGTTTTCTTTTTTCAAACTTCTGCTGTTCATTCATGATCTTCTCCTTACTGTGCATTGACTCTTCTTGCCTGTCTTACCTGTATGATATTGATCACAAATAACATCACAAAGGAAATGATCAGCATGACAAGAGCAATAGCTGTTGCACTTTTATAGTCGATATAGTTTAATTTCTGCATGATCACATAAGAGATCATCTGTGTATGTTCCTTGGCACTGTTTCCTGAGATATAGATCACACTTCCGTATTCCCCGATTCCCCTTGCAAATGCCAGTCCAAATCCTGTTAATAATGCAGGTCTTAATTCTGGTAAAATGACTTTAAAGAATGTTCTTGTCGGTGTTGCACCTAACATATACGCTGCTTCTTCATACTGGTCATCCATTTTCTCAAGCACTGGCTGAACCGCTCTTACGATGAATGGAATCCCAATAAACACAAGTGCTATCAAAAGTCCGATCCTTGTATAAGAAATCTTAATCCCAAAGTGTGCAAAGTATCGTCCGATCATTCCATCTTCTGCATACATTTTTGATAATGTAATACCAGCAACTGCGGTTGGCAGTGCAAAAGGAAGTTCGATCATCCCATCCATTAATCGTTTCCCCGGAAATTCATATTTTACAAGTACCCATGCGATGATCAGCCCAAACACAACATTGATCAATGCTGCAATAAACGAACTTCCGATACTTGTGATAAATGCATTTCTTACTGTTTCTTTCGATATTAATGTAAAGAATTCATTCGGCGATAATTTTAGTGCGTATGCAAATACGGATGCTAATGGAATCAGTACGATCAATGATAACATTGTTACTGTAACTCCCATCGTTAATCCGAACCCTGGAATGACCCTTGCTTTTTTCGCTTTTTTTAATGTCCTATTCTCGTTATTTGTATTACTCATCTTCATTCCTGCCTTTTTATTGATTTATATAAATCTTGTCAAACAACGCTCCATCTTCAAAATATTTCTTGTAAGCCTGATCCCATCCTCTAAAATCACTGATCTTATATAGTTTCATGTTCAGATTAAATTTACCTTGATACTGTTTTAAGATTCTTTCATTCGATGGCCGGTATCCTTCTTCGGCTGCGAGTTTCTGTGCTTTGTCACTGTAGAGATATTTTAAATACTCTGTTGCGATCTTCTTTGTTCCATTGACCTTTACGTTATCATCAACAAGGCTTACACTTGGCTGTGCCAAGATACTGATGCTTGGTGTAATGATCTCGTATTTATCTGGATAATTCTTAACTGTCTGAATTGCTTCATTCTCCCATGCGATCAAGACATCACCTTTTTTATTTTCTACAAAGGTTGTCGTAGAACCCCTGGCTCCTGAATCCATAACAGATACATTCTGATATAATTTTGTCAGGAATTGTTCTTCCTTTTTCTGATCGTGATAATTATCAATCGCATAACCATAAGCTGCTAAGAAGTTCCAGCAGGCACCCCCGCTGCTCTTTGGATCTGGTGTGATGACTTCCACTCCTTTTTTGATCAAGTCTTTCCAGTCTTTGATGCTTTTCTTGTTTCCTTTTCTTACAAGAAAGACGATCGTTGACGTATATGGTGCAGAATCATTTGAAAATCTCTTCTGCCACCCTTTATTTATAAGTCCCGTCTGTTCGATCAGCGAAATATCATGTTCTAAGGCCAGTGTTACAACATCACCATTGCTTCCTTCTACTACTGATCTTGCCTGACTTCCAGAACCACCGTGGACTGGATCACTTCGACTTTCTTTCCATATTTATCTTTATAATATTTGATAAAATCTTTGTTGTATTTCTCATAAAACTCTCTTGTCGGATCATAAGAGACATTTGTGATCGTAAGATTTTCTTTTCTCTTATTTCCACATCCTTCCATAGAAACCATAAGAATCATACAGAAACTTAAAAGGATCATTTTCTTACAGATATTCTTTTCTATAGTTCTTTGTTGTCTTATTTTCATGGTTTCTTCTCCTTTATTTTAATTCCATACTATTTCTGTATGTTTTGTATGAATTGGATTATATAAGATTTCTGTATACATGTCAACAAATATCGTTATAAAAATTTATAATAACTGATTCAAAGAAATTTTTATTATGTTCATCTTTGCTCATAAAAGCACGAAAAAAAGACGTTTTGACATATGTTTTCAATACGTCAAAACGTCTTTCTTTCATTTATTATTTCATATATTTTTTCAGATTCTTCTTTTGTTTGTCACTGATCTGATAAAAAGTCTGTTTCCCATTCTTATCTTCGATTCCAATGACAGTACGATCTCCGAGAAGTATTTTTGTTAATGTACCACTTGTATAGAAACGATACTCATTCCATGAGGCTGTATCCAGTGTGGCATCTTTTCCAGATAACTTCTTCGCTTTCTCAATAATCTTAGATACTTTGATCGCTGTATCATTAAATTTCATCTTCTTATCTGTTACAACAATCTGGGCATCTGCAATTCTTGCTGCTACGTTACTGTAATTCTTCTGCTCTTTGGCATCGATCAACGCATCTCCAACGGTTGAAGCACCATTATATGCGTAAACATTCTCTGGAATCTCATCAAACACAATATAACTGTCACCATATACTTTGAATTCAACGTTGTATTATCTTCATCAATCAACGCATAAGAATAACTTTGTTTATACTGCTTCTCTACATCGGTTGGTGTGATTCCGATCATTCGATTACATCCAGTTACAATCTTCTTTACATATTTGCAGACAGGAATATTCGTTACTGCAAAACTCTGATTCTTGATCGTATTCGTTGCAAAGTCAACTTTAATGATCCTGCTGTCTTTGACACGACTTTTGTAGTCTGCAATCTTTTGATCTCCAGAAGTTGCATGGATTGCTTTGATCTTCTTATTTAGTGTAATTTGTTTTTTTTCTTTCTTCTTTTAACTGAACAGACAGTTTATCTCTTTGATCTTTAAGACTCTGATAATATTTTGATTCCACGACAGCATCTTTTGACGGCTTAAAGCATCCCGTCATCATCACGCTGCTCATTGCGATCACCGCTGCTGTTAGTATATATTTTGCACCTTTCATATGGTTTCCCTCCATTACAGGTCCTATCGTTTTTGAGCGATCTCTCCTGCGTTCTTATAGATGCTGTTTGGTGCGATACATCCACGTACCATAGATAATGGATAAATATTGGTATCATGACCAACCACTGATCCTGGATTCAAGATAGTTCCGCATCCTACTTCTACACGAGAACTTAAGATCGCACCGATCTTCTTTCTTCCAGTCTCAATCTTTTCTTCTCCGTTTTTGATCACAACGTTTGTCTTGTCAGATTTTACATTCGATGTGATGGATCCAGCTCCCATATGAGACTTATATCCTAAAATAGAATCTCCTACATAATTGTAATGAGGCACCTGAACATTATTAAATAAAATATCATTCTTGATCTCTGTAGAATTTCCTACAACACATCCTGCCCCGATCAATGCATTTCCTCTGATAAATGCTCCTGGCGCACTTCTGTATCTGGACCAATGATCGCTGGTCCATTGATCGTTGCCGTCTTGGCGATCGTTGCACTTTTCGCGATCCATACATCTTCTTCTACCTGATCATATTCATCTACTGATAGTGTTGGTCCAACTTCCAGTACAAAATCTTTGATCAATGGAAGAATCTCCCATGGATACGTTGTCTGTTCAAATAATTGAGCTGCAATTGTCTGATCTAAATCCTGAAAGAATTCTTTGTTTGTTAATTCTACCATCTGATTTTACCCCTTTCTGTTCTTATTATCTGTTTCAATCCACAGTCTGTAATTTTCATTTGAAATCCAACTCGATCGGACAGTGATCTGATCCCATCACATCTGTTAAGATCTTCGCATCACTGATACGATCTTTTAAACACTCTGATACAATAAAATAGTCAATGCGCCACCCTGCGTTATTCTTTCTCGCATTGAAGCGGTAAGACCACCAGGAATAGATTCCTGTCTGGTCTGGGTATAAATAACGGAAGGTATCGATAAATCCATTGCTAAGGATTGTTCTCATTTTTTCACGTTCTTCATCCGTGAAACCAGCATTTTTTCTATTTGTCTTTGGGTTCTTAAGATCTATGGATTCTACTGCCACGTTCAAGTCTCCGCAGAAAATCACCGGCTTCTTCTCTTCTAACTTCTTCAAATAAGCAAGAAAATCCTCTTCCCACTTCATTCGATAAGAAAGTCTTGCCAGTTCACTTTGTGAATTCGGTGTATACACTGTGATAAAGTAATAATCTTTAAACTCCAGTGTGATCACACGTCCTTCCTGATCATGTTCTTCTATCCCAAGACCATAAAAAACGCTGATCGGTTCTTCTTTTGTAAAAATGCCTGTTCCTGAATATCCCTTCTTCACTGCATAATTCCAGTACTGGTGATATCCCGGAAGATTCAGGTCAAGCTGGCCTTCCTGCATCTTACTTTCCTGAATGCAGAAAATATCGGCATCTGTCTCATTGAAAAAATCCAAAAATCCTTTCTTCACACATGCTCTGATCCCATTGACATTCCATGATATGAATTTCATCTAATTTCCTCCACGTCTCTTATTATAAAGAAACATAATCACTCCTGCTGCAATGATCACACAATATCCTACAAAACTCAGCATATCTGGAAGCTGTCCAAAAACGAGAAGCCCCATAATTGCTGAGAACATGATCTGTGTGTAATCATATACAGAAATTTCCCTTGCTGGTGCATACGTATATGCCGCTGTGACTCCAAACTGTCCTCCTGCAGCAGCTAATCCTGTTAATAACAAAAAGAATATCTGCCTTGCTGAAATCGGATGAAAATCCATGATCAAATATGGTACACACGCCAACATAGAAAATGTTGAGAAGAAAAGCACGATCATTGGTCCTCTTTCTCCTCTAAGTCCAAGTTTTCTCACACAGGTATATGCAAAACCTGCACACATTCCCCCTGCAAAGCCAATCACAGCTGCTGGTGTCATCCCGCCTGCGAAACTTGGTTTTACAATAAATAAACTACCGACAAAAGCTGCGATCACGCATGCGCATTGTGTCGGTGTGATCTTCTCTTTCAGTACTAAATAAGAAAATACAATAACAAAAAATGGCGATAACTTATTTAGACATGAAGCATCTGAAAGCACCAGGTGATCTACCGCATAAAAGTTGCAGAAAATACCTAAGGTCAAAAAGGGACCTTAGAATAAACCAATGCAAATTTCTTTTCTGAATCTGAATCTTTTCCTTGCTACGAATGATCATGATAAATGCAATGACCACCGCAACTAAATTGCGGAAAAAACTCTTCTCGATCGCTGGAAGATCTCCTGACAGCTTTAAAAACAATGCCATAAGGGCAAAGGAAAAAGCTGACAGTATGATGCATATAATTCCACGATTCTTATCTTTCATAACAAGATTATACTCTTGAAGAATATTCTCCAGTTCTTGTATCGATCTTTAACGTATCACCTTCGTTAACGAATAATGGTACCATTACCTGAGCACCTGTTTCAACGATACATGGTTTTGTAGCACCCTGTGCTGTGTTTCCTTTTTCTCCTGGTTCACATTCTGTAACAAGTAATTCTACAGAGATTGGTGGCTCAACCTGGAATGCATTTCCTGCGTGAGAAACGATCGTAACGTTTTCGTTTTCTTTAACGAATTTTAAAGAATCTCCGATAACATCTGGTCCTAATGCGATCTGATCAAATGTTTCGTTATCCATGAAGTAGAATAATTCTCCATCATTGTACAGATACTGCATTTCTTTACGTTCGATATGAGCGTTTTCAAATTTCTCTGTTGGACGGAATGTTTTCTCAACAACTCCACCGTTCTTGATATTTTTTAATTTACAACGTACGAACGCTGCTCCCTTTCCAGGTTTTACATGCTGGAATTCGATGATCTGGTAAATATTATTCTCGAACTGAATTGTTAATCCATTCTTAAAATCTCCTGCTGTAACCATATTATAATTGTCCTCCTTAAATTATATCTTTTTTTATTTTATCTTAAATCTATAGTTGAATCAACTATTTATTTGCTAATTTATAGATTTCGTATATGTCATTCTCATCACAGACCTTAAATGAACCGATCGTTCTGGTTCCTTCATAGGAACATCCATGTGCCATTTGCTTCACTTCTTCGTCTGTTTTTGAACCAATTTCTTTCGCCTCACGAAAACTTGTCGGCATATCAAGTGATGCAAAATATGTAACTGTTTTTCGGATTCCTTCCTGTGCTGCCTTCACATCGTCAGCTTCTTCTACATTCCAGACTCTTCTTGCATACTGCGCAAATCTGGCTGGTTTTGCATCATATACATAAGTTGCCCATGCTCCCCAGACAGCGGATAAACTTGCCCCATGTGCAATATCAAACTTCGCACTCAGTTCATGTCCTAACTGATGCACTGCAAAGTCTTTCTCAGCTCCAAGTCCTGTAATTCCGTTGTGTGAAAGACTTCCTGCCCACATGATCTCACTCATCGCATTATAATCGTGTGAATCCTTGATCGCAACCGCACCATTTCTGATCACTGTACGAAGCAGACCTTCTGCAATCTCATCTGTCAGTTCATTATTCTCTGTCTGTGTAAAATAACGATCCAATGTATGCATCATAATATCCACAATGCCGCATCCTACCTGATACTTTGGTAATGTATATGTAAGTTCAGGATTCATGATCGCAAATGCCGGGCGGTTGAAATCTGTGGAAAGACCTCTCTTGATCTTCGTCTCTTCATTCGTAAGTACTGCTGAATCGCTTGTCTCACTTCCTGCCGCTGCAAGTGTTAATACAACTCCAACAGGAAGAGATTTCTTCACTGTCTGTTTCTTAGACCAGAACTCCCAGATATCTGTATCCGGATTCGCTGTTCCATGTGCAACAGCCTTTGAGGTATCGATCACACTTCCTCCACCTACTGCCAATACAAAGTCCGTTCCAAATTCAATGGATTTCTTCACTGCTTCTCTCGCAAATGAAAGCCTTGGATTCGGCTTCACGCCTCCAACTGTCATATATTCAAGACCGGCTTCTTCTAATGAAGCAGTTACCTCATCAAGTAATCCGCTTCTTACAACACTTCCTCCACCATAGACAACGAATACTTTGGAAGCTTTCAGGCTTTTCGCAAGTTCTCCTACCTGCTTCTGTGTCTCTTTTCCAAAAATGATTCTTGTTGGTGTATACTGGGTAAATCCATGCATTCGCTCATCCTCCATCTGCCCATAAACAGGGGCAAAACTTGTATGTTACTGATTAATCTGCATCTCTTGTTAACTTCACAACGATCTCTTCTGCGATCTCTTCCACAGTCTTATAATCTGTGTTCACTACAACATCTGCTGCCGCTTCGTACTTTGGACGGCGTTGTTCCATCATATTAGAAATAAATTCAGTATTCTTATTCCCACGTAATAATGGTCTGTCATCATTGTCTTTGACACGCTCTAAGATCACTTCTGGAGATGCTGTTAATAAAACGACCTTTCCATTCTTCTTCATCTCAGCAACGTTCTCATCACGAAGCGCAACTCCACCACCACAGGAGATGATCTGGTTATTCTTCTTCTGAAGCTCAATCAAAAGGTTTGTCTCACAGTTTCTGAAATATGTCTCTCCATATTCTTCAAAAATCTTATTGATAGACATTCCTTCTTTCTTCACGATCTCTTCATCCATCTCTACCTGTGGAGATGCAAGGATCTTACTTAGATATGTAGAAACAGTACTCTTACCTGCTCCCATAAATCCGATCAATAAGATGTTATGTGTAAATAATGTCTTTGCCTGAATTCTTCTGCTGTTTTCTACAATATAAGTAAATATATCAAGAATCTCATCCTTATAGGTATTCTCATCCACATGTGTGAGCAGCATCTTACGCTGTCTCTTTTCCTGTTCTGGCTGAAGGATTGGCAATCCATTCTCTTTCTTGTAGACCATGATCTCTTTGATGATATCCATTCTCTCTTCTAATACAGAGACAATCTTCTTATCACACAGATCTAATCTCTCTCTAATCTCTTCTAACTGACTCATCTTCTTGTTCTTTCCTTTTCTATACTAAATGTCCCCATACTTCTCAGATAACGAAGTGTGGTCTTGTTCAGTATATCATACATTCCTATATTTTTTCAATTCATTGCCTCTATAATTTAGGCAAATTCACTTTGATCTGTAATAAATGAAATAAAATCTTTCACAACCGGTGTCAGATATTTTTCTTTTTTTAGTACAAGATATATATATCGTTCGATCTCTGGTGATATGATCGGACGAACACACACATCCATTGTATCAAGAAGCGGAATCTTTGGAACGATCGCAATTCCAAATCCTGCTGCAACAAGCCCTGCAACAGAAGAATCTTCTTCCCCTTCATATGCAATCGTTGGTTGCCTTTTAATCCTTGAAAAACAACTGTCGATCACTGGCCTTAATCCACTGTTCTTTGTAAAATATACGTAATCATATTCAATTGTATCCAGAAGATCGATTTCTTCCTTTTGAGCCAATGGATGGTCCTTTGGTGTGATCAAAACCAGTTCTTCCTGACCAACCGGAATAAATTCAAGTTCATCTTCCCCTTCCACATAAGAAGAAAATGCAAGATCATATTTCCCATCTTTTAATTCTTCCACGATTTTCTTCGTCGTTCCCTGTCCAAATGAAAAATGAATATGATTCTTCCCTTTTTCTTCCAGATAACCTTTGATCAGATTTGGAATAAAATGACTTCCCAAAGTAAAGATATACCCCATATCAATAAATCCACCGCTGGTTCCTGATGTTTCTGTTACCACCCTTTTTCCTTCATCCAACATATCCAGCGACTGCTCCACATAACGTAAAAACAATGCTCCATATTTCGTTAATTTTGCATTTCTCCCCTGTTTTTCGAATAATTTCACTCCTAATTCACTCTCAAGACATGAGATCGCATGACTTAAACTTGGCTGCGTAATGGACAGCATATCTGCAGTTCTAGTATAGTGTTCTTCCTTAGCTAATGCCCGAAAATAGTACAAATGATTCAAATTCATAATCTATTCCCTTTCAATTCATAAAATTTATTTATGGATAGTATACCATATTCTTCATTGCATTTATATATCTACTTTGCTATAATTATTTTTAGAAAACTATTAAGCAAATTGGAGGATCATAATTATGGCAGCAAAGAATTTCCGTAAATTATTTGAACCGTACACAGTAAAATCTATGACATTAAGGAACAGAATTGTCATGACTCCCATTGGAACAAATTTTGCTGAGCATACCGGAGAAGTAAATGAGAGAATCATTGATTATTATAAACAGCGTGCAAAGGGCGGAACAGGTCTGATCACAATTGAAGCTGCGAGTGTTTATTCACCACAGGGAGCAAGCGGATCATACCAGCTTCGTATCGACCACGATAACTATATTCCTGGATTATACAGATTATGTGAAAGCATCCATGACTGCGGATCCAAAATCAGCATCTTATTAAACCATGCTGGTTCTGTAGCAAATGGTAAGATGACAAACATCCAGCCAGTATCTGCATCTGATATTCCATCCAGAGTTGGTGGTGATATTCCTCGTGCTTTAACAACAGATGAAATCTACACGATCGTTGATAAATTTGCTGAAGCAGCAAAACGTGCAGTTACAGCAGGATTTGATGCTGTTGAGATTCAGGCTGGACATGGTTATTTATTAAACCAGTTCTTATCTCCAACAACAAATGACCGTACTGATGAATTTGGTGGATCCAAAGAGAATCGTGCACGTTTCACTACATTAGTATTAAAAGCTGTTCGTGAGACAGTTGGTGAAAATATTCCTATCTTCTTAGGAATCAGTGCTGATGAACTTGCTGAAGGTGGTAACACATTAGATGATACATTAGAGATCGTTGAATATTTCAAAGATTACGTTGATGTATTTGATGTTTCTGCTGGACTTACATGTTCTATCCAGTACCAGTATGATGCAGATTATCTTCCAGATGGATGGAAATCTTATATGTCTAAATCAATCAAAGAAAAGACTGGAAAGCCTTGTCAGACAAGCGGTAATATCCGTGAACCAGAAGTTGCAAACCGTATTCTTGAAGATGGTGAAGCAGATCTGATCGCAATCGGACGTGGACTGATCGCTGATCCTGAATGGGTAAATAAAGTTCAGTTTGGTAACACAGATGATATCAATCGTTGTATCTCATGTAACAATGGATGTACAGCAACATTAGGGGATGAACCTATCCGATGCAGCATCAATCCTGCTCTTGTTTCAGGTTCATTATATAAAGATAAGAAATTAAAGAAACCATGTAACGTTGTTGTTGTTGGTGGTGGTACTGCCGGTCTTGAAGCTGCATGTACAGCTGCTGAAGTTGGATGTGCAACTGTTCTGATCGAGAAATCAGGAGAACTCGGTGGACTTGCCAGACGTGTAGGCAAGATGCCTAACAAACAGCGTCTTGGATATTTCCCTCAGTACTTAGAACGTCGTGCAATGAAACTTAAGAACCTGTTTATCTGTAAGAATACAGAGGCTTCTATCGAATTTATCGAAGGTTTCAAGCCAGATATCGTTGTTAACGCAACAGGATCCGTTCCTCTTCTTCCAAATATCCCTGGATTAAAGGAGAACTTAGAAGCAGGTAATGTATCTACGATCTTTGATCTGGTAGATCACGTAGATTCTTATCCAGAAGATTTATCTGGTAAGAAAGTTGTTGTGATCGGTGGTGGTAACGTAGGACTTGACGTTGTTGAATTCTTTGTTCCTAGAAAAGCTGATGTAACGATCGTTGAGCAGAAATCTCACTTTGGTGAGAACCTTGACTTTATCACTAAGACTGGTTCTATCGAATTCATGAATAAGAATAAAGTAAATCAGTATCCAAATGCTTCTTTATTAGAAGTTAAAGATCACAGCTTTATTGTAAGACATGATTATAAAGATCTTGAATTAGACTTCGATTATGGATTTGTATGTCTTGGAATGCAGTCTGCAACTCCTTCTCTTCAGGAATTATACAACCACTTCATCTATGAAGGTGTTGAAGTACTTAATATCGGTGACAGTGCTCAGACACGTCGTATCATCGAAGGTGTAAAAGAAGGTCGTGACATTTTAGTTGCATTAGAACGTCAGGATTTTATCTAAGATCATAATTTTGATTTCAAACCTTTCTTTAAAAGATAAGAAATATATTGTAAATATATAAAAACATGGACCAGATAACAAAGATCTGACCCATGTTTTTTATTATTTCATTAATGTTTTTTCTTACGGTACTGCCACAACACAATCTTTTCAAAATAACGCTTTATGACGATCTGAATCTCTTCTTTCGGATTCATCGGTGTTACAAGAATACTATGTATACCTGTTCTGTTCGCTCCATAAACATCTGTAAACAACTGATCTCCAACGAAGAATGTATTCTTCTTATCCGTTCCCATCAATTTCATTGCTGTCTCATATCCTTTGATCGATGGTTTATTTGCTTTGTATACATAATATTTTCCACCAACTGCCTCGCAGAACGCTTTCACTCTTGGTTCTTTGTTGTTACTTGTAAAACAATACTGCATCCCCATCGCATCCAGTCTCTTAAATAACTTCTTTGCACGTTCATCTGCTGGTGCATTGTGTGGTACTAACGTATTATCGACATCAAAGATCACTCCTCGATATCCTTCTTTGTAGTATCGTTCGAAATCAATATCATAAGTACTTCTGATATCTTCGGACGGGTAGAATTTCTGAAACATAATTTATCTTCCTTTTTACATCTTTACATTGTTCAATCTTGTTTATTTTATAACAGCTTTTTACAATTAGCAAGAAGAAAACAAAATATGAGACCAGTTTTTTCAAAAATTCTAGTCTCATATCATTCATTTTATTTCTCTACACCACTTAAATATGCATTATAAATATCTTTTGAGATACTCTTCTTAATCGCATCATAAACTGGCTGTGCCTGCTTACGCATCTCTTTCTGTGTCTTTGTATCAAGTTTCACAATCTTTGTACCACTGTCTTCAATGATCTTGATACGGTCTGCAATTCGCTTATCAGATGCTTCTCTCGCATACACTTTCGCTGTCTGTGATGCCTGATCGATGATCTTCTGCTGGTCTTTTGACAGATTATTATAGAATTCATCACTGACGATCAGCGAAATATAATGTGGCAAATGGTTTGTCTCTACAACATAATCCTGCTGTTCATATAATTTGCTGGAAACGATAACTTCGTAAGGATTCTCCTGTGCATCGATCGTTCCCTGCTGAAGTCCGATATAAACTTCGCTGAACGTCATTGGTGTTGGATTCGCTCCAAGTGTCTTCCAGAACTTCAAATGATAGCTGTTCTCCATCGTACGGATCTTCTGCCCTTTGAAGTCGTTAATACTCTTAACATTCTTATTGGTAGACATAACACGGAATCCCTGATCGGCATATCCAAGTAATTTGTATCCACCCTTCTGATATACTTTCTCCATCTTCTGATAGAACTCTTCATTATCAACAGCTGCTCGTGCCTGTTGGATCGTTGTAAATGCACTTGGCAGGTCAAATACTGCGGTATCTGGAAGAAATGTTACCTGTGGTGCAGTATTCTGTACGACAAATGGGATATCCCCATCTTTACAACTCTCAAGAAGCTCACGGTCTCCTCCGAGTGTACTGTTTGGATAAACTTCGATCTTCATCTTTCCATGACTTAATCTGGAAACTTCTTTTGCAAACTTCTCTGCATAAAGCTGTGTTACCGTATCTTCCGGACTGGAAGTTCCAAGCGGCCATGCATATCTTTGTACTTCGTCTTTCTTTTGTTTCTTCTTACATCCGGATAAACTGAATAATAAGACTCCTGCAAGAAGAACTACGACGGATCTTTTTATGATTTTTCTCATGAAATCCTAAACCTCCTTATAAAAGTGCCAGACTGATCTGTGGAATAAATGTGATCAGAAGTAATGCGATCAGGAAGCAGATAATCAGCGGCATTGCTTTCTGTGCGATCTTCATCACTGGAATATCCGTTAAGGATGATGCCACAAATAAGTTGACTCCAATTGGTGGTGTAACGAAACCAATTGCAAGGTTTACAACCATCATAACACCAAAATGAATCGGATTCATACCGATTGCTGTAACGATCGGTAATAAAATTGGTGTCAAAATAAGAATCGCTGGTGTCGTATCCATGACCATACCTACGATCAACAAGAATATATTGATCACAAGCAAGATCACAATCTTATTATGGAAGTTACCTAAGATCCATGCACTAATGGACTGTGGTACACGCATCAATGTTAATACTCTTGAGAATGCAATGGATGCTGCCAAGATAAACAGAATAGGTGCATATGTTCTCACACCTTCTACCATGATTCCCCAGATATCTTTAAATTTCATGGATTTATAGATAAATAAACTGACTACTAAAGAGTAAAATACAGAAATAACCGCTGCTTCTGTTGGGGATGCGATTCCTGTGTAAATACATCCAAGGATGATAACCGGACTTAAGATTGCAAAAAAGCTTTCTTTAAATACTCCAATAAATCCTTTTGCATGTAACTGATCGATCTCTGCTGCGATCTTTTCCTTATCTTCTCCATGTTTTTTACAATAATAAATGGCATACACCATCAATAAGGCACCAATCAATAATCCTGGTACAACTCCTGCCATAAACAGATCACTTACAGATTCCCCGGATGCCATACCATACATGATAAATGGGATACTTGGCGGTATGATAACTCCAAGCCCACCCGCAACTGCTACGATTGCTGTTGAAAATGACTTGTCATATCCTAAACGAACTAAGATTGGAATTGTCATACTTCCTACTGCTGCTACAGTTGCAGGTGCAGATCCTGAGATTGCTCCATAAAATAAACAGGTTACAATTACTGCACATGGCATTCCTGCCGTTAATTTTCCTATAAAAAACGCAAAAACGTCAAAAATCTTCTTAGAGATTCCCCCTTTTGCCATGATCATTCCAGATAATACAAACATTGGAACTGCAAGTAATGGGAAACTATCAATTCCTCCAAGCATAGAACGAATGACAAATGTCCCGCTTGCTGTAAATGATGGATCAAATGCTCCTGGAAGTACAGATACAATCCCAAGGGCGATCGAAATCGGAATTGCAATGATCAGACAAATAAAGAAGAGTAAAAATACGACTGCTGCTGACATTTATTTTTCCTCCTTTTCTTCATCTTTGCGGATCACAATCTTAAATTCAATGATCCAACGCTGGATGATACGAAATGCTACTAAAACAAAACTAAACAGCGGGGCTGCCTGAATATAATACATTGGAATCTGACATGCGGGACTTACCTGTCCACTTTCAAATGCACTCTTTAGATAAAGAACTGCATATGGAATCAGATATAAAAACAAGGCAAGTTCGATCGTGTGGTTCACCACTTTGAACAATGCTTTCCCTCTTCTTGGAAACATTGCTACAAACTGTTCAATTTTAATGGAAATACATTTCTTAGTACAATAACTAACACTGATAAAGCCTGACCAGATAAACAAATATCTTGTCAGTTCCTCTGACCATGAAAGAGAAGCTCCAAGTGCATATCTTGCAAATACCTGGATTCCCATGATCACTGTCATTGCAATCAATAATGCTACCATCAGAAATTCTTCCAGATTCTCATCAAGCCATTTTAGCATGATTCACCTCTTTCTACTTTCTATAACAAAAGTCTTTATTTTCACAAACTATGGCAAAACTTTAACAATTTGCTCTACTAAATTATACTGAAAAAATAGGATTTCAGCAAATATTTTTTATATATTTAAAAAAGAGGAAAAGAATAACCAAGAATCTTCTCCTCTTCTGCATTTAATTTTTAAAGATTCAGTCTTATAATCCCTGATTTTCATGAAGGAACTGAAGCATATTATTTAAGTCATTGACTGCTGCCTGTCCAGGTGCAGATGCTTTCTTCGCTGCTCCAAATGTTAAAGCAGATCCAAATACTTCACCGCAAAGACGGCTGATCAGTCCTGTTCCTGCCATAGACATTGTAATGATCGGACGATCTGCATGTTCTGTATACATTTCTTCTGTTGCACAAAGAAGTGTTAATACGTCACGTCTGCAAGTTGGCATAACTGCGATCTTAGGGATATCAGCACCAAGTTCCTGCATTTTGCAAAGTCTTCTTACGATTTCATCTTTTTCAGGTGTTTTGTCAAAATCATGGTTCGATGCAACAACTTTTACTCCACATTCGTGAGCTGCTGCTACGATCTCTTTTACGATCTCATCCCCTGTAAATGCTTCTACGTCTACAAGATCAACATATCCTGTTTTCGCAGCAGCGATATTTAATTCTTTATAAGGTTCGGCTTCGATTGCTTTTTCTCCACCTTCTTTTGATGTACGGAATGTGAAAAGAATTGGTGTTTCACCTAAAGCTTCTCTTAAGTCTTTTAATACATCTTCTACTTTATCAAATTCGAATACTCCTTCGAACCAGTCAACACGCCATTCAACAACGTCTACTGGGATGCTGTCAAATGTTTTCGCTTCTGCGATGATCTCATCTTTTGTAACCCCTACGATAGGTACACAGATTTTAGGAACTCCGCTTCCGATTTCAATTTTTCTTACTTTTACTGTATTCATTGACAATTTCCTCCTATTGTCTGAACATTCTCCCGAAGCATAAACCTCGGGAGTTCCTGTTACCAATACTAATTAATTTTTAGATGCTTCTTCTGCATTCTTTAATAATACACCATAACGTACGTTTACGAAAAGTGCTAATAAGATTCCGATTGCTGTAATTACAATATTCATCATAATTACGCTTGTAGATGTCATTTTTGCAGCTGCTGTTAGGATTGTGTAGTTACATAAGCTTGATGCGATCATAACTAAACTTGTGATCGTTCCTTTGATCTTAGGGAACAGATCATTGACAACGGCTGTAGCCATCTGAAGGACTCCACCTGCTGCTGCATATCCGATCACGAATGCTCCAACATAGCAGATCATAGGTGTCTTAATAATGTAAACTAATGCTAACATTACAAGAGAAATCGCTGGGTAGATCACTAGGAATCTTACCTGTTTGAATTTTGTGATCAATACACTTGTTACGAATAATGCTACCATTGTACCTGCAGAATAGTATGTCTGCATCACAGATACGTTCTGAGATGGGATTTTTGCAATTTCAGTACCAAATGTCTGAGCACAGTTTAACCATAACTGGAATGTAGCTGTACTTGTGAATCCGATCAGGATCAATGCAATACTCTCGATAGAGAAATGTGCATTCTTTAAGTTGCTGATGAAAGATTCAGATTTTCCTGCTTCAGATGTTGCTGGGAATGGAGCAAAGATTGCTAAGATTCCATGATACCGATGCATACACCAGCGATAACTGGAAGCATTAAGTATGACATGCTTGTTCCTGCTACAATACCTAAGAAGAAAGGCATTAATAACTGTGCAACAGAAATGAAGAATTTGATCCCCATTGTTGCGATACCTGTATATTTGTAAATAATTTCAGTTACAGCTGGGTATGTTGCTGTATCTAAGAATGAGTTCGCGATACCACCAAGAACTGCTGCGATATAAGCAATTGTTGTGTTTGGTGAGAATGCGATCCCTACTAAGAAAATAACGTATGAAGCACATCCAATGATCACTGATAAACGACGTCCTAATTTATCAGATAAAGGTCCTGCAAATGGAAGGGAGATCAAACGTCCCAATCCTAATGCTGCTGCAATGGATGTTACTGCCATAACATCTTTTAATCCCCACTGGCTTGCGAGCATTTCTTTTACTACCTGCTGACTTAAGATGGAACATCCGATTCCATGAATGAAATAGTTCAGATAAAGAACTAAGGCACTTGGCATGTATTTTTTATCCATTTTAATAATTCCTCTCGTTTGCTATATGGTTATGACTGATCCTAGTCATATTTGATATCTAATACTTCTTTCATATGGTCGATTGGCATATGTTTTCCTGTCCATAAGTGGAAAGCAGCATCTCCCTGGAATAACATCATTCCAAGACCGTTCATTGTCTTACATCCAGCTTTCTTAGCAAGTCTTAATGTTTCTGTCTCTCTTGGAGCGTAAACTGTATCTGTTACGATCAGGTCTGGACGGAAGTATGTTTCATCAGGAACAACTGTCTGTCCTTCTAATGGTTTCATTCCTACACCAGTTGCCTGTGCGAATAAGTAGCTGTCTGCGATTTCTTCTCTTAATTTATCTTTGTCATCAAGATCGTAAAGATTTACGATACAATCTGTGTTTTCACGGATCTTCTTTACTGTTTCTTCAGCATTAGCCCAGAATTTATCTTTGATGTTGAAGATTGACATTTCTTTGACACCGTCTAATGCAGCCTGAATCTCGATCGCTGTCGCAGCTCCACCAGCACCAGCGATTGTCATTTTTTTACCGATCACGTCAATATCGTTGTCTTTTAATGACTGCATGTATCCGATACCGTCTGTGATATGTCCGATCAGTTTTCCGTTGTCATTTACGATCGTGTTAACAGCTCCTGCCATTTTAGCTGCTGGAGATAACTCGTCTAAGTACTGTCCTACAACTGTTTTGTTCGGCATTGATACGTTAGATCCAACCATCTTTAAAGCACGAAGTCCCTTGACTGCATCCTCTAATGTGCTGTTGTCAACTTCGAATGCTAAGTATGCATAGTCAAGTCCTAATGTTGCGAATGCTTCATTATGCATTGCAGGTGAGCTTGAATGTCTGATTGGATAAGCCATTAATCCGATTAATTCAGTATGTCCTGTAATTCTCTCTGCCATAATTTTACTCCTTAAATAATATGCTTGTTATAAGTTTCATTTACCCAAAAGTTAATTTTTTAACAACCTTATGGCTATATTATATTCCATATTGATTGATACTTCCAATATATCTTTTAGTGTTTTTTGATAGCTTCAGGCTATCAATCATGTTATAATGAACTTAACCATTAATTGCTATAATAAGGAAGGTATGTATGAATTTAAATCAACTGTACTATTTTCAAAAAGTTGCACAATTACAACATTATCATCAGGCAGCCAAAGAATTAAATATCTCTCAACCTAGTTTAAGCCGTTCGATTGCTAATCTTGAAGAAGAATTAGGTGTTTCTTTATTTCAGAAAAACGGACGCAATATCGAACTTACCAAATACGGCTCTATCTTTTTGGAACATGTCAATCGTATTATAGATGAAATCAAAATTGCTGAAAATAAAATGAAATCCTTAGCTGGCAGTTCCAGCGGGCACATTGATATCGGATATGTATTTCCACTTGCCAAAAGTTATATTCCAAGACTTGTACGAAGTTTCTTAAATCAGCAGGAAAATCATGAGATCACGTTTTCTCTAAGTCAGGAGATCACAAAAAATCTGATTGCGGATCTGAAAAATGAAAAATATGATGTCGTTTTTGGTTCTCTCGTTGCCGATGAACCGGAAGTTGAGTTTGTTCCAGTTGTTAATCAGGAAATGGTGATCATTACCCCGCCAGAGCATCCTTTAAAATATAAGAAGAAACTCGTTTTAGAGGATCTGCTGGATTATCCAGTCATTGGTTATGATAAGACTTCTGGTCTTGGACGTTTTACTAATTCTATTTACAAACAAAACCATATCAAACCGTCTATCGCTTTTGAATCTTCGGATGAAAATGCCATCGCTTCCCTTGTTGCAGAAGATTTTGGGATTGGTTTTGTTGCACATGTAGAATCATTACAGGCATATGATGTGGAAATCCTACATCTTAGTAATGTAAAACCTTACCACACTGTTTATATGGCTTATCTTAAAAATATGCCGATGATCCCTGCTGTTCGTAAGTTTATTGAATTCACAAAAGAAACAATAGATATTTTTTATTGATTCTTCAAAAAAGATTTATTTGTTAAATAATTAACCGTGTGTTATACTAAAGCCATCATAAATCATTCACCCAATTTTTATGATTCTAACAACCTCGGATTATATGGAATTTAATTTTTTGATTTTTTGGATTTAATTTTTTGGAGGTTCAATTCTAATGAAAAGCAACTATAAAAACATTTTCACACCATTAACAATTAAGAACATGACAATGAGAAACCGCATCATGATGACACCAATGGGAACTAACTACGGTGAACAGACAGGAGAAATGAGTTTCTTACACATTGATTACTATACAGAAAGAGCAAAAGGCGGAGTTGGTCTGATCATGGTTGAAAACGCAAGTGTTGATTCACCACTTGGATCTAACGGAACAACTCAGATCCGTATCGATCATGACAACTATATGCCTCGTTTCTTCAAATTATGTGAAACATTACACGCTCACGGAGCTTGCGTTGGTGTTCAGTTAAACACGCTGGTGCTTCTGCTCAGTCTAAGAGAACAAATATGCAGCCAGTATCTGCATCTGATATTCCTTCTAAAGCAGGTGGAGAGATTCCTCGTCCTCTGAAAGTAGAAGAAATTTACGAAATCGTTAAAAAATATGGAGAAGCTGCTGCTCGTGCACAGGCTTGTGGATTTGACTGCGTTGAGATCCATGCAGGACATTCTTACTTATTAAGTCAGTTTATGTCTCCTACAACAAACAAACGTACAGATGAATTCGGTGGATGTCCAGAAAACCGTGCCCGCTTCACAAAATTAGTTGTTGAAGAAGTTCGTAAACAGGTTGGACCTATGTTCCCTATCTTCGTTCGTATCAGTGCTGATGACTGATGGAAGGTGGAAACACATTAGAGGATACTTTAGAGTTACTTTCTTACTTCCAGGAAGAGGTTGATGCATTTGACGTATCTGCTGGATTAAATGGTTCTCTTCAGTTCCAGATCGATGCCAACTACTTAAAAGATGGTTGGAGATCTTACATGGCAAAAGCTGTCAGAGAAAAATACAACAAACCTTGTGTAACTATGGGTAACATCCGTGATCCTCGTGTCGCTGACGATATCTTAGAGCGTGGAGATGCTGATATTATCGGTATGGGTCGTGGACTGATTGCTGATCCTCACTGGGTGAAAAAAGTTGCTACAGGACATGAAGACGACATCAGAAAATGTATTTCTTGTAACATCGGATGTGCTGGAAACCGTATCGGAGTTAACCGTCCAATCCGTTGTACAGTAAACCCTACTGTAAACTCTGGATTTGACTATAAAAAGAAAAAAGTAAATAAACCTTGTAACGTTGTTGTTATCGGTGGTGGTACTGCTGGTCTTGAAGCTGCTTGTACAGCTGCTGAAGTTGGATGTACTACATTCTTATTCGAAAAGAATGATCACCTTGGTGGATTAGCTGTTGAAATCTCTAAGATTCCAGATAAGAAACGTTTAAGAGACTTCCCTGACTACCTTGTACACCGTGCTTCTAAATTAACAAACCTGTTTATCTTCAAAGGACAGGAAGCAACTCTGCCATTAATTAAAGCACTGCATCCAAACATCATCGTAAACTCAACAGGTTCTAATCCTTTACTTCCACCAATCAAAGGATTACATGACCACATCGACAAAGAAGGATCTAAAGTAGCTTCTATCACAGGAATGATCAACCACTTAGCTGATTATCCAGAAGACTGCACAGGTAAGAAGTCGTTGTCGTTGGTGGTGGAGCTGTAGGTCTTGACGTTGTTGAATACTTCGCTCCAAAAGGTGCGCAGGTAAGCATCGTAGAATGATGCCTCAGATTGGTAAGACTTAGATCCAGTATCTAAATGCGGAACAAACACATTAATGAGAGAACACAATGTAAACCAGATGACTGAAACAGCTCTTTGCGAAGTAAAAGCTGATGCATTCACAGTAAAAGCTAATGGAGAAGAAAAAGATCTTCCATTCGATTATGGATTCGTATGCTTAGGAATGAGAGCAAACGCTCCTGTTCTTGATGAAATCCGTGAAGCATTCGCTGATACTAACGTTGAAATCATCAATATCGGTGACAGCGTACGTGCTAGAAGAATCATTGATGGTGTTCAGGAAGGACATAACATCTTAAATGTACTTGCAGATCATGAATATCTGTAAGATATAACAAAACATATAATAATAACAATCATACAATAAAGAAAGCGGTTTAAATTTTAACTTGCTATCCTACCTACCTTAAAAATAAATATAAAAGTTGCAAAAACCCCTGAAGAAAATCAATTCTTCAGGGGTTTTTGTTTTCATGGTTTGATCTTAAGCTTCTGCCCTTCTTCTGTTTTCAATGTGTACGTTAGATCTTTTTCATCCAATTCATATGTCATCTGATCATCATTTTCTCTTGTTCCATACAGATATTCATTTCCTGTAAATTCATCCAAGAAAGCTTCAAAATAGACTTTATCACCTCTCTGATTGGTTCCAGACAACAATATTTCTTCATTCTTTATCTTAGTCTGCTGTTTCTTTAGCACTTTTATTGTAATGATCTGGTCAATTGGTGTTACGATCAGATCATCTAATTGAATTGTCTGGCCTTTTACTTTGATTTCTTGATCGATGCTCACTGTTTTTGTTGCTTTTTTGAACCTTTGATTCTTTAATACAAATTTAAAATGATACAACTTGTTTTTTACCCGGACTTTTAATGATATTTTAGGATTTACTGGTATATCCTGCCGTTGATAGTTGACTGATAAGAAATGTATCGTTTCCTTTTTTAACATTTTCTTTTCCTAAACTGCATATCCTCTGTTTTCTTCTGGTTCCTGATCGTTTATCTTCATATCTTCCATCTGAACATCTTTTAATTTTGTCTTTGTTTTGTCTTTGTTTGTTACCAGAACAGAACACCTTAATTGCTGGTCACTTGCGATGGCATCTTTTAATGTTATCGTTATGTCATTGTCTTGTTTTACCTGATCTACATGCGTTACATAAGTATCTTCTTCTGTTTTTCCAAGATGCTCGCCAATTCCGACAATTGATTTTAATGCCTTTGCAAATGCGGTATCCCTAATTGGTGTGATCGCCACGCACAAGCCAAATACGACACATGCGGCAGGGATATAATACCACTTAAACTGCTTCTTCTTTTGTTGTCCTTTTGTTGTAATTCCTGTACTTTCATAGAATTGTTTCTTTATATGCTCTTTTTCTGTTTTTGTCAGTTTTTCTTCCTCTTCTGGAACAAACTTTTCTAAATTGATTTCTCTATATTCTCGTTTCATTACCCTCACCCCCGTAATCTTTGTCTTTGAAAAATTTCCGAATCTTTTTCTTTCCTTTGGAAATTCTTGAGTAAATACGGTCTCTGTGCAGCCCTGTTTCTACTGAAATCTGTGCAACTGACTGTTCTTTTACATATCTTCGGTAAAATAAATCCTTATCTTCTTCCGAAAGACATTTTAGCAGTTTTCCCAATTCTTCATCGGATGCATCTTCTTCTGCTTGTAAAAATCCTCGCTCTTCCTGATACAGTTGTTTGATTTCTTTGATCGATTCTTCTTCATACATGCTAATCTCTTTTGATGTTCTTTTTAATTCCTTTCGAAGAAGATCAATCGCTTTGTATTTTGCAATGGCACACAGAAAAGCTTTGAAATCTCCTTTTTTCGTATCAAATCTTTCTGGATGATTCCAAACCGCCAACAGACAATCATTGAAACACTCTTCCCAATGGTCTTTCTGATCATAAAGATTTTTAAGAAGTACCGTTTTGATCAGGCCTCCATATTGATCTATGATGTAATCGATCGCCTGTGGATTTTTCTTCTTTAATTGTTTTATCAAATTTTGTTCCGTGATCTTCACATATTTATCCTCCATATCTTACTGTATACAGTACTTTTATTTACCGGTCTATTTATTACTTCGTATTGGAAATGAAAAATCTGTCCATTTTTATCTATTTTTCCATTATGTCTTAAGAAAAGTGAAAGAAAAACATCAACTTATTCGTTTCTTTTCTTTGTTAAGATCATATCATAACGATCAAGGGGGATTTCTTTATGAAAAACAAACGAACTTTTTTACTTCATTTATTATTTGTATTTTATCTGGCAGCACTAACCTGGATCATCTTATTTAAGATGGCAGTTTCTTTTGACACGATCGATCATGGGATACGAAGCCTGAATCTGATTCCATTCAAAGGTGCAATGATCACAAATGGACGAATCAACTTTTCTGAGATGATCGATAATATTCTTGTTTTCTGCCCTTTTGGAATTTATATTGGAGTTTTGTATCGACGTTGGAATTTGTCTGAGAAAGTGTTGTCTTTCTTCTCTGTAAGCTTGATTTATGAGGTTCTGCAGTATGTTTTGGCAATTGGACGCAGTGATATTACGGATGTAATCATGAATACAGTTGGGGGAATTGTTGGACTTTTGATTTATTCTCTGCTTAATAAGATCTGTCGAAATGAACGTATGACAGAAATTGTTGTATTCATCTGCGCTGCTTTTGGAAGTGCGGCTGTATCTGGATTTTTATTGGCAATTTTTCACGCTAATTAAATTTGAATTTAGTCTTTGATGTATGTGATGGAAATAAAGGCTATCGGAATTCCCGTAGGTTGTTTCCTGTTATAGGTTAAAGGATTCCAATTTAAGTAATATACGACAACAGTTTTTTCCTTACAAATTTCTGTTTGTCTGGAACTAAATTAATATTCTAGAACCTATTATATTTCATCATCTCTCTGCTATCAATATATTTTATTTTGCCCACTGTACACTCTATGTATATGATAAACATAAATAAGAAACGAAATCACAGCATTTGGAATTTCGGTTTCTTTATTTTATGTTTTATCATATACTCATA
>ENA-OQLB01000149-OQLB01000149.1-human-gut-metagenome-genome-assembly--contig:-NODE-149-length-40585-cov-4.831307_pt1 | contig 40585 bp, 43 predicted proteins | sample MGYA00242656_ERZ504813 | MGnify/ENA primary metagenome ERZ504813 (study PRJEB26092, sample SAMD00036388) | human gut metagenome | host: Homo sapiens | study: EMG produced TPA metagenomics assembly of... | reverse complement strand
TACAAATGAACATTGGTCAGTTTTTTCGTGTTAAGATCTGATAATTTTTTTCTGCTTCTTAACTGAATCTTAACTGTTTTTTATCATCTTCAAAGTGATTTTGTATACAAAAAAGACATGCAAACTGTTGATCACTTCTAAAAAACTGTCTGCATATCTTATTTATTCATATGGCTTATATCTTATTTTTATATAACTTTGATTTTCTCTTCTAGTCTTCGATCATATTGATACGACGAATGTGTCTCTCATCATTTGAGAATTCTGTCTCAAGGAATGTATCAACGATATCAAGTGCTAAACCTTCTCCAACAACACGTGCTCCCATTGCAAGAATGTTTGCATCATTATGTTCTCTTGTTGCGTGTGCGCTGAATGTGTCACTGCAAAGTGCTGCACGGATTCCTTTGATCTTATTCGCTGTAATAGAGATTCCGATTCCTGTTCCACAGATTAAGATTCCCTGTTTTACTTCTCCGTCTTTGACTGCATTCGCAACTGCTTTTGCATAAACTGGATAATCGCAGGATTCTTCTGAATAGCATCCATAATCTTTCACTGCATATCCTTTTTCTTCCAGATGTTTGATAACTGCCTGTTTTAATGCATACCCACCGTGATCACTACCAATACCTATCATTTTGTTTCCTCCTAGTCTTTCTTGCCATATTTTCTTAACTAAACGGGCAATCTGTTCAAAACAGCGCTCGTAGTCGTCATCTTCCATGCCGTATGGGTCAATGATCGCACCTTCCACTCTGGCATATTCGTTCAATGTCGCGATCTCTTTGTATCCATGATATTCTTCTAAGATCTTATCTTTCTGCTCTTCTGTCATGGTTAAGATCAGATCGCTTTCTTCTACTTCTTCCTGCGTAAGCTGCGCCGACCGAAAATCAAGACTTTCAATCCCGCATGTCTTTATTACCATGTCTGCTGCTTTGACATGGACAGGTTCTGGAAATAATACGACCAGCCCTCTTGAGATCACTTCAACATTCTTCTGATCTGCATCCAAAAGATACTGGCGAAGGATCGACTCTGCAATAAAGCTTCGGCACGTATTATTCGTACTCACCATTATTATCTTCTTCAAAATATTCTCCTTTTTAAATACGGAGGATTTCATGTCCTGCTGCTTTTACCATACGGTTCATAATCGCCTCACTTAAGGGTTCACCTTCAAATCCTTCGGAATAGATCATATCAACATCCTTATGGTCAAATTCTCTTAATACATCATATAAATGTGCTGTTACTGTCTCGAGATGTGCTCTCTGTCCTACAGAAACAACTTCATCTGCCTGATAGAGGTCTTTTGTCTCATCCGATGCAATGATTCCTATCTTCTTACCCTGTTCCTTTTGTTCTTTCGCAAGCTGATTGATATGATCGACGACTTTCTCCTGATCATCGCCTAATACAAGCACCATCTCCGCCTTTGGTGCATAGTGTTTGTACTTCATTCCAGGTGCTCTTGGAATTCCGTGATCGCTTGCTTTTAAAGATGTATTCATCAATACTTCACACCCAAGAAATTCTTCCATGGACTCCTTTGTGATCCATCCTGGTCTTAGGATCACTGGAACTATTTCTGTAAAATCAATGATCGTTGATTCTACACCTACCATAACAGCTCCCCCATCTAAGATCATCGGAATCTTTCCATGAAGATCTTCCATGACATGTTCTGCTTTTGTCGGACTTGGACGCCCAGATGTATTCGCACTTGGTGCTGCGATCGGCACTCCTGATCTTCTGATCAGCTCTAATGCAACTGGATGATCCGGCATACGGATCGCTACTGTATCAAGTCCGCCTGTCACACAATCTGGTACCTGATCCGCTTTCTGCAAGATCACCGTCATAGGTCCCGGCCAGAAATGTTCCATCGCACGTCTTGCATTGTCTGGAATCTCTTTGACCAGAGATTCTACCATCTGCATATCACATACGTGAAGGATCAATGGATTATCAGAAGGTCTTCCCTTCGCTGCATAGATCTTCTTTGCCGCATCAGAAAGTAATCCATTCCCTCCAAGACCATAGACTGTCTCTGTTGGAAATGCAACAAGTTCGCCTGCTTTGATCAGCTCTCCTGCTTCTTCCATGTCCTTTTTGCAATCTTCCATATTATTAATTTTTACAAGTCTTGTTTCCATATTAAACTCTCCTGACTTTTAATCTTTCTTCAATGATTAAATGTAGTCATTTGGATTTATTATAACATTAAATATGGAAAAAATAAAGTATTGCACCATTGAGACTTCGCAATTTATACTTTTGATACTTACATCATATAATGATTAATAAAAAGAAAAAGGATGTTCTTCCTATGAATCAACAACATCGTTTCATCTTCTGGGGTGTTCTTCTGATCGTCGTTTTATTATCTGTTTCTTCTATTACATTCCCTATCTTTGTTGCACAGACTGTCAAGAATCAAAATGTGATCTGTATCGATGCCGGACATGGCGGTTCTGATCCTGGGAAGGTTGGAAATTCGAATATTTTAGAAAAGGATATCAACCTTTCTCTTGCATTAAAGCTTCAAAAACTTCTGGAAAAGAAAAATTATAAAGTATATATGACAAGAAATGGGGACTATAATCTTGCGGATTCGAAAGAAAATGAGAAACGAAGTGATCTATCCAATCGAAAGCAGCTCATTTTTGAGAATGATCCTATGGCAGTGATCAGCATTCATCAGAATAGTTATCCAAGCAGTGATGTCCATGGAGCTCAGGTTTTCTATCCGCAAGGGTCTGAGAAATCAAAGCAGTTAGCGGATCATATCCAGTCTGCTTTGATCAAGGGGCTTGATCCGAACAATCACAGGGAGGCAAAGGCAAATGCTGAGTATTATCTGTTTCGGGATAATCCTTATCCGATCGTGATCGTGGAGTGTGGTTTTTTATCTAATCCTGAGGAATTGAAAGCTCTTCAGGATGATGGGTATCAGAAAAAAGCTGTTCAATGTATCTTAGATGGCATTGAAAGCTATCTAGCAGATATATAATAATGAGCTGGGAAATCAATCTCCCAGCTCTGCTATACTCTTTGCATATTATTCTTTGATTTTCTGATATTCTATGGCGTAGATCTCTCCTTCCTGATCGTTGACATACTCTTTCATGTAAGAATCATCTTCGTTGAGTATTAGATTTAGATGTTCCAGATTCGCATCACTTATTGTAATGCCGTCCACTCGGATCGCCAATCCTTGTGACAGATAATAAGATAATTCATCATGACTTGTCATACGTATCCTCCAATCTTATTAAGCAGATGTTTCTTGTTACAATTTCCTACCATATACAATGAAAGTTTCTTCCTTACATCGTCAGTGTTTCTTGTGGTATATAAAAATTCCGCACTGTTTCCAAATGTAAGTCTTGTCGCGACATAATGTAATTATATACATAAATGGAAATTATTTCAAGCTATTTATGGATAAAATTGTAAATTTCTTGAAAAAGCTTTACACACCGCAAAAGTAATACTATAATAACATCAAAGTAAAGGAGTGATGATTATGAAAATAGAACGTATCAGTGATAATCAAATCCGATGTACTTTAAATAAAGAAGACTTAGAAGGAAAGGAAACTCTGTTAAATGAACTGGCTTTTGGTTCTGAGAAGGCAAAGGGTCTGTTCCGGGAATTAATGAATAAGGCAGCCACAGAACTTGGATTTGAAACAAATGAAGATAATCCTTTGATGGTTGAGGCAATTCCTGTATCCAAAGAATGTCTGATCCTTGTGATCACAAGAGTGGATAACCCAGAGGACTTCCGTGAACATTATAAAAAACTGCCGAAAAGTCTATTGGCTGGACAGCTCGCAGGAGCTGATGAAGACATTTTATCTATCTTCCAGATCTGCTTTCAGACTTTGGAAAATCCGCATTTTCAGCAGATTCAGGAAATGATATGAAACGTGTACTCGCCGATGACGGAGTTGGCATCTTTGCTTTTACTTCTCTCGATGACGTTGCATTTGCTTCAAAGTTACTGAACAATTACAACCTGTCCAGTACTTTATATAAAGATTCTGAAAACCAGTGCTACTATCTTTCATTGACGGATCTTGACGATTCGCCGAATAGCACGGTCATGGATGAGATTCATCAACTTTTATCAGAATATTGCAAACGTCTGCCAAACACATATGCAACGAAAGCTTTATTTAATGAACATCTGACGACGATTATTGAAAAACAGGCCGTTGAGGAAATGGCTGCTTATTAAAACAAAGAAAAGGAATTCCCGAATATCTTGTATTCAGGAATTCCTTTTTCTATTTTATAGATACATGGCTTCTTATTGGATTTATTTTGCTGTTTTATAAATTTCTACTAAGTCCTTTGCTGACAATTTTTTAAATGCACCTAACTGCTGTGTGTCATGATTCGTTGCTTTCATTGCCATATCTTTTATCTGCTCATCGGTTGGATCGATTCCAAGTTCTTTCAGGTTTGTTGGCATCTCGATCATTCTATAAAAATCTTCGACTGCCTCAATACCTTTTAATGCGGTTGACTTTACATCATCACTTTCTTCTACTCCCATAACATCAACTGCAAACTGTGCAAATCGTTCCGGTTTCTCGTCCATAACGTATCTTGCCCAACTTCCCCATACAGCTGCAAGCCCTGCTCCATGAGCCACATCAAACATTCCACCAAGCTCATGTTCGATCAGATGCGTTGCCCAGTCACCGCCGCAAGTTCCGCAGCCTGTCAAACCATTATGTGACAGGGATCCACACCACATGATCTCTGCTCTTGCTTCATAATTCTCAGGATCTTTCTTTAAGATCTTTGCATATTTCATGACATTTCTCATAACATCCTGAGCGATCTTGTCTGTGATCTCCATTGTATCTTCTAATACAAAATAACGTTCCATTGTATGCATCATGATATCTGCACACCCACACTGTGTCTGATAGTCTGGCAATGTATATGTGATCTCTGGATTCATGATCGCAAATTTAGGTCTTGCAAGGTCTGTATCCAGTGCTTTTTTATACCATCCTTCTTCATTTGTGATAACGCAGGAATTACTCATCTCACTTCCTGCTGCTGCGATCGTTAAGACGCTTCCTAGTGGATAACATGCTTTTGGTCTTGCCTTTCCTGTAAACAGATCCCATACATCAACCTCTGGATTACCAAGTCCATACGCAATCGCTTTACAGGAATCGATAACACTTCCTCCTCCAACTGCAAGAATGAAATCTACTCCTTCTTTCTTACATAATTCGATTCCTTCATATACTTTTGAAAGATGTGGATTTGGAACTACACCACCAAGTGTTACATAATCAATGTCAAACTCCTTTAATGCTTCGCAGACTCTGTCCAACAGTCCAGACTTTTTAGCACTTTGTCCACCATAATGTACCAGAACTTTCTTACATCCTTCTTCCTTTACCAATGACCCAACTTTCAATTCCGCCTCTTTACCAAATACAACCTTGGTCGGTGTAAAATATTGAAAATTTAACATAACATACCTCCTAAAAAACAGTACACTATAATATCTCTATTACAATGTACTGTTTTATCTTTATAAATCACATGCTAAGAATTATAAACTTTTTGCAAATGCCTGCATGATCAGAGATGCAACTTTGGCTCCTGGATCTTCCAGCTTCTGGATGCTTCTCCTCTTGTTGCAGCACGTCCATGAACTGCTAACATTGTTGTAGTAGCTTTGAATCCTTCTTCTGCTGCATCAGCGGCTTTCCCTGCCATATCTGCTAAAGATTGCCCTGCTGCTAAAGAAGCCTGTAAGCTTTCTACTGCTGGATGAAGTCCATCAAGAAATGTCTTATCTCCAACCTTCGCTCCACCTAATTTCGCAACTCCCGCTTCGTAAGAAGCAAAGATCTGTACTACATCAGCATCTTCTAATGTTTCTTTTCCTTTCAGATCTTTTCCAGCCTGTTTTAAACCAGTTGCCATCAAAGATCCCATTGTTGAAGGAACTTTATTCGCCATTGCTTTTCCTGCTGCAAATAACAGTTTTCCTGCATCAGCGATTGCTCCGTCAGATACTGCATCGTATGCTGCTTTGAATCCATCAGACATTGTAAGACCTAAGTCTCCATCACCAACGATTCCGTCCATCTCGATCAGCTTATCTTTATTCTCAGCCATAATGTCGCTGATTTCTTTTAATAATTTGATTAAGTAAGATGTTTCCATACTAAAATGCCTCCTAAACCTGTTTGAAGAATGGTGTATCAACTGGATGGTCGATATATTCTTTTAATTCATCATCAAGTTTTAATAATGAGATTGAGAATCCAGCCATTTCGATCGCTGTTGCATATTCTCCTACATAGTATTTGTATACTCTGATTCCTTTTTCTTCAAGAACCTGATTGATACGGCGTGTTACGATATACTGTTCATCTAATGGAGTTGCTCCAAGACCATTTACAAGTACTGCAACTTCGTCACCATTTTCATATGGAAGGTCCGCAACGATCTTCTCTAACATTTCGTCAACGATCTGATCAGCTGGCTCTAATTTACCACGGCGGATTCCTGGTTCTCCATGAATTCCCATTCCGATTTCCATTTCGTCATCTTCAATTTCGAAACTTGGCTTACCGACTCTTGGCACTGTACATGGTGATAAAGCTACCCCCATTGTACGCACGTTGTTATTTGCTTTATCTGCAACACGTTTTACTTCTTCTAAAGAAAGCATCTTATCTGCTGCAGCTCCTGCACATTTATATACGAAGAAGATTCCTGCAACACCACGACGTGTGCTCTTTTCTCCTGGTGCAGATGGACCTGCTGAAGCAACATCGTCTGCTCCTAATACTTCTGCTGTTTCGATATCATCTTCCATCTCAACTTCATCAGCTGCTGGACGGAATGTGAAGATATCTCCATTGTAATTATCGTAGATATATAATACTCCGGCACCCTGATCTGCATCTCTTGTTAGTGCGATCGCCTGGTCTACACTTGGAGACTGGAATACATCACCAACTGCACATCCATCAATCATACCTTTTCCTACATATCCTAAGAATAATGGAAGATGTCCTGATCCACCACCTGTGACAATACCTACTTTACCTTCTTTTTTATGTTTAGAAACAAGAACCTGTAAGTCTCCATCTACACATGCAAGATCGTCTTTATGTGCGATATAGATTCCTTCTAACATTTCTTTGATATAATTATCTGGCTGGTTGATAATTTTCTTCATTGCATATTCTCCTTCTTCTATGTAAGCGATTATTTGTTAGGGAATTTGATCTGAGATGGATACTCCCATTTCTGTAATTCTTCTGGTGGGAAGAAGTATGGTTCTTCGCCCTGTCCTGCACAAAGTGCATTGTAGTATAACTGAGCTAATTCTTCGATATAAGCAGCTCTTAAGTATGCATCATAGATGTCACCCTGAGATACAGCCACTGCTCCATGTCCCTGTAATAAGAATACGTCTGCTTCCTGAACTGGTTCAATAACACTATCAGACAGATCTGTTGTTCCTGGACGTCCGTAAGGAGCTACTGGGATTCTGGATTTTGTTACACCTAAGTTAGCAATTTCATATACAACCGCTGGAATTGGTTTGTTTAATACAGCGAATGTTGTTGCATACATAGAATGTGTATGGCAGATTGCATTCACATCTGGTCTTGTTTTGTAAATCTGAAGATGCATTAAAGATTCACTTGTTGGACGAAGTCCTGATTCATTTTCGATAACGTTTGCATCAAGATCAAGAACAACCATATCTCTTGCTGTTAATAAATCTCTATCTACCTGTGTTGGTGTGATCACTACATATCCTGTTTCTGGATCTCTTGCACTTAAGTTCCAGATAAATGTTTACATAATCCTTCTTTTTGAGCACGTTTTGCCATAGCTACAACGTCTTTTTTTAATGATTCTAACATTTCTTCTTCTCCTTTTCTCGTTTTTGAATAAGTTTAATAATATCTTCTGGCTTTTTCGCTTTCTTTAAAAGCTGCAAGCTTTTTTTATCTTCAATAATGTGATTTAACTGTTCTAACACTTCCAGATGTTTCGTTGGATCAGGAGTTCCGATCATAATGACGACATCCGCTTCCATATATCCGTAAACATCCGTTCTCTCTGGCATCGTAAGCAATGATAAACACACTCTTTTCGCTCCATCATCAACCCTGCATGCGCAATGATCACTCCGTCTGCGATCATGATAAATGGTTTATCTGCTTTGATATTGTCAATTGCCTTCTGAACATATCTCTCTGTGATATCCCCACGATCCAGCAACGGCTTGGCCACCGTTTGGATTGCATCTTCCCAAGGAAGTACATGATCTAATACTTGTACCGTTTCCTCTACTAAACATCTTCAGCCCGATCTGAACTTCGTTCTTACATTGTCGGATTTTTCCTCTTCTGTCTCTGGATTGAGTGCTGCTGCGAATTCCCTTTTCAGAGCTTCTTCATCCTTAATATCTGCATATTTTCGAACGACATCTAATAATGTAGAAACATCTAGCTTACGAGGAACGATCCCAACTAATTCTCCCATGACTTTGTCCCTGAATTTCATCTTAGATATCTCATCAAGGAATGGTTTTACAACAAATTGTGTCTTTGCTGTCTCTAGTCTTACCATCGTAAATACAATGTCAAACTTTGTTTCATCATAAGTTGCAAAATCTCTCATAGAAAGGCATGCAATAAAATCAATCTCTGGAAATAGTTCTTTCAATGTGAAATATAAGAAATTTGAAACCGATATTCCATTGGCACATACAACCACTGCTCGTTTCTTTGCTTCCGGTGCAAGTTCAAGAATTCCTTCTCTTCGAAGCCATGCTCCAAACAATGCTGTAATATATACGAGCTCTTCGTCTGGCACCTCGACTCCAACTAATTTCTCGACCGGTCCGATCGACTTACGGACAACTGCATGAAGTGATGCATATTGTGGGAGGACCATATCTAAAATACTCTGTTCAATATGATAATGATACTTCATACGGTAAAATGCTGGTTTGATATGCTGAAACAATGCTTCAAGCAATGTCTCTCTTTCATTGATCGTTACACAGATCAGATTCTCAAAGTTAACGATCACTTCTTCTGAAGCTTTCATTAATTCTTCTTCCTGTGAAGAATCTTTTCCTTGTAATGTATGAAAATTTGAAATCTGTATCTGAGCTGTTAAAAACAGTTTCTCAGTCTGCCAGGTGATCCCATATTCTTTTGCAAATTCAAGCATAACTGAATATTCTTTGGTGCCGGCAATATGTTGAAATGTCTCTGGAAGTTCTCGAAGAATTCTTCCCTTCTGTGTTCTGATAATAGTGAGACACATGATCAGTGGAAGTTCTTTAAGTCTCTCATCTGTAAAACGAACTTGCAGGCGTTCTTCGATCATTGAGATCTGTTTCTCTACCTGCTCCATCATCTCTTCACTGATCTGACAGATGTCCATGATCGTATCTTTTCCTTTTGGAATCTTCAAAATCCCACGAATCGATGTGATCATCATTTCCCGCTTTGCATATTCACTGCCGACTAAGTGATATCCTTCCTGTCGGCTGTATGATACTTCCAGATGATAATCTTCTAATCTTTGTTCCAGTTTCTTAAGATCTGTAAGAATGTATTCTTGCTGATTTCTAATTTTGATGTGAATGATAGATTGATAATTCCTCACGTATGCAAAGAAGCATCAAAAAATTAAAAGTCCGCGTTCCTTGTCCGTATAAATATACGTTGTTCCATCCCCTGCGATCTCTTCTGTCTGATATTGTTCAATAACAGCCACTGGTATAATGAATTTTCCAGTTCTAAGCCTCTCAATCTTTGGCGTTCCATTGTCTTGCAGATAATCATTGATCTTCTCGATCGTGTAACTTAACTGCTTCCTGGATAGCTGTAAAGACATTTCCACTTCCTTCCCCGTAATCGAGGGATTATTCACTATCGTTTTAAGAACCGTATAAGCTCTTTCATCTAAATACAATGGGTACACCTCTTTCATCAAGTTCTTACTTTCATAAGTTTATACTTCAATTCCGGGAGATTTTGCCTCATGATCAAGTAATTCTTTCAATTCATCATCTAATTTAAGGACAGTTAATGCTGCTCCATTCATATCAAGAGATGTTACATAATCTCCAATAAACACTTTATATACAGACAATCCCTGTTCTTCTAAATATGCTTCTACTTCATCGTACAGAACGTATAATTCCATAACTGGAGTAGCTCCTAATCCAGACATTAAGACTGCAACTTCAGAACCTTCTTCTGGTTCCATATCATCAATGACTGCCTTAGCCATCTGTCTTGCAATGTCTTTTGCTGGTTTTAAATCCTGGACATTAATACCTGGTTCTCCATGATGTCCGATTCCAAATTCCATCTTTCCATCTTCGATCTCAAAGTTTGAATGTCCTACTGCTGGAATCGCACATGGACTCAGTCCCACACAGATACTTCTAGTGTTATCCACTGTTTTTTGCGCTACGTCAATAACTTCATCAAGTGTTCCACCTAAAGCAGCTTTCGCTCCTCCGATCTTCCACATGAACACTCCGCCTGCAATACCATGACGTTTTTCTTTTGTCTCTTTTGGAGAAGATGCAACGTCATCTGTTGCTACGACATATTTTACAGTGACACCCTGTTTCTTTGCTTTGCGGATCGCCATCTTTACGTTCATGTTATCTCCGGCATAGTTACCAAATAAGCAGGCAACTCCTTTACCAGAATCTACTGACATAAAAGCGTCATAAAATGCTTGAGCAGAAGGTGAGGAAAAAATCTCACCTACTGCTACTGCATCCATCATATTCTTTCCGACATAGCCAAGAAACGCAGTTCATGTCCTGATCCACCACCTGTTACAAGACCAACTTTGCCTTCTACAGGAGCGTTTACATACTGGACAACGCGATCATTTGCTTCTGAACGTTTGATCAGATCTTTATGGGCTTTTACATACCCTTTTACCATATCTTCTACAATATAATCTGGATCATTTACAAATCTCTGCATAACTGAAACCTCATTTCTTTTTGCTGTCTAATTTTTATGTATAATTGAGAATCAATCCTAGTTGATCTCTCTTCCTTCTGCTTCTTCTTTTCCAAGGTATTTGTAAAGTGCAACAAAGCATACAACAAAGATCACACATAATACTAATGGGAAGAAGTTTCCATCCATGATCTTAAATACATGGGAGAATGCATATGTCTGGATAGGTCCATCGATAGATGAGCAAGAAATTAATTCTCCAGTTTTTAATGCAACTGCTCCTGTTGAACGTGCAAGATCAGAGATGAATGGTGCCATGATCGTACCAACCAAAGGTAAGCTGGTGCAAATAATGTAACTAAGATCAACATACGGATGATGTTACCACCTGTTACAAGGAAAGCTGCTACAGCGATAGCGTTGTTTACGATACCAGCGAATGGAAGGATTTCATTTCCTGGTAAGAACATTGAGAATAATAATGTTACAGGGATAGCCCAGAATACTGCTAACCAGATTTCGTTTGCACCACCCATGAATGGCCAGTCAAGACCTACAACTAATGTTCTGTCTTCGAATTTCTTGTTCATGAAAGCACTGATTGCTGATGAAATTGGCTCTAATGCCATCATGAAATATTTAGAGATTACAGGGAACAGTGTTAATGCACATGAAGCCTGAATACCTAATGTTAAAATTGCTGCTACTTTATATTTTGCAAGAATACCAAAAATAATACCAAGGATGAATCCTAATACGTGAGACTCAGCAAAGATACCAATCTTATCTTTTAATGCTGCTGCATCGAAACGTTTGTTTAATGCAGGGATCTTCTTTAAGACACAGTCAATTGGGAACATGAAGATAGAAGTAAATCCCATCTTATGTGTACATGTTACTCCTGGAATTCCAGAAAGTTTTTCAATACGATACTGATACATATCTGCCATCTTTAACTCGAAGATGATCTGGATACCAGCTACGATAAATGCTAATGCGATAGAAGCTGCTGTTCCAAAGTATGGTTTAGATACGGCTGCTACTGCTACACCAGTAAAGATTTTTCCCCAAACATTCCATAAGTCAGCGTTGAATGTTTTTGTCTTGTTGATGATCAGCATAACAATGTTTAATCCGATCATCAGTGGGAACATTAAGAATGCATATGGCCAAGACCATGCGATTGCTGATAATGTTGTCCAACCACCGTCAACGATTGGTAAGTTGATTCCTGTATGTGTTAACATTGCCTTTGCAGCAGGTCCGATCGCATCAGACATAAATCCGATCAGCATTGACATACCAGTGAAGGCTACACCTAATGTGATACCAGCTGAAATAGCATCTTTAATTTTCATTCCTACGATCAATCCTGCGATGATAATGATGATAGGTACGAAGATTGCAGCACCTAATCCCAGGATCCATTTAATAACAATTCCTAAAACACTCATATAATTCTCCTTTTCTCTCTTTCAAAAATCAGTTAAAACTGCTTCGTTTCTTATGCGTTAACAGCATCAACTAGTTTTTTGAATTCAGCATCCTGTCCAACACCTGTTAAAAATGCGATACCATTGATAACTGGGATAGGATATTCTTTTGTTACTTTTGTGATTGCGATGTAAGCACAGCTTCCAGCAATGTAACGGTCTACAGATTTGATATCTACTGCTAATACTTCAGCAGGGATATTGTTTTCTTTTAAGAGACGATTTACCTTACTTGCTACTGTCTGAGATGTTGCTACTCCACTTCCACATGCTACTACGATCTGTTTCATTTTAAGACCTTCCTTTCTAAAAACCTTTATTAGTTTTGTTTATTGGTTATTTTAAAGACCTTCCATGGAAAGTACTGCTTCCATGTACTCATCTTCAGTTTTAGCGTTTACTAATCTGTCCATAACTTCTGGCTTCTGGAAGTTTGTTACCAGTACCTGAAGTAATTCAACATGTTCGTTTCCTGCATTTGGATCATCATGTCCACCGAGGAATCCTAACATGAAAATGAATTTTACATCATGCTGAACATCATTGTTTGCCATCTCACACCATTTGATCGTATCTTTTAATCTTGTACATGCGATAAATGGTTTGATGATATTCTCTGGGTCTGAATGAGGGATAGCTACCGGATACGGTTCAACCGGAAGAGCTGTTGGATAATTTGCTTCTCTCGTTTTAATTGCATCTCTGAATGTATCTTTTACATATCCAAGCTCTAAAAGCTTATCTGTCATCTTGTCAAAAAATTCATCCTGATCTTTGACTTCCCAGTCAAGCTGGATCAGTTCTTTGTAAATTGTGTCACGATTTGCCACGACTTATCACTCTCCTTTTATTATTCTTACGGTCAGGTTGTTTGTTACATTTTGTAAGCTTCGTTCCTTACCTGTTGATTACATTATATCTGGGTATTTTTATCAATACAATTCTCTTTGGGTTCAAAAAATGGAGCAACTATTGCTCATTCCTGTGATGTGCAACATTTTTGCTCAACATTGCACAAATATAAAAATTTTATAAACTAATCGTAAATTTGGCATAAAATCAAGGTTTTTTGATGATATTTTTTGGTTATTTTTACAATCGTTCAACAACCTTTTTATGATTTTAATCATGAGTTTTGGTACTTTTGCCACTTTGATCATTATTTGCAAAAAAAGAAAGGACTATATCTCCTAGCGTTTTTAATACGCCAAGGAGTATAGTCCTTTTTCACTTTTAATTTCTTGTTGCTCGATTAATTATGCTTCTTTTGTCTGAGCATATTCGTTTAATCTTCCAAGCAGTTCATCTAAGTCCATTCCATGAACATAAGCTGCCTGTTCAATGCTTTCTCCCTGAGATGATGGGCATCCAACGCATCCCATTCCAGATGCCATAAGGATTGCTGCATAGTTTGGATCTAATGCGATCAGATCTGCGATGATCATATCTTTTGAAATTGCCATTTCGTTTGTTCCTCCATAAAATTTAATAATATTTTCAGAAAATATGTTTTTCGATACATGTTTTCTAAAATAGTTTAAACTAACATTCATAGTATAATACATTCTGTTCAAAGTGTCAAAATAACTTTATAAATTTTCCACTTATTATTGTTAAAAATACAACAAAATTACTTGATATTCCTTCCTAAGTATATTAAAATAGAAATGGTCGAGCGGGGTTTACCCGCTACTAATGATTATACTATTTATATAAGGAGGATATAACTATGGCATATGTAATTTCAGACGCTTGTATTTCTTGTGGAGCTTGCGAAGGAACTTGCCCAGCAGGAGCTATCAGCGAAGGAGACGGACAGTACGTAATCGATGCAGATACATGCATGGAATGTGGAGCTTGCGCAGACGGATGTCCAGCAGGAGCTATCAGCCAGGAATAATTTCCAGGTACGTATATTGTTCAAGCAACAAAAAAGAGATGCATTTTTATGCATCTCTTTTTTGTTCCATATATTCTCTTACTTGTTTCGATGTTGGCAGAGATTCTATTGCCCCTTCTGTTGCAATAGATAAAGCTGCTGTATAATTCGCTATCGTCAGCACTTTTCCAATAGAATCATCCGTACAGATTCTTGTACAGAACGCCCCGATAAATGCATCTCCTGCGGCTCTTGGATCGACCATTTCTACATCTTCGATCGCTTTCTTATAGTAAAAACGTTCTGGTGTGTTCATGATCACACCCTTTTCGGCTAGTGTGATCAGTACTGTTGGTACTCCTCGTCCACGAATCACCGCAGATACGACTCTTGCTTCATCGAGATTAAATCTTGTCCATTCCCTCTTCCAATCACTATGGATCTTAATACCTGTCATTGATTTTGCTGCCTGCTCATTGACGATCAGGTATGTAACGCACTCCATAAGTTCTTTTGAAAGCTTCTTTGCCGGAATAGGATTCAATACTACATCAACTTCATGTTTATATGCATAGCCCGCAATTGCTTCATTGACTTCCATCGGTATCGCATTCTGAAGCACAACGAGATCATATTTGTCCATCTCATCTTCCAGATATGCGATCTCATCAACCGTTAATTGTGTTGTTGCCCCTGGTATAACGATCGATCTTTTCTTTACTTTCTGTCCTGGAACAGTCTCTAATAATACAATCGAAGATCCTGTTGGGAGCACATCATCATAAATGATCTGTTCCGTGTTCACTCCTGCTTCCTTACATACTTTAACCAGTTCTTCTCCATCCCTATCTCTTCCGATCTTACCAATCAGCGTAACATCTGCCCCAAGCGAGCCATCTGTACTGCCTGACTTAGCCCCCTTGCCTCCGGGTGATTTCTTAATATCTTCACCCATCACTGTCTGTCCTTCTTCTGGGATCACAGATGTTTCTATGCCTTGATTCATCATAAGACTTCCGACTACCAGAATCTTTGGTCGTTTCTTCATATTCGAATTCCTCACTCTATCTATTCACTCCTCATCTGTTACAGATCAGACTGATAAATTTATTATAATATTGTCTGAATCCAAATACAATCTTTACTTATCTTTCTTTTCGTTTTCTTCTGAAAAATCTTCGTTTTTCTCTGGATGCTGCAATTTCCTCTCTTGCTTTTTGCTGATTTCTGATCATCTCATCCAGTTTCTGAAATCTTTTTTCTTCTTCGGCTTCTCTTAGACGAAACTGATAATCCATTTCTTTTACTACTCTGTCTGAAACCTTAGAACTGATCTGATCTGCAATATGATCTTTCTGTTCCAGAATCGCCTGTCCCATGATCTTTACCAACACTTTTTGAAACTGCATCATTTTATCAGACGTATTCATCTGTTTTTCTTCCGGAAATGGAATGATATTTCCGGATAATTTCTGTTTGATCTCTTCGCTGTCTAATCCAGCATTTCTCATATCACGGATCTGTTCAAATGTATGTATTTCTTTGTCTCCATAACAACGATATCCTTTTTCATTTCGAGGGATCGTTAAGGAAAATTCTTCTTCCCATGTTCTTAAATGATATGTTTCAAGGCCTAACTGCCTGGCTGCTTCTGATATCATACGTCTTTTTTCTTTCATATGTCCCTTCCTTTCCTCCCCTTCATTATAAGGTTTGAAAAGGACTTCAAACAAGAAAAACCGTCCTCTAAAAGATGACGGTTTCTGGCATTTTTCTCTTTATTTTTTACTTTTTAGATTCCAAGATCATCCATCGGATCGCTTTCTTCGGATTCATTTGCGATCTGATCTAAGCGCAGTGCAAGAGTTGTATACCTCCGTTGCTCATTGACATTCTGGATCATGGAAAATAACATATTTCTGTCTCCTACGATCGTTAAACAGTTTTTTGCTCTTGTGACTCCTGTATACAGAAGGTTTCTGTGGAATAATACTCTTGGTCCGCTTAAGATCGGCATCACAACCGCTGGGTATTCGCTTCCCTGTGATTTGTGGATCGTGACTGCATATGCAAGTTCTAATTCATCAAGACTTGCATACGGATACTGGACTTCCCTCGTCTCATCAAATAAGACTGTGATCTTCTCTGTGTAATCATTGATTTCTGTGATGATTCCCATATCACCATTGAATACTCCAACTCCCTTATCTACGGTGAATCCTTTGCTATTTCGCATTTCCCATTCAATCTGATAATTGTTCTTGATTTGCATGACTTTGTCACCTTCCCGGAATAATCCAAAGGCGATCTCTTTTTCTTTCTTCTCATCAGATGGTGGATTCAAATATTGCTGCATGACCTGATTGAGCCTCTCAACACCAAGTTCACCTTTTCGCATTGGTGTTAAGATCTGGATATCATATGGTTTCACATGAACATATCCTGGTAGTTTATCCCGTACTAAATATACTAAAACTCCTAGTACATCCTGAATATTATTTCTCTGTAAGAAGAAAAAATCTCGGCTCTTATTATCTAATTCAACTGGTCTTCCCTGATGGATCAGATGGGCATTTCTTACGATATGGCTGCCTTCTTCCTGACGGAAGATCTGGTTTAATTCCACGACTTTAAACTGTCTGATGCGATCATGTCTTTTAAGACATTTCCAGCACCGATCGATGGCAACTGATTGGCATCTCCTACAATGATCAATCTTGTTCCAGGCACCATAGCTTGCAGGAGTGCATTCATCAGATATAGGTCTACCATGGACATCTCGTCAATAATGATCACATCCGTTTCCAATGGATTTCCCGCATTGCGTTCAAACATGGATGCATTTCCCTTTTTCATGTCACGTTCCCTGTCTGCTTCCCCATTGATCTCTAACATACGATGAATCGTCATTGCCTCATATCCTGTTGCCTCTGTCATACGCTTTGCTGCTCTTCCTGTTGGTGCTGCCAGACGGATATCCAGCCCTTCATGTTCAAAATACTGGATCATTCCATTGATCGTTGTCGTCTTACCAGTTCCCGGACCTCCAGTTAAGACAACGATACTATCCTGTGCCACTGCATGGATTGCTTCTTTCTGTTTTTCAGCAAATGTGATCTGCTCTGTCTCTTCGATCATTGCGATCATCGTCTCCACCTCAGAAACGGAAACATCATAATGGATATTTAAATCCAGCAACATTCTTGCTGTATTGACTTCCATATGATACTGTGGTGCTGCATAAACTCTTGTCTCTTCATCCTCTTCAATGACGATCTTGCGATCGATCATCATTTCTAATAAATGCTCTTCAATATCTTCTGGTGTCACCCCTAAGATATGAGCTGCATTTCTGCACAAAATACGTTTTGGCAAAAATACATGACCTTCATTTAGTGCCCTCATTAAGGTATAAAAAATCCCAGAAATGATGCGGTAATCTGAGTTACTTCCGATCCCGACTTTCTTCGCGATCTCATCTGCGATCTTAAATCCGACTCCTGCAATATCATCCGTCATCTTATATGGATTTTCCTGAATGATCGTATACAAATGATCCCCATATTCTTTATAAATCTTCACAGCAAGGTTATTATTGATCCCATATCCAGACAAAAACATCATCGCCTGACGCATTTCCTGCTTCTCACTGAATTCCACAGCGATCGCTCTGGCTTTCTTCTCGCTGATCCCTTTTACTTCTGCAAGACGTTCTGGCTCCTCTTCAATGACTCGGAAGGTATCCATCTTAAACTTCTTTGTAATACGTTTTGCAAGTGCAGGTCCGACTCCTTTGATCGCTCCGGAACCTAAATACCGCTCCATACTGTCAATATCATCTGGAGCCACGATCTCATAAGTTCTCATCTGAAATTGTGGTCCATGCACTGGGTGATCAACATAATCTCCTTCCAGAGATATGTATTCTCCATCATTTAAGAAAGGAAATGATCCAACAACAGTCTCTTCATCTCCATCGACATCCAGGCTTAATACAGTATATCCGTTATCTTCATTCCGAAAACGTATATGATCTACGTATCCTTTCAAATATGTCATTGTTTTCTCTCCTTTCTTCTGAGCTACAGTATAACGTGAATTAAGGCCAGGATGAATTGCCATCCTGGCCTCTTTGAATCTCTAATGATTATTTGTTCTTTGATTTTTTATCATCATCTGCTAAATATTCGATATATTTTCCTGTACCGATTGCTACAGCTGTTAAAGGATCTTCTGCTGTCATTGTGTTGATTCCAGTCTTCTCTTCGATCAGTTCTTCTAATCCCTGAATTAAAGATCCACCACCTGTTAAGACGATTCCACGATCAGAAATATCAGCTGCTAATTCTGGTGGAGTTCTCTCCAGTACATTGTGTACTGCGTCTACGATCTGGTATGCAGGTTCTCTTAAAGCTTCTTCTGTTTCTTCAGATGTCACAGTCACTGTCTTTGGAAGTCCTGTTACAAGGTTACGTCCGCGAACGTCCATTGTAAGATTTTCTGGGCGTTTGTATACTGTACCTACATTGATCTTGATCTCTTCTGCTGTACGTTCTCCAATTAATAAGTTATGTTTCTTACGCATGAAACGTACGATTGCTTCGTCAAAGTCATCTCCAGCTACTTTGATAGAGTTGCTTACTACGACTCCACCTAAAGAGATAACTGCGATATCAGCTGTACCACCACCGATATCAACGATCATATTTCCACATGGTTTTGCAATGTCGATTCCTGCACCGATCGCTGCTGCTACTGGCTCTTCGATGATGGAAACTTCTCTTGCTCCTGCCTGATATGTTGCATCTTCTACGGCTTTCTTCTCTACTTCAGTTGCACCACTTGGTACACAAACACTGATGCGAGGTTTTCTTCCAAATAAAGACTTACCAACTGTTCTGCTGATAAAATAACTTAACATTTTCTCTGTAACTGTATAATCAGAGATAACTCCCTGACGTAATGGACGAACTGCCACGATATTACCTGGTGTTCTTCCTAACATTAAACGTGCTTCTTCTCCGATCGCTTTGATCTTGTTTGTATTTCTATCAAATGCCACTACAGATGGCTCTTTTAATACTACACCTTTTCCTTTGACGTAAACTAATACGCTGGCGGTTCCTAAATCAATTCCAATATCTGTTCCTGCTGCCATAGCAAAAATTCCCCTTTCGCTTTCTCTTATCTATCATTATTATGTTATTTCTACTTTATCCGTATACGTGCAGTTCTACACACGTACACATACTCTCTTATTATAAACATTTCCCAAGAAAATTCAACGATTTTTTACATATTCTGCGAAATTTCAGTAAATCTTAAGAACTTACTTTTCCCAGCGTCCAGATGCCCCACATGGAAGGACCAATCCGTTGGATGAAACTGGTAATCCGATCTCATCTGAGACTACTTTTCCACCAAATTTCGCTGCTACCTGAGTCTCTAACATATAAGTTAAAACTGCTGGCTGTAAACCTGTTGTATAGGAGTTTACAAGGAAGAATAATGGGTCATCGGACAGAATCTTTGTACATAGTTCAATGAATGGATAAATCTTCTCCTCAATCTTCCAGATTTCTCCCTTTGGTCCTCTTCCGTATGATGGAGGATCCATGATGATTCCATCATAATGATTACCTCTTCGGATCTCTCTTTCTACAAACTTCACACAGTCATCGACTAACCAGCGGATTGGTTTCTCTCTTAATCCAGAAAGCTGTGCATTCTCCTTTGCCCAGTTTACCATACCTTTGGATGCGTCAACGTGTGTGACTGATGCTCCTGCTGCTGCCGCTGCAAGTGTTGCTCCTCCTGTGTAGGCAAATAAATTTAATACTTTTACTGGACGATTTGCTTTTCTGATTTTATCTGAAAACCAATCCCAGTTCACTGCCTGTTCTGGGAATAATCCTGTATGTTTGAAGCTGAATGGCTGTAAGTGGAATTTTAATTCTTTGTACTGAATATCCCATGTCTTAGGGAGATCAAAGAATTCCCACTGTCCGCCGCCTTTGTGACTTCTGTGATAATGTCCATTTGGCTTCTTCCACTGTCTTAACTTCTTTGGGGTGTCCCATAGAACCTGTGGGTCTGGCCTTACCAGAAAATAATCTCCCCAGCGTTCTAATTTCTCACCGTTTGATGTATCTAAGACTTCATAGTCTTTCCATTGGTCTGCTAACCACATATATAAATTCTCACTTTCTGTTTCTTCTGTTTAAAATCTTTGTTTCGGTATTTTTTCTTATACCTTATTTCATTATAGCCTAAACATAATTTCTTACGCAAGGGTTCTCAGGCAAAAAAAAGAACTTTGTGCAATATAAAATACAAAAAGTTCTTTTCCTGTTTTATTCATATTCTCTTATTATCTTCCGACACTATTAGCCATCTTATAATTCCAGATTCTTTAAAATTCGTTGGCATGCGCCATACTCTCTCTCCTCCAAAACTTACGCCTGAAGTCCCATCAAATGATTGATAAACTGCTGTGCCGTACGTCCAGAGATTCCTCCGTGGCTTAATTCCCATTTGTTTGCTTCAAGTTTCAGTTCATCTTCACCCATATTGATTCCTGCTTTGCGGGCAAGTTCGAAGACAATCTCAAAGTATTCTTTCTGGCTTGGTTTTGAGTAGTTAATTGTAACACCAAAACGGTTTACCAGAGATAATTTTTCTTCCATTGTATCGGATCTGTGCATTCCGTTGCTGTTTTCTACATCGTTTCTGTCATTCCATGTCTCTTTGATAAGATGACGACGGTTAGATGTTGCATAGATTAAGATGTTTTCTGGTTTTGTTTCCACGCCACCTTCAATGACTGCTTTTAAGAATTTGTATTCAATCTCAAATTCTTCAAAAGAAAGATCATCCATGTAGATGATGAATCTGTAGTTTCTGTTCTTGATCTGTGCGATCACATTGGAAAGATCTTTAAACTGATGTTTGTAGATCTCGATCATACGCAATCCCTGATCATAGTATTCATTTACAATCGCTTTGATACTTGTGGATTTACCTGTACCACTGTCACCAAATAACAGAACATTGTTTGCTTTTCTTCCTTCTACAAATGCTTCTGTATTCTCAACAAGTTTCTGTTTCTGAATCTCATATCCAACAAGGTCAGATAATACGACTTTATCCATGTTGTTGATCGCACGGAAGCGGATGTTGTTGTCTCCACATTCTTCGATACGGAATGCTTTGTTAAGACCGAACATACCAACTCCATAGGCTTTGTAGAAGTCTGTGACCATGTCAAAGAATTCATTCTCATCTTTGGCTGTCTCTAATCTCTCGCTTAATGCCTGAACTTTCTCGCTGACATTCTTATTGTACATTAATTCTGGTTTACCGATTGCCTGATAATCAGAGATTCTGCTGAAGCAATCTACACCTAATTCATCTTCGATTCTGCTAAAGTCAAAGTCAAATAATTCTTTAAATGCCTTAAAATCACTCTTTGCAAAGTGGTTGACACTTCCTTCACTTGCTCCGACTTTCTCGCATGTGATACTGAATGGATTTTCATTTGTGATCAGTAAGTATGTTAAATAATTGTGCCACAGATTCTTATCAAATGCGTAATCTGTTGCGACTTCTAAGATTCTTTTTACCTGTTTAAATACTCTTGTTCTTAAAACATCTTTTGTCTGTGATCCATCGTCCATGCAACGGAAGATATCACTTAACTGCATTAAGATGGATTCTTCGTCCATGTCACCGTAGATCAGTAATTTTGATACGATATTATACATCTCTTGTATTCCCCCAAACTTTTTTCTTAAAATCATTCTTTTGTAACTGTTAGCAATCGTTACGTTTATTTTGGTCTTAGGTACGATTTTATACCTTTTGGTTTGTAGTTTTCAATAGTTTTGAAAGATTTTCATGTAAAAGTTTATGTTTTTAGAAATCTTTCGTACATCGTTTTACAATATCACATGGTACCTTCAGATTCTTGTCAATTTCTTATTCTGTTTTTCCAATTAACCAATCGAGTGCATTGATTCTTCTGATTCCTTCATAATCTGCTTCTGGACCTTCATCTAGTGTTAGCCAAATATTTTTCTACTGCTCTTACATCTATTTTTCTTCCATCTAAGTCATTGTGTCTGCAATCTTTTTCGTGGATAATTGGTTTCCTATATTATCAAAAATAAATCTCGTAACACTTTCCAACATCATCGTATCCGTGATTTTATGTCTCTGAGCAATATCTTTTACTATAATTGTATTATAAATTCCATCCAGATAATCTCTGACCTCTTTGGGATGTCCAACTAATTTCAGTGCATATGGAAAGGAGCTGTTTTCAAGATATGCTGTATATTTTCTTTGAAGGTCATTCTCATCCCCAGTATATTTTACATATTCTTTAAAGGATAATAGCAGCATTTTAATTTCTATATATAAACTCAATTCTCGGAAAATCTTCACATTACTGAATTTCATCTAAGAATGTATAATTCTTTTGATCTGCTTATTTTTTCAATAGTTTTATGCAATTAATGTATAAAACTATTATATTTTATAGAGTTTTTACAACTATTTGCATTATTTTTATTTTAAAACTTTTATCAAACGAAATACCTGTTCTACCGTATCTATCAGATTCTCCTGTGCATTTTTCTTCTTCATTGCATCTTCCAATGATACAGCCGATCTTACAATCGGAAAATACGCATCAATCCCTGCTTCATTGCAAGCAGTTGCTTCTTTAGTCACTGCCCCTGAGAATCCCAAGACTAATTTACCGCCCATACCGTCTACCAGAGCATCGACCGTTCCTTCTCCGCCATCTGCAAGAGGTTTTATGACTACTTCTGCTTCTAAATCGACTTTTTTATTCCTTTTTCTATAGCTTCTCCCGCCTGAATTGATGTTAAGCTTCCTTTTAGTGAATCAATCGCTACCACTATTTTCATCATAAAAACCTCGCCTATTTTCCACAACCAAACAAAAATTTTCTCAGACAATCCACAGGAATCATCGTCATTGATAACAATACTGTAACAATCCAGCCTTTTGCTCCAAATGGAATACAACTAAACATCTTTCCGATCCATATAAATACTTGAAATGGAATTGCCGCTGCGTTTACGATCATAATCTGTACCAGCATGATAATAAAAAATACTTTCAGAAAATCCGGGTTCTCATTTAATCTTTTGAAAATCCCAAATCGTTCATCCCTGACATTAAATCCGTTAAATAATGCACTAAAGATAAATAAAACAAAATATGCTGTTAAATGCTGTGCTTTATTATCAAATAGATTCGTGATCACTGGTAATTTTAAGAATAAGAAACTTAATATAACCAGCCATATCCCCATAAATCCTATCTGCGTCATCATGTCTTTGCTGATAATACCCTCATCACGTCTTCTCGGTGCTTCTTTCATATATTTTGAAAGTGCTGGTTCATTTCCAAGCATCATTGCTCCGAGCCCGTCCATCACAAGGTTTACAAATAATAAATGTGTGACTTTTAATGGTTCTTCTATTCCCAAAAATGGTGCAACTGCACTGACAACAACTGCTGTCACATTGATCACTAACTGGAATTTACAGAACTTCAAGATATTATGATAGATCGTTCTTCCATACCAGATTGCATCCTTGATTGATGAGAAGTTATCATCCAAAATAACAATCTTTCCTGCCTCTTTCGCAGCCTCTGTTCCACTTCCCATTGCAAATCCAACATCTGCACGTTTCAATGCTGGGGAGTCATTCACTCCATCACCTGTCATACCTACAACAAGATTCATTTCCTGACACAGGCGCACCATTCTTGACTTATCCGTTGGCAATGCTCTTGCGATCACACGGATCTGCGGTAAAATAGCTTTGACTTCCTCATCACTCATCTGATTTAACTGTGCAGAAGATAAAGCTCTATCTGATTCATTTTTTAACAATCCTGCATCTTTTGCGATTGCTACTGCCGTCTCCAGGCGGTCTCCTGTGATCATAACAACCTGAATTCCAGCTTCCTGTACCTGCCTGATGGCATCTTTGCTGATGGTCTGACATCGTCTCTGATCGCCACTAGTCCAATGATCACAAGGTCGTCGTTGATCTGATTCTTCACAAGCTCTTTTTCTGAATATCCAAAAGCAAGAACACGCATTGCTTTCGCTGCCAGAGAGTCAATCTTTTGATTTAATGCTTTCTGATCGATTTCTTTGATCTGTCCATCACCATCTAAATATTTTGTTGCTTTTGCAAGCAATCGTTCGGGTGCTCCTTTATAAAATGTCTTGCCTATGCTCTCAATTCTCGCCTGACTGAACTTATTGGAAGAATTGAATCCTTGATGGGCACTGACCTTACATCCGTCATTCCCATCCAACATACAAAATGTCTCTTCACCAATAAATTTCAACAACGCCTGATCCGTTGCATTTCCACCAATGACCTTATGATAAACATCAAACATCGCCTGTGTATTCTTCCCGATTGCAAGATCTAACAGCCCTTTTACCTTCCCATGATGTCTTAATTCATTTGCAGAAATTGAAGTTCCATCCGCTGTAAAGAAATCTACAACTTCCAATTCTCCCTTTGTGATCGTTCCTGTCTTATCACTGAATAAAATATTTAAAGATCCTGCTGTCTCAATTCCTTCTGCCTTACGAACTAATACATTATGATCTAACATTTTACTTGTATTTTGCATTAATACAAGAGATATCATAAGCGGCAATCCTTCTGGTACTGCACATACAATGATCACAACCGCAAGTGACACTGCATCGATCAAATCCTGCACGACCTTTGCTGGTCCCATAGAAAAATATGCCTGAAATCCACCTGCCATTATAATAAAATATACAAAATACATAACTGCGATCACGATTGCACCGATATATCCAAACTTCGATATCTGATCAGCAAGTTTTGAAAGTTTTACCTTCAATGGAGAATCTGGTTCTTCTTCCTGCATCTCCTCAGCCATCTTCCCCATCATCGTATGAAGTCCAACCTTCTGAACATCCATTATACCTTCACCATCAAAGATCACAGCTCCACGAAACAGAGAATATGAATCAACAAATGTATCTCCTGTAATCTCCTCCGCAAGATAAACACCCTCTCCGGCTGCTTTCTTCTCACACTCCTCTGCTTCTCCATTTAAAGCAGAATTATTGACTTTCAGGTTTCCTGTATGCAAAATACCATCCGCAGGAATCTTATCCCCAGACTGCAGTAAAACCTGATCCCCAACAACCACGTCATCAACATCGATCACTGCAACCACACCATTTCTGTGTACCTTACACTGATCCTTCTTCGTACTCTTCTTCAACTCTCGGTACTTTGTATCACTCGCAACCCCTGTCTTCGCCGTAACAAAAGCAACGATCAACACCGCAATGATCGTCCCCATCGGTTCATAAATCTCAGCATATCCAAAGAAAAACATCACGATCATCAACACCGCGATCGCAAGCAAAATTCGAATCATCGGATCCTGAAACGTCTCTTTAAACTCCTGCCAAAACGTCGTAGGTTCTGAATCTGGAATCTCATTGGAACCAAACTTCTCTCTCGATTCCTTAACTTCTTTATCTGTAAGCCCTTTTATATCCATGTCGCTCCTCCTAACCAAATAGCTCGTCAAATTGACTTTCAATTTTCTTTAGTATAACAGAAAATCAAAAGAATGAAACATTTTTGTAACATTTTAGCTATTTTTTTGCAGAAGAGACTTCATCGAAATTTCCTATGAAATAAAAAATGGGCTGCTTCTATGCAGCCCAATCTAATGAAAAGAGAGGATTAAAATATATATGAAAAACTATGTCTTAAGTATACCAAAATCCCCACTCCATTCAATATTCTAAATCTAAACAATTCTAAAGAAAATATAAACTTCTATAAAGAGAAAATTATCCACAGTCGGATTTCGTGTCCGCTACGTGCGAATCCGAGCGAGAGCGCGTCACCAGATAGTTTATATGAAACGGTCTACCAACTGCCGCCTCCTCCGCCTCCGAAGCCGCCTCCTGAGAATCCTCCATCTCCTCCAGATTCTGATGGTTCTACAACTGTCAGGTTCTCAGAGACCACATGATCCATATAGTGCCCCATCATATAATAATGGAAATAAGGATCACTGCCGCCATAGACATACCAGTCTGGCGCAGGAAGTTTTAATGCATCCAGTTTCTTTGCATAAAGATCAAACAACCCAAATACCATGGAATAAGGCAGAATATGATAAAACATGTCTGGATGATCTTTCGCCAATACCTTCATTCGGTCTAATTCCGCAGTTTCAATAAAATCACGAAGTCCTGCTAGATATCCCATCCATTCCACACATTGATGGGTTCTCTTCTTCATAAATGCAGTCAGGATCACTCCGATAAATGATACTGCAACGATCACAAGATACACATGGAAGAAATCAAATAATTCTCCTCTTTGTATCTTCACATAATAATATAATCCATAGAAAATAAATCCAAGAATAGACAATACTGCCGATGCGATCGGAAGTCCCGTTCTTGCTCCCTTTGAAATCGCATACCATTTATCTACACTGTGACATGCAAGAAACATTCCTATAAAATACAATACCCACGCCATCAATGGAAGGATCAGATTTAAGATCCCATCTGGACTAAATATCATCATAATAAATGCAAATAAACAGATTGGAAGCTGCAACAATACAAAGGATACGATCCTTGCAACTTTCGAGGATGTTGCATAAATATTTTTCTTATAATCATATTTGATATCATCTTTCACTACCTGCACGGTATCTGCAAATTTGTACTGTAAAGAAGAAGCTTTCACTTTTTTTCTGTTCTTAAATAAAGCTTCAAACATTGTTTTCTGATATCTTGGTTCTGAGTCTGGAATATCTTTGAGTTTGATAAATTCCATGTCCTTTTGACCTTTTTCCTTCATCTTCAGGTAGCCCTTATCGGCCCAATAAAGGATCAAAGAAATAACATCCTTATCATCCACAGAACCGTCCAGAACATATCCGACAACTGCACTGTCCATTCCTTCTGGCGGCTGATATTGAATCGATGGGATGATCTTTCATCACGTCCGAACAAAACAAATAAGGCAGCTGTGATCACAAGAATTCCTATTGATAGTCCAAAAATCCATCGATCTACTCCGATTTCATGTTTTGCTGTAAAATACCCATCACCCAGATCACTATAGCATGTCAATCCATTTTTAAATGGCAGTGTCTTCTTTAATGTTCCTTGGATCTGGTTCTTCTCCTCATCATATTTCAAAGTGATCACATCTTTTGCATACTTTGATTCCCCATAACGTCCATAATAGAAATTTACGCCCTTAAGATCTGTTTTCTTTGGAAAATGAATTGTAAAAGTACTTCCTTCTGGAATCTTATTTCTCCAAAGTGTCGGGAAAATATTGTAGTACAAATAATCGTAGGTATCTCCCTGATATTTAGGGATCAGTTGATACGTAAATCTATAGTTTCCTTTACTTACGGTATAATCCGCAGAACCAAACCTCAATACCTGACTATTACCGTCAGAATCTTCATCTACATCTGTCTTACTGTCATTTGATAACAGTGTAAAATCCGCATAATAAAGTAGTTTTTTTCTGATCTCCATTTTTATCGCTTGTTATCACCTTCCCTTTGTATGGGATATAACGATAAATTCCATGCCTCGGATTGACAAACTTGACTTTGATATTCTCTGTTACTGTATAACTTCCATCTTCTCCGACTCTGACATCTACATCAAATTTCTTTGTTTGCATATTAGAATCATAAGTGACTTCATCATTTGCAAACACATTGTTTCCTGTCCCCATAAAAATCATGGCAGCCATCATGACTGCCATTATGGTACAGGTAATCCACTTTCTCATAGTGCTTTCCCCCTGTCCGTTCCTTAGAATTTTACTTGTACATTCTCACGCTCAGATTCATTCGAAACTTCAAATAATGGTTTTCTCTTAAATCCAAAAATTCCTGCGATGATATTGCCTGGGAATAATTCTGTCTTGGTATTATAGCGGTTTACAACTCCGTTATAATATCTTCTGGAAGCTGCGATCTCTTCTTCTAATCTCTGAAGCTGATCCTGCAATTTATTAAAGTTCTCATTAGCCTTTAATTCTGGATAACTTTCAGACACTGCAAATAAAGATTTCAGTGCTCCTGACAGTACATTTTCCTGTTTGATCTTATCATCGATATTCGTTGCTGTCATCGCCTGATTTCTTGCGGCTACGACTTTCTCTAATGTCTCTGATTCGTGTTTCGCATAACCTTTGACGGTTTCTACATAGTTTGGAATCAAGTCATAACGCTTCTTTAATGACACATCGATTGCTGAAAATGCCTCTTCTGTCTTATTTCTTAATGTTACAAATCCATTGTAGGAACTGATCAGCCATATCACAATGACAAGCACGATCACTCCGATTACGATCCCTGGTATCATGAGCTCTACCCCTTTCTTTGTTTGGTCAGTTTTCTTTATCATACGTTATTCGTACCAAAACTTCAACATTAAAATAAACTGATCAACTCTCCCATATATTTGTCATAATAATAGATATTATCGGACAGAAATTCTTCTTTGCTTAATTGCTGATCAGACTTCTCTAGTATATGCAATAAATCCTCTTCCTGATCTTCTCCGTCATCAAACAGTAATAACATTTCATGAATACTGGTTGGCAGAAGATACAAACTCTTATTATATTTTCTTGAAATGTCGCCTAGAAAATCTTCATAGCAAATCACACCTGCTCCATATCTCTGTATTTTGTTTGACACCATAAATACCGGTCTGTCTTCGGTATGTCCTCGAAAATCTTTATATACAGGCTCAAATTTAGCAGGCAGAAACTGTTTTGTATTCTTCTTTGCACTCTCCCATAAAAACTGATCCGACCATTGTTCTTTGTTTGCCTTTTTATGATCGATTCTTTGTATGGATCGATCATCCAGATCAAGAATATCAAAAACAATTGCCATATCTTCCAAGAGTAAATATGGTCTCTCACTCCACTCCTTATCCTTCTCATCAAATGCATCAAATGATAGATAATACGCTCGTTTTCTCTCTGCATGACTCCTTCTTTCTCGTTTTTTCTCATTTTCCTATCTATCATAACATTCAATGTTGCTGTCAGCAATATTTATAGTTGTCACTGTCACTGTTGGATAGTGGTTTTTCATAACTCCTGGTAATACTATTTTTTATGGAGGTATTTTATGAAATCGATTTAAAAGAATTAGGAAAACGCATCAAACTTACCCGAAAAGGCAAGATCTGACACAGGAAATGCTTGCTGAAAAAGCTGGTGTCAGTCAGCATTATATCTATGAAATCGAAGCTGGCCGCAAAGCCATGTCTATTCATAGTTTTGCTTCTCTTACTACTGCATTGGATGTATCTGCTGATTATCTTTTATTTGGTGATGGGCAAAGAATATTTGATGTTGATACCCCGGCTCATCACAATAATCAATTGATGGAAATTGCAGCTGAACTTAATCCATCACAGAGAGATCATGTGCTTGAGATTCTGGAAGTGATGGTTCCTTATATTAAAAATTGATTGATTGCAAAATACGATAGATTTTTCTAACGTAAAATAGTGCCAAGATTTTTATTGATCTTGACACTATTTTTATTTGATCTGATATTTATTTTTTGATCTTTAACTTTTTTTTACACTGCTCCATCCAGAGTAGTATGTCTTTCCAGAAACCTTCTTGTAGGTACGGATACGTACATAGTATGTCTTTTTCTTTTTCAGCTTCTTAATTGTGTAGCTTGTCGTTTTGTTCTTGCTGATCGTCTTTGTTTTGTTTCCTTTGGCAAATTTCTTGCTTGTGGAATACTGGATCTGGTATCCGTTTCCAGCTGTGTTCTTTTTCCATTTTACAACTATTTTTTTGCCTTTGGCATTTTTTGCACTTTTTAGTTTTGTTGTTTTGACTGTTACTTTGGCTGGTTTTGTTGGTTTATTTACTGGTGCTGGAGATGGTGTGTTACCTTCTACTGGTGTTGGAGATGGTGTATTACCTTCTACTTTATATGACTTTTTAACATCACGGAAGAATTTTCCATTTCGATAAATTGTTCCTGTGATCGTTAATGTTCCAGCTTTCTTTGGTTTGATAATGCGATTTGGGAATCCTCCACCTGCTCCGATTGAAAGACTCAGTTCATCATTACTAAGATTTTCCTCTGTATCTGTTGCTATCAAATGCTTTCCATTTAACTCAAAGTCCATAGTATAGAAAGTCTGTCTCTTTGAATCGTTTCTATTTCCATTTCCATAATCCCATGCAAAACTTGCACCATCCAGTGAAAACCAATAAGCTTCTCCTACTTTCAGAGTATCTCCTGATGCTGGTTCTGAATGATCACCAAAAAATTTTCTGTAGCTAAATGATAATTTACAATCTGCAACTTTGATTTCTTCCTCTTTTACGCCAATCCACTCTCCATCACCAGTAAATGCCTGAACAACAATCGTTGGATTTCCTTCTTTTGATGGAGCTGTGATTTTACAAGTTTTTCCTAGCTGATTGTCAATCTTACATTCTGCTGATGTCCACTGATATGAAACTGGTCCATTATAACCTTCAATATTTGCTGTTACCTGTCTACTTTCTCCTGGTAATAAATAAATTCCATAATAATTTTCTTCATCAATAGAAATAGAATATACGGTGGATGGAATTGATCCACTATAAATTACATTACCGCTCTCTGCAGATCTGATGTTATATTTAATATTAGTTGTTCCCTTTTTATCTTTTGCTATAATTCTATGATAATCTATATCTACAATGCTTGTATCTTCACTTTCCAAATTCAGATTGAAACTATTATCTTCAAGAGTTCTATCTTCAAACTGATTGGTGTTTCGCTTTTTTTCTTTATCTATGATTTGAATATTGTAAGAAAAAATCTGCTTCTTCTTCATCTGGTATAAATGCTTTTCCACTTTCAGTTGTATAAGACACTACATAATCGCCATTCTCATTGAATTTATAGATATCCACATTCAATTGACTACCATCTTTTAATTTTCGATATGCTGTCATCTGTCCGTTTTCTGCAATATCTAAGGCTACATAATATGGTGTTTCTGGATCTCCTGGTGCTGGATCTGGATCTGTCCATACACCATACATTGTTTTTGAACCGTCAGTATGTTCTTTCTCACCGATATAGGTACATTCCTGTGTTCCTCCAGCTGCCTGCATGGTTTTAAGTGTTACCTTTGAATCACCACTCTTATATTCAAAGTAATTATTCTCACCAATTGCAGCTAATTTTTCTGCATTAAAGTCATCACATCCTGCAAAATAATTCTTTACACTGTCGCAAAAACATTCACAGATACTGTATCCCCATCTTCATTCCAGATATACTCTATTGCTGTATAAATTGCCGCTGTTTTATCACTTATCTTATTATCAGCTTTAGTTTGATCAAAGTATTTTTCTCCATCTGATAATAACTTTGTAGCTAATGCCTATCTTTGCAGCTGTTTCTTATTTTTTATCTCTGCTTGTGCAGAAACCTTCTTTTCAGAAACAGCAGTTGTTGTAAATACTGTTGATACTGCTAATACCAACGAAAGCATCACAGCCCCTATTCTTTTTAAATTTTTACTTTTCTTCATACGTTTCTCCCTTCTTACAATTGATAGCTTTAGTATAACATAGAAAAAAAAAACCAGAAAGCCTAAACTTTCTGAGTCTTTGAAAATTATCATATTCAATCGTAGAAGTAAGAATTACTCGATGATTGTAGAAATTCTTCCCAATCCAACCGTACATTCATCATCACGAATGATAAAAGGTTCTTCTTCTGTTATCTTAATTGGTTGAATTAATTCAATTGTTATATCCAGTGTTTCCCCTGGCATAGCCATATCTATTTCTATTGGCAATTGAATCTCTCCTGTTACATCTGTCGTTTTGAAATAAAACTGCAGACAGTCACCATCAAAGTATCCTGTGTCTCGTCCACCTTCATTGATATCTAACATGTATACTTCTGCTGTAAACTTTGTATGTATAGAGGAAGCTTGATCCATTTCAGGCTGTGAATCTGGAATGTATTTATCCACCGCATCCATCAATTCCATGATCTTATCTCCCCATTCTCCATCTGGATCTTCAAGGGCTTTTAAAGCAGACCCATAGATAAACGGAATATCAGATCCAACAAATCCGCACTGATATAGCTGGTCACGAATCCCCATTTCTACCAATTCCAGCATTTCCATATCATCTACCATATCACATTTATTCATAAATACTACGATATGTTGCATTCCCATATGATGAGCAATCATGATCTGTTCTGCCGTTTGTGACATAATTCCATCTATTGCAGATACTACTAGGATAGCTCCATATTCAATGCTAGATGTCAAGCTTATATTTCTCTCTTCTTTTGTTGTAAGAGTTTTTTTGATTGCATCTGTTAAAGTCGTTTTTCCATGACCTCGATGTCCAATTATTCCTATCGTGCAATGAGTTTTTTTCCTTCAAATGTTTCTTTCCCCATATTTATATCTCCCATCATCAGTTGTTTTTTATTCTTCATAAATCATGACTTTACAGTCTTTCTTATAACAAGCAACACCATATTTAATGAAATTTCGCATTCCATCTTGCTTCAATTTAGCAATATAGTCTTTATCTTCAATCTGTTTTAAAGCCTGCTTGCACGCTGCATCCATATTTCCATCTTCGGCATACTTTAATTCAATAACGATTCCCGTTCGATTCTCCGGAGCTTCTATCAGAATATCACTGTATCCGATTCCTGATTCTGCATTTGATTTTATAAGCCAGCTTGACTTATATCCAAGAAGACCAAGTAAAATTCCGTGATAAAAATTTTCTTTCTTCTCTTTTGCGATTGCTGTATCTCTTATACTGATCGTATTCCATAGATAATCTCCAAAAAGCTGTTCAATTTTTTCTGTTTTTTTCTCTATAAATGAATTACAAAATATTTCTAGTGTTTTTCCATCATTTTTTGAAACATCACTAAACCATTCTTTGATTTTCTTTGTAAATAGATTTCTTATCTCTGTATTTGGTATCAACAAAAGATATTTACCATTTTGAGTTCGTCCCTGTTGTGTTAGATATCCTGTTGTAAAAAGCACACTCCACAAATTTTCTATACTCTTATCCAACTCATTATAGGTAAGCTCCTCTACAATTTCCTTTTCAATACACTCTCCACTGATCAAACGCTCAATCTCATTCTTTGTCTGAATATCTGCCTTATCTATAAATCTGCGAACAATTTCATTTCCACTAGAATTAGACCAAAAATCTTCTGGTAATGCATCGGGATCTGCACATAGACTTTTACAATAACGAATCACATCCCATGGGCAATAGATATCTGTATTTCCGAAACGATAACCATCATACCACTCCCTAATCTGAAGGTAATGATCTGATAAATTATAATCGCTAAGAATCTTTTTCACTTCTGTATCGGTAAATCCAAAACATTCATCATACTGAACATTGAGAATAGATAAAACTTCAAAATTATTAAGTCCGGTGAAAATGCTTTCTTTCGAAATTCTAAGACATCCTGTCAAAACTGCAAATTGGAGAAAATCATTTGTTTTTAGTACTTGCCCCAAAAGACCTCTCATGAGTTCAACCATTTCATCATAATAGCCTTTCTGAAAAGCTTTATCTAGCGGAACATCATATTCATCAATAAGAATAATCGTCTTTTCCCCATAATGTTTGCACAAAAGTTCTGATAATAGTCTGATACTATCTGTTATATCATCAGCTTTTCCATCTAAAAGGCTCTGAAATTGCTTAATCTCTTCTTCTATTAATTTATCACTATTTTTTAGATAATGGTGTCTTCGTGCTTCATTTTTAATAATCGTTGTAATCCGAATAATCGCTTCTTCAAAAGTTAATCCATCGATTCCCTTCAATGACAGAAAGATTACTGGATACTTACCCATATATTCATCACATAATTCTTTATTTTTAGAAATATATAGGCCTTCAAAAAGTGATTTATCCATACCAATTTCAAAAAAAGTACGTAACATACTCATATTGAGTGTCTTTCCAAAACGACGTGGTCGTGTAAACAGATTTACTTTTCCCCAATTTTGTAAGAGCTGTTCAATTAATTTTGTCTTATCTATATAATAAAATCCTAGCTTGCGAATATCTTCAAAATTCTCAATTCCAACTGGCAGCTTTAATGTTTGATTCATTCGGATCCTCCTATTAATTTTGCCTTACGACCAATGTGTCTCTTTTATTATAGCTTGTTTTATATTTGCTCACAACAAAAAAAGACCCAGAAAGCCTAAACTTTCTGAGTCTCATAAATATTATCCTAAATTCAATCGTAGAAGTAAGAATTACTCGATGATTGTAGCAACTCTTCCTGATCCTACTGTACGTCCACCTTCACGGATAGCGAAAGATAATCCCTGAGCCATAGCGATTGGGTGAATTAATTCGATAGTCATTTCTACGTTGTCACCAGGCATGCACATTTCTGTTCCTTCTGGTAATTCGATAACACCTGTAACGTCTGTTGTTCTGAAGTAGAACTGTGGACGATAGTTGTTAAAGAATGGAGTATGACGTCCACCTTCATCTTTTGTTAAAACGTATACCTGAGCTGTGAATTTTGTATGGCATGTGATTGAACCTGGCTGGCAAAGAACCTGTCCTCTTTCGATTTCGTCTCTCTGAACACCACGTAATAATGCACCAATGTTATCTCCAGCCTGAGCTTCGTCTAACAGTTTACGGAACATTTCTACACCAGTTACAACAACTTTTCTTGTTTCTTCTTTGATACCAACGATTTCAACTTCGTCAGATACGTGAAGAACACCACTTTCTACTCTACCAGTTGCTACTGTACCACGTCCTGTGATAGAGAATACGTCTTCGACTGGCATTAAGAAAGGTTTGTCTGTATCACGCTGTGGATCTGGAATGTAGCTGTCAACAGCATCCATTAATTCCATGATCTTATCTCCCCATGGTCCAGCTGGATCTTCGATAGCTTTTAAAGCAGATCCCTGGATGATAGGAATGTCGTCTCCTGGGAATTCGTATTCATTTAATAATTCACGAATTTCCATTTCTACTAATTCTAATAATTCTTCATCGTCTACCATATCACATTTGTTCATGAATACTACGATGTAAGGAACACCTACCTGACGAGATAATAGGATATGTTCTTTTGTCTGAGCCATTACACCATCAGTAGCAGCTACTACTAAGATAGCTCCGTCCATCTGAGCTGCACCAGTGATCATGTTCTTTACATAATCGGCATGGCTGGGCAGTCAACGTGAGCGTAGTGACGTTTTTCTGTTTCATACTCAACATGAGCTGTAGAGATTGTGATACCACGTTCTCTTTCTTCTGGAGCTTTATCGATATCTTCAAAGTTCTCAGCTGTGTTTCCTTCTACTCTTTCAGCTAAAACTTTAGTGATTGCTGCTGTTAAAGTTGTTTTACCATGGTCAACGTGTCCAATAGTACCAATGTTGCAATGAGGTTTAGTTCTCTCAAACTTTTCTTTTGCCATTTTAATTGTCCTCCTTATTCGCCCTATGGGCAATTACAATAATGTTTCAAACTTCAATATAGTTGCCCAGCAAAGGGCCGTCCTAAATTTGATTATATTTCATTTAAACAAATATTTCAAGACTATTTTGACAAAATAGCCCCGAAATATTTATATATTAATTTTCTTACTTATCAGCAAGTACTTTTTCCTGTACGTTCTTTGGTACTGGTTCGTATTTTTCAAAGAACATAGAGTAGTTACCACGTCCCTGAGTTCTAGAACGTAAGTCTGTAGAATATCCGAACATTTCAGATAATGGAACGAATGCACGAACCATCTTACCGCTTGCGATATCATCCATACCTTCGATACGTCCACGACGAGAGTTGATATCACCGATAACGTCTCCCATGTATTCTTCAGGCATTGTAACTTCGACTCTCATGATTGGCTCAAGCAGGATAGCTCCGGCTTTCTGCATAGCCTCTTTAAATGCCATAGATCCGGCAATGTGGAAGGCCATTTCACTAGAATCGACATCATGGTAAGATCCATCATATACTGTAGCTTTAACACCAAGTACTGGGAATCCTCCTAAGATACCAGACTGAGCTGCTTCTTCGATACCTTCTCCAACTGCTGGGATATATTCTTTAGGAATAGATCCACCAACAACTGTAGATTCGAATTTGAACAGTTCTTCTCCATTGGCATCCATTGGCTCAAAGTGAACTTTACAGTGACCATACTGACCACGACCACCAGACTGTTTAGCATATTTGCTGTCAACGTCAACGGCTTTTGTAAATGTTTCTTTGTATGCTACCTGAGGAGCACCAACGTTAGCTTCTACTTTGAATTCACGAAGCAGACGGTCAACGATGATTTCCAGATGAAGTTCACCCATTCCGGAAATGATTGTCTGTCCTGTTTCATGATCTGTATGAGCTCTGAATGTAGGATCTTCTTCAGCAAGCTTAGCAAGTGCTTCAGCCATTTTACCCTGATCACCTTTAGTTTTAGGTTCGATCGCTACGTCGATAACTGGTTCTGGGAATTCCATGGATTCCAGAATTACAGGATGCTGTTCATCACAGATTGTATCACCAGTTGTTGTAGATTTGAAACCTACTGCAGCTGCGATATCTCCTGAATATACGATATCTAATTCTTCACGCTTGTTAGCATGCATCTGTAAGATACGTCCAACACGCTCTTTTTTGTTCTTTGTTGCATTTAATACGTAAGATCCTGATTTGCATGTTCCAGAGTAAACACGGAAGAATGCAAGTTTACCCACGAATGGGTCTGTCATGATCTTAAATGCTAAAGCTGAGAATGGTTCATCATCAGATGAATGTCTTTCAACTTCGTTACCATCTTCATCGACACCTTTGATAGCTGGGATGTCTGTTGGAGCTGGCATAAATTCGATAATAGCATCCAGTAATTTCTGAACACCTTTATTTCTATATGCTGTACCACAGCATACTGGAACTGCTTTACATTCGCATGTTCCTTTTCTTAATGCAGCTTTTAAATCATCAACACTTGGTTCTTCACCTTCAAGATACTGCATCATCAGATCGTCGTCTAATTCACAGATCTTTTCAATCAATTCTGTGTGATAAAGTTCTGCTTCTTCTTTCATATCTTCTGGGATTTCAACGATAGAGATGTCTTCACCTTTGTCATCATTGTAGATGTAAGCTTCCATCTCGAATAAGTCGATGATTCCTTTGAAGTCGTCTTCTTTACCGATAGGTAACTGAAGTACTACTACGTTAGCTCCCAGACGATCTTTCATCTGATCAACTGCTCCGTAGAAGTTCGCACCTAAGATATCCATCTTGTTGATGAATGCCATTCTAGGTACGTTATAAGTATCAGCCTGTCTCCATACGTTTTCAGACTGAGGTTCTACTCCACCCTTTGCACAGAAGACTGCTACTGATCCATCAAGTACACGCAGGGAACGTTCTACTTCAACTGTGAAGTCAACGTGACCTGGAGTATCAATGATATTGATACGATGCTCTAAAGCACCTTTTTTAGGCTTGCAATGATCCTGCAGTGTCCAATGACATGTTGTAGCTGCAGAAGTGATTGTGATACCTCTTTCCTGTTCCTGCTCCATCCAGTCCATAGTAGCAGTACCATCATGAGTATCACCGATTTTATAGTTTACACCAGTATAATAAAGGATACGCTCTGTTGTTGTTGTTTTACCAGCATCAATATGAGCCATGATTCCGATATTTCTGGTTCTCTCTAATGGATATTCTCTTCCAGCCAAGATTTTTTCCTCCTATAAGTTTTAACATAGAAGCATATCTGGCAAGACGCCAGAACAGATTCTTGAAATTAGAATCTGTAATGTGCGAATGCTTTGTTTGCTTCTGCCATCTTGTGCATATCTTCTTTTTTCTTTACAGATGCTCCTGTATTGTTGGAAGCGTCAAGAAGTTCTTTTGCAAGACGTTCTTCCATTGTTCTTTCTCCTCTTTTACGTGAGAAAGTTGTGATCCAACGAAGCGCTAATGCCTGTCTTCTGTCTGGTCTAACGTCGATAGGCACCTGATATGTTGCTCCACCGATACGTCTAGCTTTTACTTCAAGAACTGGCATGATGTTGTTCATAGCTTCTTCGAATACTTCTAAAGCTGGTTTTCCAGCTTCTTCTTCGATACGGGCAAATGCTCCGTATACGATTTTCTGAGCAACTCCTTTTTTACCATCTAACATAATGTTGTTGATTAATTTTGTCACAACCTTATTGTTGTAAATAGGATCTGCTAATACGTCTCTTTTCGCAATATGTCCTTTACGTGGCACGGTTCTTCCCTCCTTAATAATCATTAATTCATCGGTACTCATACTTAGTTATTGCATGTTCGTGCAGGACTTTTATATCTCCTGTAACCTTTGTAGGAAACAATAAAGTTCCGGCACAACTATACAAGGTAGCGTTTAATTACGCTGCTTTGTACCAATTTAGTTTTGTTTTATTTTTTCTTAGGTCTTTTAGCTCCATATTTGGAACGAGCCTGCATTCTGTTAGCTACACCTGCTGTATCAAGTGTACCTCTAACGATATGGTAACGAGTACCTGGTAAGTCCTTAACACGACCACCACGAATCAGAACAACACTATGTTCCTGTAAGTTATGTCCTTCACCTGGGATATAACTTGTTACTTCGATTCCGTTAGAAAGACGAACTCTGGCGATCTTACGTAAAGCAGAGTTAGGCTTTTTAGGAGTTGCAGTTTTAACAGCTGTACATACACCTCTCTTCTGTGGTGAGCTTGTGTCTGTAGCTTTCTTCTTTAAAGAGTTAAATCCTTTCTGAAGTGCTGGTGCTGTAGATTTCTTTACAGATGTTTTTCTCCCTTTTCTAACTAATTGGTTAAAAGTTGGCATTGATTTCACCTCCATACATGTTTTCTACTGTGGTTACTTAAATTCACCTTGTGACTATACATGCACTTCTTGGTTTTGCTCCCCAAAAAGGCATGCTAGGCTATTATAAAATGCCTGCATGCCTTTGTCAAGACCTTTTCCCAAGATTTTTATTAATTTCTATATATTTTTATCTTTTTGGAAATCTCATTCTATGGATCTTATTCGAAATCTTTTCTTATCCCACTGTCTTCAGAAATGCTTTCTCGTCACATCTCTGATATCGACCCTGACAGCTTCTATTCTGATTTCTTTTCTTGATCTCAATGTTTCGATTTCTTTGTTATATGGCTTCTTTACGCCATTTTCTTAATATATAAAAATCAATCTCTTATTCTTGAGAAAATATTCAGTTAATAAGTTCCAAATTATTTTGTTAACGGGTTACACTTTGCTTTAGTTACCAGTTACAAATTTTTTAAATGCTCCACCGGTCAGCTGATCGAATGTTTGTTGATCTCTTATCTGAATCTTTCTTGTTTTGATTCCTCGTCTCTTGGAATCTTTCTTGTTTGGATTCTTTTTCTTTGATCATCTTCTGATCTTATCTTAAGATCTTGTTCATTCTCTCTATTCTTCGTATTATTTTTATGAGGTTGACTCCTTTACCGTTCTATCCGCTTCTAGGACTCTTATGTTCTCTCCCGAGATCATAATATCCTGTTGAGTCAGTCTCATGATTCCCAATCATCTTAATACTTCTGATCCATCAGCTGCCGGTTTTAAAAGCCTTTCCGTTAGCCTTATGGAGCAACTTGGGCGATTCTCCTTTCTTTTAAAACTTATCTTTCATTTGTTGATTTTATTATATCAATATCTGTTTACTTTGTCAATTAAATAGTTTTTTCAGATTTCTTAAGGATTTTACATACAATAAACAGATTATAGTTTGATAGACTGAAGTTGGTGGAATATTATAAAAATGGTTATCTGTCTGCGACGCGCTTTCGCTCGACTCACACGTAACTGTACTAAGCTCCTGAATGGTCATTCGACCATCCACTCGCTAAGTGCAGACGTGTTCCTACGGTCGCCAACAGATAACATTTTATAATATTCAATAATTTCAGTTATCGAACAACTATGAGATATGTATGTTGAACGGTATTGGCTTGCGCTCTGG
>ENA-OQLB01000148-OQLB01000148.1-human-gut-metagenome-genome-assembly--contig:-NODE-148-length-40647-cov-5.576802_pt1 | contig 40647 bp, 48 predicted proteins | sample MGYA00242656_ERZ504813 | MGnify/ENA primary metagenome ERZ504813 (study PRJEB26092, sample SAMD00036388) | human gut metagenome | host: Homo sapiens | study: EMG produced TPA metagenomics assembly of... | reverse complement strand
TGTTCCTGTCTCCAGAGCTTTCTGCCGAGGCTGATAATCCTCCAGAGTGCCTACGTAATTGCCATCACGGTCATATTCACTGACTCCGTCATAGCCTCCGTCTTCCCGGTAACCGCCCTTCCAGTTTCCTTTTTCTGCCATGGGTTTCTTCTGTGGGGGCTTCGCTACATAGGTCATGTTGGCATCGTACTCACCACTGCCTGTGTAATCTCCCTCTTCATCATAGCCACCTACCCAGTTTTCCTGCGCATACTCCAGATCCGTCTGCGGTTTCGGTCCTACATAGTTGCCATTTTCGTCGTATTCGCCTTCTCCGGTGTAATTTCCTTCCTCATCATAGCCTCCGGTCCAGTTTTCTGCGGAAGTCTGGCTCTCATCCTGTTCCTGCTCCAGGGTAATGTTCTTGGAATTATCATTTACATTTTCTGCATGGAGAATTCCTTTTTTTTCGGAAATCATCGGAAGGATAGCCAGAACTCTGGTCATTTTGTCTTCCAGATATTCATCCTTTCCAAGTTTAACTGTGATATCCCCGTAAACAAGACTGATCTGTCCGTCGTCTTCAAATTCAATGTGATCCGGAACCTTATCATTTTTTGCAAATAGTAGAAAGAGCAACTGCCGTGTTCATCACCGTTTCATCCTTGATGGGGAGTTTCTCGTTCTGGATCACTTTTTTGACTTTGATCCCGTCAAAAAACGGAATTTTTTCGTTACGTTCCGTGGATCCTTCCACAAAAATACCGTTTCTGTCAAAATAAATATAACTGTCCAGATAAGGGATACAGCCAACGATATCCTTCTCCTTCACACTGACACAGATGGTGTGCCGGTTCAGCCTTGTTACGGTATAGCCTTCTATAAAGGGAACATCCTTTGTGTTCTGCTTAGTATAAAGAAGCGGTGCAAGAACAGAATTGGATGCCAGCGGCCCCCTAAGCACCATCTTCCTGATCTGTTTTTCAGAATAATGGCTGCTGCCCATCACCTGCACTTCATCTACCTGATAATACGTAAAAAAGAAAATAATTCCTGCCAGCAGCAGGACAAGAAGTCCGCCAACTGCTTTCAGTGGCTTTTTTTTTGATGTTTTCATAAAGTTCCTCTGTCCTTTATCAGCAGACCGCCCAGTGCGGTCAGATCCTCACAGATATGTTCATAGCCTCTTTCTATGAAACAACAGCCCCGGATCCTGGTAATCCCCTGCGCGGCAAGTGCTGCGATCACAAGTGCCGCACCACCGCGAAGTTCCTCTGCTTCCACAGTACAACCGGTCAGGGGCTGCCCTCCGTATATCACAGCAACTCCATCCCGGATCTGGATCTGTGCTCCCATTTTACAGAGCCATGAAGCTGTTTTATATCTGTCTTCAAAAATCTTCTCGCGGATCCTGCTCACTCCCGGGATCGTGGCCAGTACCGCCATCGCAGGAGACTGCAGGTCTGTAGGAAATCCCGGATAAACTTCTGTTTCCAGAAGCTCCAGGGGAAAACCTGTATTTTTTCCGTTGACTATTAGTTTACCACCTACTGCGGCATTGTCCACCCATTTTCCGATATACGTCCAGGATTCCATCCATTTCCTCCAGAGGCGGATTTTCCAGGATGATCTCTCCTCTGGTTGCCGCCGCTGCCATGAGATAGGTTCCGGCGACAATACGGTCTGGTGGAATGCAGTCATCGCCAGCTTCAAGCTTCTCCACCCCTTCAATACAGATACAGCCATTTTCACGAATCCGGATCTTTGCCCCCATTCCGGTAAGATAATGCAAAGCCAATAAATTTCCGGTTCACAGGCGCAGCCGTTAAGGACTGTTTTCCCCTCTGCAAGGACCGCTGCCAGAATGCCCTGTTCTGTAGCGCCTACACTTCTTTTTTGAAAAAACATCTCTGCGCCTCGGAGTTTTCCACAGGATGCCCGGATCATCCCGCCGTTTTCCACCACAGCTGCCCCAAGGCGGCGCAAAACCTGGATATGAAGATCCACCGGCCGCTTCCCGATCACACAGCCTCCGGGATATCCTGTCTGTGCCTTTTTGCTCCGCCCCAGCATTGCTCCCATTAAGATCACGGAAGAACGCATTTTTCCGGAATAACACTCCGGTATCATGGTGCCGTCCGCATGACTGCAGTCCAGATAAAGATCTTGACCTTCCCACCAGGTTTCTGCCCCCAGATATTTCAGGATCTTTTCCATCAAATATACATCACTGATTCTCGGGCATCCCCGCAGTACACTGGTCCCGGTGCTTAAGAGTGCTGCTGCCATAACCGGAAGTGCCGCATTTTTTGACCCCTGGATCCGGACGCTTCCATGTAGCGGCCTGCCTCCGGTCACGATGATCTCATCGATCTCATTCAAGTATTCCACTCCTAAAAGGGCCTCTTACTTGTTATTCTATGTGATCCTTCCATGTCTGTGACTGCTGACACTTAAGGCCAGCCCCATTTCCCCCAGAAGAAAAACAACAGAAGTTCCGCCATAGCTTACAAAGGCAGAGTGATCCCGGTGTTGGGAATCGTATTCGTTACTACTGCAACATTCAGGACTACCTGGATCGCCATATGTGCCATGATCCCGGCGCACAGCAGCGTTCCCTGCAGATCCCGGCAGTTTAATGCCAGAATACAAAGCCTCCAGATCAGAATACCAAACAGAAAAAGTGTCAGAAAGGCTCCCAGTATCCCCGTTTCCTCACACACAATAGAAAATATCATATCATTCTGGGCTTCCGGGACAAATCCCAGCTTCTGCAGACTGTTCCCGAACCCCTTGCCGAAGATCCCTCCGCTTCCGATCGCATACAGGCCCTGTATGGTCTGAAATCCTTTTTCATATTTTTCCGGATCCCGCCAGATTGCCAGGCGTTCCAGACGATAACTCTCCGCGGCAAGAAAAACCGCAATAAATCCTATCCCCGCACCTCCAAGTGCGAGAAACTGCAGATACCTGGGATTGGCCACAAAGATCAGCAGCACACCGATCCCCAGAATGATCACCGCTGTGCTTAAGTTATTGGAGCCCACCAGACCTGCTACCGGAAGCAACGTCATCATAGTCCTGCAGATAAACCAGAATCCGGTTGTTTTGCTTTTTGTATTGCTGATCTGCCACACCAGAAACAATATCACTGCCACCTTGGAAAACTCCGACGGCTGAAAGGAAAGCGGCCCCAGGTTCAGCCACCTCTTCGATCCATTGATCTCCTGTCCGAAAAGCAGGACTGCAGCAGATAGAAAAAGCGAAAAAATATAGGCAGCCGGCGCCAGCTTTACAGACAGCCGGTAATCTACCCGTGATGCCAGATACATAACAAGCAGCCCCAGTGCCGTGGCAAAGAGCTGCTTCTTAAAATAATAGGCAGAGTCGTGGAAACGTACTCTGCCATTATATTCACTTGCCGAAAAAAAGTGCCCCGAGTCCCAATACCACCAGAATCAGAACCAGTACCCAGAGAACGGTATCTGTCTTTCCGGTCTGTTTCTGTCCTGCCTTCATGCATGGCCTCCACAGTGGTCTTTATTTCAGCTTATGTATGTATTTTTCGGATTATTACAGTGCTTTCACGTATTCCTTGAACATGTCACCGCGCTGCTCATAATTATCAAACTGTCCCCAGCTCGCACATGCCGGTGAAAGCAGAACTGCATCTCCGGGATTGGCTTTTTCCGCACAGACCCGGACAGCTTCCTTCAGATCCTCGCAGAGGATGATATCTGTAAATCCAAGACGTTCTGCTGCTGCTTTGATCTTCTCTTTCGTCTGACCGATGAGAACAAGATAACGGACTTTTCCGTCGAAGGATTCTATCCACTCATCATAGCTGGATTCCTTGTCATAGCCACCGCCGATCAGAAGAGTCGGACGGTTCATTGCCTGAATCCCCTTGATGGCCGCATCCGGATTGGTTCCCTTGGAATCGTTGTAATATGCAACACCGTTTTTCTCTGTCACATACTCGATCCTGTGTGGAACTGCCACAAACTCACAGACACTCTTGCGGATACTCTCCACAGAAACACCCGCATAATATGCCATGGCGGCTGCTGCCATTACATTCTCGTGATTATGACGTCCCAGGATCTTAAGCTCTTCGGTTTTTACGATCGGGATCTCTTCTTTTTCTGTTTTGAGCATGATCTGATCTCCGTCCAGATAGATTCCCTGATCCAGTTTGCGAAGACTTGAGAAATATACCACCTTCGGAACGATATTTTCACCGAATTTACGAAGGACTTCATCCTCGTAATTCAGAACACATACATCTTCCGGTCCCTGATTTTTGGTGATCAGCTCTTTTACACGGATGTATTCCTCCATGGTATGATGACGGTTCAGATGGTCCTCTGTGATGTTGAGGATCGCACTTACCTTCGGGCGGAACTGGTCAATAGTCTCCAGCTGAAAGCTGCTGATCTCCGCAACAGTTACGGAATCCTCCCTCATCTCCAATGATTTGGATGTATATGCAGTTCCGATATTTCCTACAACAAATACAGATTCACGGGCATCTCCCATGATCTTTCCGAGGAGTGCTGTTGTTGTTGTCTTACCGTTGGTTCCTGTGATCGCAAGAACCTCTCCCTTGCCTGTACGATAGGCAAGCTCCACCTCGCTCCATACCGGAAGGCCCTTTTCATAGAAGCTCTTTACCAGCGGCAGGTCTGTGGGAACTCCCGGACTTAGCACTATAAGATCAAGACTGTCCAGCGCTCTCTCCGGAAAATCTCCGGCCCAGATCTCCGGGGTGTATTTTCCGTTTGTTTTATGTAAAACTGCTTCTTTGTCAAGATCTGCGTTTCCGTCATAGATCGACCGGCTGTGCTCCTGCACTTCCAAGCAGATCAGCTGCTCCGTAGTGCCCGACTTTTCCGGCTCCGTAAAACCGAGAACTTTTTTTTTCCTTTTAAATCCATTTTTCTGTTCCTCCTTATAATGCCAGGAGAGCGATCAGGCACATAATAGCAGTTACAACAGAGAACACTGCAACAACTCGTGTCTCGGACCACCCACAAAGCTCAAAATGATGGTGGATAGGCGCCATCTTGAAGATTCTTTTTCCGTGTGTTGCCTTGAAATAGGATACCTGGAGCATAACAGACAATACCTCCACAAGGTAGATCAGTCCGACCAGGATGATAAACAGCGGCATCTGCATGGCATAAGCCACACCAGCCACAAAGCCCCCCAATGCCCAGAGAACCGGTGTCTCCCATAAATACCTTGGCAGGATATACATTAAACAGAAGGAATCCCATCAGACTGCCTACAACTGCACAGGTGATCGGTTCCACACCACTGTTCATTCCAAGGGAAACCACCGTAAAGAATACTGCCACGATCAGGGTAACACTGGAAGCCAGTCCGTCAAGTCCATCCGTAAAATTGACTCCGTTTACTGTACCGATCACCGCAAAGAACAGTACCGGAACCGCAAACCATCCCAGGTTCAGATAATGTCCGCTCCAGAACGGGATCTTCATAGTCAGGGATACGTTGGAATAATTTACAAGATAAAAAGCAAATACAGCTGTCACAACGATCTGCAGTGCCATTTTCTGCCATGGCAGAAGTCCGTCAGAACGCTTCAGAACTACCTTCAGATAATCATCCAGAAATCCGATCAGTCCAAATCCCAGTGTCAGGAAAAGTACCGGGATGATCATCGGATAATCTCTGATATAAAACAGTGATGTTACAGTTGTTGCAATGAGAAAGATCACCCCACCATCGTAGGGGTACCGTTCTTTTTCAGGTGGGACTGCACACCCAGCTCTCTCTCTGTCTGTCCCATTTTAAGTCTTCTTAAAAAAGGGATAACAATCGGTCCTAATACAAGGCTGATCGCAAATGAGATCAGCACAGGGATCACAACATGAAACTCCATCCTCACACCTCTTTAATTCTTTCGTTTTTTTATAGTTCTTCATCAGTATAAAGCTTTTCTTTTCATTAATCAAGTGCTGACTTTCCGCCTTGTCTGGTTTCCACCTGAGCTTTTTTTTTCGATTCCAAGATATGGAAGTATGTTTTCAAAAATACTCCGGATCACCGGGCTGCGATAATTCCTCCATAATACATTCCCTGTGGATTGTAGATGATACAAAGCCCCAGTACTGTGGGATTCTCTGCAGGTGCGAACCCTAAGAATGAGGAAATATACCTGCCGGAACCTCTGGGAAGTGTCTGTGAAGTTGCTGTTTTTCCGCCGATGGAATAGCCTTCGATACCTGCATTTTTTCCAGAACCTTCGGATACTACTTTTTCCAGGATGAAGCGTACTGTTTCGGATGTTTCTTCTGAGAGGATTCCTGTTTCCACCGGATATTCCAGCGTATTTATCTGCGTTCCGTCTGCGCTTTCCACGCTGATCCCGAAGTGGGGCGTGATCCTGTTCCCACCGTTGATAACAGAACTGACCGTAGTTGCAAGCTGAACCGGCGTGATCTGGAAAGACTGGCCAAAAGATACTGTGGCGAGTTCCACCTCGCCATATTTTCGGATTGTGCATAATGGTTCCTGCCTCACCAGGAAGATCGATTCCTGTTTTTTTCAGAAGACCAAACTGTTTGAAATATTTATAATATCTGTCAACTCCAAGGCGCAGACCCACCTCAATAAAAACCGGATTGCAGGAGTTCTGTGCTCCTTCCACGAAATTCTGTGCTCCGTGCCCGGTCCGTTTGGCGCAATGGATACGCCGATCCTCCACCACTTTATACCCGGGACAGAAAAAACGGTCTTCTGTTGAAACCACGCCTGCTTCCAGACCTGCTGCCATGGTGATGATCTTGAAAGTGGAACCTGGCTCATATGTATCATTCAGGCAGGGGTTGCGCCACATCTGGTTGAGAAGATCCTGTTTGCTGTTTCCTGAATCCGTGCCAGCCACTGTTTCTTCTGCTGTATTCAACGTAAACGGATCATTCAGATCAAACTCCGGCACATTGACACACGCATAGATCTCCCCGTTCTGCGGATTCATAAGCAAAACCGAAACCCGCTCTGCCTGCTTCTCCTCCATCACCTTCAAAGCTGCCTGCTGCACATACTCCTGAATGCTGATATCCAGACTGGTTCGCAAGGTGTCTCCTGCAATCGGTTCTTTCCGCCGCTCTCCTGTCCCATCCAGCTCCATTCCCCTGGCATCTGTAACTGTGAGGATTTTCCCCGGCTGCCCTGCAAGGATCTCATCATATTTTACTTCCAGCCCAATGATCCCCTGATTATCTCCTCCTGTAAATCCCATAACCTTGGAAGCCAGGGAACCGTAAGGATAATATCGTCTGTAATCCTCATCTACTTTTACTCCGTCCAGTGCATATTCACGGATGGCATCTCCGATGGTTTTGTCTACATTTGTTTTAATTCTTTCAATAGAAGAAACTTTCTCGACTTTTTTGCGCACTGTCTCTTCATCCATAGACAGCTGCTCTTTCAAAACCCTGATCACTTTTTCCGGTTCTTTAATCTGACTGTGGATCACGGAAATCGTACAGACAGTGCGGTTATCTGCCAGAACATTTCCTTTCACATCCAGGATCTTTCCTCTGGCTGCTTTGATATCACGTTCCCTCTCATGAAGATCATCTGCTTTCTGGATATAATAATCCGACTGGACACCCATAAGATAAACAAGTCTTGTCGCCAGCCCAATAAGAAGCAGGATACAGCCTGCAAAAATCACCCAGATCTTTTTCCTGTGAAAAACCATTGTCCGGATCATAAAAATCCCTCTCAGAGATCGTCACTGTAATATATGACGTTCCCCTGAGAGGGTATTCAGATTCTTTATTCCAGACCAGCTTCTTCATTGGTCAGCCATCGCTCTGCATATCGTTATTGTCCTCTGTATCCTCCTCTGAATCTTCTTCCGGCGGACTCGGAACATCTTCGTTAGAGATGGCTTCCTTCTGGCCGTCTGCGGCAGATCCTGTTGCAGAATCACTGATTCCTTTGAAAATATCCCACAGCTCTGTAGTAGGAACTTCCCCGTCCTCTGCCTCATCCGGCTGTACATTCAGATACGGAAGTGCCTCGGAAAGGATTCCCTGTGCAATATACTGTGCATAAGTACTGCTTGCCTGATCCTCTACATTTGGTTCATCTACAACAACATAGATCACAAGCGCAGGATCATCCACTGGTGCAAAACCAATAAAAGATACCAGATATTTGCCGTTGCCTCGTGGCAGCTTCTCGGCTGTACCTGTTTTACCACCTGAGCTGTAGCCCTGAACCTTGGATGTACGGCTGGTACCATGGTCTACGCTGGCAGCCATGTAAGAACGGATATCCGCAGAAATCTCCTCAGAAATCGTCTGTTTCATCAGGGTAGGAGAAACTGTCTTCACGATTCCGCCACTGCTGTCCTTGATTTTCGTTACAAGGTGCGGCTGATAATAATAGCCACCGTTGATGACAGAACACATTGCATTGATCTCCTGTATCATGGTCAGTGTGTAACCCTGTCCAAAGCAGAACATGCAAGCTCTGTCTCCCCACTGGTTTCACTGGTATGAACAACGCCACTTCCCTCATTTGGAAGATCAATGCCTGTTCTGGTACCAAAATTAAAAGTACTCTGAGTCTTGAGGAAATTATCTTTCCCATCCTGGCTGCGATCTGCATCATACCATCGTTGCAGGAATTCGCAATAACATCAGAAAGCGTCTCAGTTCCATGTGCATCCGGCCATACCGCACATTTGATAAATGTGGCAGCCCCCTCTGCACCAAAGGACTGTCCTCCATCACAGACAAAATTATCTGTCTCGGATATCGCTCCCATCTCAAGAGCAGAACTCATAACGATCGGTTTAACAACTGATCCGGCTCATAGGCATCTGTTACGCAGAAGTTGCTCCACATACCGTTCAGCGCTTCCACCGTCTGCTCATCGTTCATGCTGCGATCTCACTTTCCGAATAAACATTGGAAAGATCTCTGGGATCATTCAGATCATAACGGTCGCCGCCGTCCATTGCCATGATCTCGCCAGTCTTGGGATCCTCGATGATAACTCCAACATTTTTAGCCCCCATCTTCTCTTTAAATGTATTTACATATTTCTCTACGATCTGTTGAAGCCCCAGATCAAGGGAAATCTCAATACTCTTACCGTCTGCGGGCTCAATAATAGTCTGTTCAACATCGGAATTGTTGTTAATGTAGCCGTACTGTCTGCCGTCAACACCGGTCAGAGTGGCATTATAATATCCCTCAAGTCCGATATCTGCCACATCTCTGGAAAGTGTGAATCCAATGGTATCACAGGCCGTCTCGTTGAATGGATAAGTTCTCAGATAATCCTCCTCAAACCATACACCTGTGATCCTGGAACGCTCCTTGAGCTGTGTATCCGTCAGTCCGCTGTCTTTCCCCGGATCTTCGTACTCTTCAAAAGCCTTCTTGTCATCCATGGAAATCTGCTTCTTTACGATCTGATACTGACTCGATTTCGTATCATTATCTGTAAGAAGCTTGCGCATCTCCGATTCATCCAGTCCCAGCACTTCAGTCAGTGCTTTGATCGTAGGTTCAACAGCATCCTGGTCTTCATTCACTTCCAGGCAGTCAAGGATCACATTATAAACCTTGTTGCTGGTTGCCAAAATATTGCCGTTACGGTCGTAAATGTCTCCACGTTTCGCAGGCAGCGTCTGGTTCTCATATTTCTGCTGTGCCTGGCTCAATACCTGTTTCCGGTATTTACTTCCGCTTGTGGCATTAATATAGGTAATTCTTGCCACCAAACCGACTAAAGCCAGCAACACTAAGGAAAATAGTACTGCCAGCTTTTTCTTCATACTGTAATTTATTTTTTTTACCGGCCTGCGCCTTCTTGTACTCAATCGATCACCTGCTTAAAAACTGTACTTCTGTTACTTGTGTGTGTCCACATCCTGATATTGTCTCACATAACTGTTTCCTTCCGTGGTATAGGTCTGTATCTGATCCTCCGAAGGATATTTCATTCCAAGCTCGCCGATAGCTTTTTTCTTGATCTCGCTGATATCCACTGCAGAAGTGACCTGACTGTAATATGCATCGTTATCTTCTTTCAGCTGTGCAAGCTCAGATTCCAGATTTGCAACATTTTTCATACTCGCCGTGATTTCGGATTTTACCTGAAGATAATTGATACAGGTAAAAAGTACCGCGATGGAAACTGCCGTAAGAAACAGAACGAACCCCTTGTTCATGGCCATTGCCTTTTCCCGGTTCCGCTGTGCCTGTCTGCTTACCACCTGTTTTGCCGGTGTCACAGGTACTGCGGATTTCTGTTTTCTTTTCTGAGCCAGTCGTCGCCTTTCCTGTATCTCGGGCAGATCAGTCCTCTGAGGAACCTCCTGCAACCGTTTTACCGCATTTCCCTGAACATACATTTCTCTGCTGTTCCTGACGGTATTTCGATTTCTTCTGGCTGTAGTCCTCTTCCTGTCTTCGCCATTTGCCTACCTTCCATCTCTCAACTACATTTTCCGTTCAAAAATACGAAGCTTCGCACTTTTGGATCTCGGATTCTCTTCCATTTCCTCTTTTCCCGGTAAGATCGGTTTCCTTGTGATCACCTTACCCTTGGATTTCTTTCCGCATACGCAGACCGGAAAATCCGGCGGCAGGTACAGGGATTTTCATTTTTTCGGAAAATGGTCTTAACGATCCTGTCTTCCAGAGAATGAAATGTAATGATACAGATCCTTCCTCCGTCATCCAGGAGATCGATCATGCCGTCCAGGGAATCCCGGAGCACGTCAAGCTCCCGGTTGAGCTCAATACGTATTGCCTGAAAAGTCCTCTTGGCGGATGTCCTCCTGTAGCCTGTATTTTCATGGGGATCGCCCCCCGTATGATCTCTGTCAGTTCTCCGGTTGTCCGGATCGGTGCCTGCTCTCTGGCAGCCACGATGTGTTTCGCTATATTTTTGGCAAATTTATCTTCGCCGTAATCGCGGATAATCCGATACAGCTCCCGTTCCTCATAACCGTTGACTATATCACCGGCTGTACGGCTCTGTCTTCTGTCCATTCGCATGTCCAGAGGAGAATCGTACCGATAGGAAAAACCTCTCTCTTCATTATCCAGCTGATAAGATGACACTCCCAAATCCAGCAGGATCCCGTCCACCTTCTCAATGCCACGGGATCTCAGCTCATCTGCCATGTAACAATAATTGCTGCGAATGATTGTCACCTGATTAAAGGCTGACAGCCGTTCACTCGCAGCAATTATCGCATCCTGGTCTTGATCTATGCCAATAAATCTCCCCTTGGCAGAAAGTTTCTTACACACCTCTGTGGCGTGTCCCGCTCCTCCTAAAGTGCCATCCACATAGATTCCATCCGGCTTTACCCTTAAGCCGTCAATGGTCTCATTGAGTAATACAGATTTATGCTTAAATTCCATATCCGTCTCCTGTGGGATTTCTACCTGCGTTATGCTCAAATGACGATTCCTATGTTCTGCATGCTTTCCGCAATGCTGTCCATATCATCATAATTGCAGTTCTCGCTCCACTTCTCTTTGCTCCAAACCTCGATCCGGTTCAGATTACCCGTAAGCACCACATCCTTATCCAGACCAGCGAACTGGCGCAGCGTCTGCGGCACCAGGATTCTTCCCTGCTTATCCAGCTGACATGTTGTAGCTCCGGCTACAAAGAAACGTGAAAAGGTTCTTGCGTCTTTATTTGTAAGTGGTAATGCTCGGAGTTTCTCTTCAAAAGCAACCCATTCATCCATCGGATAAATAGAAAGGCAACCATCCAACCCTCTTGTCAGTACGAACTCTTCCCCTAAGAGTTCCCTGAACCTGGAAGGATGATCAGACGCCCCTTCGCGTCGATCGTATGATTATACTCGCCCATGAACATGAAACCCACCTACTCTCGTGAAACACGATTCTCCCCTTCGTGCTTCCAGGGTGCAAATGGTGTGTTCTGCCACTCATCCCCATTCGCTACCACTATTCACCACTTTCTACCACTTATGTAATCATTCTAAACTATTTACCATGAAAAAACAAGTGCATATCCAAGTTTTTTTTCATTTCATGAAATATCCACAGGTTTTTTTTCAACCTGTTTATTTTCTGTGCATTATTATGAAATGAAAAAGCTTCCGGACAGTCGCCGGAAGCTTTTTTCTGACTTTATGTTCTGTTATTTTATGACATTTTAAAGACCTTTGAACGCAAAGGAAAATTTCATCTTTCCATTGGTATCCAGAAGGTATTCCGGATGGGTGCGGGCACCCCAGCTGTCATCTCCTCCAACACCCATCTGCGCCTTTGCGGCACGGACAACGGTATAATGGATTGCCGGAAGCTCATAGGGATGCATGGCATTTTCCATTTCATGAGGAGTATATGGAAGTGCCGAGAACATCATCGGGCCGTTTTCTTTATCCATCTCAAAGAGCATTCCTCTGCCCTTTCTGTCTGTGATCTTTGCCCAGCGTACTTCCTCCTTGTTTCCGCATTCCTGCGGCACAAGATAGCGTGCCATATTGTCTGTCACGAGATTCTCATAAATGCCGAGCTTTGCGCCATGCTTCCGATCTGCATAAGTCTCTGCCGGTCCCAGGCCGTACCACTGAACATGATCATAATCCGCATTGAATTTAAAGAGTACTCCGAACTCCGGCATATCGCCCAGCTCTTTTACAGGATCATAGGTCAGCGTTGTCTTTACTCTTCCATCTCCGGTTACCTCATAGGCAAGACGGCATTCACTGGCAGGCGTAGTTGGCAGGATGTAGGTAAAAGCAACCTCCACGCTGTTTTCGTGAACCGTTGTCTCCGGAGCATTGGCCGGACCATACATGCCTTTTCGGTAATCCTTATGACTTGCGTACATGCTGGCGATCTTCCACTGTGCATAGCGCATCTGCATCAGACTTCCGCAATCATTATCTGTAGGTGCTCTCCAGAAGTTGGGCTTCGGAATCGCTTCGATCATTTCTCTTCCTGCATATTTATACGAAACCAGCCCACCATTGAGAACGGAAAACAGCACTTCGAAATTTTCCCCGCGGACACCGATGTTATGAAGGCTTCTCACAAGCTCCACGCCACACGCAGGAGCTTCCGGTGTTCCTTCCACCTGATAAACATACTGGCCGAAAGCAACCTCATGTCCTGCCTCTGCCCAAAGTGTTTTTTCTCTGAGAAGGAAGGCTACGGTTACCGTATATTCGCCCGGGCGCTGCTGTTTTCCAAATGGAAGTCTGTAGGTCTGTTGGCTTAAAGGCTCCACCGCTGTATCCAGTGTCTCTGTGCGGAGGACATGACCGTTCTTTGCAAGAGTTACTTCACATCGGAATGTGTCCGTATTTACAAAAAGATTTTTGTTGATGATCTTAACAGAATCCTCACTTACCTGCGCAGTGATATTCTGGTAGTTGAATTTTACCTCCTGCATCTTTGGTGAAGCATCTCTGTCTCCGCCGTATGCGATACCGTTTCCACTGAAATTATAATCTGTAGGACGTTCACCGAAGTCTCCGCCGTATGCCTGGAATTCTTTACCGTAACGGTCTTTTTTGTAAATAGACTGATCAATGTAATCCCAGATAAAGCCACCCTGATATTTCGGTTCTGTATCTGTAAGATCTGTATATTTATGCATTGCGCCGCAGGAATTTCCCATTGCATGGGTATACTCACAACAGATAAACGGCTTGCTGTCATCCTTTGCAAGGAACTCCCGGATCGCTTCTACGGAAGGATACATCTGGCTTTCCATGTCACTGGTGGCATTGTAGCTGCGGTCATGGAAAACCCCCTCATAATGTACCAGTCTTGTAGGATCATTCTTGTGGTAGAACTCAGACATCTCAAAGATATCTTTTCCACCAAAGGATTCATTTCCACAGGACCAGATCAGGATCGCCGGGTGGTTCTTGTCACGCTGATACATGGAATTTACACGGTCCAGCATCATGCCCAGCCATTCCGGTTTGTTGTGCGGAACGATATCCGTGTGATCTCCGGTAAATTCTGCTATATCCCAGGTTCCGTGAGATTCCAGATTGTTTTCTGCGATCATGTAAATACCATATTCATCACAGAGACGGTAGATCGGAGATGCATCCGGATAATGACAGGTACGGATCGCATTGATGTTGTTCTGTTTCATGATCACGATGTCTTTGAGCAGTTCCTCCCGGGACACATGTCTTCCTGTGACAGAGCTGAACTCATGACGGTTCACACCCTTGAATACGATACGTTTTCCGTTAAGGGTCATGATACCATCCTTCATTTCAAAACGGCGGAAACCAACTTTCTCCGGGATAATCTCCTGGAGCTTTCCGCTTTCATCACTGATCTCCAGCTCCAGATCATAGAGATTCGGCTCTTCTGCACTCCAGAGAAGGGGATCCTGAATCTCCCAGGTACAGGTATCCTCTCCGTTCAGAGATCTTTCCTCCTGCAAAAGGATCTCTCCCTTTCCGGAAAGTGTAAGCTTCATTTTTCCTTTTCCCCAGGTACTGGTCACAATCTCAAGCTCGGCTTTTTTGAGAGTTTCATCCGGAATGGCACGGATCCTGAGATCATATACATGGACATCCGGTACCGTAAACAGATAAACATCTCTGTAAATTCCGGAAAAACGGTAAAAATCCTGATCCTCGCACCAGCTGCTGGCTGTCCATTTAAACACCTGTGCCGCCAGCTTGTTCTCGCCGTCCTTCAGATATTCCGTAAGCTCGAATTCTGACGGAGTAAAAGAATCTTCACTGTATCCCACAAATTTTCCATTGAGCCACAGAGCCAGGCGCTCTCTGCTCCCTGGAATGAAACAAATACTCTTTTTCCTTTCATGCTCTCCGGCACATGGAAATATCTCACATAGCTTGCCACCGGGTTAAAACGTTCCGGGATCTGTCCCGGATGAAGTTCTTCATGGCCTTCCCACGGATACTGGACATTGGCATACTGCGGTGCATCATATCCTTCCATCTGGATATGTGCCGGCACATAAATGTCCTCCCAGTCCTTACAGGAATATGCTTCTTCCTCAAAGCCTGGGATAGCAGATGCATAATTCCGTGCATAATGGAACTTCCAGAGACCATTCAGACTGTGACGGAAAGAAGTTTTCCCATCTTCTCTCTCTTCCTCACAGCGATAATATGTATGATCTGAGTGGGCATCCATTCTTCCGTCGCTGAAATACCGGGGATCTTTTAACAGAGAATGATCAAATTTTTTCATTTTTTCCTCCTGCCCGGCAGATTCTGTTTTTCTGCCGGATCTTTCGTTTTTTATGCTATGATCATTATAGTATAATCCACCGGATTATGGTATAATATGTTTCGCCAAAATATATAACATTTAGAAACAGGTGAATATCATGTCGATCTATTTCAGAAACACTCCGGTCAGTGCTCCCTTCATGTTTGAGTCTCTTGGGAACCACTGGAATCAGGTTAATATCTTCCGTCCGGACGGATATCCGTATTATCATTACCTCCAGACTGAAAAGGGTACCGGACGCATTGAAGTCCGTGGAAAATTTTATACTCTCGGAGCCAACGAGGGCATCCTCATCGCCCCCGGTGTCCCTCATTCCTATCACAGGGAGTCTACTTCCTGGACCACGATGTTTGCCACCTTCACAGGAACATTGGCAGGCAGCATTCCTTCCATGACAGACAACCAGGAAGTGATCCTTATCGAAAAGGAACAAGGAGCCAGTATCCGGAAAATGATTTCTTCTACCTTGCGTAAATATCATCAGCCCACACCGGATATGAAATCTCTTTCTTCCGACTGCTATAATTTTCTTATGAATTTTACAGACTGTGCAGCTTCTCCGAAGATACAGGATAATCCTCTCTACCAGAGATATGTGATTCCGGTAATAAAAGAAATCGAAACCGGTTATCAGCAGGATATCACTGCAGCGCAGCTGAGCCGGAGCGTTTTTGTCTCTCCGCAGTATCTTTCCCGTCTGTTCCGCCGTTTTATGGGCTGCTCGGTTTACGAGTACGTTACCATGTACCGCATCAGCCGCGCACGTGAGCTTCTGCTTTCCAGACCGGATATGAAGATCCAGGATGTTGCCGGCGCTTCCGGATTTTCCGATGCCAGCCACTTTATCGCCATGTTCCGTAAAGTCACAGGCACAACTCCTCTGGATTTCCGAAAGATGTACTGATATATTCCTACTGCACCAGCACAAAAACTGCCCTGCCGGAAACGTCGTAGAAGACGTTTTCCTGCAGGGCAGTTTTCTGCTGCTCTTATCAGCCAAATGCCGGTATCCTATATTCTGATCCATCAGACAAAAGCATCTGTATCCTATATCTGTTTGCTCTCAGTTTCCGTAATATAATTCCAGAATACGGTCAACTCTTTGGCTGGCCTCCAGATTCTTCAGAAGATCGCTCCTGCTCCTGATCTGGCTGTCCAGCTTCTTCCGTTCCTCCTGCAGCTGCCGCAAAAGTGACGCTTTCCGAAGAGCTTCCTCTTTCTTCTGTATCTCGTTCTGATCCATTTTTTTCTCCCTGTACAGTCTCTGTTTCCAGATTCTCTGCTACATTTTCCCGTTGCTGTTCCGCTTCTTTCTCTGCCTGCTGATCTTTCTCGATCCTTCTCATCCGTACTTTTGCCCGCTTTCTGGACATCACGCGTTTCACTGCAACTACCACGGTGCAAAGAACAAAAAGTATTACCGAGATCACCAGTGAAACATCCACACCGGTTCCCGGAAACAGTATTTTATCTGTGCGGAACCACTGGATCACTGCTCTTCCAAGACCATAGCCTGCCAGATATCTCAGAAAGATCTCTCCCTGAAATACTTTTTTGCGAAGCAGCATCATAAGCATCAAAAGCACAAGCAGACACCAGAGACTTTCATAGAAAAACAAGGGCTGTACCAAAATCCAGGTACCACCGTCCACGGTTTGAAGCTTTTCACGCATAGCCGTGGTGACCTCTCCTGCCCGTACCGCAGTCAGCGGCAGCTGCATGGAAAAAATGTTGTCTGCATATTCCCCGAAAGATTCTCTGTTAAAAAAGCTTCCCCACTTTCCTATTATCTGCCCGATCAGAAGTCCCATGCAGGCAAGATCTGCCATCTGCCAGAAGGATTTCTTTCGGATCCTGCAGTAGACCGCACCACCCAGCACACCGCCCAGAAGTCCGCCATAAAACATAAGTCCTCCGGACCGTATATTCAGAAGCTGTCCCGGATCATTTTTATAAAGACTCCAGGAAAAAGCCGCATAAAGCAGCCTTGCCCCTGCCACACCGGAAAGCAGCGTTATGATGGCCAGATCCAGATATGCATCCGGATCTTCATGATTTCTTCTGGCTTCCAGTACCACAAAAAAGATTCCCAGAAGCATTCCTATCGCGATCAGGACGCCATAGATCGTGATCTCAAAGCCAAAGATCTCAAAGGATCTCGGCACATGATCCAAAACCAGATTTAATCCGGGAAACCGAATTGACATATCCATAAAATCACCTGTTATAATTTTTCAGCTTACAGCCGGTATTTCACAGACGTTGGTGATCACACGTTAAATCTGAATAAGATCACATCTCCGTCCTGTACAACGTACTCTTTTCCTTCCATACGTACAAGGCCCTTCTCTCTGGCACCTGCATAGGAACCGCAATCCAGAAGATCCTGATAATTCACAACCTCTGCTTTGATAAATCCACGTTCAAAGTCTGTGTGGATCTTACCTGCTGCCTGCGGTGCCTTGGTTCCGATCTTGATAGTCCATGCTCTTGTCTCATCCTCTCCTGCTGTCAGGAAGCTCATAAGCCAAGAAGGTGATAGCTTGCGCGCACCAACTTCTCCAGGCCGGATTCTGTCAGTCCCAGATCCTCAAGGAACATCTTCTCTCATCCTCATCCAGCTCGGAGATCTCCTCCTCGATCTGCGCACAGATCACAAATACCTCGCTGTTCTGTTTGGCAGCGTATTCACGTACTGCCTGTACATACTGATTGTTCGCCCCATCATCTGCGATATCATCCTCTGCAACGTTAGCCGCATAGATCACCGGTTTTGCAGTAAGAAGATTATAGGTTGCAAGCCATGCATCCTCATCTTCGTTCTCTGTTTCCAGAGTAATGGCAAGCTGTCCCTCTTCCAGATGCGCCTTTACTTTTTCAAGGAATGCAAGCTCTTTGGCAGCTTCCTTATCCATACGTGCAGTCTTGGTAACCTTGGCAATTCTTCTCTCGAGGATCTCAAGATCAGAGAAAACAAGCTCCAGATTAATAGTCTCGATATCGCGGAGCGGATCAATGCTTCCATCTACATGAACAACATTGGAATCCTCAAAGCAGCGTACCACGTGAACGATAGCATCTACCTCACGGATATTTGCAAGGAACTGGTTTCCAAGTCCCTCTCCTTAGATGCGCCTTTTACAAGACCTGCAATATCGACGAATTCGATCACTGCCGGTGTTACTTTTTTTGATTTATAAAAATCTCCGAGAAGATTCAGTCTCTCATCCGGAACGGTTACAACACCCACATTGGGTCGATAGTACAGAACGGATAGTTTGCGGATTCTGCTCCGGCTTTTGTCAGTGAATTGAATAATGTACTTTTTCCTACGTTAGGAAGACCTACGATTCCTAATTTCATCTCTCTATATACGTCCTTTCAATATATTTATTTACAGTATTTTTCAGATACTCTTTAAACAGGCCTTTCCGTTTTTCAGGCCATTCCTGTCCCATATTACCATACACAGCCTGAAATCGCAACTGTGAGGCATTTATTGTTACTGTCAGTCCCTGGACATGATCATCAGAAGCTGCCCGCTTTCATACAGGATCTCTGCGGTTTCTTCCGAAATCTCATTGCTGACGGTCAGGCCACTGTCTTCTACTGTCAGATGATATCCGTTCAGCGGATACTTAAATCCCCTCAGAGTGAGGCCTGTCACATCACCTCCCACAGTAAAGAATGAAACATATTTTCCAAACTGCTCCTCTCTGTGCAGTATAGTTCCGCTTTCTGCAAGTGTGATATAATTCCACTGATCTGCGATCGCAATACGAACGCCTGTTCCTTACCCATGGAAAGCAGTCCCAGATTCGCCAGCACATGATCCAGCCTTGTGCCGGTAGCTCCCAGGATCAGGATATCCTTTGCACCCTTGCGGATCATCTGGTTTACCGCAGACTGTGTATCCGAATCATCCTTCTCTGGCTTCAGCCTGATGATCTCCGGTCCCTTCAGGCTTTCCATATATTTTTGGCCTTCTTCGGAAAGACTGTCAAAATCCCCAATTGCAAGATCCGGAATAAATTCCCGGTTTTTCATAAACCATTCCATCCCCTTATCTGCAGCAACAAGAGTGATTTTCTCTCCTCGGCTTTCTTCTATTCTTTTTTTTAAAAAATCGAGGGCAAAACCATTCTGGATATTGCCCCCGCTGATTATTATTGTATCGATCATTTTCAGTCCAGCTCTTTTTTGATATTGTGGATTTTTTCTGTAATGTGTCTTACATTGGCTGCCACATCGCCCTTAAATACCCAGGAACCTGCGACCATGAGGTTTGCACCGGCACGCATAACCGTCTCCAGTGTATCATCATTGATACCACCATCTACCTGGATATCAACATCCAGCTCTTCTTCATCAATAAGCTCACGAAGCTCCTGGATCTTTTCCGTGCATTCGTCCATGTATTTCTGTCCGCCAAATCCTGGCTGAACAGTCATTATCAGCACCATATCCACATCTTCAAGAAGATGGCTGATGTCATTTACCGGTGTGGATGGCTTGATCGAAACTGCCGCCTTTACCCCTGCTGCCCTGATCTGCTCCAGTGTACGCTCCAGATCCTCACATGCCTCCGCATGTACAGTAATGGAATCTGCTCCGCATTCTACAAAATCGCGGATATATCTTTCCGGTTCTGTTACCATCAAATGTACGTCGAAAAACATGTTGGATTCTTTCCGGATCGATTTGATTACCGGCATTCCAAAAGAAATGCTGGGAACAAAATCTCCATCCATAACATCAATATGCAGATATTCAACGCCTTCCTTTTCCAGAATTTTGATCTGTTCTCCCAGTCTGTTAAAATCTGCTGATAAGATCGACGGGCACAATCGGTATTCCATGACTCAGTATCTCCTTTTCTCTTTTAATTCCTGGTGCAGCTCCAGATAATCTTCATATCGGAGTCTGCTGATCTCATTGTTCTCAAGGGCTTCCTTAACAGCGCAGCCCGGTTCATGTATGTGACGGCACCCCTGAAAGCGGCACTGTCCTTCATATCTTCGGAACTCCGGAAAGTAATCCTTCAGTTCCTGCTCCTCCATATTTTCAATATATAAGGAGGAAAATCCCGGCGTATCCACAAGGAATGTATCCTGTGCCACCGGTATGATCTGTGCATGGCGCGTGGTATGTTTTCCCCGTTTCAGCTTACGGCTGATCTCACCGGTTTCCATCTCCACTTCTTCCTGAAGGGAATTTGTAAGAGAAGATTTTCCCACGCCGGATGGGCCGGCAACCACAGTTGTCCTGCCTGAAGCACTTCTTCAATCTCGTCGAGTCCTTCTCCCTTCAGGGCACTTGACAGGATCACCTGATAGCCGCAGCTCTGGTATGTTTCATAGAGAAATTCCAGCTCTTCCGTTGTTGCCAGATCTTTTTTGTTAAAACAGATGACTGCCGGAACACCTTCCCTCTCCATCATAATGAGGAAACGATCCAAAAGCATGAAGTTCGGCTTCGGATTATCCATGGCAAAGATCACCAGTGCCTGATCTACATTGGCCACAGCCGGACGGATCAGAGAATTCTTCCGCTTGTGGATCTCCGTCACACTTCCCTCCAGTTCCTTTCCATCCAGAACTGTAATGTCCACATTGTCACCTACCAGAGGCTTGAATTTATCCTTACGGAAAATTCCCTTGGCTCTGCATTCATATGTATTACCGTCTTCTGCATATACGTAGTAGAATCCGGCAATACCTTTGATTATCTTTCCCTGCATGATCACTCAGCTTTCTTGAATGTAACCGTGTAGGTTCCAAGCTGCTGATAATCCCCGTCTACCTCTTCATAGAGATAGATGGTTCCTGAGGTAACGCCCTCAGCACCTGAGATATCAAGCTGATACGGGAAGCTGATATTCTGTCCATCAATGATGGTGGATGCCTTAGGCTCACCGTTTACGTCCTGGATCAGTTCCAGACGGATCGCGCCTCCATTGTAGCCGGACGGAGTATCCAGTGTCTGTGTACATTTCCAGCCTGTGTTTGCATTGACATCTGCTGTAGATGTAGTTGTGGATACTGTGCTGTCCGCAGATGCTGTGCTGTCTGTGGATGCTGTACTGTCTGTAGATGCTGTACTATCTGTAGATGCTGTGCTGTCTGTGGATGGAGCCTTGTCACCGGAGCTGATGGTAATGCTGATCGGCTGATCCGGGTCTGCTGCCGCATAGGCTTCCGGATCCTGTGCGATAACTGTACCTGCAGCTTCTGTACTCTGCTGTTCTGTTATCTGGATATCAATAAATTTACCTAAAGTAGTAAGTGCATCATCCTTGGTCATTCCTACAACACTCGGAACCTCAGCATTATCGCCATAATCAACCCCTCGACTGACTGTCAGTGTTACAGAAGAGCCTGCCTGCACAGAAGTACCTGCTGCCGGTTCGACATTGTAAACATATCCCGGATCTACCAGTGCATATCCGTTGTCATCTGTGTCACTGTATTCTTTCTGGACATTTACCTGAAGTCCAAGATCTTCCAGAGTCTGCTGTGCATCGATTCCTGTACGTCCATCCAGATCCGGGATCGTAACCTGTGCTGTTCCGGTGCTTACCCAGTATTTCACAGTTGTATTGGCTTCAACCTGTGTTCCCGCAGCTGTCTCCTGACGGGAGATCCTGCCTTTTTCCTGATCGGATGCCTCCTCACCGGCCATCTGGACACCCAGATGTGCATCGTTTGCAAGTGTTTTAGCCTCTTCCTCTGTCTTGCCTACAAGATCAGGAACGGTTGCCAGACCGTCAGCTGCTGAATCCTGCTTCGCTTCTGCCTTGCTGCTGTCTGCAGCTCCGCTGCTGCCGGTTCCAAACAGTCCTGCGGCACGTCCAAGCACTACCACAAGAACGATCAGAAGAACTGCACCTCCGATCAGTGCCGCAATCGTCAGGCCTCTTCCGGAACCATGATGCTTCTTTTTCTTTCCGGATCTATGCTCGGATCTCGGTCTGTATTCTTCCTCTGCATCATCGTAATCGTTATCGTCGTATTTTTCTTCCTCAAGTGCGGTGATCTCCGGTTTTGTGATCTGCTTCGGTGTATGTTTGATCTCACCAAGCTCTTCTTCTGAGATCACAACCGTCTTGGCATCGTTGTCAACTGTAGTAAGCTTTACAAAATCACCCTGGGGATCGATCAGAGAATGCTTCAGGTCTGCGATCACATCCTCCATACGGCTGTAACGACGATCTACACTTTTCTGTGTACATTTCAGAATGATCTGCTCCAGACTGTACGGAAGGTCCGGTGTATACACACTTGGCGGGACCATCTCTTCCTGCAGATGCTTGATAGCGATCGCCACAGTGGTATCTCCGTCAAAAGGAACTCTTCCTGTGACCATCTCATACAGTGTGATTCCAAGAGAATAGATATCGCTCTTCTCATCGCTGTATCCGCCTCTCACCTGCTCAGGTGAGCTGTAATGTACAGATCCCATTACATTGGAGCTGATCGTATTGGAGGATGCAGCTCTGGCAATTCCAAAGTCTGTCACCTTTACTTTACCATCTGTGGAAATAATGATATTCTGAGGTTTCACATCTCTGTGAACGATACCATGGCTGTGTGCCGCCTCCAGACCCATAGAAACCTGGATTGCGATACTTGTAGCCTCTTTAATGGAAAGCTTTCCCTTCTTAGAGATGTATTCCTTCAGAGTGATACCCTCAATAAGTTCCATAACAATGTAATAAACACCACCGTCATCTCCTACATCAAATACATTGACGATATTCGGATGTGTAAGACCAGCTGCCGCCTGGGCCTCACTTCTGAATTTCTTTATAAACGTGGTGTCTTCCCGAAACTCCGGTTTCAGGACCTTCACGGCAACAAAACGGTTCAGCTTATGGTCCATAGCCTTATAGACATCTGCCATTCCGCCAGTTCCGATTTTTCCTACGATCTCATAGCGCTCGGCTATGATCATTCCCGTCTTCAACATGCTTCCACCTCATTCGTGAATGGCTCTACCAGTACGACTGCAATATTATCCTTACCACCATTCTGATTTGCTTCCCGAAGGAGCGCACTGCCCTTCTGATCAATATCTGCTTCCGGATCGGATATGATCTCCTGGATCTTCTCATCTTCAACCATATTGCTGAGACCGTCTGAACACATCAGGATCGTACATCCTTTTTCAAGTTTCAGATCAAAGAAATCCACATCCACCGTTTTCTCCGCGCCAAGTGCCCTTGTAATGATGTTCTTATCCGGATGATTCCGTGCTTCCGCTTCGCTGATCTCGCCCATTCTCACCATTTCCTGTACCAGGGAATGATCTCTGGTGACCTGGCGGATCCCGTCCTGGATCACATATAAACGGCTGTCACCCACATTGGCTACATAGGCATACTGATCTACAATAGTCGCCACCACCATAGTGGTTCCCATGCCCCGGAGGTTTTCGTCTTCCTGCGCACGGTTTCTGATCTCCGTGTTCGCAGCTTCGATCGCATGACGAATAACCTTCACAGGATTGTAATCCGCATCTTCACGGATTTCATCCACAAGGATCCGTACTGCATGTGAGGATGCATAGTCACCGGCGTTATGTCCGCCCATTCCGTCCGCGACTGTGAAAAGATTAGGCAGATTTCCAACCGGACCTTCAGATGCAAACACGTAATCCTGATTCATCTTGCGCTTCTGCCCTACATCAGTAGCTGAGTATATCCTCATGTCACTTCTCGCTTTCTGTTTTTTCCATGTAACTTTTTCTTAGCTGTCCACAGGCACCGTCGATATCGCTGCCCATTTCCCTTCTAATAGTAACATTAATTCCGTATTTTTCAAGTTTTATTTTGAAATTCTCCACAGCCTGTCGAGTAGACCTCACATAGGAGCGTTCCTTGATGGGATTGACCGGAATCAGATTTACATGGCAATTGATGCCTTTTATACGGCCTGCCAGCTGTCTCGCATCTTCTTCACTGTCGTTGACGCCGGCTACAAGACTGTATTCAAAGGTGATCCTTCGGCCTGTTTTGTCAAAATAATTTCTGCAGGCATCCAGAACCTCATCCATAGAATACTTATTCGCGATCGGCATCAGTTCCTGTCGTTTTTCATCATTTGGAGCATGAAGGAAAGTGCCAGAGTGATCTGAAGCTTTTCTTCAGCCAGATCATACATCTTCGGCACGATCCCACAGGTAGAAACCGTCACATTTCTCTGACTGATCCCAAGACCGTTTTCGTCGGTAAGGATCCGGACAAAACGGACAAGATTGTCATAATTATCCATCGGCTCACCGGTTCCCATCACAACTACATTGGCCACACGTTCACCGGTATCTGCCTGGATACGGTAAATCTGATCCAGCATCTCGGACGGTTTCAGGCATCTGGTCAGTCCTCCGATGGTAGATGCACAGAATCTGCATCCCATACGGCAACCCACCTGAGAAGAAATGCACACAGAATTTCCGTGGTGATACCGCATGAGAACACTCTCGATCACATTTCCATCTTCCAGCTGGAACAGATATTTTCTGGTTCCGTCAATTTTTGAGATCCTTACATCTGCCTGGGTCAGTGCTGTGATCGGATAAGCCGAAAGCTTTTCCCTGAGGCTTTTGGAAAGATTTGTCATTTCATCCCAGGAGGTAACCAGCTGCTGGTGAAGCCATGCATAGATCTGTTTCGCCCGGAAAGGCTTTTCACCGATCTTTGTCATGAATTCCTTCAATTCCTCCATGGTCATGGATTTTACATCTGTCATTTTCTGTTATTTCCTTCTGAATCTGGCAATAAAGAATCCATCTGTCTTATGTATTCCCGGCAGAAGCTGCAGATAGCCAAGCTTCGTGGATTTACAGTGCAGTTCCTCCGGAATATACGGATCCAGCTTTCCAGCCGGTACGGATAATTCTTTAAAAACCATAATACATTTTCTTCGTTTTCTTCCCGGGCAATGGTACATGTGCTGAAGATCAGCGTTCCATCCGGTTTCACATACTTTGCAGCCTTATCCAGGATCATTCTCTGGAGCATTACGATCTCTTCCTGTTTCTGCGGAGTTGCCCGGTATTTGATTTCCGGTTTCTTGCCGATAACTCCATAACCGGAGCACGGTACATCCGCGATCACAATATCCGCAGCCTGTTCGGAATCCGGATCATATACCGTTGCATCCTGAACTCTGGCTTCCACATTGATCACTCCGGTCCTGTGGATGTTTTCTTTGATAAGATCTGCCTTATACTGACTTACATCTCTGGCATCCACATTTCCGTAATCCCCCATTTTGTCTGCCGCATGGATGCTTTTTCCACCTGGTGCAGCGCACATGTCGATGATATGGTCACCTTTTTTCGGACTTGCAGCTTCCGCTACAAGCATAGAGCTTACATCCTGCACCAGGATCTTTCCCTGAAGGAAGGTCTCAAGTGTCAAAATATGATTGTAATCGGAAATCTTCAGTGCATAGGGAAGATAAGGAGCCTGTTCTACTGTCACTCCCTGAGACTTCAAACTGGTGACGATTTCTCTCAGAGACGCCTTATGAGTACGGCACCGTACTGTGATCGGTCTTTCTGTCAGAAAATCCTCCAGGATCTTCTCCGTAGTCTTCACTCCGTAGGCTGCTTTCCATTTTTCTACCAGATATTCCGGCATGGAATATTTCACAGAAAGATAACGGACTTCGTTTTCTTCCCTGGAAGGAAGCTCCAGATCACCGATCTCTCTTGCGATCGTACGGAGCACCCCGTTGACAAAGGGCTTTAGATTATAAAAGCCTTTTCGCTGTGCCAGCTTTACCGCTTCATTGCATACTGCACTGTCCGGAACACTGTCCATAAATTTCAGCTGATATACCGCACTTCTCAGGATCTCACGGATCTGCGGTTTCATCTTGTTTACAGAAACCTTGGAAAAAGAATCGATGACATAATCAATATAGATCCTGTATTCCAGGGTTCCCTCACATACTCTTGTAATAAAGCTACGTTCCTGTTTCGGAAGAAACTGATATTTGGAAAGCGCATTCCGGATCGCAATATGGCTGTGCTCACCCTCCTCCTCGATCTGTAACAGGATCTCAAGGATCAGTTCTCTGGTATTTACTCCGCTGCTAATCACGATCTCTACCTCCTGCAAGGATAATCAGTCTCAGAAGCTGCAGAATAGATGCCGCCAGAGCTGCTACATAGGTAAGCGCTGCCGCTGTAAGTACTTTTCTTGCACCCTTTTTTTCATCTGCACCTAAGATACCTGTACTTTCCAGCATTTTAAGCGCTCTGGAAGACGCATTGATCTCAACCGGAAGTGTCACCAGCTGAAACAGTACTGCCAGTGAAAACAAAACAATTCCCAGAGTTACCAGCGGATCAATGGAAAAGATCAGTCCTGCGATAAACAGCGGCCATGAAAGCTGGGAACCAATATTTGCGGCAGGTACAATGGCTGAACGGATATTCAGTGGTGCATAATTGATCGCATCCTGGATCGCATGGCCACATTCATGTGCTGCCACCCCCACAGCCGCCAGAGAATTTCTTCCATAAATATCTTCTGAAAGGGAAACCGTTTTCGTTCTCGGATCATAGTGATCCGTAAGACTTCCGCGGATCGGAACCACCTGTACGTCTGTGATCCCAGCCGCTCTCAGGATCCTCTGTGCAGCTTCCGCACCAGTGATACCTGAATGACTCCGGACCTTTTTATAGACTGCAAAGGTACTGCGCAGCTTCGCGGATGCCGCAAGAGAAAGAAGCATTCCGATCACGAGCAAAAGAATCGTGGGGTCCATTCCCCATCCGTAATAACCATATCCGTACATAACTCATCACTCCCTGGAATCTCTGAACATGTCTCCTGGTTTCAACTGATATCCCCGAAGGAACGCATCCGCTTCCATGCGTTTTTTGCCTTCCAACTGCACTTCATGGAGCACGAGTACCTTCTGGCCGCATGCTACCTGGATTCCTCCTTTGTCAGCGGCTATCACAGTTCCCGGTGCTTCCTGTGTCTGTTTTTCCAGAACAGAGCTCTTCCAAACCTTCAATGTTTTTCCATTGATAAAAGTAAAAGCGCTTGGCCATGGATCAAGGCCTCTTACCAGACGCTCCAGTTCTTCCGCATTTTTGCTGAAATCCAGAAGCCCCATTTTTTTGGAGATCATGGCAGCATATGGTGTGGGACTCTCCTCCGGCTGTTTCTCGCGGGTTGCAGTTCCGTCAAAAATGGACGGTAAAGTCTGTACCAGAAGCTCTGCACCTGCCTGTGCGAGCTTATCAAACAAGCTTCCACCTGTCTCATCTTTGGCAAGCGGAACCACGATCCTGGAAATCATATCACCGGTATCCAGACCGGTTCCCATCTGCATAATGGTAACGCCGGATTCTTTTTCACCGTCGATCACCGCCTGCTGGATCGGTGCAGCTCCACGATATTTAGGAAGCAGAGACGCATGGATATTGATACATCCGAATCTCGCATATCCAGGATGCTCTTTGGAATGATCTGCCCGAATGCCGCAACAATGATGATGTCCGGTGCAAGATTTTTCAGTTCTTCCACAAATTCAGAATCTCTTACCTTCACCGGCTGCAGTACCGGGATCCCGTGTTTCAGTGCTTCTTCTTTTACAGGAGTAGGCATCATAGTTTTGCCTCTGCCCTTCGGTTTGTCCGGCTGTGTGATCACAGCCTCCACCTCATATCCGTTCTCTGCCAGTGCTGCAAGAGGCGCCACCGCAAAGTCCGGAGTTCCCATATAAATAATCTTCATAGTATCCCGCCTTTAGTCTTCTTCATCATAAGTTACCTTGTGAAGTTCTCCCTCCACAAGTTCTGTATACATTTTTCCATCCAGATGGTCAATCTCATGACAGAACGCTCTTGCCAGAAGGCCCTCTCCCTCGTAGATCTGTTCGTCCATATTTACATCAAGTGCTTTTACCTTCACATAGTTCGGACGTGTTACCTGTCCTGCCATTCCCGGAACGCTCAGGCATCCCTCGTCACCGGTCTGCTCGCCGCTTGTCTCAAGGATCTCCGGATTGATCAGCACGATCGGGCCCTCACCTACATCGATGACAACGATACGTTTCAGGATTCCTACCTGTGGTGCAGCGAGGCCAACACCCATTGCATCATACATGGTATCCAGCATATCTGTGATCAGTTCCCCGATCCTCGGTGTCATTTTGTCTACTGGCCGGGATTTTTTTGTCAGTACAGAATCCCCCTGTACACGGATTGTTCTAAGTGCCATTTTTCTTCTCCTTTAATTCATATCAAATTGAATGTATATTTTCCGGAATCCGGAATTTATCTCTATATATTTCTCCAGCTTCTCTCTGACTGCTGTGAGAAAGCAGATATCCCTGTGCTTCAGATGGATCACCTGACGATAAACATCCTTTACCTTACCTACCGATGCAGCTGCAGGCCGATCATGTGAAGCTCTTCCTTCGGACTTACCCTGCGGATAAAAACTTCTATATAATACATGGCATTTTTCAGAAGTTCTTCATCCTGGCAGCGCCAAAAACAGTCATCATATGGGCTGCCGGCGGATAGTCCAGAAGCATCCGATACCCCATTTCTTCTTTATAAAATTTCTTATAATCCTGAATAGCTGCAGCCTGGATACTGTAATGCTCCGGCTGATATGTCTGGATCACCGCCTGCCCCGGCCGATTCCCTCTGCCGGAACGTCCAACTGCCTGAGTCAGAAGCTGGAATGTACGCTCCCCGCAGTGATAGTCATCCATATTCAGCGAAAGATCTGCTGCGATCACTCCTACCAGAGTCACATTCGGAAAATCATGTCCCTTGACGATCATCTGGGTTCCCACCAGAATATCTGCCTCATGCTTTGCAAAAGAAGCCAGGATCTTCTCATAGCTGTCCTTGGTCCTTGTGGTATCAAAATCCATTCGAAGTACCTGGCTTTCGGGAATTCTTTTTCAATGACCTTCTCGATCTGCTGGGTTCCTGCCTTAAATCCACCAATGTGCGGTGAACCACAGGACGGACAGATTTCCGGTTTCACAGTCTCATAGCCGCAATAATGACAGATCAGACGATTGCCATTGTGTTCACTTAGAGATACATCACAGTGGGGACATTTCATAACGTGACCGCAGGCTCTGCAGGAAACAAAGCCCGCATATCCTCTCCGGTTCAGAAACAGCATGGCCTGTTCTCTTCTTTCAAGGACCTGCTCCAGATCCCTCTTCAGCTCCAGACTCAGTACCGAGCGGTTTCCTTTCTTTAATTCTTCCCGAAGATCCACGATTGATACCTGTGGAAGAGGCCTTTCCTCATAACGTGCGTTTAACTTTACCAGAAGATATTCTCCGTCACAGGCATGACTGTAGGCTTCCAATGACGGAGTGGCTGATCCCATGACCACACGGGCATGTTCCATTCGTGCCCTCTCAATGGCAGTCTCACGTGCATGGTACCTTGGCGTATTCTCACTTTTGTAGGTGGTTCATGCTCTTCGTCGATAACGATCAGTCCCAGATCTGAAAACGGTGTGAACAGTGCGGATCTGTCCTACCATCACCTGGATCTCACCACGTTTTGCTCTTTTGACTGATCATAACGTTCTCCCTGGGAAAGTCTGGAGTTCAGAACCGAAACCTTATCTCCGAACATGGCATAAAAGCGCCTGACTGTCTGATAAGTAAGCGCGATCTCAGGGATCAGCACGATCGCCTGTTTTCCCTCCTCCAGTACCTTCTGGATCAGGCGCATATAAACCTGGGTCTTTCCGCTTCCGGTCACTCCGAAAAGAAGTGCAGGCCTTGGGTCCGGCTCCTGCCATTCCCGAAAGATCTGCTCTGCCGCCAAAAGCTGTTCCTGGTTCAGACTCAGCTCCATGTTCTCCTTCACCAGGCCGAACCCCTCGGGAATGCGATACATTTCCTGACTTTCAATAGTTATCAGACCTTTTTTTTCAAAAAAATCAAGGACGGAAATGCCGGCTCCAAGCTCTTTGGAGGCATAGGTATAATCCAAGCTCCCGGCCTCCAGGATTGCCCGAAGGAACCGCTCACGTGCTTTAAAGCGGCTGCCTTCCAGCTTGCCAAGAAGTGCCTGCCCCTCTTCCTTTTTCCCTGTAAAAAGGATCAGTCTTTTCTCTTTTGCACGGACCTTGTCTTTTACAGGCAGAACTGTTTTCAGTGCCTGGATCATGGTGGAGCCATAGGTCTCCTTCATCCAGGCCGCAAGTGCGATCAGCCGGGATTCTGTTGTCTCACTGTCTGTGGACACTCCCCGGATCTCCTTGAGCTTTGACGCATCATATTTTGCCGTTCCGGAGATCCCGGTCACATAGCCTTTCCGAAGGGTATTTCCCTTTCCGAAGGGCACTGTGACCACAACTCCGGGTTTTATTGCCTGCACCAGTTCCTCAGGTACACGATACTGAAAATCCCGGTCCAGCTTTTCATGAGAAATATCAATGATCACATCTGCATAGATCATCCATTTACGCTTTCTGATCTTCTTCCAGGATCTCCCGGATCAGTACACGCTCATCCATGGGATATTTCTTACCCTTGATCTCCTGATAATCCTCATGGCCCTTTCCGGCAAGGACGATGATATCTCCCGGCTCACCGTGATGGATCGCGTAGGCGATCGCCTCTTTACGATCCGGGATCTCTACATATTTTCCATCTGTTTTTGCCATTCCGATCTTGATATCATCGATGATGGCCTGTGGATCCTCATCTCGCGGATTATCTGAAGTAATGATGGTCAGATCTGCCATCTTTCCTGAAACCTCACCCATCTCATAACGGCGCAGCTTGGAACGGTTTCCGCCACAGCCAAACAGGCATACCAGTCTGTGCGGATCATATTCCTTCAGTGTTCCGAGAAGGCTCTCCAGCGCCATGGCATTATGTGCGTAATCGATCATCAGTGTGAATTCGTCAGATACCTTGATCATCTCAATACGGCCTTTGACCCTGGCCACCTTCAGAGCTTTGATGATATTCTCCTCGGATACCTTAAAATGGCGGCAAATGGCAATGGCAGTCAGAGAATTGTAAATGCTGAACTTACCTGGAATATCGATCTCCACAGGAAAATCCATAAGTCCCTTAACATGATAGGAAATTCCCAGATAGCCCTTTCTTCCAACGAGTCTGGCGCCCTCTGCACGGAGATCTGCTTTTTCGGAAAATCCATAGGTTTCAAGTTTACAGGTGTGGCCTTCGATAATGCGGTCAAAGTGTTCATCGTCACGATTTACGATACCAACCTTACACTGTCTGAGAAGCATGGATTTGCAGTGCAGATAATCATCAAAGTCCTTGTGCTCATTCGGTCCGATATGATCTGGTTCAATATTTGTGAAAATTCCAAAATCAAACACAAATCCCTGGGTTCTGTGAAGCATCAGTCCCTGTGAGGAAACCTCCATAACGACCGCATCGCAGCCTGCTTCTACCATATCATGAAAATATTTCTGTACCATATAGGATTCCGGTGTCGTGTTGGCTGCCGGGATATGCTTCTCCCCGATAACAGCTCGATGGTTCCGATCAGACCAACCTTATATCCGGCATTCTCAAGGATCGATTTCACCATATAGGTTGTAGTTGTTTTTCCTTTGGTTCCGGTGATACCGATGGTTTTGAGCTTTTCTGCCGGATGTCCGAACCATGCTGCTGAAATAAAGGCCATGGCGTAACGGGTATCCTCTACCTGGATCACTGTCACATCCTCCGGTGCCTCCACCGCTTCTTCCACGATGAGTGTCTTCGCACCCTTTGCCACAACATCAGGTATAAATTTATGTCCATCCACGACCGCACCTCTGATGCAGATAAAAAGGCTCCCTTCTTCTACTTTGCGGGAATCATATACAACAGAAGAAACCTCCTGCTCTGTACTTCCCTGAAGGCATTTGTATTCAAGATGTTCCAATAAGGATAAAAGATTCATTTTTCTCCTCCATCTTCCCTTTTTCCGGTCTGACGGGCAGCACACCGGAGGCGGGAAATATACTGTTCTTATTTTCTGTACATACCATATAGAATAGCACACCTCCCCCCTGTTTTCAACGTTTCTTTGAGGTACGGCCGCCTTGTAAAATATCAGCTTGTTACTGTTCACTCCGTTCTCAGTAACATCAGCTTTTTCCATAAATATCCGCATATTTTTTCCGGAGCCAGATGCCGCCCAGCACAGTCACCAAAGCTGTCACTGCCAGAAGCGTCCACAAATCCCTCCTGGTATCATCTCCGGTCTTCGGATGTGTGGACGCAGTTCTTGCCATCTGTATCTGACCGGAAGCCGGACCCTGGTCATCTCCCTGCAAAGGCAGCCCTTCTTCCGGCGTAATAGCACCTCTCCTTTTACCATGACAGAAGCGGAGGCCTCCATCAATCGCTCTCCGGTTTCCTGGCTTGTGACCGTCACCTGGTTAAAAAGCTTCTGATCCGCTGTTTTTCTCGGGATCTTCACCACAGCCTGAAGAGAAACTGCCTCTCCCGGCGGGATCTGTTGGATCATTGCCTTTGTACGGCTGCTGTTGAGCGTTACACCTTCCTGCTCCAGAAACTGTGCATGGATCCCTGCTGCCTGAAAGCGCTCCGTTCCCACAACCGAATGAAGCGTTTTTTCACCGGTATTCACGATACATATCTGATAGGTCACAGTCTCACCCGGTGCAGCGGTTTCTTTGTCTGCAGTTTTCTTTACAGAAAGATCCGCCTTCAGTGCCTCCAGACCATTTATAGTGGAGGCGTTCTTCCGGATCACTTCATCCGCTCTGTCCTTCACCCTGGCCTCTGCTTCCACCTGGTGCTCCAGATCTTTTTCCTGTTCATCCAGAAGCGGCGCCTGTACATAAAAGCTCCTGCTCTCTCCGGCTTTTAATTCTGCAAATTCCGCCACAGCCCCTTCTGTTAGAAGGCCTTCTGCATCTTCCCACAGCTGCCGGATCTTAGGGCATGAAAGGCTGCTGGTCAGACGGATATCTGCAAGATCCAGCTTTCCGGTATTGGCTATCTCTACCTGATAACGGATGGTCTGCCCTGCTTTCATTTTTTTATTCTGTGCAATTACCGACAATTCCATATCAGCCTCAGCAGCCTCCACGTCCAACATAGGCGAGATCCCCTCTGCGATCACCAGCTTTTCCCCGTTTTCTTCTGTCATGAGAAAGGTTCCCGCACCGGTACAGTCCTTCTGAAGCGGTTCCTCCTGAGTCACAGGATAACTGCTTTTCTCTGCCGGAAAACGGTATTCCTGCCGCAGGATCAGCGGGATACGGAAAAAGATCTCATCCTGCCCGTTCTGCTCCACGTTCAGCACGCTTTCCAGCTTTGTGATCTCTGTAACTTCACCGCTCTGGCTCCTTACAGAAATCTGCTGTGCAGCCATATTTTTCGGGACAGAATCCGTTTCCGGAACAAAATACTCCGAAATATACGTGACCAGCGTCAGCTTTTGCGTCTCCTCAGACTCACCTTCTTCATTCCCTACATTTTCCCCTCCGGTCGACGTTCCTTCCGGTGTGAGCGGACCCGTTTTCTCCTGCTCTTCATCCTCCGGCTGTACTGTTTCCCCGGATGCCAGCTGCTCCACGTGCTCATATCCTTCCTCCATTTCTATTCCGATTCCTTCCACAACCTTATCCATCGGCAATTCCTGTTCTGCCTTCTCTTCCTGCTGCAAGTCATCCTCCGGCAGCTCCTGCTCCGGCTCTTCTTCCTGCTGCAAGTCATTCTCTGGCAGCTCCGGTTCTATCTCTTCTTCCTGCTCCACCAATGGATCTTCAATCTTCTGAAGTTCATCGTCCCACTTCTCATTTTTCTCCTTATCCTCCGAAAACCTTCTCCCGGACAGCCATTCATTCAGGCCGCGAATCCGGATTCCAAGCTCCGCCTGTCCGGATTCTATGTCTTTCCAGAACACACTCTGATCGATAAACGGTGCCTGTCCCGGCAAAAAATCTGCTCCTAGAGTCAGCTTCGGTTCTATTGTTCCTCTCAGCATGGCTCCTGCCAGCACTGTCACAATTCCGGCTTTCTTCATCTGTTTCCATATTCTGTTTTTCATGGCTCTTCCTCATTTCTGCCTGATCTGGCATTTCTTATACACATGTTTTTTTACAGAAGCTTACTTTTCCACAGACAAAGGCATCCCTCCCCGGCAAATGGTGCATGATCAATATTTTTTTTCGATAAAATAAAATGGATTTCTGCATCGAAACGATGCGTGAACAGATCCCGCAGAATGCAGGATCAAGACTTTTTCAATGTATCACATTTTCAGACCATGCGCAACCGGATATAAAAATTATAAAGTTTGTTTAAACTTTCTTTATAAATTTTCCATTTCTTTTAGATTAACGACATATTTTAAACATATTTTCTCTATATAATAGGTGTTGGATAGATGAAAAACCACTCTCTATCTCCCCCCTCAAAAAATAGTAGGAATCAAACCGTCTGACTGGATCAGGCGGTTTTTCCTGTCTCGGAAAACACTCGATTTTCTATTGCATTTCCCACATAGGTCTTTTATAATAAAATATAATACTCGTGCATCGTTTTCGATGTACTCGTTACTGAATACAGTAACTGATTTCATTCCAATTTTTAAGAGAAACGAGGTATTTCCTATGAGCGAAAAAACCGTAGTAGTTGCATTAGGCACCGGGCACTTGGCACCACACTTCCAGAGCAAAAAACAGCTACAAAACTCGCAGCGAAGGTAATCGCAGATCTGGTAGAGGAGGGAACCCGCGTAGTGATCTCCCACAGCAACGGTCCGCAGGTAGGGATGATCCACACCGCAATGAATGAATTCGGTAAGGCACATCCTGATTATACATTTGCACCAATGTCCGTATGTTCCGCCATGAGCCAGGGTTATATCGCTATGACCTTCAGAACGCCATCCGTGCTGAGCTTATCTCCAGAGGAATCTACAAACCGGTCAGCACAGTTCTGACACAGGTTGCATCGATCCATACGATGAAGCATTTGCAGAGCCGGAAAAGATCATTGGACGTGTTCTTAACGCAGAAGAGGCCGAGGCTGAAGAAGAAAAAGGAAACTTTGTCACAAAGGTGGGCGAGGGCCAGTACAGACGTATCCTTGCAGCACCGAAGCCACAGAAGATCGTAGAGATTGAAACCGTAAAGGTCCTCTCTGCAGCAGAGCAGATCGTCATTGCCGCAGGCGGCGGCGGAATCCCGGTTCTTGAGCAGGGAACTCAGCTGAATGGTGCCAGCGCCATCATCGAGAAAGATCTGGCAGCAGGACTTCTTGCAGAAGAACTGAACGCCGACACTCTGATGATCCTTACAAGCGTCGAGAAAGTAAGCCTTGACCATAATACGGATCACGAATCTTATCTGGATACTATTTCCACAGAAGATGCCAAGAAATATATTGCCGGCAAACAGTTTGCGGCAGGCTCCATGCTTCCTAAGATCGAAGCAGGTGTTTCCTTCGTGGAGAAGGGAACCGGACGCCGTACCATCATCACAGACATGGCCCATGCAAAAGACGGCTACCGTGAGAAGACCGGAACTATCATTAAATGATCATTTTACGGACTCAGAATACAAAGTGAACTATAAAACTTCACTTTACATAAAAATATCCCGCAGACAGCTGCTGGTCTTACCGGCAGCTCTGCGGGATATTTTTATACTGTCTGGCTGTCCGATCACTGTTCCACAGTTGATCGGACAGCCAATATTTACATAGATTTTCGCTCAGCGATCTCAGCCATCTTCGCCTCATTCAGGCGGGTATCTCCATGGACACGGCTGTAGGAAAGATATCCGTTCATACGGTCGATCTTGGTCAGATTTCTGGAACCGCAGACAGGGCATACATCCATCTCCAGTTCCTCATGACCACAATCGTCACAGTATGCAAGAGAAAGGTTCACTCCCTCATAATATCCCAGATCCATGGCTCTGCGATCAGTGTACGGATAGCTTCCTTATTGTAGCCGATCGGATAACGTACATACTGAATCTTACCGCCATTGCAGAGCTCCCAGAAACGTCCCTCCAGATCCTGTTTCTCGATCGGAGTTACATCCTCTGTTACATGGCAGTGGAAGCTGTTGCTCACATATGTCTGTCAGAAACGCCCTCAATGATTCCATACATCTTACGGAACTGCTCTACCTGCAGGCCACAAAGACTCTCTGCCGGTGTTCCGTAGATCGCATAAAGATAACCATCTTCCTTCTTGTACTGATTTACCTTGTCATTGATATATTTCAGGACCTCCAGAGCAAACGCCCCATCCTCGGCAATGGATTTGCCATTGTAAAGTTCCTGAAGCTCATTTAACGCTGTGATACCGAAGGAAGCTGTCATAGGCTTCAGGATCTTGCCAATCTTTTCATTCGGTTTCAGATGTCCGCCGTAGAAACCGCCTTCACAGTATGCAAGCGGGTTGGTGGATGCACGCATCTGTCCCAGATATTCGTAAGTGCGGATGTGCAGGTTACGGATCATTTCCAGATAGAAATCCAGAACCTCATAGAAATCTCTGCTCTCCGCTCTGGCCTTTGCAAGGATCATCGGAAGATGAAGGCTTACCGCACCAATGTTAAAACGTCCCACAAAAACAGGCGTATCATTCTCATCCGCCGGCTCCATACCGCCACGCTCATACCACGGACTTAAGAAAGCACGGCATCCCATCGGGCTGATGACCTTCTTGTATTTCCTGTACATACTGGAAATATAGCCTGCGCCGGACATAGACAGCCAGTCCGGATACATGGTTTTGGAGGAACACTCCACACCAGCCTCAAAAATATCCTCACAGCACTTTCCTGGACCATGGATCTCTTTGTCATAAAGGAATACGATCTTCGGGAAAAGTACCGGTTTCTTGTGTCCGGCCTTACCCTGTCCTCCCTGATGGACCTCAAGAAGGGAAATCGTACACATCTTCTCAAACTGCTCGGTTCCGAGACCAAGTGTCACCGTAACAAACGGATAATCACCTCTGGAAGAACCGACGGTATTCAGCTTGTACTCAATTCCCTGCCAGCCCTGGTCATAATCCTGCGGACCTTATCAAGAGCATACTCAATAGCTCTCTCCTCACGGCCACTCCAGCTCTCGTCCGAGTATTTCATAAATTCGGAAATATATTTATCATAGCTCTTCTTTGCATACGGTGCCAGGATCTTATCAACCTCCGGCACTGTAAAGCCACCATACTGCTGTGCTGCTGTACTGAGAATGATATCCCCCATAACATCAAAGGCTGTATCCAGAGTCTTCGGCTCGTTATACCAGACATTTCCCATCTCAAAACCGCCACTTAAAACAGCTGCCACATCGAACAGACAGCAATTCATGGTATCCAGACGTGCAGACTGGTCATGAATATAAATGTAGCCGTCCTTACATGCCTGAAGCTCATTACGGTTCATAAAAAACTTCCGATAGAGTTCCTTGTTCAGCTCATTAAAGATCAGGCTTCGTTTCGTGGCAACAAGGGCGCTGTCTGTATTGGCATTACTTTTATCACCGATATAACGGATCGCCTGACTCTTGGTATAGACATCATCCATCATATGGATAAAATCCAGCTTGTAATTCCGATAATCACGGTAGCTCTTGGCAACTGCCGGATTCACACGCTCCAGAGCCCCCTCCACGATGTTGTGCATCTCCTGGATCTCGATCTCATTCTTTCCAAGGGAATCCGCATGCTCCTGGGCAAAACGGCAGATAAAATCCTTCTCCTCGTCTGAAAAAGTATAAAGAATACGCTCTGCGGATTTGTTCACGGCAGCCACGATCTTCTGCGGATTAAACTCCTCTCTTGTCCCGTCTTTCTTGATCACATATAACATTGCTCATCCCTCCCTGTGCTATATATAAGTCGCTATGCAAAATACTATATATAGTACCTATATCCTCTATATATTGTTTTTCATCTATATGTTGTGCTAGGCATGAGTATAACACAGCTGAGGAGAAAAGAAAAGGGATATTTCTGTATACACGAAAATACAGACACTTAGTACTGCCTGATCTCACTGCAGAAATATTCTCACAAATTCGTTCCGATCCAGTCTGTAAGAAAATCCCATAATTTCGGAAGCAGAATGGCCAGTGTCACTATAAACCATATGATCCAGCCTGCCCCACTGCTTTTCTGATCTTTTTTTTGCTGTTTTTTCCCTGATCTAAAACTTCTGCACGATTTCTGCCCACCGTTGTTTTATTCCTGGTATTAACTGCCGCTGCAGTCTTACGTCCGGCTGCTGCACCTGTATTCCGGCTTCCGGTTAGATTCCGATTCAAATCGGTATTGCGGCTTGCATTCGTATTCCGGTTTGCGTTCGTATTCCGGTTTGCATTCGTATTCCGGTTTACGTTTCCGTTATGTTGTGTTGTTTGATCAGCATCCTGTCCATACTGCCGCATCATATCCCGCACTTTGGCGGAAGCATGTTTATAATGTATCTCCCGGGCTCATTCAGATGATATAACACCTCATCATTTCTGTAAGGCATCCCACATAATGAACACCTGCCATTTACAACCTTACCCCCACAAACCTGACACCTTTGACCTGCCATAAGCTCCCTCCATTCTATCCGTCAAAACGGATATTTATATTTCCGTCGTAAACATAAGCATTCTTTTTTCAGTATATCACACCAGGCATTTAATACCCAGTATTTTTCTACGATACCCCAAAAGACTTCCCCTCTCATTATATTGCCACTCCACCCATTTTCTGTTATAATACCCCACAGAGCAATAAGCCTAAAAATCATCAGGAGGAGCCGATAATGAATACAATCACAATCCCCGCAACCTATCATGCAGACCTGAACCTCCATGACACACAGATTGCGATCAAAACAGTAAAAGATTTCTTCCAGCAGACACTCTCCCAGAAGCTGAACCTTCTTCGAGTATCCGCTCCAACATTTGTAGCACCGGAATCCGGCCTTAATGACAACCTTAATGGTGTAGAGCGCCCGGTAAGCTTTGATATCAAGCTATCGAAGGAAGCAACGCCGAGATCGTACACTCCCTTGCCAAATGGAAACGCTACGCACTGAAAAAATACGGATTTTCTCACGGAGAAGGTCTTTACACAGATATGGTAGCCATCCGCCGGGATGAAGATCTGGACAATATCCACTCTGTTTACGTAGACCAGTGGGACTGGGAAAAGATCATCTCCAAAGAAGAACGTTCCATGGAGACTCTCAAGGAAACCGTACGCACCATTTACAGTGTCCTTCGTAAAACTGAGAAATACATGGCTGTACAGTATGACTACATCGAGGAGATCCTTCCAAAGGATATCTTCTTTATCACAACTCAGGAGCTTCTTGACATGTATCCGGACTGCACACCGAGGGAACGTGAATATCGGATCACCCGTGAAAAGGGCGCTGTCTTCCTTATGAAAGTCGGCAAAACCCTCACCAACGGCGAACGCCACGACGGACGTGCCCCGGACTATGATGACTGGGAACTGAACGGTGATATCCTCGTATACTATCCGGTACTTGACATTGCCCTTGAGCTTTCCTCAATGGGAATCCGTGTTGACGAGGACGCACTTGACCGTCAGCTTACCGAAGCAGGCTGTGATGACCGAAGAGAGCTTCCATTCCAGAAAGCAATCCTGAACAAAGAGCTTCCGTACACCATCGGTGGTGGTATCGGACAGTCCAGGATCTGTATGTTCTTCCTTCGTAAAGCACACATCGGAGAAGTACATGTCTCTCTCTGGCCGAAGGAGATCACAGATGCTGCAGAGACACACGGACTTCAGCTTCTCTAAAACAGCCTACAGATTTATTTATAATTTTCGCGGAAATGAGGTAATAACGTGAACATTCTGTTTTTTCTGATTCCCAAAAGCGAAGTAGCCTACATCTTTGAGGATGAAACTCTTCGCCAGACCCTCGAAAAAATGGAGCACCGCAAGTACTCCTGCATTCCTATCCTCACCATGGACGGCAAATATCTCGGCACCATCTCAGAGGGAGATCTCCTCTGGGGCATGCGCCGTGCAGATATCCACGACATCAAGGAAACAGAGGGAATCCCAATCATGGCGATTCCACGCCGTGCCACCTACAAACCGGTCCATGCAGATTCCAATATGGAAGATCTCCTGGATCGCGCCATTAATCAGAACTTCGTACCGGTGGTAGATGACCAGGCTCCTTCATCGGAATCATAACCAGAAAATCTATCATCAAATACTGTTACAACGAAATAAAAGCCGCACAAAAAACTGCCGGTGAAGAAATCCACTGAGCAGCGGAAAGAAAAAGGATGCTTCCGTTCCTGCACAGGTAGGAATCGGAAGCCATCCTTTTTTGATCCGGCAGTTGTATTCCGGATTTTTATTTT